>TARA_R110000787_G_scaffold39789_9_pt1 | contig 16227 bp, 11 predicted proteins | sample TARA_R110000787 | Tara Oceans TARA_R110000787 (sample SAMEA4397920) | marine metagenome | biome: Polar Biome; feature: [DCM] deep chlorophyll maximum layer (ENVO:01000326); material: water (ENVO:00002006), including particulate matter (ENVO:01000060) such as... | depth 35 m
CGGGGCAGTCGCCGGCTCGCCAGGCAGCATTGGGTGCCGGCTTGCCAGTCGGTGTTGGCACCACGACGGTCAACAAGATGTGCGGTTCCGGTATGAAAACAGTGATGATGGCCTGCGACACGTTGGCTGTTGGCCAGGTTGATATAGTGGTCGCCGGTGGTATGGAGAGCATGAGCAACGCGCCTTATATTCTCAGTAAAGCGCGCAGCGGCTATCGCATTGGCCACGGTGAAATGCTTGATCATATGTACATTGATGGCTTGCAGGACGCCTATACAGGCGGGCTGATGGGCGTTTTTGCTGAACAATGCGCAGACAAATATACGTTCACCCGGGAAGACCAGGATGCCTATGCTCTGGAGTCGCTGCGTCGCGCCAATCAGGCCATTGAACAAGGTAACTTCAAGGCCGAGATCGTACCCGTCACAGTGAAGAGCAAAAAGGCTGAAAAGCTTGTCGATATCGATGAGCAGCCGGGCAATGCCAGACCGGAAAAAATCCCGAATCTGGGCCCCGCATTTCGCGAAAACGGTACCGTTACCGCTGCTAATTCGAGCTCTATTTCTGACGGCGCCGCCGCACTTGTGATTACACGGCAGAGCATCGCTGAGCAGCAGGGGCTGACGCCGCTTGCCGCAATCCGAGGCTATACGCAGTTTGCGCAGGAGCCCGAGTGGTTTACCACCGCGCCGGTCAGTGCCATAGATAAGCTACTGAAAAAGGTAGGTTGGTCAGTTGATGATGTTGATCTTTTCGAAATTAACGAAGCTTTTGCGGTTGTCGCCATGGCGGCAATGCGTGAACTTAATTTGCCCCACGACAAGGTTAACGTGCACGGCGGTGCCTGCGCGCTGGGTCACCCGCTCGGCGCTAGTGGCGCAAGGATTATGGTCACTTTGCTAGCTGCTTTGCAGACTTATGGTAAACATAAGGGCGTGGCTAGTCTTTGTATTGGTGGTGGTGAAGCCACCGCGGTGGCGGTGGAGCTGCTATAGGCCACGGACGGCATGTAAACCACACGCGACAGGTACAATAAAAAAGCCCGGCTGAGCTGGGCTTTTTTATGTGACGTTTTTATTCGCACCGCCATTGGCGGCGGTTGTTTACGGCGTTTTTTGCGCGTCATCGGTGTGCGCTACCCGGTATTTCATTAATGGCGGTTGCTGGTTTTTGTTCAGTTTCGTGATCTGATCTTCCAGTGCCCGATCATCCACGGTCATGCGTTCCCTGTGGCGCAAATAATCCAGCCAGTTGTCGATGACGATGATTTCCGTGTACGTCATTGCGCCGTCGTGCTGCAGGCTCCACGCTTGCGCGCCGTTGCGTTTGCGCACCGCACGCACCAGGTTGATAAGTTGCAGGAAGGCTGCCCGGTGCGTTTTTTCAATATGGTATTCGCGGGCCACTGTCACCGGACCATCGGTATGGCGGAACTGGTTGCCAACGATCGGTTGCCAGTGCTCTGACGGCGTGTGATCGCGGTCGGTATTGTTAAGGGGCAGACGTTTGCCCAACAACACCGTTGCCAGGGCGCCCAGTCCAGCGGCGGTCAGGCTGGCCGCTATACCGAGTTCGTCGGCGAGATAGCCCCACACTGCACTGCTCGGTGCGGCACTGGCGCCATACGCGAGCATGAAAACCGCCAATGCGCGAGCGCGCACCCAGTCGGGCACCGTCAGCTGGCAGGCGACAATCAGCGCCGAGAATGTGGTTATCCATGCAAAACCTACCAGCACGGCTATCAAACTGACAGCCCACAGTGTCGTGGCACCAGACAACAGGATAAGACCGCACCCGTACAGCGCCGAGGTGATCCCGAACAGTTTATTCCTCGGCCAGCGACGGTACAGTCGAGGCATCACTATTGCGCCGGTCACTGAACCGACACCGGTCAATGCCATCAGTGCGCCGTAGGTTTGCGCGCTCGCTTCGAAATTACGGATCAGCAGTGCCGGCATCAGCGACCAAAAAGCGCTGGCAAAAACAAAGAATGCTACGCATCGCGCCAGGACAATACGCAGATCCGGGTCGTGAATCGTGTAAGTAATGCCGCCTTTTAGCGCCCGCGAAAAACGTTCAGGAGGCAGGGTGCTTTGAACCCCGACAGTTTTTGGGAACCGTAAATACAGGACCGTGGTGATGATGATAAAGGATACGGCATTGATGGCGAAAACCGCGTATGGACCGGAAAACGCAATAATAAACCCGCCCGCCGCGGGACCAATAGCCTTGCTGGCATTGGTGCTTAGCGAGTTCAGGGTGATCGCGTTATGAAGTTCATTTTTCGGCACAAAAGCGGGGATACAGGCAGAAAAAGCCGGGCGCATCATGGCGTTCCCTGTAGCCAGGGCGAAGGTCAATATCAGCAACCACCACTCGGTGGTAAGTTGTTGGTAGGTCAGTAGGGTTAGTACCGTGGCGGACAAAAGCATCCAGAGATGCAATGCGAGTAACATTTTGCGCCGATTGAAAATGTCTGCGAGGGTACCTGCCGGGTAGGACAGCAACAGAAATGGCAGTGTAGTTGAGGTCTGAATGAGGGCGATCATCAGGTTCGAGGCAGCGAGGCTGGCCATCATCCAGGTGACACCAACCTCGTTCATCCAGGTGCCAATATTGGAAGCCGTTATGGCAATCCACAGGGCACGGTAGAGCGGAAATTGTAACGGCGACCAAACGCTATTGCTTAACTGCATACTAACTTTTGTTGTGCGTCCAATTGGGTAATAGTTGCAATGGCGACGGCGGCGGGATATCCAGGTGTAGAGGCGAGATAGATTCAAACGTAACTAACGGAAACCCTGCGGTCGACTCGTCATTGTACGCCATCGCGCTTTGCGGTGACTCGGAGAATACGCCGATATAGCCTTCAGGTTGGCTGTTAGAGGGCTTTTGCTATGACAGCACAAAGCGGTCAACTTGATGTTGCACGGGCAGGCGATCGGTATTGCGCTTGTTGACGGTTAGTTGTTTCCGCCCAGTCTGGGATTATGCCCCGGAGGGCGCGCGCTCGGGTAGTCCTTGCCAGCGTTTAACAAGGGACGTTTCAACGCCCATATAATCCAGCGTTCTTCCGACAGTTTGGTCGACAATATCAGCAATAATTGTCGGCGCATTGTAAAAAGCCGGGACTGGGGGCGCTATCACGCCACCCATTTCGGTAATGGTCACCATGTTGCGCAGGTGTACCAGATGTAACGGGGTTTCCCTTGGCAACAACACCAATTTTCGCCGTTCTTTCAGGGTGACGCTCGCTGCGCGGCAGATCAGATTGTTGTCGAGTCCCGCCGCGATGGCGCCGAGCGTGTTCATGGAACAGGGCGCGATAATCATACCGGCAGTTAAAAAGGAGCCGCTTGAAATGGCTGCCGAGATATCGCGGTGATGGTGTACTACATCGGCCAGAGCCTCGATCTCCGCCTTACTGGCGTCACTTTCATGTTGCGCGGTCAGCGCTCCGGCGGGTGACAACACTAAGTGCGTTTCTATAGTTGCGATCGGTGCCAGCACCTGTAGCAAGCGAATGCCATAGATGGCGCCGGTCGCGCCGGTGATGGCAATGATTAAACGTGTTTTCATGGTGACTCGCTGATTGGCAGCCAGGGTGGGCGCTCGTGAATCAAGCTGAGCTGAACGCGGCGACACAGCATGTCCGTCGTACTAGGAACGGACGTCGAAATCGCAAAATGTACACTGGTTTGATTCACTCTTGTCCTTCGCGATAGCTCTGGCCTTATCATGATTGGCTACATTCTCTCAAGTGAGAGCGGTTAACGTAAGAGCGGGTAGTCTCGTCCTAACCAAAGGCCTCGTTAATTTTAACGGTCGGTATTTCAGTATAGAAATTCAGCCGTGTGGCTTGAGGCGTCAGGCTTTGCTGCAGTTTACATGATCAGAAGGGGTGAAATCACGGTCACTTGATACAACAGTAAGGGCGATGAGCGCAGCAAAGATACGTCTGGCAGGTTTGTTTTGGTCGTTGTTTCCCCTAGACGCTAGGCCTTGCCCGATAGGTTTATAGTTGGATAATTGTGCATTTTGGCAGATGTTGAAACACGGTAGCTGCGCATTTAATGTTTAAAATAACCTCAATAGCGGGCCAGATGTTAAATTTAAGTTTACATACCGTCCTGAATCACTTTAAATCAAGTGGTTGCCGAAAGTCAGGCGCCAGGCGTTTTTTTTGGCCTGCTTGTTCGCACTAACAAAATAATTGGGGTTTACCTTATATGTCCGTTTCCCAACGCTCTTGTGGGGTGCTTGCTGCGCTCATTGTATGCGCTATGTTTACCGGTTGCGGGCAGGATGCGGGCCCTGTGGGCGGTGCCGGCGTCGTGGAAGTGGTGGTTGAAGAGGTAACCGCAACTGACGTGCCGTTCCAAACCGAGCTGCCCGGTCGGGTAGCCGCATTTCGTGTGGCGGAGATTCGACCACAAGTCGGTGGTATTTTACAGAAACGGTTATTCGAGGAAGGCAGTACTGTTGCCGCTGGCGATCAACTGTATCAAATTGAGGATGCTCAATACCGTGCTAATGTGCAGCTTGCCCGAGCGGAGCTGGCGCGTAGTGAAGCCGTGCAGGAAAAGGCGCGTTTACGAGAGCGTCGCCTGGCCAGATTGATCAGTAGCAAAATGGTTAGTCAGGAAGATTATGATCTTGCGGTCGCTGAACTACGGGAGGCGCAGGCGGGGGTGGCGGCGGCGCGAGCGGCGCTGACATCGGCGGAAATCGATTTGGGTTTTACCCGGATTGTGGCGCCGATAGCCGGGCGCATCGGTAAGTCAAAGCTCACCGAGGGCGCGCTGCTGGAGGCTGAGCAGGAAAACGAGCTGGCTGTTATCCAGCAGATAGACCCGGTTTTTGTCGATATTACCCAGTCCAGTACAGAGATGTTGCGCTTAAAGCGGGTAGAATCTTCAGGTGGCCTGGTACGCGCTACTGAGACTATGGCGCTGCACCTGGCCCTGGATGATGGCTCAGATTACCAGCACAGCGGCACCCTGGGGTTTTCTGAAGTGAGTGTCGACGAGAGCACTTCATCGGTGACCCTGAGAGGAGTGGTGCCGAATCCAGATAATTTGCTGTTACCGGGTATGTTCGTACGGGCCAGGCTTGAGCAAGGTGTTAGGAAAGCCAGCATCATGGCGCCGCAGCGTGGCGTTACCTATGACTATGCCGGCAGACCTACCGCCATGGTTGTGGGTGAGGGGAATAAAGCCGAGCTTAGAGAGCTTAAGACCGCTCAGGCTATTGGTGATCAGTGGTTAGTGCTGTCGGGTCTGGAAGTAGGCGATCGGGTCATCGTTGAAGGCTTGCAGAAAATCAAGCCGGGGGTGGCAGTGAGCCCCGTGAGTGCCTCTGAATCCAGTAGCGCAGAACCAGAGTAAGGGCCAGCTGATGTCTGATTATTTTATCGACAGGCCGATTTTCGCTCTGGTCATTGCCCTCATTGTCATGATCATTGGTGCTGTTTCTATTACTCAGCTTCCCATTGAACAGTACCCAGAGGTGGCGCCGCCCGGCGTGACCATCAACGCTATCAATCCCGGGGCGTCAGCGCAGACGGTTCAGGACACCGTGATTCAGGTCATCGAACAGGCCATGACTGGCATCGACAATATGCTGTACATGTCTTCGACCAGTGACTCGTCGGGTCGGGGCGAAATTCGGGTTAACTTTTTACCCGGTACAGACCCAGACATTGCTCAGATGCAGGTGCAGAACAAGCTGCAGGCGGCCATGTCGAAGCTGCCCCAGGCGGTGCGGGATCAGGGTGTCACCGTCAATAAAGCCGCCACCGGTGTGATGATGGTGGTCGCGATTAGCTCGACCGACGGGCGCTATGACACCTACGATGTGGGCGATTACATGGCAACCCATATTATCGAGCCGATCAGCCGGATCAACGGCGTCGGTGAAGCCTCATTGTTCGGCGCGCAGTACGCCATGCGGGTCTGGCTGGACGCGGACAAACTCAACAATTATCAGATTACGCCTGGTGAGGTGAACGCGGCGATTCGCTCTGAGAATGCCCAGATTCCAGCGGGAGAACTCGGTGCCGGGCCGGCCCTGCCAGGTCAGCAGTTGAATGCCACCATTCTTGCCCAAACCCTGTTAAAAACGCCAGAGGAGTTCGGGGATATTCTCTTGCGGGTAAATCCCGATGGCTCCTCGGTATATTTGCGTGATGTTGCCCGTATAGAAGTCGGCGGTGCTGACTACCAGTTTCTGGGGCACTTTCAAGGTCGAGCGGCGGCAGGCATGGCGGTTCGCCAGGCTTCCGGTGCGAATGCTATTGAGACCTCTGCGGCGGTCAAAGCGAAGCTGGACGAGTTATCCCAATTTCTTCCTGAAGGTATGCTGCTTGAGCTTGCCTATGACACCACGCCTTTTGTCGAGGTCTCGATTATCGAGGTGGTAAAGACCTTGTTTGAAGCTGTGGTGCTGGTGTTTTTTGTGATGTACCTGTTTTTGCAGAATCTGCGGGCGACACTTATTCCGACCATTGCGGTGCCCGTAGTGTTGCTAGGTACCTTTGGTGTACTGCAGGCCTTTGGCTATTCCATTAATACATTGTCGATGTTTGGCATGGTGCTGGCGATTGGTCTGCTGGTTGATGATGCCATTGTTGTGGTGGAAAACACCGAGCGTTTGATGAGTGAGAAAGGGCTATCGGCCCGCGAGGCGACCCGACAGTCCATGCGTCAAATTACCGGTGCTTTGATCGGTATCGGTGTGGTGCTCTCGGCAGTGTTTGTGCCCATGGCATTTTTCCCTGGGTCATCGGGCGCCATTTATCGACAATTTTCGGTCACCATTGCCACGGCGATGATTCTGTCGGTGCTGGTAGCGTTGATCCTCACGCCGGCCTTATGTGCCGCTATGTTGAAGTCCATTGATCCTGAAAAACTTCACGTCAGCACCGGGTTTTTCGGCTGGTTTAACCGGGGTTTTGATAAAGCCTCTCAGTGGTATCAGGCCAGCGTTAGTAACATGCTCAAAAAATTGGCGCGTTATTTTATTCTGTACGGCGTCATTATTGTTGCGGTGGCATGGTTGTTTCAACGTATGCCGACTTCATTTATTCCTGAAGAAGATCCGGCGCTGATGTTTGCCCTGGTGCAAACCCCAGAGGGGGCGACGATGGAGCGTACCCGCGAAGTGATGGAGCAGATCGAGGAATACTTCAGAGAAGAGCAGGCCGACACCGTGGCCACCGTCTATTGTGTGGTGGGCTCTAATTTTATGGGCCGGGGCCAGAACGCCGGGCAATGCTATATCAAAATGCATGACTGGAGTGAGCGGCCGCTGGATTCTCAACACGTTAAAGTAGTGTCCCGGCAGGCCACCATGGATCTGGCAAAAATTAAGGATGCTCGCATCTTTATTATTTATCCGCCGCCGATTCGTGGCCTGGGTAATGCAGCGGGTGTGGATTTTATGCTCAAGGATGTCAGCGGTCAGGGCCATGCCAAATTGCTGGCCGCGCGCAATCAGATATTGTTCGCCGCTTCACAAGATCCTCGGTTGACCAAAGTGCGACCCAATGGCCAGGAAGACAGGCCGCAATTTAAGGTCGAGATCGATCGTCACAAAGCCCGCGCGTTGGGCCTGTCACTGGATGAAATTAACAGTACCTTAAGCACTGTCTGGGCATCCACTTACGTGAACGATTTTGTTCACAATGATCGTGTTAAACAGGTTTACGTACAGGGTGAAACGCAGTTTCGCATGTTGCCGCAGGATATTGATCACTGGTATGTGCGGAATCGTGAGGGCGGCATGGTGCCGTTTTCTGCCTTCGCTTCCGGCCATTGGACCAAAGGGTCGCCGCGACTGGAGCGTTATAACGCAGTACCTTCGATGGAAATAATCGCTGAGGCAGCGCCGGGTTATAGCTCAGGTGATGCCATTGCCGCTCTAGAGGAAATCGCTGAAAACTTACCGCCGGGGTTTGCCTATGAATGGACCGGGGCCTCGCTTCAGGAAACCTCTTCCGGCTCCCAGGCGCCGCTGCTCTATGCAGTTTCTATGCTCTTTGTGTTCCTCTGCCTGGCTGCACTTTATGAAAGTTGGTCGATACCCTTTGCGGTCATGTTGGTGGTGCCATTAGGGGTCGTCGGTGCTCTGCTAGCAGCCTATAGCCGGGGTCTGGCCAATGATATTTTCTTCCAGGTGGCGGTTTTGACCACCATTGGCGTGGCGACTAAAAATGCCATTCTAATTGTTGAGTTTGCAAGAGAACTGCAATCCGAAGGTATGGAGCTGATAGATGCGACCCTGATGGCAGTGCGCTTACGCCTACGGCCAATCCTGATGACCTCGTTCGCCTTTATGATTGGTGTCTTACCGCTTGCGCTGGCCTCAGGTGCTGGCTCCAGTGGTCAAAATGCTATTGGCACGGGTGTGTTGGGCGGCATGTTTACCTCCACCTTGCTGGCAATCTTTCTGGTGCCGTTGTTCTTTGTGGTAGTGAGACGTAGGTTTCCTGGAAAAACCTTAGTGCGCCTGGCTGACCATCCGGAAATACCGGATAAGTGAGGCGTGGGGAATGAGGATGGGTTGGTTAGCCCCGGCTAGTCACTGAGCGGGCAAAGTTTATTGGGCGGTAGCCCAGGCTGATAAGTTCACCGAAGTCGGAAATTCGACCGAAGTCGGAATTTAGCAAAGACGCTCGGCGCAAATTGTCTGCGCAGGCATTGTGCGGCAAATAAATCCAGGCCTTAGTCAGATTTAAACGCTGGCATCACTTCTTTAGCAAACAATGCCAGTGAGGCGTTCAGCTTAGCTGGTTCAAGAATACCCTGTGGTAATAACAGGAACACTTCATCAAGTGCTACGGCGTTGCCGACTTCCTCTATGCGACGTTTAATGGTCTCGGGTGAGCCAACCAGCAGTTGCGGTACGCCCTGACCAAAAGGTTTCATCCATGTGTCCCAGAGCCAGGCCATTTCACCGTACCATTCCTGGGCCAGGGCATCGGTTTCGGCGCAGACCATAATGCCACCCCAGCAGGCTTGCTCGCCGGGTCGGTAGGCGATGTTGAGCCGATCCGCTTCATTACCCCACTCCGCCCATAACAGTTTCAGGAAGTCGGTATTCTCGGCAAGCACAATGGGTCGGCCCCTGTATTTGGCCCAGAACTTGGCCGAGCGCAAACTGTGGGAGAAACCACCGTACAGCGGTATGTCTTTCTGGAATGGACGGGGTGCAATGCCAATCTCATTGACTTTCATGTCGTCGGCGACGCCCTGGCCGTAAGTCCTGTAGACGGGATGATCGTGAGGATTGTGAAAATCGATCGATGGGAAATTCCAGTATTTGCCATGATGTGAAAAAGTGTCTTCGCGCAAGGCAGTGGTGACGATATCGACAAACTCAGCAAAATATTCCCGGTTATCCTCATCAACCTGGCTTTTCGCATTCCACGGCCCAACCGCCTGTAGCTGTGGCTGAATGCGGAAGTTATCGAGCCAGCGCGCCTGATAGCCCCGGACCATGCCGACACCGAGACGCCCACCCAGCATGCAGTCGAGTGTTGCAATTTTCTCGGCGGTGACCAGGGGGTTGTTGGTGGTAGAGACAAATCCACAGGGAATAATGCGTAACTTTTCGCTGTGCTGGCCGAGCCACATTGACATCAGGCAGGGGTCGTTGGAGGCTTCCATCCCTTCGATTTGCAGGTGATGCTCGGGGTGACCGAACCCAAAGTAGCCAAGCTCGTCGGCAAGCCGGGCCGATTCGCCCAGTTCAGAGAGCATGCGACGATAGAGGTTTGGGTTTTTCCCGGCCATTCCAGCTTCGAGTTCTTCGCGCCGACCGATTGTACAATAGACAAACAGATTGAATTTCATGGCAGCTTTGCCTCGGGCTTTGTTTAAGACCGTTAATTATTTTCGCGCTACTGTTGCCAATTAATTGAGCGTCTTGCGAGTTGCGCGCCTTAAGTGATGTCAGTTAAAGCAGACAGTTGGGAGAAATGCCCTACGGTGACGCTGAATTGACGATCAGCCTGGAAGGCCCGCGTCGTCATCGTGCAAGTCACGGATGGCGACGACGTGGCAAGCCCGTTGTCAGGCGTTGACGTCGATAACCACCCGACCCTTGATCTTACCGGCGAGAATATCCCTTGCCAGACCGGGTACATTCGCCAGCGGCTCCACGGTATATATCTCGGCAAGCAAAGCGTGATCGACCAGTTCAGCAAGCGCATCCCAGGCGCGTTGTCGGCGTGCCAGCGGCGCCATCACCGAATCTATGCCGCGCAAGGTGACACCACGCAGAATAAAGGGCATCACGCTGGTGGGTAAGCCAGCGCCGCCGGCCAGCCCGCAGGCCGCGACGATACCTTCATATTTTGTTTGAGCCAGCACAGTCGCCAATGTGTTCGCCCCCACCGTATCAACGGCGGCCGCCCAGTTTTCTGACTCAAGGGCGCCGGGATCGCGTGCCAGCTCCTCGCGGGGGATGATGGTTGAGGCTCCCAACTTGCGCAGAAAGTCACTGGTTGCGTCGACGCGTCCAGTCGATGCCGTGACCTGGTAACCCAGTTTGGCCAGCAACATCACCGCAACAGAGCCGACCCCGCCCGCTGCACCGGTGACCAGAACAGGGCCATCTTCAGGTTTCACACCCCAGTCCTGGATGGCGAGTACACACAGCATTGAGGTGTAGCCTGCTGTGCCGATGGCAGTGATTTCCTCTAGAGTGAAGGCGTCTGGCACGCGAACCAGCCACTCGGCTTTGAGGCGTTGCTTCTGGCTATACCCGCCCCAGAAACGTTCCGATAATCCGTAACCGTTAACCAGAACCCGGTCTCCTGTCTTAAAGTTCGGGCTGCGAGATTCAACAACGGTTCCGGCCAGGTCAATACCGCCAACCATAGGGTATTTGCGGACGATGGGCATGGCGCCCGTGACTGCCAGCCCGTCTTTGTAGTTGACGGTCGAATAGGCGATATCGACCAACACGTCTTCGTCGGGGAGATCGGATAACTGGAGTTTTTCAACGGAGGCACTAACAACCTTGTCTTTCTTGTTGATAAGCAGTGCCGAAAATGACTCACTCATTGATATGTTCCCTGTAATACGCCCGATGGGCTTTGATTGCCTGGCAGCTTAAAACAGACTGACTCAAATCGAAGCTATTTAACAACGATTTTGGCGTACTTGCCCCGGTAGAAACCAAGGGGTTCGGCATCTGGGTTATCCATTGCGGTAACGCGCCCGACGATAATAATGTGGTCGCCGCCTTCATAGAGGTGCTCGGTATCGCACTCCAGTCGCACGCTGTAATCATTCAGCAGCGGCACGCCGCCACGCCCCTCGGTCCAGCCTAGCGCACCGAATTTGTCGACGTCTTTAGTGGCAAACAGGCGTGAGACATCTTCCTGGCCCTCATGCAGCACATGGATTGCAAAATGTTTGGCCTCGATAAACGCATCATAGCAATTGGCATTTTTCGCAATCGCCCAGAGAACCAGCGGTGGATCAAGCGATACAGAGGAAAAGCTGTTCGCCGTACAGCCCACATTTTCACCATCTTTGCTTCTCGCGGTGACCACGGTAATGCCGGTAGCAAAGCAGCCCATGGCATCTCTAAACTCTCTTGCATCTAAAGTCATAGTTGTTTTCCCCAATACACTAAATTAGCTTCCGCCAACAAAACCAAAACTGGATTTAACAGAAAACCTGCTAGCTAAGTACGCTAACAGGTTTATGCAAACCGATAACCCCGGAAATCCGCCAACCAGCGTCGCTGCTGGAGCGGTGACTTGCGGTGGGCGCTGTGGCCCAATGCAAGTAATGTAACACAGGGTTTGGAGTGGTGGAATATCAGGGATTTGCTTTCACCGCCGGGCGTTCGGATACCTTGGCGTACCAGGCGCGCAAATGTACGCAGTCGTCTGGGATGCCCTTTTTAATCCATTTGGCGAAATCACAGGTCACCAGCGTGGTGATGTCTGCCATGGAGTAAAAATCACCGGCGACATAGCGATGCCGGGCCAGTTGCTGGTCGAAATCCTTGAAGAAGTCGGCGACGCGAAGTGCGCCCCGCGCGGCGAGCTCTGGAGACTGAGGATAGTTGTGCGGACCGACTACCGCCCGGTCGGTGAAACCTTTGGCGGTGTTGCGAAACACTTCGGCGACAGCGAGCAGGCCATTCATGAAGGCGAGGTGTTCCCACATCTCGGCCAGGCCTTTTTCTGGCGCGGTGCGGCCCAGCATCGGTGTTTCGGGATGAATGTCCTCAAAATACCTGGTAATGCCGCGAATCTGGCTGATGCAGGTGCCGTCCTCAAGCTCCAGCATGGGAATGTCGCAGGCTGGATTTTTACTACGATATGCTTCCTGGAGATGTTCGCCCGCGCCGAGGTCGACGGGTACCCGCTCCACTTCAATGCCTTTTTCTGCCAGAAAGATATTGACCCGACGAGGGTTGGGCGCTTGCGGGAAGTCGTATAGCTTCATATTTTGTCTCCGTAACGCGATGAGATTAAGGGTGGAAATTTTGTGGTGGGCAGAATATCGCCATGTCCGCAGAACGGACGTTCAAAAATGATAGCACACAAGCAAGCGGGAGCAACACGAGGGGGCTGTTAGACGTGGTAAGCGGCCACGGACTCGATTCAGGGCGCGGAATAGGTTAACCGGGCCACTGTTTTCATCTACCATGAAAAGGCATTTGCCTTGAGGATGACCCGTGCGCGACCCGCTGTCTGACCCGCAACGACAACGTTTCAGCCGGCAGATTTTGTTGCCGTCTTTTGGTTTCGATGGACAGGAGGCCCTGCTCAATGCTTCGGTGCTGATGATCGGCGTTGGCGGTCTTGGCTGCGCCGCTGCGCAATATCTCGTTGCCGCCGGTGTGGGTTGTCTGACGCTGGTTGACTTTGATCGGGTTGACGTCAGTAATCTGCATCGCCAGGTGCTGTATGGCGATGCAGATAAGGGTCGGTTTAAAACAGAATCGGCGGTAGCGGCCTTGCGGCGGTTGAATGCGGGTGTTGAGTTGCGCAGTATCGCCAAAAAACTTGCCGATGAGGCCTTGTTTGTTGAGATCAAGGACGCTGATGTAGTCATGGATTGCAGCGATAATCTCGCCACGCGCCAGCAATTGAATCGGCTTTGCAAGAAGGCGCAGGTTCCTCTTGTGTCGGGTGCGGCGGTGCGTCTGGAGGGTCAGGTTGCGGTGTTTCCGATGACTCAGGATAGCCCGTGCTACCACTGTTTCAGTCACACCTTTGGCGAGCAGCAGCTCAGCTGTGTGGAATCAGGGGTGCTTGGCCCGGTGGTCGGTATCGTTGGCGCCTTTCAGGCTCTGGAGGCGATAAAGGTCATCAGCGGGCTTGGCGTCACCCTCGCCGGGAGGGTTATGCTACTCGATGCCACCTACAGTGAATGGCAGTCATACCAAATTGAGCGCTGGGCGGATTGCCCGGTTTGTGGGAGTGAAAGTAGCAGTGGAGGTGGCAGTGGAAGTGGAAATATTGCCAGTGACTAACGTAACGGGCAACAGCGAGACACGAACAGGACTGATGCCCCTGGCAGAAGCCAGGCAACGCATGCTGGATGCAGTCGATACGATCGGTGAGACTGAAATGGTTGCCCTGGAGGGACTAGACGGGCGCGTTCTTGCCGATCCCATTATTTCCCCACTCGACTCTCCACCGGCCGATAATTCGGCGATGGACGGTTACGCACTGCGTTATGGAGATTTGAGCGCTGATGCCCGCTTCACGGTTGTTGGCAAAGCCATGGCAGGCGCGCCATTCAAAGGCCGCGTCAGGCCAGGTCAGGTGGTGAGGATCATGACGGGCGCAGAAATACCCGCAGGCGCTGATACGGTGGTCATGCAGGAAAACGCCACACTGTCCCGATCTGCCAGCCCGGAAAGTGATCTGGTTAGTTTTACCGACCCGTCGCTGAGGCTGGGCGAAAACGTGCGCCGACGGGGTGAGGATATTACGCTAGGGGCGCAGGTGCTCAGCTCGGGACGCCGAATTGGCCCGGTGGATATCGGCCTGCTGGCGACCCTGGGGTTAAGCCAGGTCAGGGTGATGAAACCGCTCACGGTGGCCCTGTTTGCCAGCGGTGACGAACTGCGCCCGCCCGGACACGTGCTGGCGCCGGGCGAAATCTACGACAGCAACCGTTATTTTCTGAAAGCGATGCTGGTGAGGCTCGGGTGCGCGGTGATCGACCTCGGTGTGATCGCCGATGATATTGATCAGCTGCGCGAGGCGTATCGACAAGCTGACCAGCAAGCCGATGCAGTCGTTACCTGCGGTGGTGCGTCGGTTGGCGAAGCCGATTATGCACAGCGGTTACTCGGTGAACTAGGCGAGGTCAACTTCTGGAAAGTCGCCATCAAACCAGGCAAGCCCTTTATGTTTGGCCGCTTGAGTAACAGCGTATTTTTCGGCTTGCCCGGCAATCCTGTTTCGGCGCTGGTGACGTTCCATCAACTGGTGCTGCCGGTCCTGCAGAAAATGCAGGGTGCGCAGGAATCCCCTGCGCTCACCCTGACCGCGCGTACGACCTGCGATATTCGGCGCAATCGCCTGCGGCTGGATTTGCAGAGAGGGTTGTACCAGGCCGATGACAAAGGGGGGGTTGAAGTGACGCCCGATCGACAGCAAAGTTCTGGTGCGCTGGGCCCCATGAGCCGTTGTAACTGCTTTATTTTACTCGCTGCCGGAAACAGCCCCGCGCGCGCTGGCGATGCTGTCGAAATTTTGCCCTTTGACAGATGGCTACAGTGATACTAATCAACCTGAGTTTAGTTGCGAAGCCACTTTTAAGCTGGCTGCTTTTGAGTAATTCACTTTTAAATCCTCGAGCTCCAAGCCCTGGGGTTCCAAAGGCAGAGATCTTAAATACCCGGCTTTAAATACCCAGGCTTTAAATACACAGATTTTAAACGTACGGGGAATAACATGACCAGAAAGCACATATTAGCGGGCGTCAAAGTGCTCGATTTTACCCAGCATGTGGCGGGGCCATCCTGCACACGCATGATGGCGGAAATGGGCGCCGAAATTATCAAGGTAGAGTTAGCGCCCTTTGGCGACCAGATACGTTATGTCGGTTATCAAAAAGGTGGTCGCGGGCTGTATTTTCTTCAACAGAATCGCGGCAAGGACAGTCTCTGTATCGATGTGAAAACCGAGAAGGGTAAAGCAATCCTCTACGAATTGATTAAAAAGGTCGACGTGCTTATCGAGAACTTCGCCCCCGGCGTCATCGGTCGCCTGGGCTGTGGCTGGGACGTGGTTCACGAACTCAACCCCCGGTGCATCATGTGTTCCATATCCACCTTTGGTCAGACCGGCCCACTGGCGGACTTGCCCGGCTTTGACTACATCGGTCAGGCCTATTCCGGCATCACCAGCCTGATCGGCGAAGCGGATAAGCCGCCAAGCATACCGGCGGCGGCCATCGGCGACACCATGACCGGTGCCCATGCACTGGCGGCGATTAATGGCGCTTTATTTCACCGCGCAATGGGCGGCGAGGCCGAATATATCGATGTCACTTTGCTGGACAGTTATTTCCACTGCCATGAAATGTACGTGGGTATGTACAGCGCCAGCGATGGCAAACTGGTGCCCCGCCGTAACGGCGCCCATCAACGGTTGGGTTGCCCCATGGGTGTGTTCCAGGGCAAAGACAGCCATATCATGATTATCGCCACCCATCCCCAGTGGCAGCGTTTGTGTGATGTGATGGGCATGCCCGAGCTGCGCACCGATCCCCGCTTTGAAGACCCGAATAACCGCATTCGCCACCGCCACGAGTTAATACCCATTATCGAAGCGTGGCTGCAAAGCCAGCCCAACGATAAAGACACCATCGCCAAACTCGAAAAAGCCCGTATCCCGGTAGCGCCGGTCTTGTCCCTGCCAGAAGCCATGGAGCATCCACATCTGGTCGAGCGGGGCACCGTGCGGACGGTCACCCAGCGCGGCGCTGGTACCTTCAAAATGCCCGGCATGCCCCTGCGCTTTGGCAGCTTTCCCGCCGAAAATGAACTGGAAGCACCCTATCGGGGTGAGCACAACTTGAAGGTACTCAGCGAGTATCTGGGTTATGACGCAGCCCAGGTGGCGGCTTTAACGGCGGAAGGCATCCTGTTAGATGAAGAGGTGCCTGAGGGGGAAGCGACAGCGATTAAGGTTTGAGTCTTACTGTTGAATATTAGACAGACTTTCTATGTCAAGGGATG
>TARA_R110000787_G_scaffold15134_6_pt1 | contig 16224 bp, 15 predicted proteins | sample TARA_R110000787 | Tara Oceans TARA_R110000787 (sample SAMEA4397920) | marine metagenome | biome: Polar Biome; feature: [DCM] deep chlorophyll maximum layer (ENVO:01000326); material: water (ENVO:00002006), including particulate matter (ENVO:01000060) such as... | depth 35 m
GGTCTGTGTTTAGTCTTGGTCATATTATCTGCAACAACAGAAGTTAAAAGCGAATCAATAGCTCCTAATAACGCTAAGGTTAAAGCGGTAAATATGTAAGGTGTTACAGAACCTAAACTAAATTCGGTAAATATTTCTAAATTAGGTAATGGTATCCCGCTAGGTATTTTTTCTATTGGTATGTAATTTAGACCAAACACCATTGAAATTCCTGTCATTACAACTAAAGCTACCAATGTACTAGGGACTTTTGTGGTTATTTTTTTAAATCCATAAATAATAAATATGGTCCCTAAAGCTAAAATTAACTCCAACCAATTAATATTTTTCATCGCTCTTGGAATTAACTTTATAGTCCCAATTACACCTGATGCTTCAGCACCAGCAAGTGTTTCAGATTCCTTATGAATTTGCTCTTGAGTAATACTAGTTCCTCTTTTAACTGTTTCCTCAAAATCTTCTAAAACCAAAAGTCCTTCTCCTGCTTCTTCTTTTAAAATATTGTCTAATATTATTTCCTCTGCATGCGGTTTAAATTCATTTACAAAGTTTTCATCCTCTTTTGGGTAATATCCAACTGTAGGTAATATTTGAGTTATTAAAATTATAACTCCAATTGCTGTCATAAATCCTGAAACAACGGGATAAGGTATGTATTTAATATATTTACCAATACCTAATAAACCCAAGCCAACCTGAAATAAACCAGCCATTAAAAATACGGTTAAAATTACAGGTAAGGCTTTCGTAACATCTCCATCAAAAGAAGCTACAATACCAGCAATCATAACCATTGCAACTGCAATCATTGGAGCAGTTGGTCCCGATATTTGAGTGTCTGTACCTCCAAAAAGAGCAGCAAAAAACCCAACAAAAATGGCTCCATATAATCCCGCACTAGGTCCTAGTCCAGAACTTACACCAAACGCTAAGGCCAATGGTAATGCTACAATACCTGCTGTTATACCCCCAAAGAGATCTCCCTTAAAGTGTTTGAAATTGAATAAATTTTTCATGAGTTTGATTTAGATTTGGTAAATATAATAAGTATTATGGTCTATTATTAATTTTTGATTTTAACTTTAAGAAAAAGTTATTCAATTAATTTCATTAAAAATTCTTTTAAAATTCTCCATAAAAAAAAACAATACCACAATAAATTTTTAAAGGGTTATTTTCCTCTTTAAAACATCGAAAATAACATATATTTGCTCATTATTTAGAATTAATCTAATTAGATGATAAAAGTTAGTAAAACAGCAAAGACAAAAATTTCACAACTAATGGCCGAAGGAGGCTTTAACGTTAGTGAGGATTACGTACGCGTAGGTGTAAAAAGTGGTGGATGTTCAGGTTTATCATATGACTTAGACTTCGATAATAATAAAGAAGAAAGTGATAAACTTTTTGAAGATAATGACGTGAAAATTATTATTGATAAAAAAAGCTTTTTATACTTAATTGGCACTACATTAGAATATAGCGGTGGCCTTAACGGAAAAGGGTTTATTTTTAATAATCCCAATGCGAATAGAACTTGTGGGTGTGGAGAAAGTTTTTCTTTATAGTTTAATTGAAAAATAATTATGGCGAAATTTACGGAAGACGATTTAAAAAAAGACCTTGAAACAAAGGAATACGAATATGGATTCTATACAGATATTGAATCTGAAACATTTCCTATTGGTTTAAATGAAGATATTGTTAGAGCAATTTCTGCAAAGAAAGAAGAGCCGGAATGGATGACAGAATGGAGGCTTGATGCTTTTAAAGCCTGGAAAGAAATGACTGAGCCAGAATGGGCAAATGTTAATTACAAAAAACCAGATTTTCAATCTATAGCCTATTACTCTGCTCCTGTAGCTATCGATCCTAATAAAACATTAGATGACGTAGACCCTGATCTTTTAGCTATGTATAAAAAATTAGGTATCTCGGTAGACGAGCAAAAGAAAATGAATAATGTGGCAATGGATATTGTTGTAGATTCTGTTTCTGTTGCAACGACATTTAAAAAGACATTGTCCAAAAAAGGCATTATTTTTATGAGTATTTCGGAAGCTATTAAAGAGCATCCAGAACTTGTAAGAAAATATATTGGTACAATTGTACCAACAAAAGATAATTTTTATGCGGCTTTAAATTCGGCTGTATTTAGTGATGGATCTTTCTGTTACATTCCAAAAGGCGTAAGATGTCCAATGGAACTATCTACTTATTTCAGAATTAATCAAGCTGGAACAGGACAATTTGAAAGAACATTACTTATCGCAGACGAAGGTAGTTATGTAAGTTACTTAGAAGGTTGTACAGCACCAAGTAGAGACGAAAACCAATTACATGCAGCAGTTGTAGAATTAATTGCTATGGATGATGCTGAAATAAAATACTCAACTGTACAAAACTGGTATCCAGGAAATGCTGAAGGTAAAGGTGGAGTTTACAATTTTGTTACTAAAAGAGGCCTTTGCGAGAAAAACGCAAAAATTTCTTGGACGCAAGTTGAAACAGGTTCTGCTGTAACTTGGAAATATCCTTCTTGTATTCTTAAAGGAGATAATTCGGTAGGTGAATTTTATTCTATTGCTGTAACTAATAATTATCAGCAAGCAGATACTGGAACTAAAATGATTCATCTTGGAAAAAACACCAGAAGTACCATTATTTCTAAAGGAATATCTGCTGGAAAATCTCAAAACAGTTATCGAGGTTTGGTAAAAATTAGTAAAAATGCCAAGAATGCTCGTAATTTCTCACAATGTGATTCTCTTTTAATGGGTAATGATTGTGGAGCACACACATTCCCATATATAGAAGTAAAAAACAAATCGGCTCAAATTGAGCATGAAGCAACTACCAGTAAAATTGGAGAAGATCAAATTTTTTATTGCAACCAAAGAGGTATTGAAACTGAAAAAGCAATTGCCTTAATTGTAAATGGGTTTAGTAAAGAAGTATTAAACAAGCTTCCGATGGAGTTTGCTGTAGAAGCACAAAAATTATTAGAAATAAGTCTTGAAGGCTCTGTTGGATAATTAACATAAATATTAAAAATGAAAAAAATAGTATTTTTTACACTGCTTTCAATTATTACATTTTCATGTAAAAATAATGCAGAAAAATCATCTGAAAAAGTTGATGAATCTGATGCTACGGTTGAAATAAACATTTCTGAAGATAAAATATATAGAGGAGATTTTATTTATTTAGCAGATGCCGCAGTTTTAAAAGGGAATAAATTTATTTACGGAGTAACGCTGGACGAAATGGCTACAGAATTAGCTAATAAAGTAAAAGCTGTAAAAGAGTCAGACTTTGATATGGTTCCCGTTGCTGTAAAAGGAATTATAAATTCAAAACCTGAAGATCAAGAAGGTTGGGACGAAATAATAACAATTACTGAAATTGTGATGGTTGGAAGTAAACCATCAAAAATCGATATTAAACTAGAAGAAAAGAAAGAATAACTATGCTGCAAATTAAAAATTTACACGCAGGTGTAGAAAATAAAGATATTTTAAAAGGTGTTAATTTAGAGGTAAAAGCTGGAGAAGTACACGCTATTATGGGACCTAATGGTTCTGGTAAAAGTACCCTCTCTGCTGTAATTTCTGGAAATGAAAATTTTGAAGTAACCAAAGGATCGGTTACTTTTTTAAACGAAGATATTTCAGAACTTAATCCTGAAGAAAGAGCTCACAAAGGAGTGTTTTTATCATTTCAATATCCTGTTGAAATCCCTGGGGTATCCGTTACAAATTTCATTAAAACGGCTATCAACGAGAACAGAAAAGCTAAAGGTTTAAAAGATATGCCTGCTTCAGAAATGTTGAAACTAATTAAGTCGAAAGCAGATTTATTAGAAATTGACAGAAAATTTTTATCACGTTCTTTAAATGAAGGTTTTTCAGGAGGAGAGAAAAAACGTAATGAAATTTTTCAAATGGCAATGCTAGATCCAAAATTAGCTATTCTTGATGAAACTGATTCTGGATTAGATATTGATGCTTTAAAAATTGTTGCAAATGGTGTAAACAAATTAAAAAGCAAAGACAACGCAGTTATTGTTATTACACATTATCAACGTTTGTTAGACCATATAATTCCTGATTTTGTTCACGTTTTAATTGACGGAAGAATTGTTAAATCTGGAACCAAAGAATTGGCTCACGAGCTAGAAGAAAAAGGATACGATTGGATTAAAGAAGAATTAGTTTAAAAATATGGGTTTAAAAGATAAATTAGTTTCGTCTTATCTTGCTTTCGATGATCATTTGGATGATGAATCACCAATCCACGATATTCGAAAAAAAGCAATCGATACTTTTGAAGAAAAAGGATTTCCTACTAAAAAGGAAGAAGATTGGAAATACACTTCGTTAAATTCTATCATCAATAAAGATTATAGTATTTTTCCTAAAGGGGATAAGGAGATTAAATTTAAAAAAGTTAGAGAATATTTTTTATACGATATCGACTCTTATAAAGTCGTTTTTATAGATGGTATTTACAGTTCTTTTCTTTCTGAAACCACCCATGATGGATTGGATGTTTGTTTACTTTCTTCCGTATTATCAAAACAAAAATATAAAGCAATTATAGAAGCATATTATAATAAAATAGCTTCAGATGATGGTATTACATCACTTAATACTGCTTTTGCAAAAGAAGGTGCTTATATTAATATTCCGAAGAATAAAGAAGTAGACAAACCTATTGAAATTATAAATTTTTCAACTGGAAATGAAACTGCTTTAATGATGCAACCTCGTAATTTGATTATAGTTGGCGAAAACGCTCATGTTCAAATTATAGAAAGACACCAAAGTTTGTCGGACAATGCTGTTTTTACAAATTCAGTAACAGAGATTTTTGCAGAAAAACGTGCTTTTTTAGATTATTATAAGATTCAGAATGACAAAGAAAATGCATCTTTAATAGACAGTACTTTTATTCATCAAGAACAGAATAGTAATTGTAATGTTCACACTTTTTCATTAGGTGGTAAAATAACACGTAATAATCTTAGTTTTTCACAAAATGGAGAGCATTGTGATTCTACTTTAAAAGGCGTTACTATTTTAAAAAACAAACAACACGTAGATCATAACACTTTAGTGAAGCATATTTCACCAAATTGTGAGAGTCATCAAGACTACAAAGGTTTATATGCAGACTCTTCAACGGGTGTTTTTAATGGAAGGGTATTAGTTGAAAAAGAAGCTCAAAAAATAAATGCATTTCAGCAAAACAACAATATTTTAATTGATGATAACGCTACTGTAAATGCAAAACCTCAATTAGAAATATTTGCAGACGATGTTAAATGTTCTCACGGATGTACCATTGGTCAATTTGATGAAGACGCTTTGTTTTATTTACGTTCTAGAGGAATTGGTTTAAAAGAAGCTCAAGCATTATTAATGTATGCTTTTGCAAATACGGTGCTAGAAACCGTGAAAATTCCTGAATTAAAAAGACGTATCAATAAACTTATTGCAGAAAAAATTGGAGTAAATATTGGATTTGATATTTAAACCTAAAATGAAATTATGGAATTTAATGTTCAAAAAATAAGACAAGATTTTCCAATACTTTCAAAAAAAGTAAATGGATATCCTTTAGTATATTTTGACAATGCTGCTACTTCTCAAAAACCACAAATAGTAATTGATAGTATTGTTGATTATTACAGCAATTACAATGCAAATATCCACCGTGGAGTTCATACCCTTTCTCAAGTAGCAACGGATGCTTATGAATTATCTAGAAAGAAAATTAAAAAACACTTTAACGCTTCACAAGATCACGAAATAATTTTCACTTCTGGAACCACCGATGGAATTAACATGGTTGCTTCTGGTTTTTCTGAGATTTTAAAAAAAGGTGATGAAATTATTGTGTCCACAATGGAACATCATTCAAATATTGTTCCTTGGCAAATGCTTTGTGAGAAAACCGGAGCGCTGTTAAAGGTAATACCGATGAATGAAGATGGGGAGCTAATTATTTCTGAATATGAAAAATTACTATCCAATAAAACAAAATTAGTTTTTGTAAATCACGTTTCAAATTCATTGGGAACCATTAACCCAATTAAAGAAATTATTGATAAAGCACATCAAAAAGGAGCTGCAGTTTTAATTGATGGCGCTCAAGCTACATCGCATTTTATACCAGATTTTCAAGAATTAGATGTCGACTTTTATGTAACATCTGCACATAAAATGTGTGGTCCAACTGGTGTTGGTATTCTTTACGGAAAGGAAGAATGGCTACACAAACTTCCTCCTTATCAAGGCGGTGGTGAAATGATAAAACAGGTAACTTTCGAAAAAACAACCTATGCAGATTTGCCTCATAAATTTGAAGCAGGTACTCCTAATATTTCAGGCGGCATAGCTTTTGGCGTCGCTCTCGATTATTTAAATAACATTGGTTTAAAAAATATTGCAACTTATGAAAATGAGTTACTGACTTACGCAACAGACCAACTTATGAAAATTGAAGGAATGAGAATTTATGGCACTTCGAAAACTAAGGCAGCTGTTATTTCATTTAACATAGGGACAATTCATCCTTATGACATTGGTACTATTATTGATAAATTAGGAATTGCTGTAAGGACTGGTCATCATTGTACACAACCCATTATGGAATTTTATAAAATCCCAGGAACTGTTAGAGCATCCTTTGCATTTTATAATACAAAACAAGAAATTGATACCTTTATAGAAGCTATTAAAAAAGCTAAAATGATGTTATCATAAATAAAATATCATGAAATATACTATCACATTAAGCATTCTTTTATTTTCATTAATGGTCACTTCTTGTAAGGAGACAAAAAAAACAATAGAAGCTCCTTCTAACGAAGTTTATTCTGGAAAATATGAAATAAAAAGTCTTAACGGAAATGAATTAGCACGGACATTAACTTTTACAATTGAAACTTCAGAAAATAAGATTTCAGGAAAAACAGATTGCAATAGTTATTTTGGAACCTACACAGTGTCTAATAATAATGAAGTTAAAATTGGACCATTAGGAGCTACGGAGATGTATTGCGAAGAGCATGTAATGAAAGCTGAAAGAGAACTATTTAAAGCATATAACGATTCAAAAACATTTAGTTTTGATGGTAAGATGCTTACCTTATTTAGTGAAGGGGGAACTCTTTTAATTCGTGCATATAAAATAAGCAAATAAGAATTATGATGACGATTGAATCAATACAAGATGAGATTATCGACGAATTTTCAATGTTTGATGATTGGATGCAAAAATATGAGTATATGATTGATTTAGGAAAATCATTACCTCTCATTAGTGAAGAAAATAAACTGGAAGATCGTTTAATTACAGGATGTCAATCTAAAGTTTGGTTAAATGCTGAACTAATTGATGGTAAAATAAATTATACAGCAGATAGTGATGCTATTATTACCAAAGGAATCATCGCAATTTTATTGCGTGTTTTCTCTAATCAAACACCAAGTGACATCTTAAATTCGAATACCAATTTTATTGATGAAATTGGATTAAAAGATCATCTTTCACCAACGAGAGCTAATGGATTGGTGTCTATGATCAAAAAACTTAAAATTTACGCGTTAGCCTTTCAGGCTCAAATAAATAAATAATGACGAAAGACGGAAAATTGAATTCAGAGGAATTAGGTGAGAAAATAGTAAAAGTAATTAAAACTATTTTCGATCCAGAAATTCCTGTAGACATCTACGAATTAGGACTAATATATGATGTATTTGTCAATGAAGATTATGGCGTAAAAGTATTAATGACATTAACAACTCCTAACTGCCCTGTTGCCGAATCTTTACCTTTAGAAGTAGAAGATAAAATTAAATCTATTAGTTTTGTTACCGATGCAGAAGTAGAAATTACGTTCGATCCACCATGGAGTCAGGATTTAATGAGCGAAGAAGCAAAACTAGAATTAGGAATGTTATAAATGTCTGAGGAAATTAAAAATAGAGTTGCAGGAAGTAAGTTGATTACTTTTGATCTTGAAGATTTTTATCCGGAAGGGAATAGAATAGAGCTAGATATTTCTCAATTTTTATTTGAAGGCATCTTACTTAAAGAAAAAGATTTTAGAGCTTCCGTTAGCTATCATAATTGGGAGCAATATCAAAATAGTTATGTTGCTTTAACTAATACTAATGATGTTTTAGTACCAGCTTGGGCTTTTATGTTATTAACTACACATTTGTGTTCCATCTCTAAAAATGTATCTGTCGGTAATTTAGAACAATTAGAAATTTCAAATTTTTCAAAAATCATTGAAGGTTTAGATGTTTCAAATTACACAGACAAACCCATTATCATCAAAGGTTGTTCTAACAAACCAATTCCAGAAAACGCATACTTACAATTAATACAAAAACTACAACCTGTTGCAAAGAGTATCATGTATGGTGAGGCTTGTTCTTCTGTTCCATTATATAAAAAATCGAAAATCAAATAAAATATTTTACAAAAATGTCAAATAGTCAATGATTTTGATGTTTTTTTAAAGAATTAGTGTTTTTAACATTTATATTTGTACATTATTATTTAATCAACAAAAAAACAACTAATGAAAAAATTATTATTATTATCATTTTTATTTATTTCTGTTATCGGTTTCTCACAAGATACAGATGAATCTACTGCTGAAGATGCAGTAAAAGAAGGTTGGACAAGAGCAGGAAATGCTTCTTTACTTTTTAACCAGGCAGCTTTTAATAATGAATGGACAGGTGGAGGGGTTTCCAATATCTCAGGAAACTTATCTTTAACTTATGAAATGAATTATAATAAAGGAGGTCTTGTTTGGGACAATATCTTACTTGCAGAGTATGGTTTAACAAAACTAAAAGAGGATGATTTTGCTAGAAAAACAAATGATCGTTTAGCAATAAACTCTATTTTAGGGAAACAAATAAAAGAAACTAACTGGTATTATTCGATGTATCTTAATTTTAAAACGCAAATGGATTCTGGTTATGAAGATTCAGATGCTCAAATTTTAGATGACAATGGAGATCCTGTTATAATAAATGGAAATCCATTATTTGAAACTACTAGAGAAAAAACTACTCACTTTTTCTCTCCAGCATACCTACAAGTTGGTCCTGGGTTATTATGGAAAAAATCTGAAAATTTAAAAGTTAATATTTCACCTCTTGCTTCAAAATTTATTTTTGTACATGATGAATTCACCAATGTAGGTACAGACCAGACTACAATTGATGCTTTTAATAATGCTGGAGGATATTTTGGAGTAGAAGCAAATGAAACAATGAGGTTTGAGTTTGGTGCCTCTATTGAAGCTTATGCTAAATTTAATTTAATGGAAAATATTGTTTTTGAGAATTTTGTAAACCTTTATTCTAACTACTTAGAAGACCCTCAGAATGTAGATGTTGATTATACTGCAAACATAATTTTTACAGTTAATAAATGGATTACAGCAAATATTACTTTTCAAGCAATTTATGACGATAATGCTGTACAAGGATTTCAGATAAGAGAAACATTAGGAGTAGGTGTAGCTCATAGTTTCTAATAATAAAATATATTTTAAAAAGCCTGTTTCATTAACTTGAAACAGGCTTTTTTTATTTGTAATTTTCTATTCTTCCTCTGTATAATCTTCATATAAAAACTGATTATAAGGGAATCTTTTTATATGTAACTCTTTTACTTTTTCGTAAACTATCCTTTTAAATTCTTCTAAATTTTCTTTTTTCAAAGCTGATATAAAAATAGCTTCTCCATTCTCATTATTCATCCAAGTTTGTTTCCAATCTTCAAGACTATAATGAGCTTTCGTTCTTTCAGTAATTAAATCGTCTTCTTCAATTACTTCTTGTTCATACATGTCAATTTTATTAAAAACCATTACACAGGGTTTATCCGATGCATTTATTTCTCCTAATATTTTTTCTACGGAAGCAATATGGTCTTCAAAGGAATCGTGAGAAATATCAACCACATGTAATAATAAATCGGCCTCTCTTACTTCATCCAATGTACTTTTAAAAGACTCCACTAATTGAGTAGGAAGTTTACGTATAAAACCAACCGTATCACTTACTAAAAAAGGAAGGTTTTTAATTACAACTTTCCTTACGGTTGTGTCTAATGTAGCAAAAAGCTTGTTTTCTGCAAATACGTCAGATTTACTAATTACATTCATTAAAGTAGATTTTCCAACATTGGTATAACCAACCAAAGCTACACGAATAAGTGAGCCACGATTACCTCTTTGAACCGACATTTGTTTATCTACTTTTTCTAATTTCTTTTTTAATAATGATATTCTATCCCTAACAATCCTTCTATCTGTTTCAATTTCTGTTTCACCAGGTCCACGCATTCCAATTCCTCCTCGTTGTCTTTCAAGGTGAGTCCACATTCCTGTTAAACGAGGTAATAAATATTGGTATTGTGCTAATTCTACTTGAGTTCTTGCATAACTTGTTTGAGCTCGTTGTGCGAATATATCTAGTATAAGGTTGGTCCGGTCAAGGATTTTACATTCTAGAATTTTTTCTATATTTCGTTGTTGAGCAGGAGATAATTCATCATCAAAAACAACCAATCCAACTTCGTGCTTTTCAATATATACTCTTATCTCTTCCATTTTTCCAGAACCTAAAAAAGTTTTAGAATTTGGACCATCCATTTTTTGAGTAAATCGTTTTAAAACCTCTCCACCTGCGGTATAGGTCAAAAACTCTAATTCATCCAGGTATTCATTAGATTTAACTTCATTTTGCTTTTGAGTAATTAAACCAATGAGTACTGCTTTTTCGTAATTTATACTCGACTTTTCAATCATAAATTTTAATTATTGAGCAAAGGTACAAAAGACATTCCTTGCTATTTTTGTATTTTACCATCAAAATAATACAACTAGATGAAATACACATCAAACTCTGAAGTTAGTTATTACACCATTGGATTTTATAATCTGGAAAATTTATTTGACACTAAAGACGATAAAAATGTATTGGATGACGATTTTACAGAGGATTCTGCTAGAAACTGGAATACTGATCGTTATAATAATAAAATTAGAAAATTAGGTAAAGTCATTAAGAAACTAGGTAAAGAAAATAAATCACATCCTCCCGTAATAGTTGGTGTCGCTGAAGTGGAAAACGAAGGTGTTCTATACGACTTAACCAACTCTAAACACTTAAAAGAACATGGGTATCAATTCATTCATTTTGACTCCCCCGATGAAAGAGGAATTGATACCGCATTACTATATCGTGAAAATTATTTTACAGTATTAGAAAGTGAAGCTATTCCTCTTTACATTAACAACACCAATGGGCATCGAGATTACACAAGAGATATACTATATGTTAAAGGTGAAATTGAAAATAATAAAGTGCATCTATTAGTTAATCATTGGCCATCAAGAAGATCTGGGTTTGACGAAACAGTCTACAAAAGAAAAGCTGCTGCAATTAAAAATAGGGAAATTATTGGCAATATACTTTTAGAGGATCCAGATGCGAAAATTATTATCATGGGAGATTTCAATGATAATCCAACATCCGAAAGTATGGTGACATTAAAAGATACAGATTTTTACAACCCAATGGAATTATTATTAACCAACGAAACAGGAACTTTAAACTACAGAGGAGAATGGAATCTATTTGATCAAATAATTATTTCAAATAACTTTTTAAAACCTCACAATAATCCACTACAATTTGTAGAATCTAATATTTTTAACCCAATAGAATTGCAGGAATTTGCTGGAAAATTTAAAGGTAATCCATTTAGAACCTATATTGGAGATAAATTTTTAGGTGGACTCAGTGACCACTTCCCTGTATATGAAGTGTTTTCAGTAAAAAAATAATTGTTTTTATAACCATTATAAATAAATTATGGGGTTTTCTTAAATCAAAAATTTAACTATATTTAACAAAAAATAACCAACATACTTAATTTTATGAAAAAAACAGCTACCCTCAATGATTCATTTGGGTTTGTAAAACAGTATTACTATTTCTTAATAGCTATATTGTTTTTCTTTTTATTACCAGCAAGTTCCTTTGCTCAAGGTGGTACTTGTGCAGAAATTGAACCTTTTTGCGCAGGTGATGAAGCCTATATTTTCCCAAATTGTAACGACACAAATCCAAATTGTACTACAGCCGCAGAACCAGGTCCAGATTACGGATGTTTAGGTTCTCAACCTTGGCCAGCTTGGTTTTATTTACAAATTGACGAGCCAGGAGATTTAGATTTTGAAATCGTACAAAACACAATATTCGATGGTAATGGAGATCCAATTGGGACTGGTCTTGATGTAGATTTTATTGCTTGGGGGCCTTTTGCTCAAGGTGATGATTTATGTGATTATGATCAATTACAAGGTTTCAATGAAATTGGATGTAGTTTCTCAGCAGCACCAGTTGAAAATTTTTCTATTCCAAATGGTCAAACAGGAGAAATTTATGTGTTATTAATTACTAATTATGATCAAAGTGCTGGATTTATAAAATTAGTTCAAACTGGCGGTATAGGGTCTACAGATTGTGAAATTATTTTTACTTGTAATGTTAATATTGATGGTGGTGATCAAGTATTATGTGATGTAACTGAAACTACATTAACAACTACAACAAACGGTCCAGTGCAATCTTTTCAATGGTACCTTAACGGAACCGCAATTGCTGGAGCAACAAATGACAATTTAACTGTTTCTGAATCTGGAGCATATAAGGTTATTGCTGATGGTGTTGATTGTGATCAACCTGTAGAAGACGAAGTAAACATATCGATACCTGGATTAATCTCTGTAGAATTAGGAGAAGATCAAGAATTTTGTGATGTAGCATCTTTTGAAATTATTCCAACCATAGTTGGAAATACTGCAAATGCTAACTACTTATGGAGTACCGGTGAAACTACACCAACCATTACGGTAAGCACATCTGATAACTATAGTGTTGTAATTTCCGCTGAAACTTGTGAACTAACAGATTCAGTAACTTTACTTTTTGAAGATACTCCACTGTTTGACTTAGGTGAGGATATAGAAACTTGTTTTGAAAACGATATTGTTCTAGACGCTACACCTTCAAATATGAATCCATACGATGTAACTTATGTTTGGAGTACAGGAGCAACAACTCCTAGTATAGTAGTTACCGAAGGAGGAACTTATACGGTAATAGCTTCTTTTGGAAATTGTGAAGTTGAAGATTCAGTTACAATTTCAGCAAGAACAGATTTAGATATTAATGTTAACGACGATTTTAAATCCTGTGTAGGAGAAGAGTGGACTTTAACAGCTTCTACTTCTGAAGAAGGAATTACTTACCAATGGTATTTAAATGGCGATGCAATTGCTAATGAAACTAGCAGCACCATCACCTTTGTTGTAAGCGAGGATTTTACTGGTATACAAAACTATTCAGTAACAATTACTAAAGGTGGTTGTACAGGAACCGACGATGTAGATATCGAGTTATACGATGTTTCAAATTGTGTAATCTCTCAAGGTATCTCACCAGATGCAACTCCAGGTTTTAACGACTATCTAGATTTAGAATTTTTAAGTGATCGTGTTGGTGGTATTACTAACCTTCAAATATTTAACCGATACGGAACCATTGTTTTTAATAAAGGTAATTACGTAAACGAGTGGAATGGACAAGATAAAAACGGAGACGATTTGCCAACAGGTACCTATTATTATGTAATAGACTTTAATGGCGTAGATGATGTTTATGGTCCTCAAACAAGTGGATGGATTTATTTAAATAGAAATGCAAACTAATTTTAAAACTCTTTTCAAACTACCTAATAGTTACATATGAAAAAAATATATATAATAACAATAATTCTCGGACTACTAATTGTCTTCCAAGAAGCAAGTGCACAACAAGATCCGCAGTACACGCAATACATGTACAACTTAAACGTGATTAATCCTGCCTATGCGGGATCTAAAGAAAGTTTATCCGTTACAGTTCTTTACAGAAACCAATGGGCTGGTATTGCTGATAACCCTGAAACATTCACCTTTTCGGCGCATTCTCCTTTTGGAGATAAAGTAGGATTAGGAATCTCGGCTATTAAAGATCAGTTAGGTCCTGTAATAGAATCTAATATTTATGCAGATTTCTCGTATACCATTGATTTAGGGAAAGCCCTAAAATTAGCCTTTGGTATTAAAGCAGGGGTTACCCTTCACGAAGTAAGCTTAACAGAGTTAGAATTACAAGATCCTAACGATCCATTCTTTGCTGAAAATATTCAAAGCACGTATCCTAATGTAGGTGCTGGATTATTTTTATACAGCGATAAATTCTATTTAAGTTTATCGGTTCCTAACTTCTTACAATCTGTTCATTTAGATGAAACACTTGAGGGAGAAGCAATCAAATATGGTAACGAAACCAGTCACTTCTTTGCAACGGCAGGTTATGTATTCCAAGTAGGAGAAAATGTAAAATTAAAGCCTTCTGCTATGGTGAAAGCTGCATTTGATTCGCCCATATCTTATGATGCAAATTTAAACGCTTTGTTCTATGAAAAATTTGAACTAGGAGCTTCGTATCGATTAGATGATTCTTATAGCGCATTGGTTGGTTTTCAAATCAATCCTAATATTCGTATAGGATATGCTTACGATCATATCGTTTCAGATATTAAGGCAGTTGCCGGATCATCGCACGAAATTATTTTAACCTGGGACGTGTATTTCAAGAAACGTGCCTTACGTTCACCTAGATATTTCTAATCTTTAACAAAGCACATTAAAATGAAAAAAATATACATATTCATTATACTAATAGCGGCAAGTACGACCATTACTTTCGCCCAGAATAAAGACACAAAAAAAGCTGATGACTTATATAGTAGGTTAGCTTATACTGATGCTGCCGAGGCCTATCAAAAATTATTAAAAAAAGGTAAAGGCGATAAATACGTTTTTGAACAATTAGCAAATAGCTATTACTTTATCAACGATTCTAAAAAAGCTGAAACATACTACAAAAGAGTAGTGAAAGGAAAAAAAGTAAAGCCTGAAACGGTATATAATTATGCTCAAGCATTAAAAGCCAATGGTAAAAACGGTGATTATAATACTTGGATGAAGAAATTTGCTGAAATGAAACCAGCAGATTCTAGAGCGGTTGCTTTTATGAAAGATCCTAATTACCTACCTAGGTATATGGAAAATGCTAAAAAGTTTTCGCTTACCAATATGAAAGAAATCAATACCGAATACTCCGAGTTTGGTGGTACGGTTATCGATAAATCTTTTTACTTCTCTTCAGCTAGAAATACTACTAGAAAAAAATACGGTTGGAACGAAGAACCATTTTTAGATGTATATGCTGCAGAAATTATTGGAGGAACCGTTAAAAATGCAGACCTAATTTCTGGAGATGTAAATACCAAATATCACGAAGGTAATGTAGCTATTGCTGCAGATGGTAAAAGAATGTATTTTGACAGAAACGACTACTTTAAAGGTAAATACAAAAAAAGTGAAGAAGGTGTTAGTCAAATTAACTTATTTACGGCCGTAAAAGAAAATGGTGTTTGGAAAGACATTCAGCCAGTAAGTTTTAATAATAGTGAAAGCTCTTTTGGACAACCTACTTTAAGCCCTGATGGAAATACGCTTTATTTTGTAAGCGATATGCCTGGCGGAAAAGGAATGTCTGATATTTACAAAGTAGCTGTAAACAAAGACGGCTCTCTTGGTAAACCAGAAAACTTAGGAGATAAAATTAACACTGAAGGTAAAGAAGTATTCCCTTTTATGGACTCAAACGGTACCCTTTACTTCTCTAGTGATGGACATCTGGGAATAGGAGAATTAGATGTTTTCTATGCAGAGGCTAGCGGTTCAAGTTTTGGTAGTGTTAGAAACATTGGAACCGATGTAAATAGTACAAGTGATGATTTTGCTTTTAAATACGACCCTAAAACTAAAGAAGGATATGTTTCTTCTAATAGAAAAGGTGGTGTTGGTAGTGATGATATTTATGCTGCTAAATTAATCGCTCCATTATGCGATTACGAACTTAATGTTCAAGTAGTAGATGAGTATACTAAAAAAGCATTACCAGGTGCACGTGTAGATCTTTATGATAATACTGAAAATAAACTTGCTACTAAAACAGCAGATAACAATGGTTTTGTAAAACTTGTTGTAGAATGCGATAA
>TARA_R110000787_G_scaffold52534_8_pt1 | contig 16211 bp, 12 predicted proteins | sample TARA_R110000787 | Tara Oceans TARA_R110000787 (sample SAMEA4397920) | marine metagenome | biome: Polar Biome; feature: [DCM] deep chlorophyll maximum layer (ENVO:01000326); material: water (ENVO:00002006), including particulate matter (ENVO:01000060) such as... | depth 35 m
TGGCAGCGAATATTGCCCTGGTGGCGGTCCTCGACATCTGGCCTGATCCCCCTGTGTGCGGCGAGCGGACCTGCGGACTCATGCTGTCCACGCCCCCCAGCGCTGGATCAAAGTCTGGACAGATGTCCGGGATCGGTCAAGCGCTTAACGGGGTCATTGGCGAATTTATTTCTGCACCGCAACAAAGCGCGCGCACCACCGAGATCACGCCGGTTCGGCGACCAATCCTGCAATATCGCGCGATGTCACCGTCTTGGCGAGGTGTATGAATGACGTAGCGGCAAGCGCTGTGAAAGCAGGCATCTTGTCCGCCCAGGGCTTATTATGCCCCAGGAACGGCGTCGATCCTTCCATCGACGCGCTGATGAACAGGGCCACGCTATGCACGTCGTCGGGGGACAGAGCGGGATTGAGTTGGGCGACATATTCGCCGATCGCGCCATGCACGCGCTGATAAAAGGCGCGGACGCGATCGGCGACGAATTCGCTATGATTGGCCAGCGCCCATAATTCTGTGAACAAATGGGTGGTGCGCTTGGTCTGAATGTCGTCGAGGCACAGGAGGATGATTCGTTTTAGCCGCTCTTCGGCGGTCAGGCCTGGCTTGCGCACTGTCTGGTCGAGTGCCGCGCCATAGGAGTCGACCAGGTCGTCGAGCATGACCTGGATCAGCATTTCCTTGCGCGGGAAATGATAGCTGACATTGCCGACCTTCATGTCGCACCGGGCGGCGATCCGGCGCAAGGTGAAGGCGTCGGCCCCCTCGTCGATCAGCACGTCGAGCGCGGCCTTGAGGATTTGATCGACCGTTTCTGTGCCACGGACATAGATGCCGGGCCGGGGGGGGGCGAGTATCATATCTGTGTCTGCCTTCCCCCGCCTTACCATCGCTTTGAAAACGCCGCCACCTTTTGCCGCCATGCCGACGCAAATGGCTGAAAGATGCTGGAAAAAACAGTGCCTTTAGAGGCAGGGACGGAACCGTCGCCGCTCGCATCGGTTCGCAAAGATCAGATGATTGAGAAGACCAACGGATCGCCCAGATTATGAATGATAGCGCTGCCACGACGGACTGCGGACAGGACATGCACTTCCTGTCGGGCGGCGGGATGACGGGCGCGCTTGTCCGCGCAACCGACTGGTCGGCGACGCCGCTCGGCGCCCCCCAAAGCTGGCCCCAGCCTTTGAAGACGCTGGTCGCGCTCATGCTGTCGGCCGATCAACCGATGTTCATCGGCTGGGGCGATGATCATATTCTGCTCTACAATGATCGCTATGCGCCGATGCTGGCCGACCGGCATCCGGCTGCGCTTGGACGCCCCTTTCTCGACGTTTGGCCTGAGATTCGCAGCAACATTGCGCCGCTCTTTGCCAAGGTGTCAGCGGGTGAACCCGTTCATATGGACGATATCGAACTCATGCTCGATCGTCCGGGTCGGCCAAGGGAAGCGCATTTCGCCTTTTCCTACACGCCGGTGCGCGATGCGGCCGGTGCGGTCATCGGCTTGTTCTGCGCGTGCGTTGAAACGACCGAACAGATTTTGGCGGAACGCGCCCGGCGCGAAGCCGAAGCATCGGAGCGCAACCGGCTATGGGTGCTGTCCGAAGATATGCTGGCCCGCGCCGATTTCGCCGGGCGCATGGCGGCTGTCAATCCAGCCTGGACCCGTGTGCTGGGCTGGCCCGAGGCGCATCTGCTGGCTACGCCCTATGTCGATTTCATGCATCCCGATGATGTGGGCGTGACGCTCGACGCCATCGAGGCCATGAATAAGACGGGCCATCCAACGCGCTTTCAAAACCGGATCGCGACCATGGAGGGGGCCTGGACGCCGATCGGCTGGACCGTATCGCCCGAACCAGACGGCGTGAATTTTATCGCGATCGGCCGTGACCTGAGCGACGACAAGGCGCGCGAAAACGAACTGCTGCAAACGCAGGAGGCCTTGCGTCAGTCGCAGAAGCTGGAATCCATGGGCCAGTTGACGGGTGGCGTCGCCCACGACTTCAATAATCTGCTCACGCCGATCATCGGGTCGCTCGACCTTTTGATGCGCCGGGGCCTTGGCAATGATCGGGAACGGCGCCTGATCGACGGCGCGCTTCAATCGGCCGAGCGCGCCAAGACCCTGGTGCAGCGGCTATTGGCCTTTGCTCGGCGGCAACCGCTGCAGCCAAGGGCGGTTGCGCTCGATGATCTGGTCGAAGGTATGGCCGGGCTGGTGAGCAGCACGATCGGCCCGAAAATCTATCTGCGGATCGCCATCGCCGACAATCTGCCGCCTGCCAAAGCCGACGCGAACCAGTTGGAGATGGCGATCCTGAACCTTAGCGTGAACGCCCGCGATGCCATGCCCGCTGGCGGCGATCTAACGATTTCGGCGAGCTGTACCAGCGTGCGGGGCCAACATCCCGCCGGTCTGCGTCTGGGCCATTATATCCGGCTGTCGGTTGCGGACACAGGCGTCGGCATGGACGAAGCAACGCAGGCGCGGGCGATCGAACCCTTCTTCTCGACCAAGGGCATAGGCAAGGGCACCGGCCTTGGCCTGTTCATGGCGCATGGCCTGGCCGCGCAGCTGGGCGGCGGGCTGACCATCAGGAGTGCGCTTGGCGAGGGGACCACGGTCGATCTGTGGTTGCCGATCAGCCCGGATATGGTCGGGGACGACGACAAGGCGCTGATGCAGCCCCGTGCGCCGATGGCGCGTGGCACGGCGTTGCTGGTCGATGACGAGGATCTGGTGCGGATGAGCACTGCGGACATGCTGAATGATCTGGGCTATGACGTGGTGGAAGCCGGATCGGCCGAAGAAGCCTTGCAACTGATCGAAGGCGGCGTGGTGCCCGCCATATTGGTGACCGACCATCTGATGCCGGGCATGAATGGGGAGGAACTGGCGCGCAGCCTACGGACTCGCCTACCCGAAATACCCGTGCTGATCGTGTCGGGCTATGCCGAGGCGGAGGGGATCGCGCCCGATCTGCCGCGCCTCACCAAACCATTCCGCAACGCGGAACTGGCCGACCGGCTCGAACGCATTCACCCACTGCAACTCTGATCGTTAAACCTGCATCTTATGGGATTATTTCCCCGCTGCATTTTCGCTGTGGTAGGGGTGCAGGCGCGTAGAGTGATCGGGGAATGTAATTGGTTCAAGAGATACCCAAGGCGCATGAATGGCAACCCGAACAGTTGCGTCGTGCCAATATTGCCGCCGGGGTCGCTCTGTGGGCCTGGAATGTCGACACCGACGCCTTCACGATGGACGATCTGGGCTTCAATTTATGGGGCGTACCGCAGGGCGAAAAGGTGACGTTCGAAAAGCTGTCGGCGCGCATCCATCCTGCCGACCGGGACCGGGTCCGCTCCGCCTTCAACGCGACACGCGCCATCCTTGGCTCCTATGAGATAGATTTCCGCATATTGATTGGCGACGAAGTGCGGTGGATCGCCGCGCGCGGGCAGGGGGAGGATGACGGCATCGTCGGGCGGACGATGTTCGGCATCTTCCTGGACGTGACCGGCCGCAAGCAGGCCGAAGAGGGGCATGAACTGCTGGCTGGCGAAATGAGCCACCGGGTCAAGAATCTTCTCGCCATAGCGTCCGGCCTGACCGCCATTTCGTCGCGCGCCGCCGCCAGCACGGAGGATATGGCGCGCGAACTGACCGAGCGGTTGACGGCGCTCGGTCGTGCCCATGATCTGGTGCGGCCGCTACCCAATGGACAGGGGGATGCCGCACTGCTGGGCGATCTTCTGTCCGTCCTGCTGGCCCCCTATGATGATATGGGCGCGTTCAAGGGCCGTATCCGGGTGGCCGTCGAGCGGATGGGCGTCGGCGAAAATGCCGCGACGGGACTGGCCCTCGTTCTTCACGAACTGGCCACTAATTCGATGAAATATGGGGCCTTGTCCTCTCAGTCCGGCACGCTGGACGTTTCCAGCATGAACGAAGGCGAGGATGTCATCCTGACCTGGCTCGAACATGGCGGACCCGAAGTGCGTGAGCCGGATGGCGAAGGCGGCTTTGGCAGCAAATTGGTCCAGCGCAGCGTGAGCGGAAATTTGGGCGGCACCATCGATTATGAATGGCCGCAATCCGGCCTGATCGTCACCCTGCGGGTCAATCGGGCGCGGCTGACGACCTGACGGATTATAATCCCAATGCGTCGGTGTCCGCGCTGGCGGCGGCCAGGTCAGCATGGGCGATCAACTGGCGATAGGCCGCATCCAGTTTGCGCAATGCCGCGTCGGCGGCCGCCTCCTCGCGGATATTGACCAGGAAAAAGTCGCTCGCGCCCATTTCGAACCGGCGGCGTTCGGCCTGCGCCATGTCCTGCGCACGCGCCTGTTCATCGCCCGCCAGCACCAATAGCCGCTCGGTCGCATCGACGGCGACGCCGATCGTATCGATCTCCGCGATGATCTGTTCTCTCAGCCCCTGGCCGCGCAGCATCGCCGCCTCGATTTCTGCCTGGGTCTGGAGGATGCGGCCCTGCGCCGCGCGCCGCTGGAGCGGCACGGTGAAGGTCAGTCCTATACGCGTATCTGTGCCTTCGCGCGATCGGCCGCCTTCGCCGATCGGCCCGATGTCGCGCGACGCTTCTGCGTTGAGGTCGAGGCGCGGCAACAGCGCATTCTGGTCCAGCGCAAGCCGATCGCGCGCCACCTGCATCCGCACGTCAATCGTGCGCAGGTCCGGCCGCATCGACAGCGCCGATTTGGGATCCACCGGCAGGGGTAGGGGATCGGGCAGGTCCGACGGCAGTTGCGCAGGCGACGGTATGACGGGTCGCCCATCGACGTCGCGCCAATACAGCGAGAGGGTATTGGCGGCACTCGCGAGCGCTTGTTCCGCCTGCACCACCAATGTCTGCCGCCGCAGGATATTCTGCTGGTTTTCGGTCAGGATGATGCGCGGACGCAGCCCCAGCGTGACCTGTCGGTCCAGACCCTTTTGCCGATCCTGCGCCAGCGCCAGCAGGTTGCGCACGATGTCCAGCCGCTCGCCCGCGACGACCCATTGATTATAGGCGTCCAGCGCCCGCCGCTGTACGCCGATCGCAATGAACAGACGATCGGCATCGGCCAGCGCGATGTCGGCTTCAGCCTGCGTCCGGTTGAACCGCCGATCGTCGATGGCCCGGTCGCGCAGCAGCTTCAGCACGACGCCTGCCTTTATCTCGCCGAACTGGTTGGTGTAGCTTTTGTCCTCATAAATGGGGAAGCGTCCATCGGATATGCGATAGCCACCATAGACATTGCCACCCCATTGTTCGAGCGGTTGCGTCAGCTTCGATTCGGCATAGCGGCTATCATAATAGCCGGTCAGGCGGGTGTCGGCGGCGGCCGAAAAGACCGTATCGAATGCGCCTTCGGCCGACAGGCGCTTGCCCTGCGCGCCGCGCACACGCGCCAGCGCTTCGAGCACCTGCGGCGCGTGCTGCCGCGAGGACGCCAGCACATCCTCCAAGCGCAGCGGGCCGGACTGCGGCGCGACGACGGCGCGCGTGGGCAACGGTGCGATATCCTGCGCGAAGGCAGGCGCAGCCGACGCCATCAGCACGACAAGGGCGAACAGACGCTTACTTGGCATTGGCATTGGCGTCGGTCGCATTCGTCGCCGAAGCGTCAGGCACATTGCCGGGCCGCTGGAACTGCAGCGGGAAGTCGTTGAGCTGACGCCACAGTTCAAAGCCGATACTGACGGTATCCATCAATACCCAGCCGCGCACCTTGGCACCCAAGCGGACATAGGGTTCCTGCGGCCATGGCGGCCGGTCCGCAGCGGGTTCGATGATCACGCGGAACAGGCCATTGGCCGATGCCGACACGTCGATGGCGCGCACCTTGCCATCGAACATGCCCTGCGCGACGGAGGGCCAACCGCTGAACTGGATGGCGGGCCAGCCTTCAAATTCCAGCCGAACCCGACGGCCAAGGTGGATCAGCGGCACGTCGCGGCCATCGACATAGAGTTCGACGACACGCTGGGACTCTTCGGGGGCAAAGGTAGCGACGATGTCGCCGGCGCTGACCATGGTCGCATTATCGCCGCCCTGGATCCGCAAAACGCGCCCGTCGCGCGGCGCGCGGATCGTCTGAACCGACTGGCGATTGAGGCTGACGTCCACGCGGGTGAGGTCCGCTTTGGCCTGTGCGACCTTCGCGGCATAGTCGCTGACCTTGATCTGCGCGAGTTCATAGTCGCGCCGGGGCGCCAGCCCTTCGCGATACAAGGTTTCCATGCGCGCGACATCCAGTTGCGCGACGCGCATCGCCTGCTGGGCCGCAACGATTTCGACATCGGCCTGCGCCCGTTCCGCGCGCAGGCGGTCGAGCAGATTGGGATCATTGTCGCTGATCCGCGCGATCGGATCGCCGCGCTTCACCAAACTGCCGTCGGTGACATACCATTGTTCGATCCGGCCGGGCACCAGCGCGGTGATATTCTGCACCCGGTCGCGCGGATCGAGCGCGATGACGGCACCGGTTCCCGGCGCGGTCTGCACCCAGGGCACGAAGATCATGAACAGGATGCAGCCAACAATCGTAACCATCAGCATCCACGCCAGCACGCGGGTCACGCGCGGCGGGCGGATGCTTGCCAGGGTTTTGAAGTGGGAAAGGTGATTAGCGCGAAACGGCATCGCCAGCCTCCTTGCCAGCGCCATTGCGCAGCGCATCCAAACTGTCTCGGTCGCCGACCAGCCGTTGTTCCTTGCGGCCCAGCCACAGCCAGCCGTCCAGCGTGATGTCGTGCGGGCGGCTGGAGAAATAGAGAATGGTCACCGGTTTGCCTTTCAGCATGGCGAATGCAGCTTCGAGATGATCGACCGGCACCATGTCGTAAAGGGCGGACAAGACGAGGATACGTGGCTGGGCGAGCAGAGCGCTCGCCAGCTTCAACTGCATGATTTCGACCAGCGCCAAAGGCCAGCCCGTCGAGGAAAGGCGCGTATCCATGCCATCGGGGAGAGACGCGATCCGTGTGTCGAGGCCCACCGCGCGCAGCGCATCCATAATGCCTGCGGAGTCGTCCTGAGCCCGCGAGAGGGAGAGATAATCGCGGATCGAGCTTTCCACGATCGTCGGACGATTAAGGACGATCACGTCGCTGCGAAGCTGATACATATCGAGCGAGGTTATGTCCGCGCCACCCAGGGTGATGATGCCACTGGTCGGCCTGATATGCCGTTTCAACAGCGTTGCCAGCAGGCGGTCCATATCGGGATCGGCCGCACCGATCAGGCGGCTGCCACCGGGAATGACGATGTCGATTTCCGCCTCGTCCCGGCCGATCGGCGCGCGGACGGAATGCAGGACGAGCGCACCATGGGCTGGCCTCGCCGCACCCGGCTTGAGTTCGGGCACCTGTTCCTGCGGAATGGCAAGGATCAACGAGAGTTCCTCGACTCCGGCGACCAAGTCGTAAAAGCCATCAAGATACGGCCCCAACTGCGCGGCTCCATAGAAGATACTCGACAGGATCAGTTCGGCCGCGACCAACTGGCCGATCGACAATTGCCCCTGAATGACCAGCCAGCCACCCAAAGCCAGCAGCCCGGCACTGGCCGCCGCATAGAGGATCAGCAGCGCGACGCTCTGCGGAAAGGCATAGCGGAAATGCGCCTTATGCTCTTTCACATAGGCTGCGGTCGCCTCCTCCGATCGGTCCATGGCGAAATGGAGATGGCGGCTCGATTTATAATAGCCGTTCGATCCGCCCACGCTTTCGAGCCAATGGGCGGCCTCATATTTCCGATAGCTAAGCGCCACGGACGTCCGCATCGCGCCGCGATACCATAAGCGCCAGATCAGCCAGACCGCAAAGATGAAGCCGACGTTGAACGCCAGGAAGAAGGGGTGATAGAATGCCGTCACCACAAAACCGACACTCGCCTGGAGGAGGATGGAGAATCCGCCGATCAGCAGGGACGGGATCGCTTTTTGGACCGTCATCAATTCGAAAAAGCGATTGAACAGGTCGCCGCGTCGTTCGTCCTGGAAAAAGGGATTTTGCGCATAGACCGCGCGCAACGTGATGTCCGCTACCAGTCGGGCGAAAAACCGGCGACGGAACATTTCCATCAGATGCATGCGCAAGGCGCCGAGCATCGCCGATATCATCAGCAATCCGAACAGGATCGCCGCGAGCGTGAATAAGGGAGCGGGCAGCGCCGTATTCGCGACCGAATTGATCAGCATCTGCACCGATATCGGCGTTGCCAGCGACAACAGGCCAATGCCGACGCCATAAACGAGCGTCAGTCTGATGAAGGCTTTGTCAGGACCGATGATCGGTCCCGCCCAAGCGAAGAAGTCGCGCAATCGCACATCGACCGGAGCCGCCATATTCGAATGTCCCACCGCGTAACGCTGTTATCCAAAAGTCCGATGACGCCGAACGGCTCCGCACACTGACTGCGAGCACAATAAAACCATCCATGGCGATACCGTGGATGGCTGTGCTCCGCTCCTAATGACGATTCGTATCTTTGTCATCCTGCCTCGTCGTGGTGGGAGGATGCGATCCGGCCCACCACGCCGAGCGCTTGGCAACTAACTAGCGGGGCTTCGTCTCGGATCAAATCGCTAGTTGCGAAAATTACGATGGAATAATCCTGCCGAAACATCGGTTTACTATGCAGCAATAGTCCTGTCGGTCAGAACGGCACTTCCTCGCCCTGAAAATCGAACAGCTTTCCACTGTCGGGCACCTTCAATCCCTCGATCACGTCCAGCAATTGCAGCGCGGCACGCTCTCGATCGGAGAGCTGACCTTTGGGAACATTGTTCTGGAACGGGCGCGACAATGCAGTGTCGACGGTACCGGGATGCAAGGTCACGACGATTGCGCGATCATTGCGGCGGCGCTCCTCGATCGCAAGGTTGCGCACCAGCATGTTGAGCGCGGCTTTCGATGCGCGATAGCCGTGCCACCCGCCGAGGCGATTGTCGCTGATCGATCCCACCCGCGCCGACAGGGCGGCAAAAACGGTGCGCCCGACCTTCGGCATAATCGGCAGGAAATGTTTCGCCACGATCGTCGGGCCGATGGCGTTGACGGCATAAAGCTGCGCCAGCCAGTCCGGGTCGAGATCGGACAGCGCCTTTTCGGGCTGCTGGTCGCCCCGATGGAGCAGGCCGGTCGCGACGATGACGAGGCTGGGCGCAGGGCCTTGGGCGACATAAGCGGCCGCCGCCGCGATGCTGGCCTCATCGCGCAGGTCGAGATGATAGTCGCCATGCCGGGATCGCGCGAACCCATGCACGACATCGAACAGGCCTTCATCGATCAGCGCGGCTTCCAGCGCGCCGCCAATCCCGCCCGATGCGCCGATGATGACGGCTGCGCTTTTGCCGCCCCCGCTCATGACCGGGTAAAGCGCCAGCGATCGGCGTCACTTTCATCGGCGTCGAAGCGATAGCCGTCACTGTCGAAGCCGCGCATCGCATCTACCTCCGTGACATGATGTTCGCACAACCAGCGCGCCATCATGCCGCGCGCACGCTTCGCATTGAAACTCACGAACCGGGGGCCATTGGGACCGGGTTCGCGAAAATCGACCTCGATCACCCGCACACCCGGCAGCTTGTCCTTCACCGCCGCAAAATATTCCTGGCTGGCAAGGTTGAGGATGACGCCCGATCCTTCCTCGGCCAGCTGGGTCAGCAGCAACTTCGCGATACGATCGCCCCACCAGTCGGTCAGCGATTTGTGACGCGGTGCCCAGCGCGTGCCCATTTCCAACCGATAGGGCCGTATCGCGTCAAGCGGGCGCAGCAGGCCATAGAGACCCGACAACAGGCGCAGATGATCCTGCGCGAAGGCAACACCCACCTCATCCAGCGTGTCCACGTCAAAGCCGGTATAGACGTCGCCCGCAAAGGCGAACAGCGCCGGTCGTTCCGGCAGATCGGCGAAGTCGCGGAAACGGTCGGCATTGAGTTTGGCGAGGCGCGGGGAGATATGCATCAGTTCCGACAGCCGCTTTTGCGTCAGATTGGCGGCCGACCGCGCGAGGCTTTGCGCTTCCTCGGCAAAATGCGGCATTGACGCCTCGATCGTTGGGAGCGCGCGCTCGAAATCGAGCGTCTTGGCGGGGGAGAGAAGGGCGATCATCGTTGGCGGCGGTAGCGTCCGCTGCCGCATGCGTCAAACCACTGCGCGCCCGTCTTGCGCAAAGCAGGCCGTTCTCTGGACCTTTGCGCTTCGCCATACTATATACCGATCGGTATGGAACAGGTTGCAACCACTTCTCGGGGTCGCCCGCGTGAATTTGACCCGGCGCAGGCCTTGGCTGCAGCGCTGCAGGTCTTCTGTCGGCGTGGCTATGAAGGCGCGTCCATCTCGGAACTGACCGAGGCGATGGGGATCACTCGTCCCAGCCTCTATGCCTGTTTCGGCAATAAGGAAGGCCTGTTCCGGCAAGCGCTCGACCTCTATGAGACCGAGAAGCTCTGCTATGTGAAGACGGCGCTGGAAGCCCCTACGGCGCGCGGCGTGGCCGAGCGGCTGCTGCGCGGTTCGCTCGCCATGCAATGTAGCGATACCGAGCCGCAGGGCTGCCTGGGTGTCATCAGCACGGTCGCCGGCGTAACCGAAGCGGACTGCATCCGCGATGAAGTCCTCAAGCGTCGCGCTTCGTCGAACGCCGCCTTGCTCGCGCGTTTCGTGCAAGCCAAGGAAGAAGGCGACCTGCCCGATGGCGTCGAGCCGGATGCATTATCCTGTTATCTTTCAACCTTGATGCAGGGCATGGCGGTTCAGGCTTCCGGCGGCGCATCGCGCGAAACGCTGGAAAGGCTGGTGCAAACCACCCTTGCCATGTGGCCGGGCCGGTAAGGCATCCATCCCCGACAGCCTGTTTCATTCACCCGCGATAAATAATTACCGATCGGTATGTTATTCCGATTGACGCGGCGCAGCATGTCATTATATACCGCTAAGTATGAAATGAACCACTGAGCCGACAGGCTTCAGGGAGGGAATTATGCGCTGTCCCATCATCAGAGGCGGTCCCTGACCGACTTATAGCGGTAGCCCAATAGGGCATCGTACCCCCCACCGATAATCCAATTCGAAAGCCCCACGCGCATGCGTGTGGGTTTCAGCCCTTGCTCATCTGCCGGACGCTCGATTGGCGTCCGGTCGGTGCGATCGGCTGCGCTCTTTTCATCACTGGTGCCGTCCAGGGAGGACGTAACACATGGCTTTTATAGATTTCGCCCAGCCCATGGCTGGAGCGCCCCTATCCGCATGCCTGTCGAATACGGACACGGCCGAAACTGCCACGCTTAGTCCGTTGGAATGGCAGGTCGTGGCACTGGCCCAATCCGACCGGCTCTCCACCCTGCGCCTGCCCGGCAGCTGGGACAAATGGAGCGCCCTCATTTTCGGCCCGAGGCCAAGTCCCGTGCTGGCCAGCGAACGGCTGGAGGCGCTGCGTCGCCTGTCGGTCGAGGCCTGGCATCGCGGCTATGCCGTCACCCCTTCCGCCCTTGCCGATGCGCAAGAGGCCGGTTTCACTGCCGACCAGCTCGAATTGCTGCTCGCCACCATCAGCGCGGGCCGCAGCGCCCGTGGACGAAAGGTTCGCCCATGAACATGCTCGCCCCCATCCATGCCGACACGGCCAGCGACGTTTCGCCGTCCAGGCAGCGGCACCTGTCCCGGCGCAGCGGCGCGATGGCCACGATCGCGCTGGTCCTCGTCGCTGGTGCCGCCTGGAAATGGCTGGACCAGCCCGATGCGCAGGCCGCCGCAACGCCGATCGCCACCGTCGGTATCTCGGCGCCGCTCGCGCGCGAAGTTACGCAGTGGGACGAATATGTCGGCCGCTTCGCTCCCAGCCAGACAGTCGAAATACGGCCGCGCGTGGCGGGCGCCGTCACGGCGATTCACTTCCGCGACGGGGATATCGTGCGCAAGGGCCAATTGCTCTTCACGATCGACCAACGTCCGTTCCGCGCCGCGCTGGCCGAAGCGCAAGCCAATGTAGCCGCCGCCCGTAGCACCTTGGCGCTCGCCCGTTCGGACTATGCCCGTGTCCAGCGGCTGACCGGCGACGAAGCGATTTCCGCGAGCGAAGTCGACTCTCTGCGCGCCCGGCTGCAATCCGCACAGGCCGCGCTGGCCGCTGCCGAGGCGCGCGCGCGCCAGCGGTCGCTCGACATGGAATTTACCCAGGTTCGCGCTCCGATCGGCGGTCGCGTGTCCGACCGACGCATCGACATCGGTAATCTGGTGGCCGGTGGCGACGGCGCCAGCGCGACTTTGCTGACGACGATCAATGCGCTCGATCCGATCTACTTCACCTTCGACGCATCCGAGGCGCTGTTCCTCAAGGCGCAGCGTGACCGGGCGGATGGCGATGGCGCGACCGCCGTCGAAGTCCGCCTGCAGGATGAAACCGACTATAAGTGGAAGGGCAAGCTGGACTTCACCGACAACGGCCTCGACCCGCGCTCGGGTACGATCCGGGTGCGCGCGACCTTTGCCAATCCGGGCATGTTCCTCGCCCCCGGCCTGTTCGGCAATATGCGCCTCGCCAGCGGCGGCACGACCCGTGCCTTGCTGGTGCCCGACGCGGCGATCCAGTCCGATCAGGCGCGCAAGACCGTGATGGTCGTGGGCAAGGATGACAGCGTCGCCGTAAAGCCGGTCGAACTCGGCCCGGTGGTGGATGGCCTGCGGATCATCCGTTCCGGCCTGACGCCGCAGGACCGCGTCATCGTCGGCAATGTCCAGGCGGCCATGCCCGGCACCAAGGTCGCGGTGCGCGCCGCACCCATCAAGCCGCAGCCGACGCCGGTGACGCCCGTCGATCCAGCCGCTGCACCCGCGGCTGCCCAGGCGACCTTTGCGCGCTAAACCCATTTCCCAAGGATAACGCCCATGCGTTTCTCCCGCTTCTTCATCGACCGGCCGATCTTTGCGGCCGTGATCGCCGTGATCATCACGGTGGTCGGCGCGCTGGCCTTCATCGGGCTGCCCGTCGCGCAATATCCCGACATCGTGCCGCCGACCGTCACGGTCAGCGCGCAATATCCCGGCGCATCGGCCGAAACGGTGGCCCAGACCATCGCCGCGCCGATCGAACAGGAAATCAACGGCGTCGACGACATGCTGTATGTCAGCAGCCAGTCGACCGGTGACGGCAAAGTCACGATCACCGTTACCTTCAAGATCGGCACCGACCTGGATGCCGCACAGGTGCTGGTGCAGAACCGCGTGGCGGTCGCCATCCCGCGCCTGCCCGAAGAGGTGCAGCGCCTGGGTGTCGTCACCCGCAAGACATCGCCCGACTTCCTGATGGTCGTCAATCTCCAGTCGCCCGATGGATCGCTCGACCGCAATTACCTCTCCAATTACGCCCTGACGCAGGTGCGGGACCGCCTCGCGCGGCTCGACGGCGTGGGCGATGTGCAACTGTTCGGCGCGCGCGACTATGCGATGCGCGTGTGGATCGACCCCGGTCGCGCCGCCGCGCTCAACCTGACGGCGGGCGAGATCGTCGCCGCCCTGCGCGCGCAAAATGTGCAGGTGTCGGCGGGGGCCATCGGCCAGCCGCCCTATGACAGCGGCGAAGCCTTTCAGCTGGGCGTCGAAATGCAGGGCCGCCTGAGCGAACCGCAGCAATTTGCCGATATCGTCATCCGCACGGACGCCGATGGCCATCAGGTCCGCGTGGCCGACGTCGCCCGCGTCGAATTGGGCGCGCAGGATTATGGCATCAACACCTATTTGTCCGGCAAGCCCACGGTCGTCATCGCGGTCATGCAGCGCCCCGGCTCCAACGCGCTCGACGCGGCGGAGAAGGTGAAGGCGGAAATGGACAGTCTGTCCCAGCGCTTTCCCAAGGGGCTGGAATATAGCGTCATCTACAACCCAACCGAGTTCATCAGCCAGTCGATCGACGCCGTCTATGACACGCTGTTCGAGGCGGTGATCCTGGTCGTCCTCGTCATCCTCATCTTCCTCCAGAATTGGCGCGCGGCGGTCATCCCGATCATCGCGATCCCGGTTTCGCTGATCGGTACGGCGACGATGCTGGCGGCGGTCGGCTACTCGCTCAACAATCTCTCGCTCTTCGGCCTGGTCCTGGCGATCGGCATCGTCGTCGATGACGCCATCGTCGTGGTCGAAAATGTCGAACGCAATATCGAGGAAGGCATGTCTCCGCTGGAAGCGGCGCGCTTCTCGATGGACGAAGTGGCGGGCGCGCTGGTCGCGATCGTGCTGGTGCTGTGCGCGGTGTTCGTGCCGACGCTGTTCATCACCGGCATTTCGGGCGCTTTCTACCAGCAGTTCGCCGTCACCATCTCGACCGCGACGGTGATCTCGCTGCTGCTCTCGCTCACCCTCTCGCCCGCCGCCGCCGCCCTGCTGTTGAAGCCCAAACATGGACATGATGCACCAGCAGCGGACGCCCCGCGCTGGAAGCGATGGCCGCAAAAGGCCGCCGACGCCTTCAATCGCGGCTTTGAACGGATGAGCGACCGCTATGCCAGCCTCACCCGCTTCCTGGTCGCCCGGCCCAAGAAGATGCTGCTCACTTATGCGGGCCTGATCGCGGCGACCATCGCGCTCTTTTGGGTCACCCCCAGCGGCTTCATCCCCGCGCAGGATCAGGGCTATTTCCTGGCCGTGGTCCAGCTTCCGCCTGGCGCGTCGCTCGAGCGCACCGACAAGGTGACGCGCGAGGTCGCGGAGAAAATCCTGCCGATCAAGGGGTTGCGCGGCGCAGTGATGTTCGCTGGTTTCCATGGTCCATCGCAGACCGCCGCGCCCAATTCCGCGGCGATCTACTTCCCCTTCACCAGCTTTGCCGAACGCAAGGAGGTGGGCGCCACCTATGCCGGGATCATGGAGCAGGCCGGCAAGGCGATCGGCGATTATGACAAGGCGCGCATCATTCTCGTGCCGCCGCCCGTCATCCAGGGCATCGGGTCGGCCGGTGGCTATCGCACGATGATCGAGGATCGCGAGGGGCGCGGTTATGACGCGCTGAACAAGGTCGCCACCGACTATATCGGCAAGGCCAATACGACCCCCGGCCTCGCCCAAGTCTATACCCTGTTCGACGTCGCCACCCCGCGCATCTTCGCCGATGTGGACCGGCGTAAGGCCGACCTGCTGGGCGTCCCACCCGAACGCGTGTTCGAAGCGATGCAGGTTTACCTTGGTTCTGCCTTCGTCAACGACTTCAACCTGCTGGGCCGCACCTATCGCGTCACGGCACAGGCGGATCAGGCGTTTCGCGGGTCGACGGCGGATATCGCTAACCTGAAGACCCGGTCCAATTCGGGCGAGATGGTGCCGCTTGGTTCCCTATCGACCTTCCAGGACAAGACCGGTCCCTATCGCGTCGTCCGCTATAATCTGTTGCCCGCGGTAGAGGTCGATGGCGATACCGCGCCGGGCTATTCCTCCGGTCAGTCGCTTAGCACGATCGAAAAGCTGGGTGAAACGGCGCTCCCCGCTGGCTATGCGCAGGAATGGACCGGTATCGCCTATCAGCAGGCGACGGCAGGCAATACGGCGGGCCTGGTGTTCGGGATGGCGGTCTTCTTCGTCTTCCTGGTGCTGGCCGCGCAATATGAAAGCCTGACACTGCCGCTGGCGATCATCCTGATCGTGCCGATGTGCCTGTTGGCCGCGATGCTGGGCGTCAACCTGCGGGGGATGGACAATAATATCCTGACCCAAATCGGCCTGGTCGTACTGATCGTGTTGGCGGCCAAGAACGCCATTCTGGTGGTCGAGTTCGCCAAGCAGGCCGAGGAACAGCAGGGGCTCTCGTCCGTCGAGGCGGCGGTGCAGGCCGCGCGCACCCGGCTGCGGCCGATCCTGATGACCAGCTTCGCCTTCATCCTGGGCGCTGTGCCGCTGGTGATCGCGCAGGGGGCTGGTGCCGAGCTTCGCCAGGCCTTGGGCACGGCGGTCTTCTTCGGCATGGCCGGGGTCACGGCCTTCGGTCTGCTCTTCACCCCCACTTTCTATGTCGTCTGCCGCGCGCTTGGCGACCGCTTCGCCCGTCGCGGGCGGAGCGGCCAGGCCCCCGCGCTGCAACCGGCCGAATAGGAACCCACGCAATGACCAAATCCCTGTTCGCTGCCCTGTTGGCAGCTACTGCCCTCACGGCCTGCGCCGCTGGCCCCGACTATCGGCCGCCGGTGACGCCCCCCACCGCCGCCGCGC
>TARA_R110000787_G_scaffold86285_10_pt1 | contig 16210 bp, 13 predicted proteins | sample TARA_R110000787 | Tara Oceans TARA_R110000787 (sample SAMEA4397920) | marine metagenome | biome: Polar Biome; feature: [DCM] deep chlorophyll maximum layer (ENVO:01000326); material: water (ENVO:00002006), including particulate matter (ENVO:01000060) such as... | depth 35 m
CCTTCACTGTTTTCAAAATCGATAGGATTTACTTTATGAGGCATGGCGCTAGACCCAACTTCACCTTCTTTAATTTTTTGTTTAAAATATTCCATAGACACATAGGTCCAGATATCGCGATCTAAATCGATAAGGATATTATTTATTCTTTTCAAGCAATCAAATAAAGCAGCCATATGATCGTAATGCTCAATTTGTGTAGTTGGAAAAGAATGATGAAGTCCAAGTTTATCATGAACGAAGTTTTGTGCAAATGTTTTCCAATCGATAGTTGGATACGCGACTTTATGAGCATTAAAATTTCCGGTTGCACCACCAAATTTCGCAGCACTTTTAATATTGTCTAATAAATCGAATTGCTCTTCAATACGAACTACAAATACATTTATTTCTTTACCCAAACGAGTAGGAGAAGCTGGTTGTCCGTGAGTTCTAGCAAGCATTGGGATATCAGCCCAATCGGAAGCTAAGGAAGCTAATTTGTTTTTTAATTCCAATAAAGATGGAACATACACATCGTTCATCGCATCTTTTAAAGATAATGGAACGGCAGTATTATTAATGTCTTGAGAGGTTAATCCAAAATGGATAAACTCTTTATATGGTTTAAGGTTTAAGGTGTCAAACTCTTCTTTAATAAAATACTCTACAGCCTTCACATCATGGTTGGTGACATTTTCGATATCTTTTATTCGTTGAGCGTCTTCAGTAGAAAAGTTGGTATATATTTTTCTTAACTCAGGAAATAAAGAAGTGTCAAAACTAGCAAGTTGAGGTAGTTCTAATTCAACTAATGCAATAAAATATTCAATCTCTACTTGAACACGATATTTAATAAGCGCTTCTTCAGAAAAAAAAGGAATTAAAGAATTAGTTTTGGAAGCATACCGACCATCGATAGGGGAAACTGCTTGTAATGAGTGGGTTGACATAGTTTTAGATTTGTATAATTATCAATGCATTATGCAATGGAAAATATAAGGTGCAAAGATAAGCAAGTTTAAGAGTTTGGTATTATGCCTTTAGATTTTTTAACCGATACTTTTTAATTTTTTCAATAGTTATTCTTCCACGAGCTTTATAAGCAGCAGTTTTGGTATTTATATGTTGTTCTATTATGATTATTAATTCTGAATGAATCCAATCTATTTCTGTTCCTAATAAATAAAGTGTTTCCATCGCATATGCCTCAGCTGCTACTTTTTGATTGGTGATAAGCCAATCAAAACAACCTTCTAATATGGTATTTTTATAGGTGTTATTTAAAGTTTTTATTACTAAAGCATCCTTTTTTTTGTAATAATGAGTAGCGAATATCATGCACATTTTTGAAAAAGGCCTTATTGCTTGGTCTCTTTCAATTTTAGGAAGAATATTGAAAAACTGTTCTAAATGAGGAATTAATAAATCCAACCTTTCTAAACATACAAATTCTAATACCCAAGCAGCTCTATAAGAAATTTCATCTTTCTTTTTTAAGCAATAATTTAATAACTCGGGTAGGGTTTCGGGATGGTTGATCACCCAATAAGCAACTTCTAATCGAGTGGAACGATATGCTTTAGTATAAGTGAGTTTTTTAGCTAATATTTCAGAATTTGTCTCCATTAATACAACAGCTGAGGTTATTTAATATTTTTTATATATTCAATTGCTTTTGCAACACCAGTAGTCGCTTTTTCTGCATAAACAGTTATTCTTTCTGTGGAATCTATAGATGGTTTTGGGTCTATAAAAAAAACTTTTATATGTGGTGGAGCAAATTGAATCAAGCTAGCGGCCGGATATACTTGCATTGAAGTTCCGATAATGATTAATATTTCAGCCTTTTGAACAATTTTAATAGCATGGTCCATTTCAGGAACATCTTCTCCAAACCAAACAATATGAGGCCTTAATTGATAACCATCTTTACATACATCTCCTTTTATTAAATCCTTTTTCCATTCCAATACGGTAGAATGAATAAGAGTACTTCTAACTTTTAATAATTCTCCGTGTAAATGTAAAACATTGGTGCTTCCAGCTCTTTCGTGTAAATCGTCCACATTTTGGGTGATGATATTTACAGAATATATTTTTTGTAATTCAGCTAAAGCCTTGTGAGCCTCGTTAGGGTTAACTTCTAATAATTGTTTGCGACGTTGATTGTAAAAATCTAAAACTAAATTTTGGTTCGCATTCCAGCCTTCAGGAGAAGCAACTTCCATCACATCGTGACCTTCCCAAAGACCATTACTGTCTCTAAAAGTATTGATTCCACTTTCGGCACTCATTCCAGCTCCAGATAAAATAACGATGTTCATACTATTGTTTTTTATATCTTCGTTAAAATTAATTTTAATGTAAAAATTGATTTTTAAAAATAAAGAATAATCTTGGATAACCAATTATTAGAACACTTACTTTCTTTTTTAACAGATCGAAGAAAAAACCTTTTTGAAGAGGTAATTTCAAAACGTACTAGACACTTTACAGTAGTAACGGAAGATGTATATCAAATGCACAACACAAGTGCGGTAATGCGATCTTGTGATGTTTTTGGCATTCAGGAATTGCATGTAGTTGAAGAAAGAATAAGTAAAGAAATAGATAGAGAAATAGCAATGGGAGCTCAGAAGTGGGTGAACATACATCGCCATCATTCTACTAAAGAATGTATTGATAACTTAAAAGAAAATGGATATCAGATTATAGCGACCACTCCGCATAATAATTCTACGGAATTAAAAGATTTTGACATTTCAAAAAAATCAGCTTTTTTCTTCGGAAAGGAAAAGGAAGGATTAAGTGATATTGTTTTAGACGCTGCTGATGGATATTTAAAAATACCGATGTATGGTTTTACCGAAAGTTTGAATATTTCGGTTTCTGCAGCAATCATATTGCAATCTGTCGTTACAAAGTTAAAAGATTCTGATATTGACTGGAAGCTTTCAGAAGATGAAAAAAAAGAAATTATTTTACATTGGACTAAAATGACCATAAAAAGTGTAGATCAGATAGTTGAGCGTTTTTATAAAGAAAAGAATTTGTAAATTAGATGCTTAACATTTAAAATTTAAAACAATGATTTTTCTTTATATTGTATTCTTATTGCTAGGTTTTATTATAGTTTTAGCGCTTGCAGCTCCCAAAAAGTATCAAGTGGAACGCACAATAGTAATTAATAAACCATTGGCTGAAGTTTTTAATTATATAAAGTATATTAAAAATCAAGATAATTGGTCTCCTTGGAAAAAGAAAGACCCAACTATGAGTCAGGAGTTTTATGGAGAAGATGGAACTATTGGATTTATAGCAAGTTGGGTAGGTAATAAAGAGGTAGGTGAAGGTGAACAAGAAATCAAAAATATTATTGATAACAGTAGGTTAGAATCTCAATTACGTTTTCTAAAACCTTGGAAATCTGAAAGCGATGCTTATATTAATGTTAAAGAAATAGATACAGATAGCACAGAAGTTATTTGGGGTTTTTCTGGGAATAACAAAGTACCTATGAATATTATGATGTTGTTTTTTAATATGGAAAAAACCGTTGGGAAAGATTTTCAGGAAGGATTAGAAAGTTTAAAAGAACTACTAGAAAGTTAAATATAAATTATGAAATTAGTTTTCGCTACTCACAATAAAAACAAAGTGAGAGAAGTAAAAGCATTGATGCCTTCGAATATCGAATTGTTAAGTTTGACTGATATTGGTTGCTTTGATGAAATACCTGAAACATCTTCAACCATAGAAGGTAATGCTTTGCTAAAAGCAAACTTCGTAAAAGAACATTATGGATTTGATTGTTTTGCCGATGATACTGGATTAGAAGTTCAGGAGTTAAATAATGAGCCTGGTGTTTATAGTGCAAGATATGCAGGGCCAGATAATGATGCTCAGGCTAATATGGATAAATTATTAGCAAACTTAACTGGTAAAAGTAATCGTGATGCTCATTTTAAAACAGTTATTGCGTTCATCCACTCTAAAGAAACAGAACTTTTTACGGGTATTTGCAAAGGAACTATTACTAGAGATAAAAAGGGAACTTCAGGATTTGGATATGATCCAATATTCCAACCAATTGGTTTTAAAAAAACATTTGCTGAAATGAAATTGGAGCAAAAAAGTGAAATTGGACATAGAGGAAAAGCTGTTCGTTTATTAATCAATCACTTAACGAAAGCTTAGTTAAATAATAAAGCACTACCTTTGCCGCTTGAAAATCCTCAGGGTGAGGACGTGTTGAATGAAGTAGTATAGGATTTATTTGTCGAGTATACTTCTAAAACAGCACACAAATAAATAAAATAAAATACTACAATGAGCAAATTTGCTGAATTAGGTCTGGAAGAAAATCTTCTTAAGGCCATCGAAGATATGGGGTTTACAACTCCATCTGATGTACAAGAAAAAGCAATCCCAGTTTTACTAGAAAAAGATACCGATATGGTTTCTTTAGCGCAAACAGGAACTGGTAAAACAGCAGCGTTTGGTTTTCCGATGTTGCAAAAAATAGATATAGGAAGCCGTACTACACAAGGGTTAATACTTTCTCCAACAAGAGAACTTTGTTTACAAATTACCAACGAAATCAAAAACTACGGTAAGTATTGCAAAGGATTAAATGTGGTAGCTGTATATGGAGGAGCTAGCATTACCGATCAAGCCAGAGACATTAAAAAAGGAGCACAAATTATTGTTGCTACTCCTGGAAGAATGAAAGATATGATAGGTAGAAGAATGATCGATATTTCAAAAATTGAATATTGTGTTCTTGATGAGGCTGATGAAATGTTGAACATGGGATTCTATGAAGATATTACTGAAATACTTTCATATTCTCCAGACGATAAGAGCACTTGGTTATTTAGTGCAACGATGCCAAGAGAAGTTTCTAACATCGCTAAAAAGTTCATGCATGATCCTGTTGAAATTACAGTAGGAGGTAAGAACATGGGTGCAGAAAACGTATCTCACGAATACTATTTAGTAAACGCTAGAGATCGTTACAATGCTTTAAAAAGACTTGCAGATGCAAATCCATCTATATTTTCAGTTATATTTTGTCGTACCAAAAGAGATACACAAAAAGTAGCAGAATTATTAATAGAAGATGGTTACAGTGCTGCTGCGTTACACGGAGATTTAAGTCAGAACCAACGTGATTTGGTAATGAAATCTTTCCGTAACAGACAAATACAAATGTTAGTAGCAACAGATGTTGCTGCGCGTGGAATAGATGTAGATGATATTACACACGTAATAAATTACCAGTTGTCAGACGAAATAGAAACCTATACACACCGTAGTGGGCGTACAGGTAGAGCTGGGAAAACTGGAATTTCGATAGTGATTGCTTCTAAAAGTGAAAGTCGAAAAATTCATGCCATAGAAAAAATTATTCAAAAGAAATTTATATTAAAAGAAGTTCCTTCAGGAATGGAAATTTGTGAAGTTCAATTGTTTCATTTAGCAAATAAAATTAAGCAGACTGAAATTAATCATGATATCGATGCTTACCTTCCAAATATCAATGAAGTATTAGAAGAGTTTTCTAAAGAAGAATTGATTAAGAAAGTGTTCTCTGTAGAGTTTACAAGATTCTATAATTATTATAAAAAAGCGAAAGACCTTAATGTTTCTGCCGGTGATATGTCGGAAGGATCTAAAGATACAGTTCGTTACTTTATCAATATTGGAGGGAAAGATGATTTTGATTGGATGAGCTTAAAAGATTTCTTAAAAGAAATGTTGCATCTTGAACAAGATGATCTTTATAAAGTAGATGTTAAAGAGAGTTTTTCTTTCTTTAATACAGATATAAAGCATCAAGAATTAGTAATGGATTTCTTTAAAGATTTTGAACTTGAAGGAAGAAGAGTATCTGTAGAAATTTCTAAAGACACAGGAAGAGGAAAACGTGGCGGAAGAGACCGTGATCGTGGAAGTCGTGGCGGATTTAAAAGTCGTGGTGGAGAAAGAAGAGGTGGTAGTGACAGAAGAGATGATAGAAGAAGTAGCGGAGGCGGAGATGACCGAAGAGGTGGTGGAAGAAGTAGCGGAAGTGGAGATGACCGAAGAAGTAGTGGAAGCGGAGACGACCGAAGAGGTGGTGGCAGAAGCGATGGTGGTAGAAGCGATAGAGGAAGTAGTGACAGAGGTAGAGGCGATAGTGGTAGTGGAAATTCTGGTTTTAAAGGAAGAAGTCGTAGATCCAGTGATAAACCTGCGGGTTCAGGTACTGGAGGAAGAAGGCGTAGAGATTAAATCTTAATTTTTTGTTATTATAAAAACTTTGGTTTAAAATTTGTGTCTATTAGATTATATTTACGATCTCTATGAAAAAATATATTTTAATTTTATTGTGTTTTGTGACCACTTATGTGTGGTCACAAGATAATTCTACTACAAAAAAGAAAGATTCAGTTGTCATATCTTCAGTCATCAATGGAAAGGTTTTAAATGCTTCCAATAATGTAACTCTTGAAAATGTTCACGTCGTTAACTTAAATTCTGTAAAAGGTACTTTAACAGACGAAGAAGGTGCTTTTATGATGAAAGCAGAAGTAAATGATACTTTATATTTTTCATATTTAGGATTTAAATCTATTCGAGTAAGGGTTACCAATGACTGGTTAAAATTTGGTGAGATTAAAATTAAAATGACCGAGTTAAGTATCGCTTTAGAAGAAGTTATTGTAAGGCCAATTCAGTTAACCGGATACATAGAAGTTGATGCTAAGTTAATTCCTATATACGATGATCATCGTTATAGAATAGCAGGTGTTGGTGGTGGTTATGAAGGAGGGCAATCGCAGCCTGGATCTGTAACTAAAGTGTTAAATTCCATATTTAATCCAGCAGATTTTCTCTACAATGTTTTTGGAAAACGACCAAGGCAGATGAGTAAGATGCGTAAAATGAAAGATGACGATGAGATTAGGAACTTACTTCAATCTAAATACGATAGAGAAACTTTAATGGCAGTACTGCAATTAGAAAGAGTTGATATTGATGAAATATTAAATAATTGTAGTTATTCAGAAAGCTTTATAAAGACAGCAAACGACCTTCAGATTTTGGACGCTATTAGTGAGTGTTATGAAGAGTATAGGGTTTTAAACAGAGGAAGGAAGTAGTAAATGCTTCAGTTTATAATTCATTACACATTACATTTTTTATTTCCGGGTTTAATAGCTTGGGTGTTTTTCAGAAATCATTGGAAAAAAGCCTGGCTAATTATGATTGCAACTATGTTGGTAGATGTAGATCATTTACTCGCAAGCCCAATATATGCACCTAGCCGTTGCAGCATAAACTTTCATATACTCCATTCCTATTATGCGATAGCAATCTATTTGTTATTGTTTTATTTTAAAAAATTTAGAATCCTTTCTATTGGTTTATTATTTCATATGCTAACCGATTTTATTGATTGTTTGTTAATGAAGTAGTATTTTAGTCATTCATTAAAGAGCTATTTATGAATGATATTGTTTCTCAACAACGAGCATTTTTTTATTCCCATCAAACGAAATCAATTAAGTTTCGTTTAGAGCAACTTCATAAATTAGAACAGCTTTTAAAATCGAATGAAGACTTATTAAACCAAGCGATTTATGAAGATTTTAAAAAATCTGAATTTGACACTTATGTGACAGAGCTTGCGCTGCTTTATCAAGATATAAAAGAAGCTAAAAGAAACGTTCGTAAATGGTCTAAAATTAAGCGTGTAGGTACCAATATGCTTAATTTCCCTGCTCGTAGTTATATCATTCCTGAACCTTTAGGAGTGTGTCTGGTAATTGGAGCTTGGAACTACCCATATCAATTAACCTTAGCGCCAGTAATTGCGGCTATTACTGCTGGAAATACGGTAGTGATTAAGCCAAGTGAAATGTCTCCTAAAACAAGTGCTTTAATGACTAGGTTGATCAATGAAACTTTTGACGCTAATTATTTAAAAGTAGTAGAAGGGGGTGTTCCAGAAACAACAGAACTATTAAAGAATAAATTCGATAAAATATTTTTTACTGGAAGTCCACAAGTAGGAAAAATTATTTACCAAGCCGCAGCTAAAAATTTGACTCCTGTCACATTAGAGTTGGGCGGTAAAAGTCCTGCAATTATAACAGCGGATAGTAATTTAAAAATGACCGTTAAAAGAATGGTTTGGGCAAAATTTATAAATGCTGGCCAAACTTGTATTGCTCCAGATTATGTGTTGGTTCATAAATCGGTAGAAAATAAACTACTAGAATTATTAAAACTTGAAATTGAAAAAGAGAATTTTTCTATTGAAAACGGGAACTATATTCAAATCATAAATGATCGAAATTTAGACCGTCTTTCTAATATGTTTTCTTCAGATAATGTTTTTGTTGGAGGTAATATAGATGCTTTAAATAGAACGATAGAACCTACTGTATTACAAGAGATTAAGTTTTCGGACAATGTAATGAAAGAAGAAATATTTGGCCCCATACTTCCAGTGATATCGTATCAAAATATTGAAGAGGTAATTGCGTATGTAAATGACAATCCTAAACCCTTGGCTTGTTATATTTTTACAAATAGCAATCAAGTGAAAAAGAAAATTTTAAACGAGATTTCATTTGGTGGTGGAGCAGTGAACGATGCAGTAATGCACATCGCGAATTCTAAATTACCATTTGGTGGAGTTGGTAATAGTGGTATTGGATCCTATCATGGAGAAGCTGGTTTTAAATCTTTTTCTCATTATAAAAGTATTTTAGATAAATCGAATCTTATGGAATTATCTTTAAAATACTTCCCACACAGTAGCGGAAAACTTAGATGGATACAGCGATTTATGAAGTTTTAAACTTAGCTACTTTGCTTATTTCTATGGTTTAATTTAAAAAATACCGTATTTTCGTTTGCGTATACATCATTTTATATATGGCAACAAGAAAGTACCAGGCACAAAAATTTGAAAATCAAAACTCTACAAAAGCATTAGACGCTTTAACTGTAGAAGAAGCTTTGCAAATTAATATTAATAAAAGTCCTTTTACGGTTTCGATGAGAACACCTGGTGAGGATATTAGTTTGGTACGCGGAATGTTACATTCGGAAGGGATTGTTAAAGATTCAAATTTTATTCCTGATTTAATTCTTAAAAAAGAGAACGAAGATGGGATTGTAACAATAGTAGACCTTACAATTCCTGAAAAAGAATTGGGTGAAGGGTATTCCAATAGTAGGTCGTTGCTTTCAGTTTCTTCTTGTGGTATTTGTGGCAGAACAGAATTGGGGGAATTATCATTTCTAGGAAAAACGATTGACAATGATAAAAAAATTGATGTCAGTATTTTAAATAGTTTATTTAATAAAATGAACGATTTACAACACAGTTTCCATCAATCTGGAGGAACCCATGCAGCAGCTGCATTTACGCTAGAAGGAGAGTTGTTGTATGCAATGGAAGATATTGGTAGGCATAATGCGGTAGATAAAGTAATAGGGAAGTTAATACTTTCAAAAACATTAAAAAGCGCTTCTGTACTAACAGTAAGTGGACGTGTTTCTTACGAAATTGTAATAAAATGTTTTAAAGCAGGAATCCCATTTTTAGCAGCAGTTTCAGCACCTTCATCTTTAGCAGTCGATTATGCAAAGGAATTGGGAATTACTTTGTTTGGTTTCTGTAGAGAAAGCAGAGCAACGTGTTATTCCAATCCGCAAAGAACTAAGATTAGTAAAACTAAATATAAAGCAAGTTAAAATTTATGTCTAAAAATTTAAGAGCATTATCAAGTAAAAAAGGTATTGAAAATAATCTTTTTAATAAAATGGGCGAACTTGCTCAAGAGACGGGAACTTTATCGGAAGAGGAATTAAAAAAACTTGCAGATGAATTTTTAATAGGAAATGCTAACACTTTTGGTGTTTCTACCTTTTATGATTTTTTAAAACCTGAAAACAAAGGTAAAAAAGCCTATGTGTGTAATGGTTCTGCTTGTTTATGTGCAGGTACACAAGATCAAGTGCAAATAGAGTTAGAGAAGCATTTAGATCCTTCAGAAATTGGTCATATGACTTGTTTAGGAAGGTGTCATGAAAATGGAGCTTTTCAATATAATGGAAAAAATTACTCCAAAAAATCTTCTGTAGAAGTCTCTCAAATTATTAAATATGAGATGATGGATCATAACGATAACTACCGTGTTGTATCGGATAGTGTAGATGCATTAACTCGAGATTTTGAAGGCTTTGATTTTTTAAAAGAATTAATTCAGAAAACATTAAATAAAACTTCGGCAGAATGCCTTCAGGAAATCCAAGATTCTCAAATTAGAGGTCGAGGAGGCGCTGGATTTCCAATGGGTATAAAGCTTAAAAGTGCCAAAGATACTCCTGCCGATATTAGATATATAGTCTGTAATGCAGATGAAGGTGATCCAGGAGCTTATTCAGATAGGTATTTAATGGAAAAGCAACCATTTATGGTCTTGTATGGAATGATAGCTGCAGGATACGCTATGGATTCCAACTGGGGAATTTTATATATACGAGCAGAATATCCAGATTCTTCAGTCATCATTCAAGATGCTATTGATAAATTGAAAGAATTAGGCTTTGCAGGAGAGAATATATTAGGAAGTGGATTCGATTTTCATTTTAAAATCATTAGAGCCCAAGGATCCTATATTTGTGGAGAAGAGACAGCTTTACTTTCTTCCATAGAAGGTCAACGTCCTGAAGTTAGAATACGTCCACCATATCCAACTCAAAGTGGTTTGTTTGGAAAACCTACTGCAGTAAATAATGTGGAAACAATTGCAGCTCTTTATTATATTTTTAAAACATCTGGTAAAGAATACGCGAAATTAGGTACAGAAAAATCTAAAGGAACTAAATTAATTTCACTGGATGGGTTTTTTCATAAGCCAGGAATTTATGAAATTGAAATGGGTACTTCTTTAGATGCGGTTATTAATAAATTGGGAGGTGGTTTCAATGCACCAGTAAAGGCTTTTCATACAGGAGGCCCTTTAGGAGGAATTGTCCCTGTTCATAAAATAAATGAATTGAATGTTGATTTTGAATCATTTTCTGAAGCTGGATTCCTTTTAGGACATGCCACTCTGGTATGTATTCCAGAAGAGTTTCCGATGATTGAATATTTAGAGCATTTGTTTGAGTTTACTTCAGTTGAAAGTTGTGGGAAATGTTTTCCTTGTAGATTAGGATCAAAACGAGGTCAAGAATTGCTTTTAAAAGCAAGAACAGATGAAAGTTATAAAATAGATTCAGAATTGTTTAACGATTTACTAGATACGCTAGAACAAGGGTCATTATGTGCATTAGGAGGAGGTTTACCACTTCCTGTGCGAAATGCCTTGATGTATTTTCAAGATGAATTAAAAGAGTATTTTAATAAGGCGTAATTGTTGAAGAAAAAAAGAGAATTATGAAAATTGCATATATAGATAATAAACCTTACGAAATTAATAATGGTGAAACCATACTTACGTTTCTGAAACGTTATATGGGAGAGAAACCCGTGCCGACCTTATGTGACGCACCAAACCTAGATCCATTTGGGTCTTGTAGAGTTTGTAGTGTAGATGTTGCATTACAAGAAGGAGGAAAAGCCAAAGCCATGGCATCTTGTCATTCTCCAATTTCTGAAGGAATGTATATTTCACCTAATTCTCCAAAGATTCGAAAACTTAGAAAAAACATAATAGAATTGGTCATTACCGATCACCCTCTTTTGTGTTTAACTTGTGAGGTTAGTGGTAATTGTGAGCTGCAAGATGTAGCAGCAACTGTTGGTTTAAGAGAAGTACGATATCCAGAAGGAGCTAATCATATAGATACTCCAAAAGATTTGTCACATCCTTATATGACTTCAGACTTATCTAAATGTATCAATTGTTTTAGGTGTATTCGAGCCTGTGACGAAGTACAAGGACAGTTTGTGTTAAGTATGGCTGGACGAGGTTTTGATTCGCATATTGTAAAGGGAATAGATCAATCCTTTATGGATTCAGATTGTGTTAGTTGTGGTGCTTGTTCTCAAGCTTGTCCAACTTCTGCAATTTCAGATATATTTCAATCTAAAGCAGTTACAGCTACCGAAACTACCAGAACCATTTGTACGTATTGCGGTGTTGGATGTAATTTAGAAGTAGCAACCAACAATGGAGAGATTTTAAGTATAACTGCTCCTTATGATGCTGAGGTTAATCAAGGGCATACGTGTTTAAAAGGACGTTATGCGTTTAAGTTTTATAACCATCCAGAACGTTTAGATTCACCAATGATTAAAAGAAATGGTGAATTTGAAAAAGTGAGTTGGGATGAAGCTTACGATTATATTGCAACAAAATTAACTTCTTTTAAAACTGAATTTGGACCAGACTCCATAGCTGGAATTTCTTCTGCTCGTTGTACCAACGAAGAAAATTATTTAATGCAAAAATTTATTAGAGCAGTAATTGGTACTAATAACATAGACGGTTGTGCACGTGTTTGTCACTCACCAACTGCATTGGGAATGCAAACCACCTTTGGTACTGGTGCTGCAACCAACTCAATAGACGATTTAAAAGATACCAATTGTATCTTAGTGATAGGAGCAAATCCCACCGATGCGCATCCAGTTACAGGGGCTAAGTTGAAACAATTTGCAATGAAACAAGATAATGTTACCATTGTAATTGACCCTCGACGTACAGAAATGGCAAAATATGCAGATTTTCATTTGGCATTAAGACCAGGTACCAATGTGGCCGTTTTAAATATGATGTTTTATTATATTATAACGGAAGGATTAGCGGATTCAGAATTTATTAAAAGTAGAACAGAAGGTTATGAAGATTTCGAAAAGGAAATTTTAAATATAAATATAGATGACTTAGAGAAAATCTCAGGTGTTGATAGAAACTTAGTAAGAGAAGCAGCCATGGCTTATGCTTCCGCTCCCAATGCGATGTCTTTTCATGGATTAGGGGTTACGGAACATTCTCAAGGTACTTTTACAGTAGTTCAAATTGCTGATTTAGCATTAATTACAGGAAATATAGGAAGAAGAGGAGTTGGTGTTAATCCGTTAAGAGGACAAAATAACGTTCAAGGATCTGCTGATATGGGTGTTCAACCGCATCAAGGAGCTGGTTATTTAGATATAACGGATGAATCAGTAAATAAACAATACAACGAATTTTACGGAGTTGAAGTACCTAGTAAAATAGGTTATAAAATACCAGAAATGTTTGACGCTGCATTAGATGGTAAACTAAAAGCTTTATGGGTGATTGGTGAAGATATTGTGCAAACCGATCCAAATACAAAGAAAGTTATTAAAGCGATAGAAGCTACAGATTTAGTAATCGTTCAAGAGTTGTTTATGACAGAAACTGCAAAATATGCAGATGTAATTCTGCCAGGAGCATCATTTCTAGAAAAAAGCGGAACATTTACAAATGGTGAACGTAGAGTTCAAGCAGTTCGTCAAGTTGTAGAAGCACAAAATGGAGCTAAAGCAGATGGTCAAATAATTGTAGATATCATGAATAAAATGGGATATAATCAACCAGATTATACTCCTGAAGGAATGTTAGAAGAGATATCTCAAATAGTACCTTTCTTTGCTGGAATTTCATGGGAAAAATTAGGAAAAAATGGAATGCAATGGCCTGTAGCACCAGATGGTACAGAAACTCAAATATTGCATACTACTGAATTTAAAAGAGGTAAAGGTTATTTTGAATTTCATCCTTGGGAAGAAACACAAGAATTAGTTGCACATGCAAAAGACTACCCTTATATACTAACCACCAATCGTGAGTTAGAACATTATAATTGTGGCGCTATGACACGTAGAACAGCGAATGAGCAAATATTAAAAGACGATTATTTGATGATTCATCCACAAGATGCACAAGATCATTTAATTTCTGATGGCGAATATGTCTGTTTAGAATCTCCTAGAGGAAAAGTAGATGTTAAAGCAAAAATAACTGATGAGGTTAAACAGGGAGTATTAAGTACTACGTTTCATTTTCCAGATATTATGATCAATAATATTACTGGAGATGTTCACGATTCGGAAGCCAAATGCCCAGAATATAAAGTGGTAGCGGTTAGAATTAGAAAAAGCAAGGGGAAGTACAAAAAAGAACTGGTTTAAAATTCTTCAAAAAATTTAATATTTTAATTTAAAATAAGAATACAGTTCTATATGATGCGTATTAAAAATTTTATCAACGAAGAAGCCTACGGAGGAATATTATTAATAATTACAACTATAATTGCTCTTATTTGGGCAAATTCTTCTTTTTATGAATCATATCATTATATCTGGCATGAATTTCAATTTGGCTTTACCTGGGGAGATTTAGAATTAGTTGAATCACTACATTATTGGATCAATGATGGACTGATGGCTATTTTTTTCTTTGTAATAGGATTAGAAATTAAAAGAGAAATAATGGGAGGGGAGCTTTCCTCATTTAAAAAAGCATCCTTGCCCATAGCTGCAGCAATTGGAGGAATGATAATTCCAGCTATATTTTATGCAATAGTTACTATTAATTACCCAGAATATTTAAATGGTTGGGGAGTCCCGATGGCAACAGATATTGCATTTGCATTGGGATTAATGGCTCTTTTAGGTAAACGAGTTCATATTAACCTTAAAATATTTTTGACCGCATTAGCAATAGCAGACGATTTAGGAGCTGTAATGGTTATTGCTGTTTTCTATACAGAATCTATTAATTATAGTGAATTGCTTTCAGGCGCATTTTTTATTGGAATTCTTATTATTGCTAATTTTGCAGGTGTTAGAAAAACTAGTTTTTATGCAATAGTAGGGGTTTTGGGAGTTTGGATGGCGTTTCTTTTTTCAGGTGTTCACGCAACCATTGCAGGGATATTAATTGCACTAACAATACCGGCAAAAACAAAAATTAAAGAGAATGAATATTTTAAAAAACTATCAAGTTATTTAGAAAAGTTTAATAAAGAAGGTAGAACTAAAGGATCTTTGCTAACAAACGAACAAGCGCATTTAATGTCTAAAATTGAAGACTTAAATAAAGATGCACAAACTCCATTGCAAAAACTAGAACATGCAATGCATCCAATCGTGACTTATTTTATATTACCAATATTCGCTTTGAGCAATGCTGGTATTCACGTGGAAGGTTCTATTGTCGAAATGGTATTACATCCAATTTCATTAGGTATTATATTTGGTTTGGTATTAGGTAAATTTATTGGCATTTCGTTATTATCTCGTTTGGTAGTTAAAATGAAATTAGCAACGCTACCAGAAGGAGTTACATGGAATCAAATTTATGGAGTAGCTTTTCTCGCCGGTATAGGATTTACGATGTCAATATTTATTTCAGAACTGGCTTTTAATGATGAGGAACATAAGCAAATTGCAAAAGTTGGTATCATGGCAGCTTCAGCTATCTCTGCTGTCATCGGTATGATTTGGTTGAGTAGAAGTTCTAAAAAATTATAAATTTTAATTCTTGAAATGAAAAAAATATTCAAATACATAGCAGTACTACTTTCAATCGTTATTGCATATTTTGTAATTACAACCTATCCGAAATTGGATTTGATAAATGGCTTTGCTGCAAAGAGCATTTCATCACATTATTTTATTGGAGATAGGGACCTAGAATATACAGAAGCAGAAGATAATTTGATTCCAACAATGGGCTTGGCTTCAAGTGAACTATTGGATGCTGAAAAAATAACAAAGTCAAATGCTTTTGGCTTTAAAAAAAGAACTGCTTTTTATAGAGATGGTGTTGGTGCAGTTTTAATTCCTTCCGGTAAAAAGAAAGAAAATGCTTCCCTTGCAAAACCAAACCGAAATACGGTACCTACTAACCTTGCATATCCTTATGGAAATCTGCCTCAAAAGGATACTGTTTTTCAAAATATTGATTATAAAAAATTAAAGGAGGTAGTAAACAATGCTTTTGTAGATGAAGAAGGAAGTGAAAAGAAAACACGTTCGGCTTTAGTGATTTATAAAGGACAGGTTATTGAAGAACAGTATATCAATGGATTCGATGAAAACTCATTGATTTTAGGCTGGTCTATGGCAAAAAGCATCACCAGTGCTGTTATTGGAGTGATGGTTAAAGAAGAGAAAGTGAGTCTTAATCAACGTAATTTATTTGAAGAATGGAAGGACGATTCTCGAAAGAATATAACACTC
>TARA_R110000787_G_scaffold6657_1_pt1 | contig 16178 bp, 11 predicted proteins | sample TARA_R110000787 | Tara Oceans TARA_R110000787 (sample SAMEA4397920) | marine metagenome | biome: Polar Biome; feature: [DCM] deep chlorophyll maximum layer (ENVO:01000326); material: water (ENVO:00002006), including particulate matter (ENVO:01000060) such as... | depth 35 m
AGCCGTCGACCCCGATGCGTCCGGGCTGTTTCCGGGGTGTGTCCGGGCATCCGGTCCGGTCCCCGCCGCGCCCTTCCTCGCCCGCGTCAGCGCCCTCTACAAAGTGCTCGAAGCGCCGGACCTCTACGCCAAACGCCTCGCGCGCAGCCTTGAACGCCAGCGCAAGCGCGGTGCCCCCAAGCCAGTCGCCCTGCCGATGGCATCAGCCTGGCGCCTCCGCCCCGAACTCGGCGCGATCGCCACGGCCCTGCCGGGCCTGCTCTCCGCCGCGCTGGAAAAGTGGGACAATTCAAGCTGAGTCCCCACCTCAATCAGACGGGTTTGCCGGGCACCGGGAGGTGTTTCCGGGCAATAGCACAGGCCAGTTTGGTGCAGGGGCGCGAACCGAAACGCGGCGGCTCGCTTCGCGAATATCGAAGGCGGGTTCGCATTCGACCGACAGCACTTCCCGTTAGATTGGCGCCGCCCAAAGTGGAACGATCTGGATCAAGTCAGTTGCACCAATCTGGGATGCATTCGCCTCGCGGCGAACAAGGCAATTGGCTTGCAGGAATGCCGTGACCAGCGAACTGTCCTGATCGGGCAGGACCTCGACGCGCCGCCCGACACCTCCAATGACCGTACAGGTGCCCCGCAGGAATGTTTCGCGTGGGCCGTTGGCGGCAAGCGGATGCGTGATTTGGGCGCTTACCAGGTCAAGCTGCGCCTGACCCGTGAGCAGGGGCCTCAGGAACAGGTGGGCACACACGAGCGCGGATGCCGGGTTTCCGGGCAGGCCGAGGACGCTTTGATCCCCTAGTCTGCCGAACCAGGTCGGTTTGCCGGGTTTGACCGCGATCTTTCGGAATACCGGTTTCAGGCCCAACCCTTCGAAGGCGTCAAACATGTGGTCATGATCGCCGACCGATGCGCCGCCGACCGGAAGTATGATATCCGCCGCTTGGGCCTGGCCGATGTGCGCCTGGATGCTCTTGACGCTGTCGGACGCAATGCCGAGGTCGATCGCTTCGCCGCCCCAGCTTCGGATGAGCGCCGCCAGCCCCGCCGAATTCGAGCTCACCACACCTCCCGTCGCCGGGTCGCCGCCAGGCGGACGCAGCTCGTCGCCATTTGCGAGGATGGCCACGCGCAGGCGTTTGTGGACCGGCAGAACAGCATGGTCGGCTGCGGCGGCAACGGCGATATCGGCAGGGCCAAGCACTTTGCCGGCTGGGAGGAGAATGTCTCCCGTCCTGAAATCAATCCCAGCCCGCCGGATATGGCGCGCCCTTGGCTCTGCTTCGGTCGTCGTCAGGTGATCCCCATCACGCATGGCATGTTCCTGGATCAGGACATGATCCGCGCCATCCGGCATGGCGCTGCCGGTGAATAACCGCACGGCTTGGCCGGGCCTTACCGAACCGCTGAAAGGCGTGCCCGCGGGTGCCTCGCCAATGATGCGAAGCCGTGCACCCGCCTTTGCCACGTCAGCCAGGCGAACGGCATAGCCGTCCATGGCGGAAGAATCACGCGGCGGCAGCGTTACGCGCGCCGCGACGTCGCCTGCCAATGTGCGTCCGAGCGCTGAGTCGAGCGGCACCCACTCGACCGGCCTTTGCGGCCGGTGCTCACCAAGCAGCGCAATCGCCTCAGTAACGGATATCGGGCCAGTCATGAGAGGAATTTCATGTCGCCACCGGATGGCCGCCTGACTTTCGTATGGGCGTCAGGAAAGAGGCGCAGAAAGGAAAGAATTGCATCAAGTGTTCTTTTTCGATTGTTGTGACATGCGCGGTGAAGCGTTCAAGCGAGAGTGACCGGTTACGTGACAGTGGACAACAGGCTGGATATTCCTTGTGTGATCCTGGCGGGCGGAGCCTCGCGCAGGTTCGGAACGCCGAAGGGACTTGCGCTCCTCGACGGCCTGCCGCTGGTCGACCATGTGGCAATGGCCCTGAGTGCGCAGGTGCGCGGGCCTGTAATCCTGAATGCGCAGGCTGGAGGCGCCTATTCTGCATGCGGCCTCGACAGCATTGACGATGCGCTGAGCGGGCAACTTGGCCCCCTGGCGGGCATCCATGCCGCCATGCGCTGGGCTGAACGTCTCGGCTGCCCGACAGTCGTGACCGCGCCCGTCGACACGCCGTTCTTGCCGCGGGACCTTGTCGTCCGGCTGACAGAGGCGGGCGCGCCGGCGGTGGCTCAAAGTCTTGGCCGCATACACGGTGTTTGCGGCTTGTGGCCTGTGAAGGACGCATCGGGTCTGGAAGCCTTCTTGGAGTCGGGCCAGCGAAAAGTCGAAACCTGGGTCAATTCGATTGGCGCAAGGCCCGTCGACTTTGCGGCGCCTGAAAGACGAGACCCCTTTTTCAACATCAACACACCGCGCGATGCCGAGCGCGCGCAAGAGTCGATCGGATAGGCGCAGAGCCTGCCGGCTTTGCGATCAAGAATTGGGCACCGGTGCGGACTTATCGAGCATTCTTCTTCTGATGCAGGCCGGTTTGTGCTGCGGCGCAATAAACAGGTTGATTTCACAGGACCCGGTAGCGACACAGGATGTGTGACGATGCCGTCTCAGGTCTTTTTCAACGTCCGCCGAAGGACTTTCGTATTCCAGATCGCATGCTCCTAGAGAGCTTCCGATAACTGGTTTGAAAGTCACCTCCACTGCCAAGCGCTGTGGATTTTTTCGGGAGACGTTTGGTGAGCACTTCAACGAGCACAAGCTTCAATCTGTTTTCATTTTCGGGAAAAATGAAAACATTGCATCTGACCTGGATCGCCTTTTTCATCACGTTCGTTGTGTGGTTCAACATGGCGCCGATGCTGCAGGCTATCGGCGACACGTTCGGCCTGACGAAACCCCAGATAAAATCGCTTCTCGTCCTGAACGTCTCGATGGCGATTCCGGCACGGATAATCGTGGGCATGCTGACAGACAGGTTCGGCCCGCGGCGCGTCTATTCAGGCCTTCTGTTCCTGGCGGCATTTCCCTGCTTTGCCTTCGCCTTTGCCAATACCTACGCCCAATTGGCGATCGCACGCTTTGCGCTTGGGTTTGTCGGCGCGGGATTTGTCGTTGGCATCCGGATGGTCTCGGAATGGTTTCCGCACAATGAGCTTGGAACAGCCGAAGGCATCTATGGCGGCTGGGGAAATTTCGGATCTGCAGCCGCAGCCTTCACGCTGCCGACAATCGCGCTGGCATTCGGAGGACCGGAGGGCTGGCGCTGGGCGATCGCTATCACAGGTGTGGTCTGCTTCCTCTACAGCTTCATCTATTACGCCAATGCCCGCGACGTGCCAGAGGGCTCCCACTACTTCAAGCCCAAGTCGACGGGTTCGATGATGGTGACGAGCAAGTCCGACCTCGCACTCCTGATCGTCATGAAGGTCCCTCTCTATATCGCGCTCGGCCTTCTGGCCTGGAACCTGACCAAGGTTGGCCTTCTTACACCACAGGTGAAGGTGGTTCTTTGGGTCGCGTTGGCGGCGATCTTCCTGCTTGACGCCGGAAACGCATTTCGAGCGAACTGGCCGGAACTGACACGCGGAATTCCTCAGATTCACCAGTACAAGTTCAAGCAAGTCGCGGTCCTGAACGTGCTCTACTTCGCCACCTTTGGATCCGAACTGGCTGTGGTGTCGATGTTGCCGCTGTTCTTTGCAACCACATTCGGCCTCAGCCCCGTTGCGGCTGGCATGGTGGCTTCGGCCTATGCCTTCATGAACCTGATGTCCCGGCCTGGTGGCGGCTGGATATCGGATCGATGCGGCCGGAAATCGACACTCATTGTGCTGACGATGGGATTGGCGCTCGGCTACTTCGCCATGTCGCTGGTTGGCGCATCCTGGCCGATCTGGCTCGCGGTCGTCGTCGCGATGGCCTGCTCGTTCTTCGTTCAGGCCGGTGAGGGGGCTGTGTTTGCTGTCGTGCCATTGATCAAGCGGTCACAGACCGGTGCGATTGCCGGAATGACAGGCGCGTACGGAAATGTCGGGGCCGTCATATATCTCATTGTCTACGCGATGGTGCCTCCGTCGACATTCTTCCTGGTAATCGCCGCGACGGCCGTTCTTGGCCTTCTCACCTTGCTGGCGCTCGAAAACCCCAACGGTGAAATCGCCGAGATTGCCGAAGACGGCACAGTCCAGATGATTCCGGTGGGATGACCGGATGAGTGCGGTCACGACTCTTCAGGCAGGCAAGTCAGGCGCGGTACCGACCGTGTCCGCCCAGGCGGACACGGTCGGTATGAAGGTACGATTTGGCGGGTTCAGCTCGGCTGGCCAGAAGGCGCGCAATGACGATGCCGTTGCCGCCGAACTGCCTGTGCTGGCAAGCGTGGCGGCCATGAAGGGCGCGGTCGCGTGCATCGCCGACGGCGTCAGTGAGAGCGATCGGTCACATCTCGCAAGCCAGCTGTCCGTGACGCAGTTCATCGAGGATTATTATGCGACACCGGACAGCTGGAGCGTCGAGGAATCGGCTGCGCGCGTCCTGCGTTCGATCAATGACTGGCTGTGCGGCCAGAGCCGTCTGGCGACCGCTGGCGCCATGGTCACGACGTTCAGCGCAGCCGTCATCAAGTCCAGGACGCTCCACATCCTGCATGTTGGCGACAGCCGCATCTACCGGCTTCGGGATATGAATCTGGAATTGCTGACCCAGGACCACTCCGTCAGCCTGTCCGGTGGCAAGCAGATGCTGAGCGCTGCGCTCGGAATGGATCCACGCCTCAATGTCGACTATCGCCAGCTGGACGTCAGGGAGGGGGATGTCATTTTCCTCGCGACCGATGGTGTGACGGACGTCCTGACGTCGGAAGACCTTGCGCAGCGGCTGCGCGCCCTTCCGCTTCAGCCAACAGACCTGGACATGCTGTCTGAAAGTATCTGCAATTGGGCGATCGAGCGGGAAACCGGGGACAATGTTACCTGCGGTATTCTGGTTATCGACTCGCTCCCTGAGGAGTCCGTCGAGGATGCCCATCTACGCCTGCGTGAACGGGCAATTCCGCCGGTCATGGCTGTCGGCCACAGGATAGACGGTTTCAAGGTCGTGCGAGTCGTCCACAGCGGCACGCGCAGCCATATTTACGAGGTCATTAGCGAAAGCACGCAGGAGAGATATGTCCTCAAGGCGCCCTCCATGAATTTCGCTGATGACAATGTCTATCTTGAGGGTTTCGCGCGGGAACAATGGGTCGGTCGGCGCCTCGACCATCCGGACCTGATGAAAGTCTATCCCCGTCCGGATGGGAGCCCGTTTCTCTATCTTTTGTGCGAGCCGGTTTCCGGCCAAACCCTGCGCGCGTGGATGGCCGATCATCCGTCGCCATCGCTTTCGGAAGTCCGCAGCATCGTGGAAAGACTTGTGATGGCGCTGAGGGCGATCCACCGGATGGGCATGGTCCATCGGGACCTCAAGCCCGAGAACATCATGATAACGCATCAGGGCGATGTGAAAATCATAGACTACGGAACGGTTCAGGTCGCGGGCCTGGATGAAGTTGCGTCTCCCATCGCGGAAGGCCACGCTGTCGGGTCCGTTGCTTATTCGGCGCCAGAATATGTTCTTGGGCGGAAAGCAACAGCCCAGTCAGACCTGTTTTCGCTGGGGGTCGTCACATATGAAATGTTGACGGGACGGCGTCCGTTCGAGTTGTCAGACGGTGCGCGCCACAAGTGGACGCTTGCGACGTGGGGCCACAAGACCGCTCACAGTGTGCGGCCCGATATTCCGCTCTGGGTCAGTGCAGCCCTTGAGAAGGCCTGCGCGCCCAATCCGGAATTTCGTTATCTCGCTCAGTCCGAATTCCTGTCGGATATCAAGTCGCCTGGCGACTTCGCGCGCAGCAAGGCAACGGAGACGTCTCTCCTTGCCCGCAACCCACTCGCATTCTGGAAGGGGCTGAGCCTCATCCTGTTCGTCATCACCGTCATGCTCGCTACCCAGCTGGTGCGGGCGGCCAACTAGTTCGAAAGGAAGTAATCTCTATGACTAGGAAAAGCCTGGTTGTCATAGGAAACGGCATGGCGCCCGGACGGGTTCTCGAGACTTTGATCGAGGTTGCTCCGGACGCCTATGACATCACCATCTTCAACGCAGAATCGCGTGTGAACTACAACCGCATCATGCTGTCGCCTGTCTTGTCTGGTGAGCAATCATTCGACGATATCGTCATCCATGGTGACGGATGGTACGTCGACCACGGCATCACCCTCTACAAGGGGCACAAGGTCGTCGAGATTGACCGGGAAGCGAAGACGGTAACATCCGAGCCAGGCGAAACAGTCTCCTATGACAAGTTGCTGATCGCGACGGGTTCGAACCCTTTCATCATCCCGCTACCGGGACATGACCTTCCCGGCGTGCTCACTTACCGCGACCTCGACGATGTGAATGCCATGTTGATCGCTGCGAAGCAGGGCGGGCGTGCGATCGTTATTGGCGGCGGCCTGCTGGGTTTGGAAGCCGCCGCCGGATTGCTGGCGCAGGGTATGGACGTGACGGTCCTGCACATCATGCCAACGCTCATGGAGCGCCAGCTTGACCCGTCAGCAGGCTATTTGCTGCAGAAAGAGCTGGCCGGACGGGGAATAGATATCCGCACGTCAGCCAACACGAAGGCGATCCTCGGAGACGGCAGGGTCGAAGGCGTTCTGCTGGACGACGGCACCGAGATCCCTGCAGACATCGTTGTCATGGCCGTTGGCATTCGCCCCAATCACTGGCTCGCAAAAGAAGCTGGGCTCGACGTGGGCAGGGGCATCAAGGTCGACTGCACCATGCAGACGTCGGACCCGGATATCTATTCCGTCGGAGAGTGCGTTGAGTTCGAGGGAAATTGTTACGGTCTCGTCGCGCCCTTGTATGAACAGGCGCGCGTTTGCGGGCTGGCGCTTGCGGGCGAGCGGGACCATGCCTTCGTCCATACGGAAACCTCCACCAAGCTCAAGGTCACCGGCGTCAACCTTTTCTCCGGCGGCGACTTTGCCGAGGCCGAAGGGCGGGAGGAAATCATTTTCAGGGACGCCGCCCGAGGTCTCTACAAGCGGCTTGTGCTCGAAGACGACCGCCTCATCGGCGCCGTGCTCTATGGCGACACTGCAGACGGCGCATGGTTCTTCCAGAAAATCCGGGAGGGCAGCGCCATCGCGCCTGATGAGCGTGACACGCTCATATTCGGCCCGTCATATGCAGGAGGCACCCCCCTGGACCCTATGGCAGCCGTTGCAGCCTTGCCGGATGATTCAGAAATCTGCGGTTGCAACGGCATATCCAAAGGCAAGATTCTTGCGGCCATCGACAAGGAAGGACTCAAGGATGTGGAAGGCGTGCGCGCCTGCACCAAGGCGTCCTCGTCTTGCGGATCGTGCACAGGCCTTGTCGAAAGCCTTCTGGCATTCAAACTGGGCGGCGCATTTGCTGCGCCCAGCAAGAAAACGGTTTGTGGCTGCACGGAACTTGGCCACGATGAGGTGCGCCGCCTGATCGTGTCCCTGTCACTCAAATCGATCCCGGCCGTGATGCAGGAACTTGGCTGGAAGACATCCTGCGGATGCACCAAATGCCGCCCGGCCCTCAATTTCTACCTTCTCGCCAGTTGGCCCGGCGAATATGTGGATGACGGGCAATCACGCTTCATCAATGAGCGCGTGCATGCCAATATCCAGAAGGATGGCACCTATTCCGTCGTGCCGCGCGCCTGGGGCGGCATGACGACCGCGGATGAGCTTCGTGCCATCGCGGACGTCATCGACAAGTTCAAGATTCCCGCGGTGAAGTATACCGGTGGCCAGCGCCTCGACATGCTGGGCGTGCGAAAGCAGGACTTGCCCGGCGTATGGGCCGACCTGAATGCAGCGGGCATGGTGTCGGGCCACGCCTATGGCAAATCCCTGCGGACCGTCAAAACCTGCGTTGGCACAGAATGGTGCCGCTTCGGAACGCAGGATTCGACCGGTCTCGGCATCAAGCTCGAAAAAATGATGTGGGGCTCGTGGACCCCGCACAAGGTGAAGCTGGGTGTGTCCGGGTGCCCGCGCAACTGCGCGGAAGCGACATGCAAGGATATTGGCATTATCTGCGTTGATAGCGGCTATGAACTCCACTTTGCCGGCGCGGCCGGGATGGAGATCAAGGGGACGGAAATCCTGTGCAAGGTGGCGTCCGAAAGTGAGGCGCTCGAATATTGCGCTGCCCTCCTGCAGCTTTACCGGGAGCAGGGCTTTTATCTTGAGCGAATCTACAAGTGGGCACCCCGGGTCGGGCTCCACAAGGTGCGTGAACAGATCGTAGACGACGGGGACAATCGCGCCGCCCTGTATGCGCGCTTCCTGCATGCCCAGACATTCGCGCAGACGGACCCCTGGGCCGAGCGGGCCAGCGGACGTGTCGATGCTCACGAATTTAGTGAACTTGCGCCTGTGGAGGGCTGAAAATGGATGGAAGTGCGAGCATGGAACGATGGGTCGACGTTTGTGCCCTCGATGATATCCCCGTGCGGGGTGCGCGCCGGATACGTATTATTGGACGCGAGGTCGCTGTGTTCCGGACCAGTCAGGACGACGTCTACGCGCTCGACAATCAATGTCCTCACAAGGGAGGGCCGCTTTCCGAAGGGATTGTCCACGATGATGGCGTGACGTGCCCGCTGCACGGGTTGATCATGCACCTGCCAACAGGACATGCGCTCGGATCAGATACGGGTTGTGTCAAAACGTATGGCGTTCGGGTCGCCAACCAGCGTGTGTCGCTGCGGGTCGGCGATTGAGCCATGCCTGAACCTGTCGGTCCGATCCCTGAAGTCGCCACGACCTGCCCGTATTGCGGCGTTGGTTGCGGTGTGCTCGTCACGGCGTCATCGGATGGCCAGACGGCCGAGGTGCGCGGCGATCCGCTGCACCCATCCAACAAGGGACGGCTTTGCTCCAAGGGCTCCGCTCTGGGAGAGACGATTGATCTCGAGGAGCGCCTCCTTGTGCCAATGGTCGATGGGGCCGCGGCCAGTTGGGAGGATGCCATCGGCCGGGTGGCAGATGGCTTTTCCCGAACCATCGAGGAACATGGCCCGGACAGTGTAGCGTTCTATGTTTCCGGCCAGTTTCTGACAGAAGACTACTACGTGGCCAACAAGCTGATGAAAGGCTTCATCGGTTCGGGTAATATCGACACGAATTCGCGACTCTGCATGGCTTCATCGGTTGTCGGCCACAAACGGGCATTCGGTTCAGACACGGTGCCGGGATGCTATGAAGACCTGGAGCTCGCCGATCTCGTGGTCATGGTCGGCAGTAATTTCGCATGGTGCCATCCGGTGCTTCACCAACGCCTGCTGGAAGCGCAGCGCGAGCGGGGCACGCGTATTGTTGTGATCGACCCGCGCCAGACCGCGACGACGCAGGCGGCCGACCTGCACCTGCCCATCCGCCCGGGCGCCGACGTGCACTTGTTCAATGCATTGTTTCAGCACCTGGCCCGGTCCAGGGCGCGAGACGAGGCTTTCATTGCTTCACACACTCGTGGTCTCGAGGTGGCGTTGAAGGCCGCTGGCGACACGTCGCTCTCACAGGTCGCAGGTGAAACCGGCATACCGGAGCGCGATCTTGAAACGTTCTTCGCATGGGTGGAGGAGACAGACCGGACACTGACGGTCTACTCACAAGGCGTGAACCAATCCTCCACCGGATCGGACAAGGTGAATGCCATTCTCAACACGCATCTCGTGACCGGCCGCATCGGAAAGCCGGGCATGGGCCCGTTTTCGATCACCGGCCAGCCCAACGCGATGGGAGGACGGGAAGTAGGTGGGCTTGCCAACCAACTGGCAGCGCACATGGACTTTTCACCTGCCGATGTCGATCGGGTGCAGCGGTTCTGGAAGTCCCCTGCAATCGCCGCAAAGCCGGGCCTGAAGGCGGTCGACATGTTCGATGCTGTTGCCGACGGCCGGATCAAGGCGATCTGGATCATGGCGACCAATCCGGTTGTGTCCATGCCCGATGCGGACAAGGTTCGTGCCGCATTAAAAGCCTGTCCTCTCGTCGTCGTGTCAGAGGTCGTTTCCACGTCCGATACGGCGAAGCTCGCAGACATTGTCCTGCCGGCCACAGCATGGGGTGAGAAGTCCGGTACGGTCACGAATTCGGAGCGGCGTATTTCACGCCAGCGCAGTTTTTTGCGTCCAGCGGGAAAAGCCCGGCACGACTGGCAGGCCCTGTGTGAAGTCGGTCGCCTGATGGGATATCAGGGGTTCGATTTCGATTCGCCTGCGCAGATCTATGCAGAATATGCCGCGCTGTCCGGATTCGAGAATGGCGGCAGCCGTGACTTTGACATCAGCGCGCATGCAGGACTCGGCGCTGCGGCCTACGACGATCTGAAACCCTTCCAATGGCCACAACCTGCAACTGGAAAAAGACCGGGGCAGGGCGGGGCAGCTGACCACCGCTTTTTTGCTGACGGTCGCTTCTATACGTCAGACAGAAAGGCCCGCTTCGTCCCGACCCCCACGGGCGACCCGGCAAGGACAGCGTCGGCGGACTATCCCTTCATCATGAACACGGGCCGCGTGCGTGATCACTGGCACACGATGACGCGGACCGGAAAGACGCCGCGCCTGTCTGCCCACATGGCTGAACCCTTCGTCGAGATTCACCCGGAGGACGCCCGCCGTCTTGGCCTTGACGAGGCCGGGCTCGCCAGGGTCGCCAGCTCTCAAGGCCTTGCGATCCTGCGCGTGCTGATAACGGACCGCGTCAGGGCAGGTGAGGTCTTCGTGCCGATCCACTGGACAGACAGATACAGTTCACGCGCACGTGTTGACGCGCTGGTCGCACCGATCACGGATCCGTACTCCGGCCAGCCGGAATTCAAATATACGCCGGTAAACATCCAGCGGTTCGCGGCGGACTGGTTCGGATTTGGTGTTTTCGCCGAGGAGCCTTCGGCCGAACAGCTTGCCGCTTTCGATTATTGGGCGCTCGCAAGAGCTCCGGGTGGTTGGCGTCTTGAATTCGCTGGCTCGGGAAGCATGCCAGACGCAGCGACGGACCTGATTTCCTCCACCGATGCGGTGTCGCTGCAAACGGCACAATGCAGTAAGGCGCGCGCCTTGTTTGATGACGAGCGACTGCTGGCGATCGTGAAGATTTCCGCCCGGGGACCGGTTGTGGCAGACCGCACCTGGCTTGCCGGGCAATTGAATGCATCGCACGGACCGGACGCGCGGTTTGCAATCCTCGCGGGGCGCCCGCCGAGCGGGGAGGCGACCGGGCGGATTGTCTGTTCGTGCATGGGGATAGGCATGAATGCCATTCAGGCGGCCATTGCTGCCGGTGCTGCGAATGAGCAGGATATAGGCAAAGCGACCAGCGCAGGCACCAATTGCGGCTCGTGCAAGCCCGAACTCCGCACAATCCTTGAATCCATGAGAGCCGACGTAATGCGCGCCGGTAGAGTGGCTGCTGAATGAAGGAGACACGCATGTCCGGTAAACTTGTCCTCATCGGATGTGGCCCCGGCGGAGTCGACCTGCTGACGATACGGGCAGCCCGCAAGATCGCGGAGGCTGATCTGGTTCTGTATGACCGGCTTGTCGATCCGGACGTCGTCGCGCTTGCCGGGAGCGGTGCTGAATGCCGCTATGTCGGAAAAGGCTGTTCGGATGGCGGTATCCAGCAGGCGGATATAAATGCCTATTTGCGGTCGGCCCTGTTGGCTGGACGCGTTGTTGCCCGGCTCAAGTCTGGCGACCCGATGGTGTTCGGGCGCGCAGCCGAAGAGATCGCGGTTGCCGTGGAAATTGGTGCTGAGGTGGAGATTGTTCCCGGTGTCACGGCGGCCCTTGCTGCCGCCTCGGATGCCCTGATTACCGTGACAGAGCGGGCGGAACTCCAGAGCTTTGTCATGACAACGGGGCGCGCCGCCGATTCAGATGCCCAACCAGACTGGGCCAATGTCGTGAAGCCAGGCGTATGTGCGGCCTTCTACATGGGAGTCGCGCAGGCATGGCGGATTCAGTCTGTCCTCATGGGGGCGGGCGTGCCCGGAAATGCCCCGGCCGATTGGGTCGAAAAGGCGGGCCAGACGGATATGCGGACCATTCCGACCCGTCTCGACCGGCTTGCTTTGGATGCCAGGGCAAACAATGTGACCAATCCTGCCATCCTGCTTGTCCGCTATCCGTTGAGTCTGGCTGAGGCGCGCGGTGTCCCGGCGCCCAGCCTGCAACGCGCACTCTAGCGTGCTGCCCTGACCAGGGTCAGGGCCTGTGATTCATCCCTTTCGCCAAGACGGCTGCCGCGATGGCGAATATCAAAGCCCGCCGCATAATTCTTGGTATCCGCCGGATCGAAAATTCGCCTATCCAGGAACCTGTCCGGACCGAATGCGATTGGTGCTGACGCCTCGGTCATCAGCCATGCGTGGGCGTGTGTGCCTTCGATTTTCTCATCCAGATCGGGGCAGGCAATACCCATGGATTTGGCGACGCTCCGGTAAGTATCCGGCTGGAAGGCCGAACGGGCAATGGCGTCATAGTCGAGATCGGCAGGCGCTTCTCCCCAGCGGACCATCTGCGACAGGATCCACTTTGCATGCGAGTGCCAGGGGAAATTGGCCGCATACCGATGAAACACATTGAAGTCGGGCATGTCCATCTGCAACCTGCCAGCTGTCTGGTGGCCGTCGCCGGACAAGGAACCAACGATATCCTCGAACGGGATGCCGACATAGTTTGAAGATGAGATGACTCGTGCTGCCGCAATTCGATTAATCGGTTGGTCCAACCATTGGCACGCTTTCAGAACGGACCGCAGGAGCGCCTGGTGCAAATCCGGGTGACGGTCAGCCCAGTCATGCCTGACGGCAAGTACCTTCTCCGGTCCATTTGACCATATCTCGCCAGAGGTTATCAGGGTGCGGCCGATTCCTGCGGATATCGCGGCATTGTTCCAGGGTTCGCCGACGCAAAATCCATCGATCTGCCCTTCCCACAGCGCATTCACCATTTGGGACGGCGGGACGACCACGAGCCGGACATCCTCATCAGGGTCAATACCCGCGGCCGCCAGCCAATACCGCAGTTCATACGCATGCATGGAATGGGTATAGACATGTGCGAGTGTCAAAGGCGGCGCCCCCAGTGAGGCACGCACGTTGATCGCAGATTTGAGCGCCGCTGCGGAGAGGGGGCAGTGCGTCATGGTCTCGGGGGCATTTTCGGTCATTTCATTGAACAGTGCCGTCGAAACCGTGATCGCGTTGCCGTTCAGGTTCAGCGTCAGGGCGGTCGTGAATGCCCCCGGAAAGGGGCCCAGTCCGGCGGCTGACGCCACGACGATGGGGGAAAGCATATGCGCGGCATCGATGATCCCGGACCCCAGTGCATCTCTCATCGCGGCCCAGGAGGCATAGCGTATCAAGTCGACATCCAGGCCGTTGGCGTCGAAGAGCCCGTGCTCCTTGGCGATTGCGATCGGCGCACAGTCGGACAGTTGGGCAAAGCCAAGTTTCAGGGTGGTTCTCGTCATAGTGCGTCTTTCCCGCCCGTGCTGCCGATGATTCCAAAAATCGTGATGACGCTTTCCGCAACATCCTTGAGTGGCTTGCCCTGCTGTTGTGACATGTCGCGCATGGCCGAAAAGGCCTGGTTCTCCGTCATTCCCTGTCGCTCCATCAGCAATCCCTTAGCCCTCTCGATAGCCTTGCGCGAGGCAAGGTCATCCTTGGTTTTCCGGAGTTCGGCCCGCATCTTGTCCATCTGCTTGAAGCGCGCGATCGCAGTGTCGATCAGGGGGCGCACACGCTTCGGCGTCAGGCCGTCGATCACATAGGCGCTCACCCCGGCATCAATAGCTGCCTGCATGCTTGAAATGCCCTCTTCCTCGACGAACATCACGATCGGTTTGGGGTTCGACTGGGCCACCTGGCGCAAGCTTTCGATCGTGTCCCGGTCGGGTGACTGGCAATCCATGATGATCACATCGGGGCCGATTTCGGCGATCAGGTCGAGCAGGACCCGCCCGTGCACCTGCGTCGCCGAATGGACCACGGCATCGCCCGCCAATCCTTCTTCGACCTGACGCGCGCGTGCGGCGTCATTGTCGACGATCAGCACGCGAAGCGGCGCAACTGATTCAGAAGGCATATCCGACTTCGAGCCAGACTTTCCGCGTGTCGGAGGCGAACTCATCTGCGTTGTAGTTCGCGTATTTGACACTCAAATTCACTTTTCGCCATTTTGCTGTCGCCAGTAGGTCGATTTCATCTCCGTGGTGGCCACCGCCCGATTCCGCAGAAAAATCATGGTAGACCGCGAGCAGTTTCACACCAGTCAGCGCGCCCACATCGCCAGCGGAATAACCTGCCAACGCATAAACATCTTCCACCCCGGCGGCTGGCGTGCTCAAAAACTTGTCAGCCCAGCCCTGAAATTTGTGCAGCGTGGCCAGCGGCGTCTGGAATCCGCGCTGTTCGCTACCGCCTAATACTTCAAGTCCAAGACCAAGGCTAAAGTATTCCGAGACGTATTTTGCTTCTGCCGAATAATATTCGGCGGAATATTCAATATTGCTTGAGCCATAATCTTCCTGTTTCGCAATGCTCGCAGCATATTCGAATTTGCCACCTTTCAGCGCCCTGTTTCCCGACAGGCGCGCGCCCAACGTCTGTGAGGCGTTCGAACCACCATTTTCATCCACATCGACCAGGTAGGCAAAGGCAGCCAGTTTGCCGAGCGGCGTCGGGTGACTGGCGTTGAGCAGATAGGAATCGCCGTGCCAGCGGCCTGCAGAGGACTCGTCTCCGAAAATCCGGTTGACCTGGTTGAGATACGTCACGTCCAGCGCCAGCTGACCAAAAGACGTGTTCTGAAAGCGAATGGCATCGAATGTCTGCTCGTTCTGGCGAAAGCCGACATTGCCCACGAACCGGGAATCGTCGAGCACGATTCTCTGGCGACCTAGCGTGGCTTTGGTGCCTTGCAAGGATGTGTTGGTGATCTGGAAACGGTTGAGTTCAGTGCCTCGCGGATCCGGTATAACCGGAAAGCCGGTCTTGCCGTTGATGGTGGAATTGTAGTCGTCGACAAGGGTATCGACATGTTCGAATTCGATGAGGAATGACGTTTCGAAGGCCGTGCTTGTCTCCAGCCCCGCACGGAGCCGATAGGTTAGCGCTTCAGCTGAATCGGCGAAACCGTCCTGGTCGACCGTCTCATAGCGGAGCCGCACGTCGAATAGCGGCTTGGACGCTTTCAACGCCGTCTCGATCTCGGTCTGGCCAGCTGCTTCTTTCGCCTCGGCGCTACACGTGAACATGGCAGACGCAAATAGAATGGCAGCACCAAAAGTGCGGTAGTGAAGTTCGTTCATAGTATTTGCCTTCGCGGGAGGCGGCACGGTCCAGGCTGGGCCCGGTCCTGACGCTGGATGAAACTACGCACGCGTATTGCGTGAAACCTGGGTTCGGCTTCTTCATCGAAGGCGCGCGCCCTGCGCCGGGCGCTTCTCTGTCTATGCAGAGCTGAGTTCACCTTTCGAGCCATCGGTGCCAGTCCGCAACTTGCTTGGTGTTGTCGATGCTTGAATTTCTTTGTCTCGATAAATGTCGAGCGATTTGCCAATGTCGTTGCTCAAAGATGAGGCACTGGTCGGACAGAGCCGATGCTAACGCTCTATAGGTAGTCGGGCAGGGCGCTAATCATGTGGTGAAGAGCAGCAACCTGTTTTGGTGCTTCGACATAAAGCGAGACGCCGCCCTTCGCGAATGGCGCGCCCTTCCAGTCGCTCAGGCCCCGCTCGTCTGCGAAGAACGGAGACGGGTTCACAGTAGACGGAAGCCACCCAAAATGACTCGGCGCTACACCTGGGCGGCGAGATAGGCTGCCTGGTTGATTGCTCGCTTGGCGTCGAGTTCTGAGGCCTCGAAAGCCCCGCCCACCAGCGAAACATGTGCCGACTCGTTCACCAGTTCATCGTGCAGGTCACGCAGGGGGTCTTGGCCCGCGCACAGGACGATCGTGTCCACTTCCAACGTCTTTGGTTCTCCATCGATCAGGCAGTGAATGCCATAATCATCGATGCGCTGGTAGGACACGCTGGGGATCATGCGCACGCCTTTGCGGTTGAGTGTCAGCCGGTGCGTCCATCCGGTCGTTTTCCCTAGTCCCCGGCCGACTCCGCTGGAT
>TARA_R110000787_G_scaffold213033_1_pt1 | contig 16163 bp, 6 predicted proteins | sample TARA_R110000787 | Tara Oceans TARA_R110000787 (sample SAMEA4397920) | marine metagenome | biome: Polar Biome; feature: [DCM] deep chlorophyll maximum layer (ENVO:01000326); material: water (ENVO:00002006), including particulate matter (ENVO:01000060) such as... | depth 35 m
TTGATATCTGAAAACCAGTATCTTCGTTTAATTCTTTGGCCATTTAATTACTACCCTCTGTCAAAATACCAAGTCTCTAACGTTCCAGCTCCAGCCGCGTCAACAGCTATATCAGCGTTTAGATCCCATGGGAACCACGCAAACTCACCTGGTAAAAGTGTCATTAATCTGATCGCGGTATCATCAGCCGCCATGTTAGCAGCCGTACCATACCCAATATATATATTAGAAGTACCTGTAAGGTTTTTTACGTAGACGAAGCCACCGTCAGTACCAGCTGTTTGAGTACCATCTGAAATAGCACTTGCGTCCCAAAGAACAGCGTGTGTAGCACTTACTGTAACAATCTTTGATTGAACCGTATCCACGGACAGAGCGTCTGTTGCTGATAAAGATAACGCTACGCTTAACGGCCCTGGTAAAGTAGTGGCTGATGCAGCGTTAGACGTTAGTGTTAATGTTGGTGTAATTGTTGCCATAGTTTATGTTTTAATGTTTTAATTATTATTACTTGTTTTTATTGTTATTTAATCGTGGTAGTAACAATAGCCACTTTCGTTAGCTGTTGTAACGCCACATCGTTTTTTACTTTTCTTTATATGTTTGCACCTAGTCTTTTTCCCGTCTTCTCTTTGAGGAACTTTTTCGTGTATAGTACATCTTGAATTACCTTTTTCAACAGGGGTTTTACACCTACCATTCTGCGTGTTAAAAGAGCACAGCACGATTTTTCCTTCTTTTTTCTCTTCTTTTTGTTTTTCCTTGTTTTTCTTTTCTTTTTGTATTTCTATAGGTTTTGTTTCTATAAAAGAAGTCTCTTCAGCTTTTTTCTTTAACTCTTGTTTTGTTTTCTTTGCTTCAGAGTCAACGCCTAAGTCCCAAGGGTTCCAACCAAGTAAAAGAGCAACCAAATCCTGAGCTTCTGTTTCTGAGTCCGCCGCTAGTAATATGTTTTGTACTTTTTGAAGAGCTCTATCAGTAGGAATATTTGTTGTAGCAGAAATAACATTAGCTATAGCGTTTAAAGCCGGACTGTTAATATCAAAACCCATTTTATCAATAAGATCTTGGTTAAACTTTTCTGACTGAGTAGCAGAGTAAAGCTTTCTAAGCTTACTACCTATAGTAGGAGACATGTTTGCAAACTGAAGTATTGTGTAAGCGTGATCAGCGTTGAAACCTTTTTTTCTTTGCTTTTGCCACATCATGTAAGAGTTTTTGACTGTCGATATCATAACACCTTGTAAACCCATTCCCTTCAACAAAGTGTCTACCATTCCGTTGGCCGCTCTTTCTGTTTTTGTATCCCATTGATCATCGTCTTCTCCAAAAGCAGAGAACAAAGCCGTTTGTAAAGTTACGAATATAGCGTTTTGCACGGCTCCATAGTAAGCTATTTTACCTATGTTTTCTATTGCTTTACCTCTATTGTTTTTAAGATCCTGAACGGACTTCATTATAATTCTATTGTACTGCATAGGGGTATTACCAAACGCTAAAAGTATTCTACCTAACCCTCCGGCTTGTTGTTGAGATATTTTATCTGCTCTAGAAGACTGTTGGTTAGACTCAGTTCTTTCCAAGAAATCTGTAAAAGCTTGTTTCTCGGCTTCTTTTGTAGACATACCTTGCTTTTCGTAAGCTAGAACTTTACTTCTGTAAAAAGTTGCGCCACCGGAAGCAATAGCAAAACTATCTGCTATTTGCGTAGGTAAAAACCCTTTTTCTAATAACCAAGCTACAGCTGCCTTAGGACCACCTTTTTCTACCGCTGCCGAAAGTTCAGATTCGTTTATACCTCTTTGGTTACCTGATCTTCTTTGTTTCAAGTAATCAGAGAAAAATATATACTGAAGATCTTTCCCAAACTGCTTTATATTTAATATTCTTTTTCCAGCTTCAAGCATATTGTTATCTCCATAATCAATATAATTTGCTGCCGATATAGTCTGTAACACCGCTGACCTAGTGTTAAAAAACATCACTGCTCCAACAGAGTTGTTAACCCAGTTGTTCCACGCCGTTTCTATTCTACCAGATTTGTTTTTGTTGCTACCATACTCCATTCTATACAACATGTCTTTTAAGGCCTCGACATGCTTAGCACCGTAAATGCTTTCTATTTTACTTAAGTTTTCTTTAGAAAATAATATCTCTACATTGTGTTTCCAAGTTTGTAGGTATTTTGACCTACCGCCCTCGCTTGTTATGCGCTGTAAATCTTGCGCTACCCCCTCTACCGTCCAATATTCTGAGGGTTTTACATAGCCTTCGCTTTGGTCAGACAGTATACCTAGCTCGTTAGCAAAATTGATAAGGTTTTGGTCGTTTTCAACCTCTTCGACTAACATGTCAAACGTTGTCTGCGATAAGCCAAGGTCTTTAGCTGTTGCCATTTTACGATCGTTCCAAAGCCAAACCCTAATAGCGTGTTCTTTAGTCCAAAACGTTTCTTTACCTTCTTTTGTTTTTATCTTATCCTTAAGGCTTTTGTTTATTTTAGGCAATTTTTTAATTAACTCTCTTTGGCCCTCAGTGATTCTCTGCCTCTCTCTGTTAATTAAAACCGTAGCATCGGCAAAGGGTTTAAACAACATGTCTTCAAAAAACCGCTTTTGATTATCACCAACCTTACCCTTACCTAAATACCTATAAGTAAATTGCTCTAAATCGTAAGTAGAAGCTGGAACCAAAATATCCCAAAGGTTTTTGTTTCCTTGGCCTCTAATTTTACCCTCTGCCTCTGAGTATGTTTTATAAGCCTCAACCCCAGATTCAATCTCTATTATCTTGTTGAACGTTTTATTTAAATCCATGTTACCTTCAGGGTCAAGTACCACGAAATTTCTTTTAGCTTCTTCATCCGTTGTCTCAACAGAGTACTTTACGTCTGGTTTAACCTGCACAACTTTAGATCTATTTACAATGTCTTTGTACTCATTTAACATCTCTATCACTGCTTGTACGTTTTTTTCTCCGTCGTCAGCAAACAGTATATCATCGAAGCCATTAAATATTAAATTCTCTTCAATCCAATCAGCTTTGTCTTGACCGGTAACTGTTTTTGTTTTACCAGTTTCATCCGTAATGCCAAGTCCATTTATATTTCCAATATCTAAATCTACACCATTTTGTTTCAACCAAGTTTGTATAGCTACGGCCGCCCCAGGCTGCCTTGCTGTTAGTATGTATATACTCTCTGTACCGTACTTATCTACTAGCTTTTTAAGTTTTTCAAAATAAGGTCCTTTTTCTGCGTCTCTTACATTTACAAAATCATCAAAGTTAAATTCATAACCTTTTTTTGTAAAATACTCTACTTTTTCATGAAATTCATTTGACGGTATCTTTACTCTTTCCTCACCTTTTATAGCGTATATAAAATTCTTACCATCAGCTAATGTTTCGTCAAAATCAAGTACGCTAGCGCCTTGACTAATCTTACCACTAGCTATTGAGTTTCTTATATTAACTTTAGCCTGCGATTTTTTCTTTTGATTAACTACTCTTTTTTTAGTTTGTTGTTCAAGTAGAATTTCAGCTTGTATCACTTTTAGGTTATCGCCATTAGCGTTTGTGTAACCAGGAACGTTCATTAAGTTTGCTCTAAAGGTATTCGTTGGGTTTGTTGTTTTAGCTTTATCTAAAATATCGAAATCTGCCTTGTTGCCAAGTAGTTGACCATACTCAGAAAGCAACACCTCAAGCTCTCCGTCAAAATCCACGCTTTTATCTTTCTTATACCTATATATTAAATCAACAATTTCAGAGTTAATATGCGATATAGACGCTAAGTGCTCGCCTTTCCAACCACTCACCTTGTTACCTCTTGAGTTTACGCGAGAATAATCCTGTACACCATCAATGCAGTGAAAGCCAGATAGCATAGAGAACGATCTAAAACCCATCAATAAGCCTCCCATTTTAAACATCTCCAACATAGCCTTCTCGTCTATCGAACCGTCAACAGCGGCTTCCTTAAACTTGGTTATTATTTCTGTCATTATAAAGATGTTAGCTTTGTTGGCGTTTTTTATCTCATCAGCTAACCCACTATCGTTTATCTCTTGTAGTTTTTGTTCTCTTGTTATATTTTTTTCTAATATACTTTTTAACTTAAGGAATATGTTGTCTTTTTGATGTGTAAAGTTTTGTTTACTACCTCCCATTATATTCATCGGCCTGAAGCCCCTTAAAGCCTTCTCCATTTCTGGAGAAAGATCTACATCTTTAACTCCATCAGACATTGTTAAAAATCTTTCCGCAAACTCAGATCCGTCTTTACCAACTTGCAGAACCGAGCTTGTATTACGAAACCCAAGGAATTCGTAGCCAACCGTTTCCATAAACTGCTTACCAAAAACTTTTGTCATAATAACAGCGTTATCATACATAGCGTTCTTGCCCTTCACGTTTTTACTTATAGGGGTTCTAGTTGTTTTGATGTCTTCAGGTACGTTAGTGTTAGCGGTTATGTTGTTTTGAAACATAGAGGCTCCAGCGTCCATTACAAAGCCCTTGTCAAAAAGACTACTAACGAATTTTATAACACCCTCGTCAAGACCCATTTTTTTACCTCTTAAGTCTAGTAGTTCTAAAGTTTCTTTCCAGCTACCCTCGTCTTCTATCTTATACACAGACTCACCATACGTTAAAAGCTTGTAAACATCTTGCTGAAACTTATTGGAATTCATGCCATCAGATAATATCTGATATGTCTCTCCCTCAAGTTGAAACTTAACGTCAATACCTTTGTCTAAAAGTAACCCAGCCTGCGCGATTTGACTGTTGGTAACGCCATTAGCATCTCTAAAAGCATCGGAATTAACAACTTGCATAAAAGCGTCGTTTGTTAATATACTTGCGTAATTTTTAAAAGTACGCTCAATCATCATGTCAGCTCTAATAATCTTAGCTATCTCTTGTTTTGTTTTACCCTCTGCTTTTAGCTTAGCTATTTTGTTTGTTTGTAAAAGCTTTTCAACAAGAATAGCCTTAAGCTCTGGTGTTAACTCTTTTTTAGATGTAATTGAATTACCAGCGTATTTATTCTTTGCTTGGTCTCGTCCTTTTGCCGCTAAATAATCCTCAACGTTTTGCCTACCCTCTATAACATCTATAAACGTTCCAGCGTCATCTGCTAAAAAAGCCTGTAGATCTTTAGTGGACATTTGATTGTAAAAGACATCTATAGTGCTAGTTATAAGATCTATATATTGCTGGGACGGCTTTCCGTCTTTGTAAAACTTAGCCTCTAAATCTGCTTGACTAACATTTTTTAAGTTTTTCCATAGCGACATACCCATGTTACGTATATCTTGAGAAGCATTGGGGTCGAATATTGTTGCAAAATCATAATCACCCAACTTTTCAGACACACTACTTATAAAGTTATCGTACATTTTACCGTCAACTTCAAACCCTAAAACCTCGCTCATCGCTTCTCTAAGAGCAGATCTTTCGTTAAACTCTTCTATAACAGTTCCAGCATCTATTTCGTCTGACTGATAAGTAGATATCTCTTCGCTTGTCATTCCAGGAGTGTCATTAGTAGGATCAATAGGTTGTGTAAACACCTTGTTTAAACCGTCATAAATATCTGCTAATCTTTTCTTAGCAACGCCAATACCAAAGTAGTAAGCGTAGAAACTATCGTTAACCTTTGGATTGTAATTCTGTGTTGCTTTAACAAACTGCTCTAAAGCCTTTCCGATAAACTGGTCTCTATTACCGGGTATTAAGTCTAAACCTTCGTTTGTTCTCCACTCTGACAAAAGCTCTTCAAAACCACCCCAGTTATTCCATATTAAATCGTTTCTTAATTTTGCCTCTAACTCTTTCCTACCTTCTTTTTGAGCTTTTATTATTCTTTCTGCTAGATCTTCGTTAACTCTAACTATATCTGCTGAACGCGCTTCCTTAGACATAGCTTGTCTTTTAGGGTACATCATATTAACTGTTTCACGGTAAAGCGCCACCTCCTCGCTTTGAACGATGCTCTGTTTATTTCCATTAAAAGAATCGCTGTCATTCATACTCTCAACGTTCTCACTTAAGTTAAATAAAACACTGTTGTTGTAATCTAACATTACTCTTTGGCCATCTTCACCAAGATACGCGATTGGCCGTATGTTTTGATCGTTAGCAGATTCAAACTCGATAAGAAAGTCAAAGGTGTTTCCTAGTGTCCAGTTACCTGTTTTCCCTGACTCGTTGGGGTGAATTAAGTTTTTAAACTCTGCTTGTATTTTGTCAAAATTAACGGCAAAATCAGCACCTAGGTTGTCCTTTTCAAGCTTAAGAGAATTACAAGCGTCTCCAAATGCAGCTAAGTACTCCTCAACCCCAGTTCTCCCGTCTAAGTCCGTACCCATTCTTTTATAATCTATCATACGCTGTTTTATAAAATTATGTATAAGTCGCATCTCAGGGCTTTTAGACGTTGATAAAATATCGTCTATTTTATTTCTAAACTCTTTAAGTGTAGCCGTGCCCTCTGCTCCAGGGTATTTTAGAGAAAATAACAAGTGCTCAAACTCATGGTGTATAGCGTTGGAAGCTACTATGTTGTTTCCTTTTGAGTTTTTAATATTATTTGTAATATTATCGTTTATAGCTATAGCTATTCCCTTACCCTTATAATTAGGATCTATTGCTAGGAAGTCATCTATAGTCATTATAAACGCATTAGCATCACCATCTAATATTTTCTTAAGTTGGTCTTTTACTTCTGGAGAGTTTCTGATACTTTCAGGTAAAAAAGTTAACAAATAACTAGAAGCATCTTCAGCGTCTAGTATCTCAACGTCTATAACATCGTTGTAATCTTTGTTTATTTCAGCCGCTAAGTCAATCCCTTCGGTTAAATAGTAGTCGGTGTGTTTTATTATTAACTTCTTTTTTATAGCTTCTTGTATATTTTTGTTTAATATAGCTCTTTCATGTTCCAACTCTTTAAACCCAAGCTCTTCTTTGTAGTCTGGTCCATAAGTATCTTTGAGTTCTTTTTCTTTATCTTTAAGGAGATCTAGTTTTTCAGTCTCCTGAACGTGCTCCATGCTAGCATCATAAAGCTCAGCCACTTTATCTTTATCTGTTAAAGAGATATCTAGTGGAGTAAACATTTGCTCCGCAGCCGTTATTGTTATAAGTGCGTTTTCGTAATCTTTTTCAGTAAACTTGACCTTCTCACCGTTTTCGTCAATTATAAAACCGTTTTTGTAATCTTTAGACAGCTGTTCTCTTTGGGCCTTGCAAGTTACTAGTACGTTTTCTGGGCTTTTAGCTCTAGCTATGTGGTTTTTAAAAGACGATTTGAATGCTTTTATACTTCCAGAACCGGCACCTAAAACAGGTGTTGTTAGAAAAGCTGTTAACATAGACTGTTTAATTGCTGGTAATCCATCTGAGTTAAAGTCATAAGAATCCCAGTCATATCCTTTAACCGCTATAGATGTGTTAAACTCTTGTAGTCCTTCGGTCACTATTTCCGTGACAGTGGACGTTATGAGTGACTTACCACTCTGAGCTAAAACTTGATAAGCTTGTTTTATTTCCCCACGAACAACAAATGCAAAAAGATCATCTAAATTATTAATTATAGCTTTAGACGCGGTGCTTCCTAATCCGAAGAAAATAGCGGTACTAAACATGTCTAAAGCAGCGTTGATACCACCACCTTGAAAAGCAGAGCTAACAAGCTCTGGATGTTGGTCTAAAATCTCCCACATTGTTTTAGCTTGTTTTTCAGGACTAAAACTCTCAAACTTAGGGTACATAGACATAACTTTTTCTTGCAAAGCTTGCTCAATAATACCCGCTGTCTCCATAACCATACTTCCCATACCAAACGTCAAGGCGCTTGTTATAAGCCTAAATGTCTGATCTCCTAACGCTTGGCTATAGTTTTTAGAGGTTATGTTTAAGCTACCATCTTTGTCAATAAAACCAAGTTCTGGGTTTGTTAACTTTTCTTCAAGTTTTTGAAGGTCATTCACTTTCATGATCTGGCCAACCATTTGCATGCCTCTCCAAGAGTCTTTCATTTTAATAAAATCTGTGATTTCATTAATTGATATAAGCCGGGACTTAGCGTTTATATTACTTATGCTTCTCCAATTTGGTTCCCCATCCTTGTTAAGGCGCTTTACCACACGTAAACCACCATACAAAACAAAGCCATCTGGTCCCAATGTTTCGTTTACCCCAAGATGCTCTTGATCTTCAGGCACACGTACGAAGTTATCGTCATTACTCCAGTCAAAGTCTCTTCTCATTATCATGTTGGAATATGGGTAACGTTGGGAACCAGGGACACCGTCGCCTGAGCCTGTGCTAAAATTGCCCCCGTAAGCATTTGGAGGAAGACCTAAAGCATCCAGCAGATCTTTGGTTATTGTCATAGGCTTATCTTTATCAGCGTAAATTTCACCTTTATATTGTTGTGGAATGCTATTATAAAACTCTTCTAAGGCATTAATATCAGCGTTCTTTCTACTAGCTCCTAGCGCTAGCATGTAGTTAGCATGTTCTTTTGGAAGCGTAACGTCAAATCCTTTGGCAATAGCGGTACCAAAATTCCAATTAGAAAGAAATCCATATCTTTCCTCTAGATTTAAGTCCACCTCTACCTTTCTCATTACTTTTGAAAAGTAATTATCTAAAGCAATACCAGTATTATAGTTAAATTTCTTAAGATCAGGATTGTCAAGATAAAGCTCTTCTATCATTTTTTTTTGCTCTTCTTGCACGTACTTTATAAACCCTTCTTTATCGCCGTAATGCAATTTAATTGCATTTAACAATATCTGCGGCTCCTTAATCGACTGCTGCATGTTGATCTTTTCAAACACTTTCTTACCTTTGTCTGTTTGAGCGTAGTTTTTTAAAAGGTAATCGTAAGTCCCGTCCATTTTAGACGCTAGTTCACCAGGATCTCTACCTTCTCCATCTCCCTTAATTTGAGCGCGTAGGTAAGCGTGCTTGTAAGTATTCATGTAGGTATCAAGGTCAAAATCCGGATCGTAAGCTGGGTTTTCTGCATTTAAAGCGTCAGCTTCTTCTTGTGTTATAACACGTAGTTGACCACCAAGGGAAATTTGAGGGTGCGTAAAATAGTGTTTATCCCCCGCTTTTTTACCTGTTTTTGCGGTTGTTATTCTTTCTACTATTTCATTTATAACATCAGCTCTTTCTTGGTTACTAATATCTAAATCTGGGTTCCAAAGGTTTGTCCACATGTCCCCTAAACCCATTTCTGTTCCACCAATTATAAACTTGCTAGTTCCTACACCGTCAACTTTAATTTCCAAACCAAGTCCTCCGTATTTTCTAAGCATAAAATCAACTATATCCTCTTCGCTACTACTCACCTTGTCATTAACCCCAAGGTCTCTAACGGGATCTGTTAAAAAAAGTTCTTTTGCAGAATAAGTAGATTGCGTCTTTTCGTACTCCTTTTCGTTACCAAAAGTGATACTTGGAACTTCTTTTGATGTGTCCACGTATCCCTCTTCTACTTTTCGCTTCGCAATATCCTTACCATCCTCTTCAACAACCGTTTCTTCAATAACAGGCGCTTCAACTGGCTCAACCACCGTTTCTTCAACCACTTCTTCTAAGTCTATTTTTTGATCACAAGTGTTTGTTTTAGAATTCCAAACAAAACCATCCGTTGCATTACACTGCTCTTTTCGCAGTTTCATGTCGTTTTCTAAAGCGTCAGTAACTACACCAACTTCCTCCTCGTTAGCTCCGTTTGTTTTTAAGTTTTCTGAAACTTGTTGTAAAAAGGGACTTAATTTGCTCATATAATTTTATTTACTATACTTTCTTAATAATTCCGTCGCTAGATCAGACGTAGATTTTTTATACCCCATTGGACTACCTTGTGCTGGTGGCGCTTGAGCCATAGCTTGTTCTGGAGCAGGCTGTTGAGGTTGCTCTCCGTTTTCAGCATAAACGCCCTCTTTGTTTTTCTTCTCCTCTTCAACGCTAGCCGTTGTTTCATTCATTATACCCTGTGCCGCGTCACCTTTTTGCTTTGGTTGTTGAGGTTTATTTTTTTCATAAGCCTCTGTTAGCTTTGATCCTAACCACCCGTGCAGCTCATCTGTTAAGTAATCTATATCAAAAGATTTACTTTCAGGCATAAATATATCGAAATCTTGACCTGGATTTGCTTTTGCAAAATCTTGTATCCAAGCTGATCCATACAATGGATCAAAAGCCCAAGATAATACACTATCTTTGTTTTTTAACAACTGATCAGAATGTCCTTTTACTATGTTTTCATTTAAAGGCTTACCAGCTTCAGCATCTTTTTGTAATTGACTAGACGCTTCTAAAAACATTGCATAACCAGCATCGTCTTTAGCAAAAACATTATCATCTAAATCTTCAATGTACTTAACTTGATCTAATCCAAATGATTTTATACCTATTTTACCGTCTTCTCCTACGGCTATAGTAGTATTTTGATCACCCATGAAAGTGACGTCACCTATAAACTTTTCATCTTTCATAGATCCCTTAGAAACCACTCCTCCACCAGCGTTACCTTTTTCTTGATCTCCAGAGTTTCTATCCATCCAGTCTAAAAACTTACCAGAGTAAGTAGTTACATCTTGTATTAACTGATTGACAGACGCAGATATTTTTTGTTGTGATTTCTTGTCGTTGTTATTGGTGGCATCGACCATAGATTGTTTCTGTGTTTGTAACCACTCCGTTACTACACCTACCCATTGTTGGTTTTGAAAAGAGTTTATTGGCTTGTCTGTATCTGGGCTATAGTTAGTATGTTGTATAAATTTATTAATCTTAGTATCCATACTAGGCCCGTATGATTTTATTTTATCCCATATAGTTCCTCCTTGTGCAGGTTGCTCTTGGTGAAAAGGACTATAGTTCATCGGTGAAGCAGATTGCTGTGGAGCGTAACTATCTCTAACTTTTAAATGCGAATTATCTCTTCTTGCAAACGGAGAGTTAAACTTAAACGGTCTTTCGTTTACACCTCCACCTGCTAGCGACTTTAAAGTATCTTTAGATATGTCTTTTCCGTTTTTACCAACCCAATGAGATTTTCCTTTTTCATCGTGCCTGTGTGTTACCTTACTTCCGTCTCCACTTAGAGTCACGTCTTCAATTGGGTGTTTCATTGGGCTATTGAAGTTAACTCCACTTGGGTTGCTAAAAGTGTTGGCAAAAAAACCTTGTGAGTGCATTTGTAAAATCTGTTTTTCCCACCCTTTTAATTCTTTAATAGCTTTAATCTTATCACTTTTGCTACTCATTTTATCTATCTCTGTACGTACGTTGTTTAACCTATCGTACTCTTTAGTGTAAGCAGCTGTGAAGCTTTCCCACTGAACTTTGTTAAATGTGTATTCTCCGTTTTTTGGCAGGTTACCAATATTGTCGTTGCTATTAGTTATTCTAAGGTTTTTTATAACGTTTTTCATAACGTCACCACCCTTAGACCCTTTAAGTGCCCCAGCGTTATTAAACTTTACAGTTCCGTTTTTCATTTTAAAACCCCAATCAAATTTCTTACCACCCTTTGTTTTCCCAGAGTTTTTCTGTCCTGTTATAACTCCGTTTTTTTGAGTAAACTTTTGCTCACCGTTTCTTTTGTAATTTCCCCCACCCATTGAACGGGAATATCCACTGTCTTCCCCAAAACCACTTATTACTACGGGACCTCCATTAGCGTTACCACCCTCCTGTTCTTTAAAAGTGTTATTAGCTTCTTTGTAATCAAAGTTCTCATCAATATCGTTCCCTTGGTTTAATTTTTGAGAGTTAGAAGTGTTTTGTTTTGTCTGTTGGTTACTGTTGGAGTTGATCACGTCGCTACCTGTGTTGCTACCTGTGTCGCTACCTGTGGTTTTACCGGTGGGGTTGGGATTTGGATTGACTATTGGTGGTTCTTCGTTGTCGGTAGGAGGAGTGTATGAAGTGTCGTCGTCTAGTGGTTGACAGTAGCCTCCGTTTGGATTACTCTCGTCTACCACCCACTCTTCGTAACCTTCTTTACAGCTATCCGGACCAATTTTTTTCTCTTCTTCTTTTTTTACTACATCTGGGTTATTGTTTGTTAATTCAAGTGAATCCTCTTCTGACGTTATTTTAACACATACATCGGAACCTTTTATTCTTTTATAACCTTCGTTACAAACACCATCCGTGGCGTTAGGATCTTCTTCGTCTTTTTTAAACTTTTTCTTTTCGTTTTGTTTCATTTGGTCTGCAAGCGCTGCTTTACCAAAGTCTATATTTGTAAAGTCAACTGTGTAACCAGTGTTACCAAACCCACCACCTTGCGTTCCTCCACTTCCCGAAGCGCCATAAGCCAACTTCGCCCAACCTCTTGATGGAGCTGGAGCTGGAGTTACGTTTAATGGTGAAGTTTTCTCGTGCCCCCAACCCATCTCTTTATATCTTAAATGATCTTCCATAGTAGCAGCCATAGCAGACTTACCATCAGGAGAATACATCATGTGTGCTTCAAATTTCTTTGCCATATTTATTTTATTTAACCTGTTACGTTGAAAAAGTTCTCATCGTTAGCCCTGTTGTTCATTCCGTAAGAAACTCCCCCAGCTACCCCACCAGCTATATCACCAATTCCACTCATAGTTTGTGTAGCGGCAGCGCTTCTAGCATCATCAGCAGCTTGTTTCCTACCCATGTCCATTTCAAGTAAGTCTCCGGTTTTAGTTTTTTGCCTACCTTCTCTACCTACTTCTCCAGATGCCACGGCACTTTGTCTAGCCGATTCACCTCTGGCTGACGCCATCTGATTAGCTTGTTCTTGTTGACCAATAGTTGTTGATGCTTTTTGAGCAGCTATTTGACCTTGGTTAGCTAAAGATTGAGCAAGACCAGCAACTCCAGATCCACCCGCGGACTGTCTTAAGCCCTGCATGATATTAGATTGGTTCTGAGCGTTTTGTTGTGCTGCAAATTCTGCTTGTTGTTGATTTACAGTTAAATCTTCATAAGTATTTTCTAAGTTTTCGTATGGATTGGTTACCTCTAAGTTCTCAAACTCTTTTGTTCTTTTAGCCAAAGCAGCGTTAGCCCTTTCCTGCTCTGCTTTTCTAGCCTTTCTACCCTGCTGTGCTTGTATTATTTTTGCCGTACCACCTACTACAGCGACACCTAACGCTACAAAACTCATAATATTTTATTTTTTATTGTTAATTTCTTCATAATCTTTTGCTATAATTAATTCCTCTAATTCTTCTAAATCCTGTGTATTAGTAGGATTCGCATGTATATTAACCCATACTGAGTCTTCATGCGCATAGATCATTCTCTTTGATCCAGACGGAGCTTCTACGTAACAAGGTGCTATATGATCTATTGTGTTATTCTCATCAGCTACGGATATCTCTCCGCTTAGCAAAAACCAAACATGGTTGTGCTTGTGTATTTTGCCTATAACAAAAGAATCTTTCTTCATAGACATTTGTCTTATATATATCCCATCGGTAAAAGTGTGTTTTAAAGGAAACGTACTAGAGTCTCCTTTAACCACGTTGTCCCCATCAACAAGTTTCATAAGAGAATCTTGCAGTTCCATTATGCCACTTCTTTTTTGTAGCTTTTGTTGTTGTTTTGTAATTTCTTTCTTACCAGACATTTAATTGAATTTATATCAATATAGTCACAGTTTTTACGGTTTATTTACTACTTTCAAAAAAATCCGACTCTAAAGAATAAAGCTCAGATTCTAAAGTAGAGTCATTTGTTAACTGTATCTCTGCGTAATAACCAATCAAGCTACTCATATTAGCGGCATTATCCTTACTAAACATAATTAAATCGTTAGTTGAATTACCGCCGCTGTAAACCGACGGAGGGACAGTGCTAGAAGCTATATCACAAGTAATAGACGTTATACCAACGCTTCTTATTCTACCTATTTTTACTATATCAGAGTTTTGAGTATCGAAACCACCAGAGCTTGAAACAGGTACGTAATAAGCGACGTCGTTTATTTGAACCGAAGACTGTACTGTGTCTTGAAAATTTATTGTTATTATTGGCATTTTATTCTTTTATTAATATAAACACTGAAGCTGGATCACTATCTACACCACCAACTGTTCCTTTGTACGTAAACTCAATTACTTTACCAACATCTCTACTGGTAACGTTGGTATCAGCTGTGTATGTAACCTTACCTCCAGAGTGGCTACCTAAACTACCTTTTTGCACACCACCAACATCTTTTGGCACTACAACAGTGGCTAAAGTTTTACCAGCTTTATTTGCGTCTTTATCAAAAGCCCTTAAGTCAATTTCAACACTACCAGCTGGCCTTACAGATATAACGCCATCTTTCTTAATAAGACCTCCAGCATCAGTAATATAACCCTCAAAATCTTTATTAACTACATTAAGCTCAACGTTTAAATTTGGTACAGTAGGCTTAACTTGTAAAAACCCGTCAAAATCTAAAGTTACAGTTGTGTCTGCTGTCGGATGTTTAAATATACTTCCGGAAACGGTTGCCGTAACAGTTGTTGATCCAAGCCCAGATAAAACAATGTCTAGGTCCATTTCACCACTGTTAGCCGTAGCGTTAGTAAAGTCCCCAGCGGCAGCAGCTGTAACAACACCGTCAGTTGTTGTCTGTAAACTTGCTTTTGTAGCTCCAGTACTGTACATGACGGCAGTATGAGTGACATTACCTGTCCAACTAGGGACACTCTTACCACGATTAAAAACATAAGTAGCAGGAGCGGTGATAGTACCAGGTGAAGTTAATCCGCTAGCTAAAGTAAGTCCAGACGTGGTTGCGTCAGATGTAAACGTTACCGTCTTGTCTACGTATTGATTTAATACATGTGTTCTTTCAACGCCAGTTTCAAAAGTAGTTCCGTTATCAAAGTCTGTTGTTGGGTTTCCGCTATTAGGATCTATTGTTACAACATACTCGAAGTCAGCATCTGTTTCAGGAAAAACAATAGCCTTAGTAAAAGGAACTGCAACTGTAGCTGTTTGATTTACAAGTATATCTGATTTACCAGAAAAAACACCGGTAACAAAGTTGTAATACAACCCGTCGCTTCTAGTGATTGTTAAGTTAAAAATAGCTCCATCTCCCTGTATAACAACAGTTCTTGTTTCTCCGTTTGAATTAACGGTGTCACCCCCTACGTTTACGTTTGTTATTTTAGGAAGCGGGTTTAGCGCCCAGTTAATACCATATCCAGAATTAAAAGCAAAGTCAATTTCGTGATCACCACATGTCGCTCCCGTAGTGCTGTTATACTCAACTGTAAACGTTTTAGTCAAACAGTGTCGCTGCGAAGGCAAGTTAGCGCCCCAAGCGTTTCCGTTTGCGGTTAAATCAAAAACGCTGTTAAAGTTTAATATATCTCCAGCTGTAGTGTTTATTTTTTCGGACAGAGTGATAAGATTACCAACTACAGTAACAACTCTAATATCTTGGTAAAACCAAGGGTAAGCAGTAGAAAAAGGGCCCGTAGGCGTAGTGTTAAATCCCACTGAAAGAGCCAAGCTAACTACGTTTTCTCCAGTAACCATCATCCCTGGATATACGTTTACAGTGTCTATTAGTTTAACTGTTGAGCTTAAGCCACTAGAGGAATTAGACACTGTTTTATCCAAGTTGTAATCGTCTGGAGTTTCCGTAATAGTATAATCACCCGTTGCTATAGCCGCTGCGTTTAAAACGTCAAATGGAGTTATTTCAAAAATTCTATCTGGTCCAGTCCAAAAAGTTTTTGTAAAAATAACCGCGTTAACATTTGGCGTTACAGAGCCGGTGTATTGAGTTGTCGCCGCTTCGTCGATAGCACCAACAGTGCCAGGGTAAAAGGTGTTTAGTGGGTTTGGCCAGTTTGAGTTTGTACCAGTGGTAGCCGTTATACTTGTCCCAAGAGATTGATTAGCAAAATTACCATTGCATATAAGCGTTGGCTGTGTATTTGTAGAGCTCACAGGGGCTCCATCGTTAGGCCATTGATCAGCGCTACAAAGGCCATCTAGCATTATGTTTTCAGTTATACAAGCTGTTATATTACTACTTGCTGAAACTTGCCTTACAGCTGCTCCGTCTATATCTACAAGAAGTAAAACGTTGACAGATGGCATGACAAAACCAGGCGCCACAGTGACCGTGA
>TARA_R110000787_G_scaffold187093_10_pt1 | contig 16147 bp, 10 predicted proteins | sample TARA_R110000787 | Tara Oceans TARA_R110000787 (sample SAMEA4397920) | marine metagenome | biome: Polar Biome; feature: [DCM] deep chlorophyll maximum layer (ENVO:01000326); material: water (ENVO:00002006), including particulate matter (ENVO:01000060) such as... | depth 35 m
AGGACATTGACGAGGAAACCGGCCGTTTCAGCGGCGAATACCTCTGGCACGGTTCGGTGGAGGCAGAAGAACACGTACGCACATACGGTCTGGGCCACGAACCGGTGTGCTGGATGCAGATTGGCTATGCATCCGGATTCATCAGCCGATTCATGGGCAAGCCGGTCCTATTCCGTGAAGTGCAATGCACGGCCCAGGGCGCAGAGCATTGCCGCATCGTCGGAAAACCTGCTGACGAATGGGAAGACGCCGAAGATGATCTGCGCTTCCTGCGCGCCGACCAGCTCACAGGCGGCCTGTCCGCAGCCCACGGCAGCAGCGCAGGCGACAGCACCATTGCATCTCCGCTGGGCAGTGCCGATGTGGTTGGCGTCTCCGCCGGTTTCAATTCGGTCTGCCACAAGGTGCGCAGAGTGGCCGACACGCGGGCCACGGTTCTGTTTTTGGGGGAGAGCGGCGTCGGCAAGGAAGTGCTGGCCAGTAGCCTGCACCGCATCAGTCCGCGCAGCGACCAGCCTTTTATCGCCATCAACTGCGCCGCTATTCCGGAGAACCTGATCGAGTCCGAGTTGTTCGGCGTGGAGCGTGGCGCTTTCACCGGTGCCAGCCACAGCCGCCAGGGTCGTTTTGAGCGCGCCAACGGCGGCACCCTGTTTCTCGATGAAATTGGCACTCTGAGCAGCACGGCTCAGGGCAAGCTCCTGCGTGCGCTGCAGGAACGCGAGATTGAGCGCGTGGGCGGCAGCCAGATCATCAAGGTCGATGTTCGGGTGATCGCAGCCACCAATCTCGATCTCCAGGATGAGGTGCGCGCCGGACGTTTCCGGGAGGACCTCTTCTACCGCCTTAACGTCTTCCCGATTCTCGTTCCCGCCCTGCGCGAAAGAATCGAAGACATTCCGGTTTTCATGAATCATTTTCTGCGCAAGTTCTGCGAACGGCATAACCGCAATGCCGCCGGATTTACCGGCCGCGCGATCGACGCCATGCTCAGCTATGCATGGCCCGGCAACATCCGGGAACTCGAGAACGTCGTAGAGCGCGGCGTCATCATGGCGCCGGATGGCGGCGCGATTGATTCTATTCACTTGTTCACTGGCGGTGAACAGATTCGTCCACGACATATGGGATTGGACAGCCGCGGCCAGCTCTCTGCCAATGCGTCATCCGTCTCCGACGCTGCACATGGCGACGACAATCTCTCTCACCGGGTGCAGATGCGCGTCACGCAATTGCTCGCCGGCACACCTGAAGCCGGCAGCAGCGACGCGACCAGCCTCCAGGAAATCGAGGATGCCCTGACCCAAAGCGCGCTGCGCGCCAACGGCGGAAACATGGCGGCAGCGGCGCGCGCGCTGGGCCTGAGCCGCGCGCAGTTGGTCTATCGCCTGAAAGCAAAAAAGCGCGCTGATCCCGATTGAGATCCAGCGCGCTTTTCGGTACTTCCGCAACGCCTGCTTAGGCAGGCGCTGCCACTTCAAAATGCTTAGACGGCAACGCCGTAAATGCACAGAAAAGAGATGGCCAGAGAACCCGCAATGAAGACGAGAGCTGGGAGAAGAGAGCCGTTTTGTTCTTTCATGATCGTTCCTTGAGTGTGAGTCAGTTGGAGTGGGTCAACCAATAAACTTGAAGCACGGGTCTATTATTCAGCGAGGGTACGCCAGCGGATGTGCCGGAACCGATCAATGGCCGATTCAGGTAGACAAATGGTTGCGGTCCAGAGGACATCATTTCACGCTCCTGCAACTGCAAATCCAGCGACAGAATCAGGGCTCACGCCACCCTTTATGGCCACCCGCCAGCCCAAAGCCAGCGTACACCCATTGGCTCTTTATTGCTCACCTGCAGTCGAATCAGTTTGTTCGAAAATCCATCATAAAAATGTGGGCGGATCTCGTCGCGCCGCGAAACGAATCCCCTGCCATCCAAAGCCCTGAACGAGCTTGCGGCAAGGGACACCGAGAATTCATTAGCAAGAAACGGAGTGAGCGCGGCACCCCGCCTACCTAGAGTGGCTCAACGGCATGACTGATGCCGACCGATTCAATCACTGGACCACTCAGGAGGAACACTTCATGTCTTCACACGTTAGCGTTGAACCCGCCATTCTGTACTTCGGCACGCCTGTAGCGCTGAACAGCTCCGAGAATCCGGACGGCACCTTCAACCTTGCACCGATGTCGTCGGTTTTCTGGCTCGGCTGGCGTTGCATCCTGGGCTTTGAGTCCGTCTCGCAAACACTGCAGAACATCAAGCGAACAGGAGAATGCGTCATCAACCTGCCCTCTCCCGATCAGGTTGATGCGGTCAATCGGCTGGCACTGCTGACCGGCACATCACCGGTGCCCGACGGCAAGAAGCTTCGCGGCTATCGATTCGAAGCGGACAAGTTCGGCGTTGCCGGACTAACCCAACAGGCTTCGGAAACCGTGGCGCCGCCGCGCGTCCAGGAATGTCCGGTGCAAATGGAAGCGACGCTGGTCAAAGTGGATTCGGTCATGGCAGACGATTACGACTACATGCAGCATCCACGGGTAGCGGAGTGCACCGTGGCGGGCATCGAGAGCGTAGAAATGCGAATCCGCCGTGTTCATGTGCACCCTTCGATGCTGGTGCCGGGGACGGATAACCGCATTGATCCCAACAAGTGGCGCCCCCTGATCATGAGCTTCTGCCGCTTCTACGGTCTTTCAGAAGAATTGGTCGATTCACGTCTGGCCACCATTCCCGAATCGCAGTACCGGACGCCGGACATTGATCGGGCGCAAGCCGAAATGGCGGCGCAAACGGCCTGAAGCTGCGTCAGCCTGGAGCCGTCATCATCTGCGCTGTTTCATGAAACGAAAAAGCCCCCGTTCTCATGTCACGACCGAGACATGAGAACGGGGGCGTCGGGGGACGTCAGGTGGAGCCGATTCGAACACTACTCGGCGTTCTGCACCTGAATCTTTCTGGACAACCTAATGTTTTGCTTTTTTTGTCTTTTTCATAAACGCTTGGATCACAGCTACAACTCTAGCTACAACCTCAAGATTGTTTGGACTGTGGGAGAACATTCTTCTAACACGTGTGACCTGCCTGGAGAAAAAGTCCGGCAGGTCAACCACCACACTACGAAGACACGACCAAAATGTCGTGATTTTCCCTAAATATCGATAGCTTGTTTCGGGTTCTACCCCGTTTTCATGGACGGTTTGGAAAGGGCTAAAAACTTCTGATCTTGTTTGGCGACTCGACGTCGCATCCTAGGGTTGTGGAAACGCTCGATGTAGTCAAATACGTCAGCTCTTGCACCATTGAGCGTGCGGTATTTCATGTGGTGAATCCGTTCTCGTTTGAGCATCCCGAAGAAGCCTTCGCGGGCCGCGTTGTCGCCGCAGTGTCCGACCGCGCTCATGGAGCAGATCAGCGTGTTTCGTTTGAGGAATCGCTGGTAATCGCCGCTGATAAATTGACTGCCGCGATCCGAGTGCAAAATCACAGAGCAACCGCCTTGGCGCTGTCCGATGGCCATGTCGACCGCCCGCAGGACCATATATCGGTCCTGGCGATGGTGCATGGACCAGCCGACAACAATCTGGTTGTAGAGGTCGATCACGACACAGACAAATAGCTTGCCTTCCTGCGTCGCGATCTCGGTGATGTCCGTGACCCACTTGGTGTCCGGCTCCGTCGCGGTGAAATCGCGTTCCAAGAGATTAGCCACACCCAGCGGTCGAAGTCCCGGCTTGCCCTTGCCGATCCGCTTCTTGCGCGGCCAGCCTTGAATGCCGTGCGCCGCCATGAGCCGTGCAATGCGATTCAGACTGGCGGTTTCGCCTTCGTGGAGAAGATCTTCCTGCATGCGGCCGGCACCGATCACGCCCCGGCTGTCGTCGTGGATTTCCCGGATGCGCTCAAGCAGACGATCATTGTCCACGGCGGTCGCGCTCGGCGCGCGTACTTCCCAAGCGTAATAGCCGCTGGGTGAAACCTTCAGGCAACGACACATCAGCCGTACCGGGTACTCCTCGCGGCAGTGCCGGATCATCGCGTACCTTTCGATGATGCCTTGGCAAAGTACACCGCCGCGCCTTTCAAAAAATCCCGCTCCTGAGTCACCCGTGCCAGCTCGCGCTTTAGCCGGGTCACTTCCTGATCGCGTGGATTGCCAGAACCTTTGAAAGCGGGAAGCGAGCCGTCTTCGGCTTCCCGCTTGAACTCAATGCTGTACTTCCTTCGCTTCGACATAAACACTCCTTCGGCTCATTTTGAGCCTTCTTGAAAGTGTCCGTAGAAACGGTGTAGAACCCGGGACGCACTTGCGAACAATCACACTAGCCTTCCCAAGCCCTACGCATCAACTCAACCAAATGAGCTCAAACATACTTGTGGCTATTGCTCTGAGTGTGGCTTTCGACCCTTCTCAGACATTCGGGAATCTGAATTCTGTTAGCTCGCAATCCCGAAAGCTGTCGTTAATTGGTAGTGATTCAATCAAGAAACTCGTTAGCTTGCGTAAAGTCTGGCTCTGTCAGATCAATCAAGACATCGCTGTATCGAACTCAGCGCACGGATATCCCTATTTCTGAGGCTTTCGAGCAGATTTGGATTTGGTTGTCTTTACTTTGGTCGTGCTTTCAATCGGCAACCTAGGCCGTAAATCAAGGAAGTGCACGGTTAGCGCGACAGCCCCGCCCAGGGCTTCTACAATCCGTTCCGCCTCTTTGCGCAGCAGGGAGAAAAGTTCGTCTGCCTTGATCCGATGACCTTCGTCCGGATGGTCCCACTGCCGATCTTTCGCAAGGGTGACCATTAACGCACCGCCCCGGCTGTGCTCTGCCGCCATGTACTTTTTCACCAGCTGATTTTCGATGGTGTCGCGCAAATCCTTTGCTGTTCGCCCATCCCCAAGTTTGAGCTCGATCACCACCTCATGATGGCTGGCAACTGAGCGCAATCTAATGTCGGTTTCCTTTTCATCTGCGGTTGCGGCCTCCTGGTCCACTGTGTAGATCGAGTTGGCTGCATGTTTCAGTTCTCTCGCGATTTCTCGACGCATGACCTTCTCGTCTGATATGCCTGCCCAAGCTACTCGGGGTGAAGCATCAGTCAGAAGAAGGTCATCGAGGTCAGAAAGCCTATCCTTCAAAATCGCAAACATGGCTTCGTTCGTGGAAGCAGGCGCTTCTCTTCTTCGATCAAGCGCTACCGCTTGAGTCTCATCAAATGCGGCAGCGTCAATTTCTTGCGCCCAATTCTCTTCTGCCACGGCCAATATGCGATCCTTGAAATGAGCGCACAAAGGATCGGCGGCCATCTCAAGCTTGGCGGCCAACCCGTCCTCGCCCTTCGCGTTGAACAATGCTGTCACAATGTTATTGCGTGCTTGTTCCGCGTCGTCTCGAGTGTCCGGCGAATAGGATCCATCATGGTGCGCATCGTCTTGTAATCGAACGTGGCGATATGCCAGACGAAGCAGCCGCAGCAGTAATTGCGGCGAGACGCGTTCGCCATGCAAACCTATTCCGTCATGGCGGTCCCCGAAGAGGCTGGCCAGCCAGGTCACAGCATCTGATCGTTCAGATGGTTCAACATTTGCGATCTGATCTACTAGCTTTTCGATACCGGCCTGAGGATCAATTCGCATTAAGGTCGACATCCAAGCAAGACGCAGTGCAAACGGCAATTGTTGCTCCAATCTTTGAACTGCCTGTTCTCGAAGGCTCTCTATCTCCGCATCATTGCCATGTTTCAAGATAACCCGTGTGACTTGCCGAACCCTTTCGGCCATTCCGGTCGCGTTATCGCCTCCATCGATCTGGTCACCACCGGCATCCAGCCAAGAGTCCAGCCGTGGGATAAATAGTTTCGCGACTCTCTCAGGTGCATAACCAATTCCTTGAAGCAGGATTGAATGTCCATGCTCACCTGGCGGCCGGTTCAGCTCAGTCGACAATTCACTTCCGAGCATCCTGTCCACAGCGTCTGGATTTGCGTCAACGAGATGTTCGATCCATAGGGGAAGGCCGTTCAGTTCAATCGGGGCGTACCGCACGGCTAGCTCCGCTTCAGCATCGGTGAGTTTAGAGGCCCAATTAGGGTCCTCTGCCTCGGCGTATATCGCGGACAGACCAAGCTGCCAACGCACGAGAAATGTATTGCGCTCACCTTCGGGCCTTTCGCCCGGAAACGTCGGGTGGTCATTGCGCCAAATCTTCATCAGCACCCGACGAAGCCTGTCGGCCGTCTCTTTATTGAATTGCTCTTCAATGAAGCGCCGGTTCCACCCTGATGATCGACTGTCTTCACCATCGTGACTCATGGCGCGCCACAAGTTCCAAGCCGTGTTCCAGCTTTTCTCCGTCGAAAATGCGTTTTCAGGTTGATTGGCAACTTCTCGCCAGAACTGAATCCAGCTAGCCCGGTTCTTGGCCTCTCGCCTCTCTTCTTGCTTCCTTCGTTCAGCCTGCTTCTTTTCCCAACGACGATGTTCTTTTTCGTATTTCGATGGCTTCAGCCAGTCGTCAAGCCTCTGCGCGAGAGAAGGTTCATCCACAATGAGAGGTCTGAGTCCTTCAGCGTGTTCTTTCCGCGTGTCACGATGCGGCGATAGGAGCATGACTGCCTCCAAGAGCATTGAGCGTTCACCTGCATCCCGAGTTGTATCCCCAAGTGCGTCGTTTACCCAAGTCAGATCACGGTCCGGTCGAAGTTGGACGGGGCCATCGTGCATTGTGATCTCTGCGAGCCGTCTCCAAGGGTCTTTGATTTCATGGAGAGACTGAATCACAGCGTCCTCAACCCAGAACAGACGAGCATTGTCCTCTGCATTCAGATTGCTCAAACGCTCTCGAAGCGACTTGATCGGCTCGTCGTCGCCATGGTCCCGGTGATGTAATCGCAATGCAAGTGCACCAGCATGCAGCCATTGCTCATCCTGGCTCATATCTAGGCCGCGTTCACATGTTGCTGCGAGCGCGCCGCTGAGATGTGGCCGATCGCTCGAAATATGTGGCCACTCTTGTCGCCATCTAAGCCCGTCTGAGACCAGCGAGAATAGGCCATCGCGAAGCTCCTCAAGGACAGGGAGATCCAGGGGCGACCCGGAAATTAGGCGCGGCAGTTGCCAGCTAAGGCCGCCTACACTCCGCTTCTCTCGCTTGATCCAACGAAGGGCCCGACAAAGCTGCTCAACTGACATGTGCTTTGGGAAAAGGCGTAGTAATGATTTACGCGACACTTCGTCAGGCCAGAGAACGTCAGCATCTGCTATCCCGACAGCGATATTTGCTAGCCTTTCGTCATCAAGGGCTACTAACGCATCAATGGCTGATAAGCGCTCAACCACAGGTGCTGTGGTGTCCTGAGTGATATCGAATACAACGTCGGCGCAGGCTTCTATGCGGCCTGCCTCGATAAGGTTGATAAGAACCTCTCGCACCTCCGGATTCTCCACGCCGCTACGCCATATTCCGTCGATTTCATCTGCCAACTCTTTCGATGCAAATCGATGGACTTGAATGTGAGGTACTTGAAGGCCTCGCCAGCCGCCTGGGCCGTATCGATCAGCGTAGGCGCGAAGAGCTTGATTTCGCTGCGGTTGGGTCAGCGACTCTGGGTCACCTTCGTTCAAAAGCACCGCAGGCTCATTGTCCCGCAAGAGTTCAAATATTCCGTCTTCTTTCAACGCTAACCAAGCCGCCACTGGGCGCTTGGATGGGCGCACAATCGTCTTGCCTTTAGTTTCCGCAAAGAGAAGCCGTTTGAGGGCGCGGAATGGCATGCCTTGACTTCGAAGAGCGATTAGTCGCTCCGCAGCAAGATACTCCGCAACCGAGCGGTGATGGAAGCGCACCCTGCCGTATGAAGCGAAGCCAAATAAAGCACGCTCTAACAGTGCTTTTCGTTCGTTTGGTTGCCAATCGGAGAGGGTCACTGCGGGATCGAGAGCCGCCTCACCGTCAACAGCATCGGAAGCTGCACTATGACGAATTGTCAGACGACGTGTCATTTGAACAGCAAGCGCGAGCCGACTCGCTCCTTCTATCGCCTTGTCGACGGACAATTCCGCCGGCTCAGCTCTATCATCTCGAGGAAGCAGCTTCACCCTAACATTTGTGGCAACCTGATCCCGGTGCGTTCGGATGCGCTTGTGCTCACGCCAGTCCGCGCATAGTTCAATGAGGTCCTGAGGCCTGCGCGCAAACTCAAGGGCATTGCGACGTCGTAGATCTTCAAGTAAACGTTCGGGATCGCCCACCTTGTGGTGCCGACAAAAATCGACGATCTGTTCGTCCGACAGAGGCATTAGGGCTACAGTCCGCCAATCGGGCGGTTGGTCCTTGCCGCTGTTACCGTTTTGCTGCTGAGGCTCTCGCATTGCGATCTTCGCAAATGCCTCTTCATCAGATTCTGATGACGACGTTTGAGGAACAGGCAGTAGACTTCGAACAAGCTTTTCGTCGAAGGGTATTGGTCGTGTCGTGATGACGATCCGCGCCCGGTGAAGCTGATTTCCGATGCACTTCCCTAGTCTTTTGAGCGCACGCTCAAAAGACCCCAAAGTCAATTTCAGCTCGTCAATCGAGTCCAGAAAAAATGTCGCCACCTCCGACTGTGAGACAAGCCAAGCGTCCAGTCGGGTTTCTTCATTGGTATCTAGAAGGTCGCGAAGTTCTTCAGTCGCTAGCCCGGACAATTCAACAAAGAAAGCTGGTTCTCCCGCTGACCACAGCTGTTCTGCCTGAGTGCGACATTCAAATGTTTTTCCTGCTCCGGCTTCAGAAATGATCAAAATACGTTTTGATCGCAGAAGATCCTTCCACGTTGAGCCGCGCGCCCAACCGAGACTTACTAAGAACGACTGCTGATCTGATTCGCTGACCTTCTCGTCAGGAATGTTTTTGAAGGTGCGCTCGATCATGATCGTAGCTCTTGTGCTCAAAGTGGATTACTGGACGATCCTTGCTCATTCGATGTTTTTCACGCGAATGGCCGTTTTCATTTTCATTGAGATTTCTGAACAGCACCACCCCGCTGGCAGCAATTTCCGCTCTGCCTTATGCCAGGAAAGGTGAGCGACAATCGATTGAATGGTCACTGCCGTTCCCTGCCTGAAGGTCAGCTTATGCTTACTATCTCGATTTCGATCGGACTGCCGGGGAGGTCAGCTACTGGCCGATAGTTAGCACCGACAGCCCTCGGTACAAAAATCATCCCACGCCAAAAGACTCAGTAAGCAGGTATCAATTCAACCTGCTGAAACATGAAACCAAAAGCAATTCTCACGATCCGTGAAGTTCAACGGCGTACGGGGCTTTCCCGCCCAACAATCTATCGCTACATGTCAGAGAACCGTTTCCCTAAGTCGGTTCGCCGCGGCGCTGCAAACCGTGGCTGGCTCGAACATGAGGTCGATGGATACGTTGATAACTGCATCACATCCTCTCGCCCCGGACCTCCCAAGGATTCAGCGAGCACCGAGTTCGACTAAGCGCCGAGCCCAGAGGTCAAGGGCCTCTTTACGCTGATCAAAATAGTCGTGCTGGTCGTAAACCCCGCGAACTCCACCAAGGGCGTGATTCAGCGCTCGCTCGGCAACATCAGGCAGGACTCCCAGATCGGCCAGATGAGTACGAGCTGTTCTTCTTAAATCGTGAACCGTGAAATGGCTCAGGTCCAAATCGAGACTATTCTTTAGTGCCGCGTTCAACGTGTCCGGTGAGATATGTGGAAATCGGCGCTTGCGTGAAACGCGACGAGCAGGAAACAAATAGTCACTGCCGGCGGCGAAGACCTTTAGCTCCTCTAACCAAAGCACCAAAGGCGCAGCCAGCGGAATGGCCTGACCCGTTTTCTTAATCTGGCCTCCCGTTTGGGATTCTTTCGCGGGCATGTTCCACACGCCACCATTCAAGTCAAACTCATCCCAACGAGCCGCCAGCAACTCCATCTTCCTCGTACAAAGCGCTAAAAGTAGCTGGAGTGAAATGACGTTGACCCTCCCAAAGCGTTCTGATTTGTGAACAGTTTTGAAGAGCTCCTGGAGCTCTTCTGCGGTTAGATATCGTGTTCGCGCCGATGGTTTTCCACCCGCGTCTGACAAATCAAAATTTGCCGCCGGGTTGCTAGCCATCCACTCGCGTTTGCCAGCGAACTTGAACATCTTCTTGAGATCGCGAAGACAGTTACTCGCAGTCGCCGGGTACTCAGTGCGCACCTTCCTCAGAAGACGGTCAATATCGGATGCCCGCACCTCATCAAGGTAAACACTGCCAATTGTGGGGATGATGTGATTGTCCAGCCTCCGCCGTACAACCTGTGGGTTGTTGATACGTTTTTCCACCTGGTGAACATACCAATCATTGGCAAGGCCTTCGATCGTCGGCGTTGCCAAGGCCTCTAGACGGGCGCGACGTTTTTCAACCGCCACATCCTTCCCGTCAACTACATCGGCCTTTGCGTGTCTTGCTGCTTGCCTCGCATCCGCAAGAGATCTTTCAGGGTAGTGGCCAATATTCATCCATCGTGCACGCCCATTAAGGCTGTAGCGGAAGACCCACTGACTAACCCCACCCTCACGCGCATGAAAATAAAGCCCGCCCCCACAACTCTGAGCGCTGGCTGGTGGGTTCCTGTGCCGCGCCCTGACCTGCACATCAGTGATTCTTTTGTTTTTTGCTGTCTATGACTTGTGCCTCATCTTGTAGCCAACCTACGCGCACCGCTGAGACGTGCGCCGTGGCTACAAGTTTGGCTACAACTCCGGCTACAAATAAACCCCTAATTTGCCACAAGACACCGTGAGACAAACTGAAACAGTTGTGCATTTATCTTATTGTTTTTCTGCGTCTTTTTAAGATCGCGCGGAACCCAATGAGAAACTACTCGGCGTTCTGCACCTGCTCTCTCATCTGTTCGATAGCCACTTTCATCTCCACCGAAAGCCGGGTCAGTTCTGCGTCCTGAGATTTTGAAGACAAGGTGTTTGCCTCACGGTTGAGTTCCTGCATCAGGAAATCCAGCCTGCGGCCTACTGCTTCCTTGCGCGCCAGCGCGTCGCGCACTTCAACGAGATGGGACAGCAAGCGAGACATTTCTTCTTCAACGTCGAGCTTCTGCAGCGCGATCACCATTTCCTGCTCCAGACGCCCGGGGTCGAGTTCAACACCCAGTTCAGCCGCACGATCTCGCAGACGATCAAGGCTGGCGCCGCGTATGGCACTGGCATAGCGCGTCCTGACCTGCGCCACCATGTCTTCAATCGCATCGCAACGCACCAGCAGAAACGCCTGCAGTCGAGCGCCCTCACTAGCACGCGCCTCATTGAACTGGACCAGCGCCTGCTCAAAAAGCGCTTGGGCAGCTTCCAGTACCGGCGTCATGTCAGCGGCCTCCTCACGCAGCACACCCGGAAAGGCGAGCAGCCTGAGCGGGTCGATGCTGCCGGCCTGAGCTGCACCCCAGCAGTCTGTCGCCAACGATGCCGCATCCCTGAGTGCAGCCACGCGTTCCAGATCAGGTGACAGCTTTGCCGAAGCATTGCCGTCGCGGGTGAATTTGAGACCCGCTTCAACTTTCCCCCGGGCGATACGCTTGGCCGCCAGCTGGCGAAGGCGCGCTTCCATCGCGCGAAAATCTTCTGGCGCGCGAATGCTCAGATCGAAGTAGCGGTGATTGACCGAACGCAATTCCCAGCTCAGTCGTCCCCAGGTTTCCTGCAATTCAACGCGGGCATAGCCCGTCATGCTGTGCATCATTGTGATTTTTCCCTGCTACCGCGCAAACAAATTGGGCGGCACGAGGCCGCCCATATGAAACAAATTATCGCAGCTCACATCTTTCTGATCATGTAACTGCTTTTGCCAACACCGTTCAGGTGGCGGCTGGTGCGGCTGGTGCTGCTGCCGTCTTCTTGGCGCGTGTAGCCACTTTACGCGCCGCTGACTTGGCCTTGGATACCAGGCTCTTGACCCGCGATTTGGTTGCCGTTGTGGCCTGGCTTGCACTGCTCTTGGCAGACTTGCTGGCTTTTTTGGCCGCCTTCTTCGCACTGCCGGCAGCCTTGCTGACTTTCTTGGCCGCCGTTTTACGGGTTGTCTTCACCGTCTTCTTGGCAGCCTTGCTGACCTTGGCTACTTTCTTCTTGGCCGTTGCGCTTTTCTTGGCGACGGTTTTCTTTGCAGCCTTGCTCACTTTCTTGACGCTCTTGGAAGCTTTCTTGACCGCTTTTTTCGCAGCTTTTTTCGCGGCACTTCCCTTACTTGCTTTGGACTTTGTTGCCATTTCCCTATTCTCCAATGATGTAAAAGGCACCCCAACATTTTTCGTCGAAGAAAATAGCGTCTTCGGCTGAACCGGACTTTAGGCACTTGCGTATAAAAGTCAATCATTTATCAGCGTGTTTGTTCGCCCTCATGGTGATGCCCGCATGCGCCGACACAAACCCTCCTGCAGGCTTGTCATCAGCACCTCCCTGCGAACGGCAATGGACACTCATAAATGAACACGCCCATAACCCTGCATTTTTCACGCAGGGTCTGCTTATGCATGACGGCTTCCTGTACGAAAGCAGCGGGCAATATGGGCAATCCGCCATCATCAAACTGGCATTTCCGAGCGGCGAAGTGGTGAGCGGACATCGCTTGCCGGATCATTATTTCGCGGAAGGTCTTGCGCACATCGACGAGCGATTTGTTCAGCTCACCTGGAAGGCCGAGACAGCGCTGGTCTACGACGCGAATCTCAATCCGATGCACACCCTGCGCTACAAGGGCGAGGGCTGGGGCCTGACCCGGTTCGTGTCAGGCGATGGTCCCGCAAAGTTGATGCTCAGTGACGGCAGCGATCAGTTGCGAATCGTTGATCCGGACACGCTTGAGACGATTCGCAGTATCACTGTGAAGTTGGCGGGAGAGCCGGTGCCCCTGCTCAACGAACTCGAACAAGTGGGAAGCCAGGTTCTGGCCAACATCTGGCATTCGGATCGCGTTGTCGTCATTGAACCCACATCGGGCGAGGTCACCGGCTGGTTCGATTTTTCCGCGCTTCGCCAACGACTGAGCTGGCCTGCAGGACAGATGCCGCGAGAGACTGATCTCAACGGTCTGGCCCTGCACGGCGACCATCTTCTGGTCACTGGCAAATACTGGCCAAAGTTGTTCGAGGTAGAAATGGGATCGTGCAAGATCGCAGAAAGGCATTCGTAATATTCATTACCACTTATGAAGTAAGCCGTATCTGCACCCTCGAACATAGGCTACTATCGAGCGCAAATTATCGAATAGAGGATCAGTAATGCTTCTTTCCCATGAACATCAGGAACTCTACAAAACCACCCGCCGTTTTGTGGAGTCCGAGCTCAACCCGAACGTGCCTGAATGGGAAAAGCAGGGCATCTGGCCGGCGAGGGAGGTTCTCAAGAAGATGGCCGGTCTCGGGCTGCTGGGCATCAACAAGCCTGAGCACTGCGGCGGCATGGGTTTGGATTACAGCTACCAGATGATGATGGCGCAGGCGCTGGGCAACTGTACTGCCGGAGGCTTGCCGATGGGCATTGGCGTTGTCACAGACATGGCGACCCCGGCGCTGGCGCGCTTCGGCAGCCCCGATTTGCAATTGGAGTACCTGGCCCCGGTCATCGCCGGCGACCTGTGCTGCTCTATCGCAGTCTCCGAAGCGGGCGCGGGTTCGGATGTGGCCAGCATCAAGACCCATGCGCGCAAGGAAGGCGGCGACTACGTGATCAATGGTTCCAAGATGTGGATCACCAACGGCACCCAGGCAGACTGGGCCTGCATGCTGGTCAACACCTCCGAGGGCAAGGCGCATCAGAACAAGAGCCTCATCATTGTTCCGCTGGATGCCAAAGGCATTGATCGCAACACCCGGCTCGACAAGCTCGGCATGCGCTCATCGGATACCGCGATGATCTTCCTGGATAACGTGCGCGTTCCGCAGCGCAATCTGGTGGGCGAAGAAGGTGCGGGCTTCGTCTATCAAATGCTGCAATTTCAGGAAGAGCGTCTGTTTGCCGCCGCCAACGGCATCGACGGCCTGCTCAACATCATCAACGAGACCATTGAGTACGCGCGACAGCGACAGGCTTTTGGACAGAGCATTCTCGATAACCAGTCCGTGCATTTTCGACTGGCAGAACTGTGCACCGAAGTGGAATGCGTCAAGGCGCTGACCTATCAAGCAACCGAAGAACATGTCGCCGGGCGTGACGCGACCCTGCTGGCCTCCATGGCCAAACTCAAGATCGGACGCGTGGCACGCGAAGTCACGGATGCCTGCCTGCAGTACTGGGGTGGCCAGGGCTATATGTGGGAGACGAACGTGGCCCGCGCCTATCGAGACACTCGCCTGGTGTCGATTGGCGGCGGCGCGGATGAGATCATGCTGGGCATTATCTGCAAGCTGATGGGGACCCTGCCAAGCAAGGCGCAACACGCGCGCAGCAAAAACAACAGCGCTTAAGGTTGCCCCGTGAGGCCTGCACAGATCTCAGCTGACACACGCCGCGGGCCAATTTTGCCTGCCTGAGAGCGTCTGGCCAGGCCATGAAGGCGTAGTCTTGATTGAACTGATCCACCGGATACACGCCATGAACCTGCGCCCATACCTTCGTTCATCGCTTGCTTTTGCAGCCGCGACATCGCTCATTGCGCTGTCGGGGTGCAATAACTCCGCCAACTCGCCCGGCGGCAACTTCAGCGCCCCTGGCGGTCCTGCGGCGCCTCGTTGCGCCGCGCCATTGCCGGTACAGGCCATGGACTACACGGTGACGGTCAATGTGCCTTCTGATCTGGACGCCACCGCGAGCCCCGCACCGACCCCCACCACCGACATCCACTTCAGCATCCTTTTGCCCGAGCGCTGCCCCGGCGACAGCTTTCCTCTGGTCCTGCACAGTCACGGCTACAGCGGATCACGCGAATCAGCCGTGGGGCCTGATGGCAGCTACGACACCAGCGAAGCTCATTTTCCGTCCATCAACACCCTGATCCGCGCACTGCCCTATCACGACTACGTTGTCATCAGCTATGACGAACGCGGGCATGGCGCGTCCCGGCCCGCTCAGGCCCAGCACAATGCGCGCGCCATTGATCCGGCAGCGGAAACACAGGACGCCATTGCCCTGCTCGATTGGGCGTTTGACTATCCGGCGCTGAGCTTCGTGCAGACCGAGCCGGACACCGGCATCAGCAAGGACATTCGTGTTGGCACCATCGGCTACAGCTATGGCGGTGGTTTTGAAATGCCTCTGGCCCTGCTTGATGAGCGTGTCGACACCATCGTACCCAACGGCACCTGGAACAATCTGTTGTACAGCCTGCTTCCCGGCGATGCGGTCAAACTGGGCTTCGACAGCCTGCTCTGCACACTGGCGCTGCAGGGCAACGTCAACAACACACCACTGCTGGCCAATCTGTGCAATCTGATTGGACCTACCGGGGTCAGTGCAGTGAGCCTGCGCACGCGCGCAGATCTTGTGAGCGCCGCGACCCTGCCCACGGCCCTTCCGCGACCGGCTGCAGACGGCGATGAACTGCTCAACCTGTTCTACACCCACGGCACGCGATACTTTGAAAAACCTTCGCGTGACGGCAAACCCATTCCGCCGCGCGACACTCCGCCGGTTGTGCTCCCCGCAATGCCAAGAGCCGTGCCTGCACTTTTCATACAGGGAAATCGCGACACGCTGTTCAATCTGACCGACGCCTATTTCAACTATCGCTATTTCAAATCAGCCGGCGCAGATGTTCGCCTGCTCAGTACCGAGGGCGGCCATATGAATCCACTGGCCCTGCAGAGCGAAGGCACGGCCAACTGCGGCGCCGTCGCCGGACTCGATTCGATCCTGGCGTGGTTCGATCAAAAACTGAAAGGGCTGAACTCCAGCGACTACCAGTCCATTCCGCAGGTCTGCATTTCCGTCACGGATACGCCCGCGCCCAACAGTGCGCCGGACAATGCCTCGCTCACAGGTCTGCTTCTCGACGATATTCCGGTGGGATCGCTCAGCGGCACCGGCGCGGTTCCCGCCACTGTCGCCAGCCTCAGTGCGAGCGTGCCCATCGCCAGCGCCAACGTTCCGGTGTTCGCACCCATTACTAGCATCACTGCAGCGCAGGCGGGCGCAGTGCTGGCCGGCATC
>TARA_R110000787_G_scaffold22799_5_pt1 | contig 16145 bp, 23 predicted proteins | sample TARA_R110000787 | Tara Oceans TARA_R110000787 (sample SAMEA4397920) | marine metagenome | biome: Polar Biome; feature: [DCM] deep chlorophyll maximum layer (ENVO:01000326); material: water (ENVO:00002006), including particulate matter (ENVO:01000060) such as... | depth 35 m
CAGAAGACTTTGTATTCGGTTATTGGAACAATCGAGTTAATTGAGATAATCAGGTATGCTAGGTGGACCCCAAATCAAGGGGGTCCATTTTTTATGTCAATGAAAGTTCAGTACATCACCACAAGGTATCAGTTTGAGACCGCACTCGCTGATCTATGGACAATGCCCAAACTCTGCGCTGACTTTGAGACGTTGGGTCTAGATGCACGAGTACACGACGCGAGACTTCTTCAACTCTGCTCTACATCGGTAGAGATTGAGGACAGAACGATCTACGTTATTGATTTCTTTAAGTGCACAGACACGGCAGGGCTTAAAGAACTTATTACTTCGCGTGAGATGCTTCTTTTCCACAATGCTAACTTTGATATTCAGTTTCTTTTGAAACTGGGTATTGACTTTAAGCACAAAATTTTTGATACGTTTATTGCAGAACGATGCTTAGTTTCTGGATCAAAAGAAAAGAAAGTCAGTCCGAACACTCAGAAAGTTTTCTTTGGAGACGTCAGCTGCTCGCTGAAGGCTGTGGCTTTTCGTCGCTTAGATTTAGAGATCTCTAAGGAACAACAAGTTTCAGACTGGAGTAAAGAAGATTTAGATATCGAACAGATCGAGTACGCAGCTAGGGACGTAGATATCCTCCCAAAAATAGCTGCTCTACAGCTCAACGAATTAGCAGCTGAAAACCTTTTGGACGTCTACACGTTGGAAAGTAAAATCATTCGCCCGGTAGCACTGATGTGTCACTATGGTTTCAATGTAGATGTCAACAAACTGAGCGTGCTAAAAGCTAGAAAGCAGGAAGAGCTTGACAGAGCGACTAGATTATTTTGTGAGAGTTTAGACAGCAGGCTTCCTGATGCTAAAAAACTACCAAAAAGAGCTGACGGCACGATCGCAGTCGGAAAAAACCCTAGAAAGGAGTTTAATCCTGGATCTAATGTCCAATGCATCAAATACTTCAACGAAATTGGAACGGCTTTACCAGCTGACGGAATTACAGGAAAGCAAACACTGTCTCAGGTCGCGTTAAGCGAATTTAATAGTCATGACGAAACTTTAAATCTGTTACGTCAACGTACGAAAATTGAAACTTCTCTTGGTCACGTCGAAAAGATTGGTGCAAATCTCAATCCTGTAGATGGCAGGATGCACTCAGGTTATAACACTTACGGTGCCAATAGCGGACGCTTTACTTCCTCCGGAGCTAAGAAAAATACAGGCAAGAAAGTTAAAATTCAATGGGGAATAAACATACAACAAGTCCCTAGAGGCAAAGAGTTTCGGGAGTGCTTTGTTCCTTCAGAAGGATATAAATTCGTTATTGCAGATTATTCTCAAATCGAACTTAGGTTAGGTGCCGAGCTGATTGGCATACCTCAAATGATTAAGGCTTTTCAGGATGATTTAGACCTGCACACATTAACTGCCAGTCTTGTTTACAACTGCGGTATAGAAGAAGTCACAAAAAATCAAAGGCAGATGGGCAAAACCCTTAACTTTGCTCTGTTATATGGAATGGGTTTTCGCAAATATAAAACATATAGCGCACTGTCGGGAAACATGATTACTCTTACAGAAGCAAAAGCCGCACACACAGGGTTTCACAGGGCGTACCCACGCTTGCGGGAGTGGCATAAAGAAAGAAACGCTATGGTCGATGATGGCTGGACTTATGTACGCACACCTACAGGAAGGCGTCGGTTACTCAGCTACGACGACGCAACTATGTCCGCTTGCGCTAATACATTAATCCAGGGTGCCGGAGCAGATGTTCTCAAGATTGCGATAGCAAAGCTAGGTGAAGTGGTGTCAGATGAATTCAGACCTATAGCTACGGTGCACGATGAATTAATTTTTGAAGCACTAGAAGATAAAGCTTCCTACTACAAGGGAGTTCTTGAAGAGAAGATGAAGGAAGCAGCAGAATCCGTCCTAAAAATCGTGCCTGTGAAATGCGATGCTAATGTCGCAAATAGCTGGGCCGAAAAATAATGGCTACTACCATCTGTCTAACCATCGACAAAACCAAGGAAGTCTTTACCGCTAAAACAGACCAAGGGTATGTGGGCTGCTTTTACTCAAAAGAAATAATCGCTATTACACCTGAGTTATTCGAAAACGCGCTACAAGCTGCTAACGCTGCTCGTCGAATGAAAAAGACTATGCAGCAGAAGATCAAGGTTCTTTCAGTTGCACAAGAGAAAGCTAAGCTCCTTCCAGTTACGCAAAATAAAGCTAAATCTTCCTCATTAAAGAAAAGTACACCGAAAGTTCAAAAACCTGTAAAGTTACCAACGAAGCTCTACACGGTGGAACAGGCCCGCGCAATGCCTCTCCTTAGTTTCCACGAAGTGTGGGTAATCATGAAGGGAACTTACTACGTTTCCGACTGCTTGAATACCGAAGCTAAACGTATCGTCGCGTTTGCGCCAGAGCGATCTAAAGCCAAAATGTTTCGGAATCACGAAGACGCTAAAAGTACGATGCGTACACTCAAAGATGTCGAGGGTCCGGGTTACAGTCTTAAGAGGTTCTTCATAAATATAGATTAAGATAAGAGCATTACAAAAATAACCATGGCTCGTTTTGCTGGGGACTACTTTGGAATAAGCCTTGGTGACGAGCCAGATAGAGGCTCATCAAAGTTACTGAGTTACTTCCCTAGTCTTCGTAATACTTACCGTAAAGATAAAGAAGACGATTCGAACAGACCTAAACAGTACGGAGGCAAAGAGGCGGCTCCGGTTTTTGGTGGGTTTCAACCAAACTTAGGTGCTGCTCCCACAGAGAACGAACGATCAAGAAGATCAGGTATGGCGTTCGGTGGTGCAAAACCAGGAGAATTTTAAGTATAGTGGGATTAAGAATCCATAGATGCGTCCATGACTGCTTCTCGACGTAAATACGCCCCTGGTGTAATTAATCAATTTAAACTTGCAGGCCAGCGTCTAGGTTTAAACCTTGGCGGTTTATTCGAGGACGACGAAGACGGTAATAAAGCTGTCGATGGGTTTATGCCTTCCTTTACGGGAAAGAGTTATAGCAAGTCAAGAGGGAACGTTCTCAGCTACCTTCCTCAAGCCCGGTCTGGTTCGACCACAGAGTTTAACCTGACTCCTGAGACACGTAATAACGCCGCCGGTTCTCTTGAGATCAACAACACCAACACCAACACCAACCCCAACTTTAATCTGACCCCCGAAAAAGATGTTGTTGGGCCTACAGCAGAAGAACTCGCAGAACAAGAACGTCAGGGACGCTTTAGTGCTCTAACAGATCTCGCCTCTCAGTACGGTCGATCAAGTCTGTTTGGGCACCAAGATTACCTCAAAGCTAAGGAAGGCGGTTACTCCGACACAGACATCAAAGACTATTTGACTTCAAAACCAGGGATGCTTGGAGCAGGTAACGAAAAGGGCAACTTTAGTGGTTTGTACGAGCAGATTAATCGCGGTGCAGTAAACACTGCGCAGGCTGTTTCTCGTGATTACGCCACGCAAAATCAAAGCTTTACGCCAACTGGCATGCAAAACCAGGCGTTTAGGGATGCAAGAAGCTACGAGAACGCACCTCAAATCTCGACCGGATTTGGAGGAAGCAGCGAATACTTTGGCGCGGAAGACTACGACGCTGCAAAAATGTCCGGTTATGGCGATGATGCCATTAAGAGCTTCTTGAGTAGTCGTCTTGATTTGGTGCGTGGGGATAACGCACCAGGTGGAAGTACACAAATCGGTCAGCTGCTTAACGAGTTCAAGCCGCCTAGTAACAGCGGCGGTGGTGGTTCCATCAGTACAGGTGCTGGTCAAAGCGCTGAGTACTTTGGTCACAAGGATGTAGAAGCTGCAAAAGCTAGCGGTGCATCAAACAAAGATATCGCACGATATCTTCAGTCAAATCAAGGACAACTTCGCGGAGGTAATGTTGCTGGTGGTGGTGGATTGTATGATGAGTACCGCCAGTACATGTAAGGCATGACGCTCAAGCTTTGGAAAGAGATTACATTCTGGGTTAATCTCTTTCGAGCCAGAAAAACTTGGGATGAGGAGTCGCTTAAAGCGCTTCTAGATTTCCAACCTAACGATGTCTACTGAAAGTTACATACTGCTAGTTCTCAAAGGCCAGAGCAAAACAAACTTAAGTGTCTGCGCGATCGATCAAGCCCACGCGCAAGCACAGGCGGTCGACATAACAAGAAGTCTTTCGGGAGAGCGCTTTGAGCTTTTTTACGGGAACGGAAAAGAGAGCATTCTTTCTGACCTCTACAGACGACTAGCCTTTAGCGATTTCGACAAAAAGAACTGCTTTAAGTGGGGTGGTTCAAACACGAACCATGTCCCGTCGACATACGCAGTGGGTAAACGATTCTACGTGCGCCCGCTAATACAAGGGTACTTAGACATAGAACGCGATAGGGTGGTAAAGAACACATGCAAAGACAACATGTGTATAAACCCGTACCATAATCACTATTTTGAATACAAAAACTCGAAACTGAGTTGTGGGGATCAAAAAATGGCGCTAGCCTTCCGAGGCCAAGGCGCGAGCATTACGCAGATCGCCAAGGCTCTTAACGTTCACCGAACAACAATTTACAGATTTCTAACCGATGCTCATCACTCTTCTCGGACTGAGAATTAAAGAGACTGCTCTTGAACACGAAGGCAAAGTCAACGTCATTGCGGAAGCTCTTCCTTCCTCAAACAAGCGTGTACCCACAAAGGTTGAGTTGTTTCAAAAACCTGATCACTACGTAGGTAAGCTGCTTAGCGAACTAAAGGAGGGTCAGACCGTACTAGCTCTCGGTCCTGCAAAAGCAAACACCGTTGATGGAGTTTTGCAGATGCAGCCAATGCTCATCGTCACTGAGAAGAACTTTGACGATCTTCTTGCCATTAACACGTTCATGGCTTGCGGAGGTCTTGGCCCTCAAGCTACCGAGAACGAAGTTGGGGACTCAACAGTCACTAACCGTTCTATTGCTTGGCAGTCACCTACTGATCAAGAAACGCTGTGGACAAAGCTCACCGCGTGGAACGAAAACTCAAAACAGCTCGCTGAGCTGCCAAACGGAACTCCGACTATTGCAGTGGGCCGACTGAGCACCAGCGAAAAGGAAGACAAGCAGTATCTGAACTATTCCGTAGATCAGATTTTGTATCTTCCTAAGGGCACGAAGTCCGCGCCCAAGAAAGCAGCTGACCCTGAAAAAAATCAGGTATCTGCAGCGGCTCTAGGTTCTGTTTCTTTTTCTCTTTAATTTAAAATGGTATTCATTGCAGGCAAATTTGCGGCTGATGAAATTCTTTGTCAGGTCCCGCCCCACACACTACGGATTGATCTTCAGCAGCGTCGCTGGAAAAGTGACAACGATCCCGATTCCGCAATTACGGACTCCAACGACAACGGAGTCCCTATCGAATTTGTACTCCTCGGGTTTACTCCCTTCTACGGAAACCTTGGGATGCGAAGCCACGAAGAGTTTATTCGTATTGCGTACGTTGGTGTTAGTCCTTCTCACCGTCTACTTCCTCCACGCTGTGTTTCAACATCTGTTGTATCGGGTAAGAGCAGCCAGAAGAACTTTATTTCGTACTTCCAGACGCTCTATAACAACCGAATCAACGTTGCTGAGGTGATTACTACAACGAAATTTGTTGGGCGTAGCTTTACACAGACTGACCCCGCGACCGGAGCTGATACCGGGAAGGTGAACTACAACGTTTTAGAATTCTTGGACCGACCAATAAACGGCAAGAATGAAGAAACGTTGGTTAGTGATCTTGGAACGTGGCTTTCTGGTGACGGAGGAGAGTTGGTATCAGCTGCATTACGTTCTCATATCTCCGGTGCGAATCTGGTGGAGCTTCCTTTCGGAGGCGATCACACAGAGATTAAGTTAGCTTTTGACGACCAGTACCCGAAGCTTGAGTCGGCCAAAGGCAACAGTCTCAGCTCTTTACCTGCTGGGGCTGGCGACCCTAAGGCAGCAGTTCCGCAGCTGAAGTCGGAAGTTAAAGAGTTGACTCAAGATCAAAAGGATGCTCTGAAGGCGGCTGGCTTAGAAGTATAGTTTTACGGAGAGCACCAACGTTCTCAAAAGAGTAGGGAATCCGGGAGCCATTAAAACGGCTCCTTTTTATTGACTAACAGGTCGGCCAAGCTTGGTAGCTCGTAGCCATCTCGAACCAGACGCTGTGCCAGGTTAGTAAACAGCTTGGTTCGAATCAAATAGTTTGAATGCAAGAGGTCTAAGATCTGGATCAAATCATCCTTATCCTCGATTTGCTTCAAACGACTCATAAAGTCGTAATGGTGGAACTCCTGGTCTAGTGTCATGTAGCCACGAAGTTTTTCAAGTACGTCATCTGCTTCCATGAGCTTTTATCAAACACCGGCAAATATCTTTAACCCTATTGCAGATAGCGGGCTTTGTGAAGGTCGAGTACTCCTTCCTCTTGGTTCTTCGCGCGTACTAGAAGACGCATTAAAAAGTGCAGGCGTGTCAGAGATAATAACTGCACCTGACGAGTTTTCTTATCTTAAAAATGAATGGTGGAACCAGTTACCTCCTTTTGACTGGTGTGTTGCGATCACGCAAGGACTGGGTAGCACTCTGGACTGGGTCATTGAGCCAGGTTACGAGCTTAGCAAGCGCGGATTAATTGTTCTTGATCGCTTGACTTTCTTAGAACCTACAAGAAAACGACAAGACTTCTTGACTTCTAAGCGTTTGACAAGCTTGATAGTATTAAATCCTCGTCCTGAGTTCCGTGCGGACCAAAAAAAATCAAAAGACTCAGTGACGTCAGCATGGTTCGTATTTGATAAGACAGCTGACTTAAATAAAGGGACAAACATTGAATACGCGGTAAGCTGGCAGCGACCACGTTCTTTTCTCGGAAAGTGAATACCCGTCTGCAGTTACTGATCACACAGAACACAGAAGCACAACAAGAGACAAACAAGCTTCTTGAAAAAATCTCTGCAATATTGATTAGTAGTCAGCTTCTACAGGAGTGTATTGACCACCAAGGTAACGTTCGCGAGTCAGAGCAAATAGCGGAAATCGTTGCCGAGTCATTCTCTGCTGGTCTGTGTATTCTAAACGAATTAGAACAACGCAATAAAGACTTTGACTACCATAAATCTGAGTTCTTTATAGATGAATCTAGAGAAGGCTGAGTAACCCCTAAATGAGCATGCTTTAAAATAAACGACCTAGGAGACAGCCGGTGGATACAAGAAAAACTATAAACGGCATGAGGCACTACAAGTGTCCCGGTGTGCCTGATTATCTCCCATCAGTTACTTCAATTCTTTCCGCAACGCAGACAGCGAAGACGCAAGAGAAACTAGCTCACTGGAATATCATGAACCCTGGAGTAGCAGACAAAGCTGCTCAACGAGGAACTTGGATTCACGAAGCTTCAGAAAACCATATTCGTGGTTTGAAAGTCGTACCTCCTGTCGCTTACGAACCTTTTTGGCGTGGTGTTCCTGAGCGAATGGATGAAGTTCTCGACGGGGCTCGAGTGTTGTGGTCAGAGCGGCCTTTTAATCAACCGCGCTGGTCTAAGTTCGTTGGAGACGATGGTGTCGGTCGTATCTTCTACTACGACAAGGAAACAAACCACGGTTATGCGGGGTGTTGCGATCTAATTTATATGGATAAGAACGCTGAAATCGTTCTGGCTGACTTTAAAACTTCTGCAGGGCCGTACAGCGCACAATTCCCAAGAAAGACATTTACAGGGGATGAAAAAACTAAAAAAGCACTTATTTCAGGAGTCTTTAAGGTAAAAAAAACTCGTCTTCAACTAGCTGCTTACAAATTGGCAGCTGAAGCTTGTTTAGGAATTAAAATTAATAAAACTCAGATTATCGTGAGTACGCCAATCGAAGAATACGACACTCAAGTTTTTACATTCGGCGAAGCTGCGGTCGAAAAAGACGAAGAAAACTGGCTTCAGCTAGTAGATAAGTTTTTTACCGAAGTCAGACCATCGAAAGCTTGAGTCTAAAGAAAACCTAGATCAAGGCTTAGCGGCCTTGCGCGTCGAACTAAAATCGGCGATAATACACGCACTACAGTCAACTTCATGAACTTTGTCTGCTCTCTGAATTCAAAAGTCGTAGGTGCTTTACACAAAACGACAGGCAAAATAGAAGCTGGTGGTGACTTTTCTGCTTTTAATTCAGGGTGGGTTAAAACCATTCTGACTTCTCAAGAAATTGCAGACAACGTTAAACAACGTAACGCACTTTGTGCTTGGCATCTCGTAGACGGCAAACGAGAAAAGAATAATACTACTCCGATAGAAGCAGGTCTGATTATTATCGACATCGATAACCAGGCAGATCATAAAGATAAAGACGGTAATAAGGTTCAGAAACAAGAAATAACTTGGGAAGAAGCCAAAGAGCTTGAAATTTGCAAAAACTATCTTTCGGTTGCGTACGATTCTCCATCCGCTACCGACAATTGGCCACGCTTTAGGCTTGTTTTTGGTTTAGAAAAATCAATATATGATCCTGTTTTTTACCAGTGGTTTGTACGCGAGATTGCTAAGCAAATACCAGGATCAGATATCAGAGCAACAGCAGCTGTAAATTTGTTTTACGGGGCTAAAGATAAAGAAGGAATCTTATACGTTTCAGATAACTTTATCCCTACTTCAAAAATTAACGAAGCACTAAAAGTTTACTTAACGGTTCCGAAGATAGACAAAGGAGATAAAGAGGATGTGGCATCTTTTCTCGAGTCTTTAATCGTTGAAGATAGTGGAGCCAACTTTGAAAAACTCCTTTCAAACAGTGTTAAAAATATTCTGCTCGGGGAGCCGGTGGATGATCGTTCGATGGCTTGCACTCGAGCAGTTAAAGAAATTATCGGGTGGGCGAACTGGCTGAAAGCAAATGATATAACATCATGCGTCTCAGCATTGACAATCGCACACCAAGCGTTCTATGCTATATATCAGTACCCAGCCGATGGAGACGGCAAGTTCAGTCGAATCGTTGAGAGCATCCGCGATATTGACCAGATCCAGCCGTCTATCGTGATGGCATCCGAGCACGATGAACTCGCTGCTTGGCTAAGGCTTAAAGCTGTCGATCGCAGCCTGTTTGACGCCAAAGCTTCTGACGAAGTCAAGGAGTCTCTTAAACAGACAAAGCCAAAACCTCGTAACTCGATACTCGCAATTGAAGATTTCGGGCTTGAGCAAGAGGACACACCAACACCATCATCAACAAATTACGTAGCAACTATGTCGACACCCAGCACCCCCACGCAGCTGATCAACCTGCAAAAAAGCAACAGCAATCACAAGTTTGGAGAAAACGATGTCGCTGATGCCATAGCTCGATCGAGCTCCGACAAAGTTTTATATGACAGTTTTCAAGACTCCTTCTTTAAATTCCGCGAGGAGAAGGGTGTGTGGATGCAGCAGGACGAAGCTCACATGAAATCAAAAATTATTGATCACCTGAAAACTTTTGTTAGTGCCGGTTTGCTTCCTAACTACAAATCCGCGACGGTCAACAGCATCTACAGCATCTTGCAAGGTGAGCTACTGCAGTCAGTTGACGAAGGTGTGGAATCAATCTTTACGATCGGGCGTAGTTTCATACCTTTTCGTAACGGGGCTCTTGACTCGGACACGATGGAGTTTTTTCCTGGGGATAACAAAGACCTTTACTTTCGTTATCGCCATCCGTACGACTGGGATAAAAACGCAAAGTGCCCCAAGTTCATGGACTGGCTTAAAGAGTGTTTAGAGCCCGATCAATCAGTTCTGATCCGAGCATTCTGTCGTGCGCTTTTAACTGGATACACAGCAGGCGAACGTTTTCTTCACCTTGTAGGTCCTGGTAGAACTGGTAAATCGACAATGCAGCAGCTCATGATGGCTCTCGCTGGGTACCACGGAACTCAATCTACGAGTCTTGAACAGATAGAGAACAACAAGTTTGAAACCTTCAACCTGATCGGTAAGCGACTGGTTCTTCTGGCTGACGAATCAAACTACAACAAGCGAATGGACACGTTGAAGAAGTTGACTTCAGCGAGTGACACCATCCGCGCTGAGAAAAAGTATGGAAAAGACTCGATTCAATTTAAGCCTGAGTGCCTGGTCTGCATCGCATCCAACGAACACATCAGTTCCGGCGACAACACAAGTGGACTTGAGCGTCGTCGTCTGACCATTGCAATGAACAAGGTCGTCGACCCAACAAAAGTAAGAAATCTACTTAACGTTTTCTCTAGCTCGATTGACGGTGAGTTTACGGAAGAGCTCTCCGGTATTGTCACCTGGGCGTTATCTATGCCTCAGTCTGAAATGCGTAGCGTCTTTGCGAGTCCTGTCCGCCACGCTCCTTCACTTGCACTCACTGACATCGAAGCGCTTCGTCTCAATAATCCGTTCGTCGCTTGGATCGATGAGTGCATTCTGTATGCACCTAACAGTACGACCATCGTAGGTAGAGGAAAACTTCGGCCTAGTCTTGACGAGCAAGAGCTTGGTCTGCATGTTAAGAACGCATATACAGAGCTGTATGCGAGCTATCAGAACTATTGCATAGGGTGTGGCTACAGAGCTTGTTCGAAACCTAATTTTGTTTCAAGAGTTGTAGAAACAATGAAAAACATCCTGAAGCTTAAGGGAATAGAAAAGACACAAAAACAAGGTGTGCCTGCACTTCGAGGTTTACGCATCAAACCTTTTGACGTAACATCAGATCGCGCAGCCTTCGGAAACGATTGTCTGCCTAACCCAGTTGATTACGCTCAAAACCCAGGCGACCCCAAGTGGGAAGCCGCATTCCTAAAACACGATGCCCAAACTTAAGCTAGAGCCTCTAACCGTTATCGCTGGTGGAGCAGCTGCGATTGCTACAGCGATCACTGCGCCTCAGTTTGTGGGTGCGCCCCTGGCTTTCATCGGAGGAGTCTTTGCAGGGAGTGCTGCGATCGAGAGGCGGGAAACGAAAAGGAATGAAAGCAAAGAAACCTCGGCAAGAGTAAGCGGAGCTTTCAGTGCTATGTATGAAAGAAACAGAGGTTTAGTGGATCCAACAGAACTCTCATTTATTGCAAACATAAGCGTAAACCAGAGCCACGGATTTTTAACTTCACTGGCAGAATCTACTGGTGGTTCTAAAGTTCCTCATAAAAATGGAGTCGGAGTTTTATTTAACTTTCCGCATTCAGCAAGCGTCTTAGACGAACTTTCGAAGAATGCTCAGGACTGGGTATCAAGTCAAACAGCTGAGCTAAACCAACAGCTAGAAGCACATAGGCAAGCTTTAAGAGCTGCACAACTTGCGCAAGCAACAATGCCCGCACAGCAGATCAGAGATGTTAACGACAATGCGTGGAACTAATGACAGAGTCTGAGCCCGTCGTCGAATTGCTACCATGTAAAACTATGTACAGGGTGACACTACAACAAGACGGGTTTGAGTTATCCTCCTGCGTATCAAGTCTTGATCTCGTTGACGAAGAGGTTAAGTATTTTCGAGATAAAATTAACGAAATGTGTCGTGAAGCGTATCTAAAGGGTCATGATGACATCTGAACCAAAAGAAGATAAAGAGCTCACTGGGGAAGAAAAAAAGCTACTCGAGCAAGCCCTGTCAAACTTTAAAAATTTCATAGAGGAGGAGACTTCTCTTGATCTTTGGGAAGAAGAAATTCAAGTGATTGAAGATGCGGAAAAAAATCCTGACTAGGTCAAACAAAAGCTAAGAATGTTTGCCGTAAACACAACTTTATAGCTACATTACTAATACGTTCATCCCCTGACATCAGTGGGACGCAAGTAAGCAAGTTAAGTGCTGAAGGAACGGGAAATTTCCCCTCACTAGGAGTTTCCAATGACTACTATCCAAGCACAGAGCCTTGATAACGCTCGTAAGCAAATGGCCCGCGCTCGTAAAGAGCTTGAGCTAGCACGTATCAACGACACTCACTACCGTGGTGTTGAATACACACCTGTCTTTGGTTTTAAAAAAAGGCACGGCACCTTTGTTTATCGAGGCCGCACTTACACCAAGTAAGTTAAAGCTAATTCAAAACACGAAGGAATTTCCAACCTTCCAAAGCAGGATCATCACTGTCCACAGCGGCCTTGGTCACGGTGGGCATTTCGATACCTAAGATCATCGCAATTTGGCGAGCGATAAGTTGGTGTTCCAACTGAGTATCTTCTTTTGCTCTGAGGCCCACGTAATGCACGAACGAACGGATCGTGCCTTGCATGTGGAGTTTTGTGGGCGTGTATAAAGGCAATAAATTTCTTGCGCATTCTCGAGCACAACCAGCCTCAAGCATTTCAGAGTAAAGAGAATAAATTTCTGCGTCTAGCCGATAGATGCGGTCACGAAAGTCAGCCAGAAAAATAGGATCAATTTCATCTGTACTGGACTGTCGATTTTTCTCTGCTTGTTTTCGAATTGAAAATTCTGAGGGGCGGTCGTGACTGTTTTCAACAACTTCAAAAGGATTACAGTATCGCTGACTTAATTCTTGATATGAAAAGCTTCTGTGCCTCAAGATTTGAGCTGATATAGCACGAGAAGTAATTATTTCAAACGAAGCGTTTGCTTGTTCTAAAATGCTCCAATGCCCGTGTTTGATGCAGTAACTAAGAAGACGTACATACTCTTCTCGATCGGGATCACTAGTCGAAACACGAGCGTGTCGAGCAATAATCTTTTCGGCGTCTGGAGTAATCCAATCAAGCTTGGCTGTGTGCATTGCTGTGTTTCCCACAGCGGCACACTAGCTCAACTACGTGGGAACGACTGTTGATATTTAAGTCGTTTAGTAATCTCACTTGGATTGGAGACCATGCGCTGAACATCAGCAGGTCCCATACCCAGGCGCATCCCAGCTAAACGCATCTGTTCGCTCTGTCCAGGCATTGTCATTTGATGATTCCTTCCTTTCTAGCTAGTTGTTCCTGAACACTTAAGTTATCAGGCATCCTTTCATCATGTAATGGCATGATTGACTCAGTGGTTACTGGGTCGTAGAACCTTTGCTGAGGAACCATAGTAAGAGTCGCAACGTCCTGACGAATCTGAGGATTCATCTGGTTTGCCATCGCTTGCATATACTGAGCATCAGTCATATCAGCTGCTTTACCAGGCAATGGAAGCATGCCGTTGTGGTTATACCCAGCAGGTCCGACTGGTTCTTGAGACTGAACAATATTACCCGTCTGGTAAGGAAGAGGGTCGACGGGAGCTCGCATATATTCACCAGCGTCTATTTGATACTGCGCCAAAACCCTATTTACGTCATCCATGTAAGCGCCGCGACGAGCTGAAATGCTGATGTCGCTATTCAAATAAGACTGAGGACTAGACGCTGGCATCCCCAAAGGTTTCAGTCCGGCTAACGGACCCAAGCCACCAGGAGGTTGGAGCAAATTAGAGTTTTGCATACTTACAGTTTAACCTCGTTTTGGTTGTTTCTCACGATTAGTTTTTTTGTCTACTACCCGAAGATTCGAAGGGCGGTTGTCCTCCGTGTTGTAATTTTTGTGGTCGACTTCCTTGGAGTCTCCTTTAGAAACTCGACCGTTCTTTTGCATATATCGACGAGCCTTATTACGCGCCGAACGACGTTTTTTCTGCCGTTCAGTCCCATGGTATTCATCGTATTCCTTACGATAATTACGTTCAGCCATGGATTTATTTTAATCCAAAATAAGCAGCCTTTGCTTTTTTTGCTTCTTCGACGTCCTTATAGTTGCTTACGAAATCCTGCCACAAACCTGTATAAAGACCGTTGGTCCGACCTGACTCTTTATACAAGTGATCCATAAAAACAACCTTGCGGTTTTCTGCGTCGTTATCCCACCCAGCCAGGTCTGCAGAATACATGTTCAATCAACGAGAAGCTTGAATATACCACCCAGAGCCAGAGCCCTCCACCGCCCATCGAGGACCGAGGTTCTTCTTGGAATAACGAAGAAATTTACCATTAGAACTGAGGTAGGTTCCCGCAACAAGATCTAAGTCTCCGAAAGGGTCGTGCACGATGACGTCCTTTTTGTCAGCGGATAACCCCACTGCACAGATCCAGTGCCCTCCACCACTGGGTTGATCGACAGACCCATGATGCAGTATGCCAAGAGGAACGGGTATCCCATTAGCAAGAAGACTTTCAACGTCATTCCAAGTTCCGGTTTGTTTAAACGCAGCATCAACTCCGTACTTCTCAAGCGCTGCCACTTGTACCCATGCTTCTGTTGTATCTCCGACTTCAAAAACTGTCTTGATATACGCGTCATCGTTATCAATTGCGTCTGGGTCAAGCCCACTTAGAAGCATCGCACAGCTCGAACTAAAGCATGTGCGGTCAGCGTCTCGATAGTTATCTCGTTGAGAATAGTAAGGAACTGAAAGTTTTATTTCATTTGAAGGAGCAGCGGTTACAGACCCCTTTACAACATCATTGATTATTTTCCAGTGATCTCTGAACATATACCATTTCTTATTCGGATCGGCTTTTAAAACAACCATGTCGTGATTGCTGCCCGCAGTCATCGTGATGGTGTTCCATTCCCAAGCTGAGCCCTGGGGAACAAAAAGTTTTTCCTCTGCCTTTAAAGATTGAGAGTCAGCTACTCTTTTTTTAAGCCAGGTATCTTGCTTAGCTAAAATCGACATGCCTAAGAGAGGGTGTTTTTTTTTACGGGAGTCAGAAAGAGCTTAGATTCTTTTTCTCTTCTGGTAACTAAACCAGCAAGAGTCTCACCATTTCCTCCTTTTACCCAGCGACCAAATTGCTCTGCGACAGTTGAACGAGGCTCACCCGCATTCAGAAGCCGCAACAGTGTGGAGTTTACAAACGCAGTAGTACCAACGTTGTAAGTGAAAGATACCAACGCGTCATACTCATTTTGATTGATTGAGGGTGTGACAAAACTACTGACACATTGCTCAAATCTCTCAACATCACCACGCAGGAGCTCGTTCGCTTTTACTTCGGTGATAACTAACCCTTTATGGACATCAGGGCCTGTGTGTCCATAACCGATTGTCCAAGGATCACCTCCGGTGCCAGGATCCGGATACGCTTCTAGCCTCAGTCCTTCAAAACTTTCGATCAGCTCTAAGCCAGCAGACGACAAACGCACAAAACTTCCTTAACGTGATCGCATTCTTACCGAGAATAATTGAAAAATCAACGCTAGAAAACCTGAAAGTAATCCGGTTACAAGAGCTTCAGTTCCAAAGTGACCGTAATGTGTCGGATGGTTAAACAAATCAGCTATAGCTGTTAAGAACCCTGTGAGCAATACAGTCTTAAAAGGAGTTATTTTTTTAAGAAGAAGGACACAAATCGAAAAGGTAATAGCTGTCCCTATTCCTGTGTTATAAGCAACTTTTACATGATTGTAAGACCAAACCGACACGTCACCGTTCGTCATGGCAAACATACACGCTAAAAAAGATTCCCCGAACTTTTCAGGGAAGAAATTTATAGCTTTTGCTGCTCTAGAGACAACCTCAGTTGTGTCCGACATCAAGCAATAGCAGCTTGCACACGATACTCGGTAGCACTTCGATCTGTTCTATGTACGTAGAGACTAGCTGTATCTCCACTAGAACCAGAGAAGGAAAGAACGCTAGACAATCGTCGAGTCATCTTAGGATTGGTAGCGGTGCCTTTACTGACTCCATCTGAACCGATAACTGTGAATCCGCTGACTGCAAACGCACCGGCATCCAAAGTAAAAGATACAGTTCCAGTTGAGCCATAAGTTAGCTCGTAAACATCTGAGAAGGGAAAACTCCCATCTCCTACAAACGAACGATAAGAATTTACCGTGACGTTTGAGCCGTTCGCTGTGCGAAACTGTCCAAATCTAGTGATACCTGGGGGGTTAGCTCCAAGTTCGCGGTTAAAGGTAGTCTGAGCCACGGCTAATACGAGAACTATTCGTTAATAATAACGCAGATAGATTAAGGTATTAAAATCGAAGGACTCTAAAAGGCAAGTGGTAAGGAATAAAAGCTACAACAAACTCAACGCATTAGTCTATGAGCTGATAATGTTTTGGGCACGGTTTTCGCCAAAAATAAAATTTCAGCCTTTAATAGCCAAAATTTTAGAAAAC
>TARA_R110000787_G_scaffold104094_1_pt1 | contig 16136 bp, 16 predicted proteins | sample TARA_R110000787 | Tara Oceans TARA_R110000787 (sample SAMEA4397920) | marine metagenome | biome: Polar Biome; feature: [DCM] deep chlorophyll maximum layer (ENVO:01000326); material: water (ENVO:00002006), including particulate matter (ENVO:01000060) such as... | depth 35 m
CTTAACCTCTACTTTTAACTGCGGTTAATAATGGGGGGATTACAGTATTTTTTTGAGATATTTTATGAGTTAAATGATCTATACTTTAATGTTTTTATTGCTCTTTTTTTAGCAAATTAATATTAAATTGGATAAAAATTAAATGTTGTGAGAAATCAATGCAGTTTGAATTTCGTATACTTGTTTCTATAGTAAATTACCGTTCATCAGTCCTTATCTGCCAAATGTTGCCTGAGCTAATTCGACAGATTGATTCTGCCAAAGACCGTATTTTGATTATTGATAATCAATCACCAGACGCTTCCTTTAAAATTCTAAGTGATTTTGTATCATCTTCTGGATTTACTGAATTTGTAGATGTGATACTTGCAGATAAAAATGGTGGTTTTTCCTATGGAAATAATCTTGCTATCAAAACCGCCATAGAAAAGTATCAAACAACTCCTTCCTATGTTTGGTTATTGAATCCCGATACTCAAGTTTTAGATGGTGCTCTAACCAATTTAGTTAGATTTTTTGATTCGTATCCACAAGCAGGCATCCTCGGTAGTCGATTAGAATCTGAGAATGGCGCGCCCCAAGAATCCGCATTTAACTTTTGTAGCTTAGCAAGTGAAATGCTCACAAGTACAAGTGTTGGATATTTAGATCGTATTTTTTCAAAATCATTAGTCAGCTTAAATTATATCCCAGATTCTCCTATGCGGTGTGGCTGGGTGGCTGGTGCGAGTATGTTTATTCGTTACTCTGTGATTGAGGAGATCGGTCTAATGGATGAAACATATTTTCTTTACTTTGAAGAAACAGATTTTTGCCTTCAATCAGTTAGGGCCGGGTGGGAATGCTGGTATGTACCTTCTAGTCGCGTCAGACACTTTGTTGGTCAAAGCACCGGTATCGTTAGTGGAGATAGTCTTCGGCGGAGGCGTCCTAAATACTGGTTTCAATCAAGACAACATTATTTTTTAAAAAATCACGGATTATTTTATACGATTGCCGCAGACCTTATATGGGGAGTGGGGTTTACTTTACTGATAGTTAGGAATTTTATCATGGGTAGAAGAGGTGGCGACCCTGAGCATATGTTGAGAGACTTTTGGCGCAACAGTATTTTTCTATCATGGTTGGATAGTAAGCAAGATGTTTGAAAATATTAAACAAGATTGGAAGGCGAACTCAAGATCAATCAACCATGCAGGATTTCGTACATTAGTTGTCTATCGCTTTGGTCGTTGGCGTATGACGATAAAAAACAAAATATTAAGAGCACCATTGAGTTTTCTCTACCGACAGATGGAAAAGCATGTTCGATTCAAATACGGAATTGAATTACCTTATACGGCTGAGTTAGGTAATAACGTTACCTTTGAGCATCAACATGGAGTCGTTATTCATGGCCAGGCTAAAATAGGCGATGGTTGTATCATAAGGCAAGGCGTAACTATTGGAAACAAAACCCTTGATGCCCCATTTGATGCACCTACGGTAGGTTCGTATGTCAATATTGGTGCTGGAGCCAAAATCTTAGGACGAGTCAATATTGGTAATCATTCGGCCATAGGCGCAAATGCCGTAGTCACATCAGATATACCTGATTATGCAGTGGCGGTTGGTATCCCTGCCAAAGTTATCAAAATACAGCATCCAAAAGAGTAAAACTTATGACGGTTTCTGCCGAGCAAGCTGATTGGAGTCGAGAAAAACCTCGTCTATTTTGGGATCCATCTAGAAAACTCATAGCCAGTATCCGTGATTACCAAGCTTTAAATCACAAAAGCGGATTCCTTTCTAAAATAGAAAAAAAACTAGCAGTTTTACGTTACCGGTTTTGGTCTGTGGTGACAGGTGCGGATATTCCATTAACTATTGCCATATCAGGTGGCATCTTATTGCCACATCCTAATGGAATTGTGCTTCATCCAAATTCTATTATTGGACCAAATTGTTTAATTCATCAGCAAGTAACTCTCGGAGTGAAAAGGGGAAATGAAGTTGCACCACAATTAATGGGGCATGTCGATATAGGTGCTGGAGCCAAGATTATTGGTGATATCACGATCGGCAAACATGCATTGATCGGAGCAAATGCCGTCGTCACAAAAGATGTTCCTGATTATGCGATCGTCGCTGGGATACCTGCAAAAATCATTGGTAGCACGTCCGAGGGTATTCAACATGACTGATCAGAACTTATTCTCTTATGCCCACCCAAATATTGGTGCTGTGGTTATTGGCAGAAATGAGGGGGAACGATTAAAACAGTGTTTAAATTCTTTAAGTAATGAACTTGATTATATTGTGTACGTTGATTCGGGCTCGACAGATGGCAGTGTCGAAGTGGCTCAATCACTGGGCGTAATAGTGGTTTCACTAGATATGACCCAACCGTTTACCGCTGCCCGGGCACGAAATGCAGGACTGGCAAAATTAGTTGAGATTTCCCCAAATATTGATTACGTACAGTTTGTAGATGGAGATTGTGAGGTTTGGCCTGCATGGCTTTCACAAGCCAAAGATTTTTTGGATAACCATCCTGATTTTGCCGCGGTGTGTGGACGTCGTCGAGAACGATATCCTGATGCCAGTATTTATAACGAGCTGTGTGATATCGAATGGGATACTCCTATTGGAGAAGCTAAAGCTTGTGGTGGGGATGCATTATTTCGTTTAACTGCCCTCCAAGCTGTTGATGGTTATCGTGGAGATCTTATTGCGGGTGAAGAGCCTGAGATGTGTTATCGCATGCGTCAGGTAGGCTGGAAGATCATGCGATTAGACGCTGAAATGACGATGCATGATGCCGCTATGACGCGTTTTGGTCAGTGGTGGAAGCGCAATGTACGAGCTGGGCATGCTTATGCTGAGAGTTATGCTTTACATGGTCATGAGTCAGAAAAGTTTCGAAAAAAAGAAACCCGAAGTATTGTTGTCTGGGCAGTTTTAATTCCACTTGTAATTATTCTTTTAACCATTATTGAAGATGATTTCATAAGCTTGTGGCTTATTTATCCCTTACAAATTATACGTTTAGCTTTTCAATATAAAAGCAAACTTGACTCGTTTTACCTTGGACTCATGTATGCGACATCAAATGTCGTTAGTAAATGGCCGCAGTTTACGGGTATTGTAGCTTTTTTAAAAAATTATGCTCATGGAAAGAAGGGTAATTTAATCGAATATAAGTAGCTCAGTTTATGTTTGTAGCCGATTCTTTATTCTGAATAAAGCATACGCAGCTAATAAACCTATAAATGGGATAATTGGAAAATGATACCGGTCCCCAGAGGCAATAATAATATGTAGCATTGTGTTGTAGCCAATTAAAGCAATAATAGGGGTGGCCGTTATTGCATTATAAAACCCCTCTGACCGAATTAATCCTATGCCACCATAGACAGCCAACAATACCAATAACACCCAATAACCTGAACTTATCAATTTTAGTGGCAGCACTATTTTATCCAGTCCTTGTTGTTTTATGCCCTCGATGTTCCAGTTCACACCAATATTTTCTGAACGATAATAGTCGACAAATCGTTTTACTAATCTCTTCGCAAAAATACCTGGATCGTCTTTGATATGTTTGATGGCTTCAGATTTAAAATAATCAGCTCGCTCGGTTTCTGAGTCAAATTTCAAGTCTTCTGGTAAGGGCATGTATTCACCTGTGGAATCAGGATTATTGCCCATCCAGAAGACCGGTCCGCCGTTGGTAGAAATCAGAACAAACTCATCAAATAAATCGTAGTTTCTTGCTGCCCATGGTGCGATCAAAATAGTCATTGTGATCACGGTAACTATGGACGAACTAAACAATTTTTTAAAATCAAACCCACGTAAAAAGCTTAAGCTAATCAGGATAAAAGGTATTAACAATGCTATTGGACGAACATAAGTTGCAGCAACAAAAAAAACAGTACCAATAATCCAATTTGTAAGCGTATTCGATTGTGGTCTGTACCAGAAAAATAAACCTAGCAAAATAAAGACATTGAATATGGTTTCACTTGCCAAAATCGTAGTGAACTGAATTTGAGAGGGCCATATTGCGTAGAGAATACCAACAATATAGGCTGTTGGTTCATTAAACCAGAGTCGTGCCAACGTCATCATTAAAACAAGTGTTAATAAGCTGACGACTAAATTGAACACAGCTATGACGAAGAATGATTCACCAAACAGTGTGTAAAGGAAAGCATAAATAGCAGGGGTGCCCACAGGCCAATAAGCCGTGAGGTTTCCTTCAGGAAAAGCATAGCCGTTACCACTACTAATACTCTTGGCAAATTCGTGATACATTACCGAATCAGATACTGGTATTACGGGGATTAGTAAAAGCCAAAGAAGGCGTAATGCTAATGCAATCAGAACAATGTATAAGGTGTTTTTTGCATATGGTGTCATCAATGTATCTTTCATCACTCAGCTACGTCCCTGTCTAATAAATTCAGTAGTTTATTGTAGACGTAAAATGATTAACGAGTAAAACAGAGAATCTTTTATATGATTGACGATAAGGACATGTCCCCACTTTTTGTAGACTTGGATGGAACGCTTATTTATACAGACCTGTTGTTAGAAGTCAGTTTAAAGTTTTTAAAACAAAACCCATTAAATATTTTCTTATTAATCGGCTGGTTAACGAAAGGTAAGGCGAATTTAAAACACAAGCTTGCTGAGCGAGTAGAAGTTAATGTTGCCACCCTTCCTTATAATCAGGAATTCTTAGGGTTTCTCAAAGACCAGCGGGAACGGGGTAGAAAGTTATACTTGGCAACGGCTAGTCATCAAAATCATGCGGATGCTATTGCTGAGCATTTGGGGATTTTTGATGGTGTGTTAGCCACATCTGCCACTTTTAACATGAAAGGGGAGAATAAATTAAAACATTGCCTTGAAGTTTCTCCAAAGTTTGCCTACGCAGGCAATGAAACATTTGATTTCTGCCTATTTGATAAGGCTGATGAATCATTTTTAGTTAATCCCACTGCCTCTGCTTTACGCCTATCAAAAAAAGACCAGTGACAAGGGTTTTTGAAAGAAAGTTCAGTAAACTGAAAGTTGTATTAAAAGCCATGCGTGTTCATCAATGGCTCAAAAATACACTTATTTTTGTACCGGTGTTTGTATCGTCGCTCTACCTTGAACCGGCCGTTTGGGGGAATGCATTGATTGGATTCCTTCTATTTTCTCTACTCGCATCCGCAACCTATTTATTAAATGATTTGCTTGATATTGATGCCGATAGAACACATCCTAGGAAATATTTAAGGCCTATTCCATCGGGGATGTTAACAATTAAACAAGCCATACTTCTGGCCGGTGGTTTGTTAGTTGCTTCAATAATAGGGGCAACACTTTTTACTGATACTGCTTTTCAATTAGCTCTACTGGCCTATCTTGCACTGACGCTTTTGTATACTTTTATGCTTAAAAGTTATGTCATCGCTGATGTGATTTCACTTGCCAGTTTATTTACCATCCGTATTATTGCCGGAGCCATGGTAATTGATGTTGTATTGTCTTTCTGGTTGTTAGCATTTTCCATGTTTACGTTTTTCAGCTTGGCCCTGGTGAAACGTTGTGCTGAATTAAAGTTATTATCTAAAGTTAATAAAGACAAAGCCACCGGAAGAGATTATCAGGTTGATGATTATCAGTTAATGCAAAGTTTTGGAGTGACCTCAGCTTTTATTTCTTTACTGTTAGTAGCATTTTATGTTCAAGTTTCAATGAATAATGAGGAATATTCGACACCATTATTGTTATGGGCTTCGCTTCCTGCTTTTGCCTATTGGTTTTTAAGGATGTGGTTAAAAACCAATCGTGGTGAAATGCATGATGACCCAATTGTTTTTTCAATTAAAAATAAAGGAAGCCTTGCTACCATTTGCTTCATCTTAATTATTACCTTGTTGGCTAAATTGATATGAGCTACCTCACTCTGTTAATGATTTTATCCAGCGTAATGTTATCTGTTGCAGCACAGTTATCTCTCAAAGCTGGAATGGGGAGGCTAATCTTTCCTGAAACCTGGATCTCATTTGAAACTGCCGGGCTGGTTTTGAATCGATTCGTGATATTGGGTTTATTTTGTTATGGCATGAGTATGGTGTTTTGGCTGTATGTTTTAACAAAAGTAGAAGTGAGCCGAGCTTATCCTTTTGTTGGACTTGGTTTCGTTGGCACAATGCTTTTTGCTCACTTTTTATTACATGAACCGATCACTCTTCAAAAATTGATTGGCACAATGCTGGTTGTTTCTGGTGTATTTTTGCTTGCCCGATAAACAATAATATTTTACCTATAGAAAATTGATAGGAAGTTTTATGAGTTATTTACTAGTTTCTCCATGTAGGAACGAAGCCGCATATATGCGCATTACTTTGGATAGCGTGGTGAATCAAACGGTTCAGCCAGATGCCTGGGTTATTGTGGATGATGGATCTACTGATGAAACCCCAAATATTCTGGCTGAATATGCAGAGAGATATCCCTTTATTAAAGTTATAACTCGTGAAAATCGTGGGCATCGCAGTGTTGGACCTGGTGTTATCGAAGCGTTTTATCATGGCTATGATCAGGTGGATGTTTCTCAATTTGATTATGTCTGTAAGTTTGATTTGGATCTGGACTTACCCCCTAAATATTTTGAAATTTTAATCGAACGGATGCGGCAGAATCCTCGGATTGGGACTTGCAGCGGTAAGGCATACTTTAGAGATAAAAAAACGGGTGAATTAGTTAGTGAAAAATGCGGGGATGAAATGTCGGTGGGTATGACCAAGTTTTATCGACGCACTTGTTTTGAAGCGATTGGTGGATTTGTACGTCAGGTTATGTGGGATGGCATTGATTGTCATAAATGTCGGCAAATGGGGTGGATTGCAGTAAGTTGGGATGAACCTGATTTACGCTTTATCCATTTGCGCCCAATGGGATCAAGTCAGCAAGGTATTGTTACTGGACGTATGCGTCATGGGTTTGGTCAGTACTTTATGGGAACAGGTCTTACTTACATGACAGCATCATCGATCTTTCGAATGTTGCATCCGCCTTATTTTCTTGGTGGTGCTGCTATGTGGTGGGGATATGTGAAAAGTATGCTGCAAGGTAAGCCGCGGTTTGATGATAAAGAACTTGTTCGATTTATTAATAAATATCAATGGCAGTGTTTATTAAAAGGTAAAGCCAAAGCGACTGAAGATCTGAATGCTCAGCAGGCAAAGGTGTGGGATCAACAATATGCCTGATAAGGCCGATTCTTCATTGCGAATAGCTTATCTGGCCCCCGAGATTCCAGCACTATCAGCAACGTTTGTTTATAACGAAATATTAGAGCTCAATAAGCTTGGGGTTGAAGTAAAGCCTTTTTCAGTTCATCGGCCGGGGCATCTAGCCACTGAAGCATCTCTTAGTCAGTTAAGAAATAACGTTTTTCATTTGTACGAGACGCCTAAACTTCAGGTTTTATCAGATAATCTTATTATGCTATTTACTCGTCCGATCGGGTATTTTCAAGCTGCTGGAAGATTAATAAGTGATGTCTTAAATCAAGGTCTGATTTCCCGGTCTGCATTGGGTCTTGGTTATCGATTTTTTTATTCGGCAACTTTGGCAAAACAGCTAAGACGAGACAAAATTCAACACTTGCATGTGCATTTTGCTCATATTCCTACGGATATAGCGATGTATGCTGCGCCGATGGCAGGCATTGATTTTAGTGTCCAGGCGCATGCCAATGATTTATTCGAACGGGGCTGGTTACTCAAACAAAAGGTAGCGCGCTCTGCTTTTTTTGCCACCATCTCAGAATTTAATCAACGCTTCCTTGAGGATTTAAACACCGATTCACAAAAAATTAAAATTGTGCGATGCGGCGTTGACCAAGGATGGCAACCTCCTGCTAAACCCACCCAAAAGAATGAGATCTTCACTATTGGTTCAGTCGGTCGGCTGGTTGAAAAAAAAGGAATAGATACACTTATTGATACTATTTCCAAACTGGTTAAAGATGAACGAAAAGTCTGTCTGAAAATTGCAGGTAATGGCCCGCTGGAATCTGCCTTAAAAAATCAGGCGGTTTCACTCGGAATAATAGATGAGTCCGTCCAGTTTGTCGGCGCCTTGCCCCATGATCAGGTGGCTGAATTTATAAGCGGTTTGGATGTGTTTGTATTGCCGTGTAAAAAAGACAGTAACGGTGATATGGACGGCATTCCCGTGGTATTAATGGAAGCCATGCTTTGCCAGATACCGGTGATTTCAACCGAGCTTTCAGGCATTCCGGAATTAGTGGTAAATAATATTTCCGGTCTAACGATACCTCCAGAAAATGATATTGAATTAGCTAGGGCGATAAGCCAACTTATGGACTTACCAGATACAAGGCTACGATTGGTATCAGGAGGCAAGCAACGCGTTGAGGATGAGTTCTTGTTAAATAAAAATGTGGCAAAGCTTATAAAGTTAATTCAGACCTCATTAAAAAGCAGAAAAAAATAATGAAATTAACGGGTTCAACACCTCAGCTGAATTTTGGTCGAAATCAGTATTGTTTATTGGGGCTGCCTTTTGATGCCGTATCGCTTAAAGAAGCTGCAGCGATTATCTCAGAATCTATCGAACAACAGACTCCCTGTTTTGTCTCTACCCCTAATCTTAATTTCACCGTCATGGCCCAGGACGATCCTGAATTTTATAACTCAGTGATTGAAAGTGATCTGGTTGTTGCAGATGGCATGCCTCTTATTTGGGTCGCAAAGCTACTTAATCTACCAATCGAAGAACGAGTTGCCGGTTCGGATCTGTTCGCTTATCTATCAAATCAACCCAGAGAGCGAAAAATTCGGGTATTTTTCTTTGGTGGTGAAACAGGGATTGCTGAAAAAGCGCACCATGAATTGAATAAAACCAGTCCAGGTATGGAATGCTGTGGATTTTACGATCCTGGGTTTGTTTCGATTGAAGACATGAGTACTGAGAACATTATTGAGCATATCAATGCTTGTGTGCCTGATTTTATTGTTGTCGCGCTAGGCGCGAAAAAAGGGCAACGCTGGATTATGCAAAACCGAGATAGCTTAAATGCTCCAGTTATTAGTCATTTGGGGGCTGTGATTAACTTTGTTGCTGGTAGTGTGCAGCGTGCCCCTGAAAAATGGCAACGTTTTGGTATCGAGTGGTTATGGCGTATCAAACAGGAACCGAAGCTATATAAACGCTACTTCGGTGATGGTTTGCGATTCATACAGATGCTGCTGACACAAGCATTGCCTCTATCTATATATAGAAAGAAGCTTGAACGAGACGTAGGCGCTAGCAAATCAGAAGTCTTAACTGATACATTACCGCATCATGAAGATTTCATGGTTAGCTTGAAAGGCAATATCTCTGCTGATCAGTTACCCGAATTAGACTCAGCTTTTAAAACTGCCTTGGAAAAAAATAAAAATATCATTATTGATGGGGAAGATATTCAAAACTTATCAATGGAGGTCCTAGCCAGATTGATGATCTTTCAAGGCAAGTTGAGAAATTGCAATAAACAAATGTTATTAAAAGATTTTCCTGACAAGATTGTTACACTGCTACGCTTGTCTGGCGTTTTACCCAGATTCAGGCTAATCTGGACAAATAAATAAAAATAGGGAAGAGGGGTAGACTTTGCTTAATATAAAGACGACAGGGATGTTTATCCTTGCACTCACAATAGCCATAATAGCCTATTGGGCAGGGCTTGCCGAAGCTGTTTCAAGGTGGAGCAACCAGGAAGAATATAGCCATGGCTTTTTAATCCCATTAGTTACTCTCTTTATTTTATGGGAAAAACGTAATTTAATTAATGCTGCAAAAGGCCCACCTCTGTGGTCTGGGGTCTTCGTAATACTGGTTGCCATCATTATTTTCATTGTGGGTGAAATCAGCGCACTGTTTTTACTTATTCAATATTCCTTTGTAATGGTTCTGCTTGGGCTTTCGATGGTTACTGTCGGCAAAGCGACTAAATATACCTTTGCTCCAATACTGTTACTTTTATTTGCCATCCCCTTACCCTACGTTATAGAAGTCGTTCTTACTGCCAAGCTTCAGTTATTTTCTTCGTGGTTAGGTGTTCAGGTCATTCGGCTATTCCAGATCCCGGTATTTCTCGAAGGCAATATTATTGATCTAGGTGTCTATCAGCTTCAGGTGGTAGAGGCCTGCAGTGGGCTGCGTTATCTCTTCCCGTTAATGAGTCTGGGCTTTATTGCTGCGTATTTTTATCAAGCGGCATTCTGGAAGCGTGCAACCGTTTTTCTGATGACGATTCCAATTACCATATTAATGAACAGTTTCCGGATCGGCGCTATTGGTGTGATGGTTGATAATTGGGGCATCTCAATGGCAGAAGGTTTTCTGCATGATTTTGAGGGCTGGATTATCTTTATGGCCTGCGCCGCTTTGCTTTTTTTACTGGTGGTGTTGCTGGAGAAAATTGCCCCCAGTCGCAAAACATTGTCACAGCTGTTTGGTGTAGTGGATCATGCACCTGCTAATAAAATGTTCAGTGGAGATTCGCTTGGGTATTCTTACAAACCATTTATAGTCGTTCTGCTGATTTTAATTGCAGCTCTATTTGCTACCAAATTTGTTGATAATCGGGTTGAAGAAATTCCTGAGCATCAGGAATTTATTAGTTTCCCATTACAATTTAACGATTGGATTGGACAACACGAGAAGTTAGATGAGCGTGTGGTGGATGTGTTGGGTATGACAGACTATTTGTTTGTTAACTTCACTGGAATGGATAGTACGATTGTTAACCTTTATGTAGCTTATTACGAAACACAACGAAAAGGTCAGTCACCGCATTCACCGCGAGTCTGTATTCCAGGCGGAGGCTGGGAGATTGCCGATTTTCGCCGAACCGAAGTCATGGGTGAGCCAATTAACCGCGTTATTATCAAAAATGGCGATCAGGAACAGTTGGTTTATTACTGGTTTCAGGGCCGTGGCAGACAGATTGCAAATGAGTATTTTAATAAGTGGTTTTTATTCAAAGATGCTTTATTGGAAAACAGAACAGATGGCGCATTGGTTCGCTATGTCACGCCTGTGCATCCCGGGGAGAGTCATCAGGACGCTGATGCCAGAATTCAGTCGCTTATGAAGAATACTTCACCCGAAATCAAACGTTATCTTGCAGAATAAGTTTAGGAATATGGATATGAAAAATTTAAAACGTACCGTTCTTACAGCCTTATTGGTTGGTGTCATTTCAGGCTGTGGTTCTGCCGAGGAATCTTCTGAAAAGTTCATTGAAAGCGGTAAAGAGCTTATGAACGAGGGGGATTATGACAAAGCCCGGTTAGAGTTCCGGAATGCCTTGCAGATTAATCCGTTAGAAGCCGAAGGCTATTACCAACTGGCGTTGATAGATGAAAAGAATCAGAACTGGAAAGGGATGTATGCCAATTTATCCACGGTAGAGTCGCTGGAACCGAATCACGTCAATGCCATCGTTAAGCTGGGTCAAATACAATTATTATCTGGTCGCCTTGATGAAGCGATGGAACGGGCTGAAAAAGCACTTTCTCTGGAGCCGGAAAATATCGAAGCCACCTTGCTTCAGGCAACTGTGTTTATCAAACAGGAAAAATTTAACGAAGCTGAAAAACAAATTGATCAGGCTTTATCGATAGATAGTACATCTATGGAGGCATTATCAGCCAGAATAATGCTCTATAAAGAAACTGAACAATATGATGCCGCACTTACTGCTGCTGACGAAGCATTAGTTGCTCATCCGGATTCATTGCCAGTAAAAATGATTAAGTTGAGTATTTACGAAGCACAAAAAGATTTTAACGCAATGGAGTCACTGCTCGCATCACTATCAGAAGAAATGCCTGATGAAAGCTGGATTGCGATTTCTCGCACTAAATTGCTCAATGATGGATTAAATCGTCCTCAGGATGCTCGCAAGGTTATGGAAGATTATATTGCGGCTAATCCTGATGATATTGAAACCAAACTGGCTTATGTTGGTTTTTTGAATAATTCTGATGCCGATGCTGCTGTGGCGAAGCTTGATCAATATTTAGCAGAAAATCCTGATAATCAGGAATTACGCTTTGCCAAACTGGAAATGTTGCAGAGACAGGGTAAAACCGATGATATGGTCGCTGAATTGGAAGCCATTATTGCCGCTGAACCTGATACTGAAAGTGGTTTGAGAGCAAAGGCGACATTAGCAGGTCTTGAAGCCAGCAAAGAAAACTTTGACCAGGCTGAAAAAATGGCTGATGAAGTACTTGCCATTGACTCACAAAATGAACAGGCGTTATTGATAAAGTCGAAGTTACAAATTCGTAATGAAAATTTTGATTCTGCGATAAGTAATCTTCGCACAATAATTCGTAATAATCCTGAAGCCGATGAGGCGATGGTTTTGCTGGCCCAGGTTTATATGAAAACCGGTTCAGCACAATTAGCTGAGAATAGCTTCAGACAAGCGTTATCCGTTAATCCACGTAATCCTCAAGCAGCCATGTCAGTTGCCAGTAGCCTGATGCGCAATAATGATCTGGATCGAACTGAAGATGTATTGATTGGCGCTCTCGAGGGAAATCCGGAATCTGAAGAGTTATTGCAGGCGCTGGCACAGGTTCGAATTCTTAAACGTGACTGGGCTGGAACCCAGACAACGTTGGAGTCTTTGGGGGATTCTGAGTCGGCCCTGACGCACCTTTTGAGTGCTCAGATGTATCAAGGACTTGAAGACTATGCTTTGGCCATAACTGAATATGAACGAGCCCTGCAGATTGATCCTGGTCTTACTCGTGCATTGCAGGAGCTGGCCCAAAGCTATGTGCGTCTTGAACAGCAAGAAGAGATGATTGAATATCTTAATCAACATATTGCTGATCATCCTCAGCAGTTAAATGGATACTCGGTATTAAGTAATTACTATGTATCTCAGAACGACTGGGATGCAGCGATTGGTGTCACCGAAAAAGGAATTCAGACGAATCCTCAGTGGAATGGTGGCTATGGCATGATGGCTGGTCTTTATCAGCAAAAAGGCGATATGCAACAGGCCGTCTCAACGTATCAGGAAGGTCTGGAAAAATTACCTGAAGATAACGTTCTTACTTTACAGCTGGCCTCAACATATGAAGCAATGGGAGAGTTTCAAAAAGCCCGGGAGTTATATGAAGAAGTTATTTCCCGAGATCCTTCAATAGATGTTGCTGCCAACAATCTGGCCAGTTTGCTGACCGATCAATTTGAATCCCCAGAAAATCTGCAGCGGGCATTAACATTATCCAGCCGTTTTCGGGATTCTGAACAACCTTATTTTGCCGATACCTTTGGTTGGGTAAACTACAAAATGGGGAATTATGAGGATGCCAGATCGGCATTGGAGACAGCGACTTCAAGTGATGGATCAATTGCTTTATTCCATTACCATCTTGGCCGTGTATATGCTGCCTTAAGTATGCCTGAAGAGGCACGCCAGTCATTGGAGCGCGCGCAGCGTATGGCGAACGAAGAAAATGATGAAGAACTGATTGGTAAAGTTACTGAACAATTAAGTCAGTTGTAGTGTGATACATTTTTGTTAGTAAATTCTATGCATTTAAAACGGATTAAAGCGTGTATCTTTTTGTAAAAAAAAACAAAATGATAAATTGTTAACTTTAATCCGTTTTGCATAGGTTGATTTATTGAATCCAAGATAAAATAAACACTATTACTTTTATCTTGACGTAGTTGTCATGGTAAGTGTGCAGGCAATAGAATTCGGAATTCTAATCAAGCTGATGAGCTGGAATACATAGTAGTTTTCTTAATATTCTCATCAAAATCTAATTGAAGTTAAATTTAAGGAGTTTTGCCTGTGGAAAGGGAGAATATTGTCTGGCACATGCACAAAGTCAGTAAAGCGGATCGTAGTCAGCAAAAAAAACAGCGTTCTGCCATTTTATGGTTTACCGGCTTAAGCGCGTCGGGTAAATCCACTATTGCCGGTGCAGTAGAACAGGCTTTATTTGAGTTAGGACATCATACCTATTTGCTGGATGGTGATAATGTCAGACATGGCCTGAACAAAGATCTTGGTTTTTCTGATGATGACCGAATTGAAAATATTCGTCGCATCGGCGAAATGGCCAAATTGTTTACCGATGCCGGGTTAATTGTCTTAACCGCTTTTATTTCACCTTTTCGTTCTGATCGGCGATTAGTACGCGACCTGGTCGAAGCGGATGAATTTGTCGAAGTCTATATGGACACTCCGCTCAGTGTCTGTGAACAGCGAGATCCCAAAGGTCTGTATCAAAAAGCCCGTCGGGGTGAGATCAAGAACTTCACCGGGATTGATTCCGAATACGAAGCTCCGGAAGCGGCTGAGGTCACTTTGAATACGGCGGAATGTGATATTGCTGAGTGCGTGGCGCAGGTAATTGAGTATTTACGGACAAACAACATCATCCATAGTAAGGCTTAAGATGCGTTTTATTGATGTATTTAATGGCGATGCTGATGGCATTTGTGCGCTGGTGCAATTGCGACTGGCCGAACCAAGAGATTCGGAGTTAGTTACCGGCATTAAGCGGGATATTAATCTGCTTAAGAACGTACAGGCAGCTGCAGGTGACAAGCTGACAGTGCTGGATATCTCAATGGAAAAAAATGCCATTGATTTAATGCGCTTGCTTGATGCGGGGGCCGATGTATTTTATGCCGATCATCATCAACCAGGTGAGATACCACAACATGCCGGTTTATCTGCTTATATCGATATGGCTGCCACTACCTGTACGTCACTAATCGTTGATAAATACCTTAATGGACAATTTCATCAGTGGGCCATCACTGCCGCATATTGCGATAATCTGACTGCTGTGGCAGATAAACTTGCAGACGAAGCCGGCATGACCGATGCCCAACGTGAAGAATTATCGTCGCTGGGTATTTATCTGAATTACAACGGCTATGGCGCTAATACCGATGACTTGTTATTCCATCCGGCCGAGTTGTACAAACAGTGTGTTTCCTATACTTCGCCCTTTGATTTCATTCATGAAAATCGTGCGGCTTATGAAAAGCTATCAACCGGTTATAACGAAGATATGCGTTCGGGCTTAACCATCGACCCAAAATACCAAACCGATAAGCTGGCCGTTATCTGTTTGCCCGATGAAAAGTGGGCCCGTCGAGTCAGTGGGGTATTGGGGAATGAATTGGCAAACCAGTTTCCCGATCGGGCACATGCAATTGTTTCAGTAAAGGATGCTGATCATTATCTGGTGAGTTTACGGGCACCGAATTCCAACCGTAGTGGCGCCGATGAGGTTGCTGGTCAATTTCCAACCGGTGGTGGGCGTAAAGCGGCCGCCGGGATTAATGCACTGCCAATGAATCAGCTTGATCATCTGATACAGGTAATGGAAAACCAATACGCCTAGTGTTGAATTTAAAAAAGCCTTGCAGAGACTATAATCTGCAAGGCTTTTTTATGTGCAGTTTTTAACCTGCCATGCGTTTTAAAACATCGTCTTTACGAATAAAGTGATGATACATCGCCCCGGCAATATGGGCGATCACCAGAAATACCAATAAAAACGCAAAAGGAGAGTGCCACTCACCCAACGCAAGTGCCCATGGAACTTCACCAGCCGGTTTGCCGATCAGTTCAACACCAAACACTTTGACCGGATAGCCTTTACCGTGAATATATAAAGCGCCAAGGAATGGCATAACAAGCATGGATAAATACATCAGCCGATGCGTCAGTTTGGCGATAACACCATCCATCCCCGGGTTAGTTGGACGCTGGGGGTTCTGTTTCATCCTCCATAAAAGTCGTGCTACTGTGATGATTAACATGAGGGCTCCAATGGAGACATGCCAAGGACCAAAAGTATCCCCCAGCCAATGTTCGCCATCATTGATGCGATCTGCAAATTTGAAAAACTGCTGCAGCACCAAAACGGCGATGAGCCAATGTAAAAAACGCGTGATGGATCCATAGCGTTCATTATTGTCATGTAACATCTCTCTCTCCTTTGTTTGCCATTATTTCTTATATTCACGAGAACGTTATCTCGCTTAGGGCTTGTTTTTCTTTCATATCCACCACTGCTGGA
>TARA_R110000787_G_scaffold9028_16_pt1 | contig 16127 bp, 14 predicted proteins | sample TARA_R110000787 | Tara Oceans TARA_R110000787 (sample SAMEA4397920) | marine metagenome | biome: Polar Biome; feature: [DCM] deep chlorophyll maximum layer (ENVO:01000326); material: water (ENVO:00002006), including particulate matter (ENVO:01000060) such as... | depth 35 m
CCGGACTGGCGGGCGTCGTCCTGCTGGTGGGGCTGGCCAATATCGTGATTGAAAAGGCGCGGGTTGACGATGCGGCCCTGCCGCCGCCGGTGGTGCCGACGATGACCAGCAATGCGGCCGTGTCACCGAGGGATCCGCTCGCCGAACTCGGGGTTCAGCCCGCCCCCGAACAGGCACCGATCGTCCCCGACCTGGAGCCCGACCCCAATTTGCGCAAGCCCATGGACCGCGATCCGGCGCAGCCGTCGCGCTGACGCCTATGGTCATGGTCAGGGAAGGCCGCCCATGATGGCGGCGCTGAAACGAGTCCTGATCCTGTGGTTGCCTGGATTGGCAGTCCTGCTTGCCGGATTACAGCGCGCATTTTTGACCGGACAGGCCGACCCGTGGGACTGGGCTTTGCCCGCGCTGCTGGTGATGGCGGCGATGGGGTTGGTGCTCCCGCAGCGGGGGTGGCCCTTGCTGGCCTGGGCCACGGGCGGCGTAGCGTCTGCTCTGATATTGTGCGGCGTGGCGGCGGGGCGATGGCCTGATCCGGTGGCGGCGATCGGTCTGCTGGCGGTCGCGCTGTCATCGGCTTTCGGCGCGGCGTTGGTTCGGGACGTTTCTCGACGTCGCGCGACGCGAACGGCCGGTGGGATTGTCTTGCTGGCTCTGGCGGCTTTGTTGGTGTGGCGCGGCCCTGCGCAGTTGCTCGAACCGGTCGCCGATCGCCCGACAGTGGCGGTCATCACCGCTCTGCCCTTGTTCTGGGACGAGAAGGGACAGGCCGGGCGCGCCGACGCCGCGATCGTCACGGTGTTGCGCACCCGTTTCACGATCCAACCGATCGACGATCCGGCGCAACTGGACCAGTCGCGCGCGCACCTGCTGCTGCTGGCCCAGCCGCGCGCAATGACGCCCGAGGCGCTGGTGGCGGTCGATCGCTGGGTGCGGGGCGGGGGCAAGGCGCTGGTGCTGGCGGACCCGTTGCTGCTCTGGCCATCCGACCTGCCCATGGGGGATCGCCGTCGCGCGCCGTCCGTCAGCCTGCTAGAGCCGTTGCTGCACCATTGGGGCTTTGCCTTCGGCCCTGTCGAGACGGGTGAACGGCGCTGGTTCCTGCCCGACGATACCCTGGTCACCGTGTCGGGCGCGCAGAGGGCGAGCGAGGCGGACTTGGTACAGCGCAAGCGGATCGGGCGGGGTGAGGTCGTGCTGCTGGGCGACGCCGATCTGATCGATGACCGGCTTTGGCTCGCCGATCCCGCCCGTCCGCTCGACCCTCGCCTCTGGAGCGCTGACACGCCCGCGCGCGTCGCCCACTGGCTGGGCGCGGCGGTTCCCGGCGACCGGCGCTGGATGCGCGAGGGGCCAGCCGTGATCGCGGCGGTGCGTTGCGCGATTCTGGCTGGGATGGGCTGGGCGATTCTGGGTGCGCTACTGATCCAGCGGGTCTGGCCGCGCAACGGCATGAGAACAAAAAAGGTATATCCCGAAGGAGGCGCACGGAAAAGCCGTTGATCCCATTTTTGACCGGCTTTTCCCGGTAAATCCCGAAAATTCCCTTTGCAGCCCAGCCCATGCTTGATAGGTATCTCGCATTGGGGTTTTTCAGGCGTTGATCAGTCCTGTGCATCGGGATTCGCGATCGCGGTTCCGTGGGCAGGAAATCTGTGCCCCATGGAAAAGGGGCCGCTTGTCGCCGTGTCGGACGTTATTCTCTATTCAGGCAACGCATTCAGCGTCGCGGACGGCAAAGGCCGGTTCGTGCTGCCTCTGGAGATGCGCAAGCTGGTCAAGCAGGCCAGCGGCGGCGAAAACCGGCTGTGCCTGTCGATCCACATGGCCAATGGCTGTGCCACAGGCTTTGGCCTGTCGCATAAACAGTTCCTGTTCGACGAAGTCGCCGAGCTGGAACGGCTGGCGCGCGAAGCGAACCGCCCTTTCAACGGTGATCTGGAGCGCGAAAACCGCCTCGGCACGATCGAGGACGTCAATTTCGATGATGGCGGCCGTTTCTTCCTGCACCCCGATATCAAGGAAGAAGTGGGCATCACCGACGCGGCGTTCTTTTATGGCGTGGGTCGCTATTTCCAGTTGTGGAGCCCGCAGGCCCTGGTCGAGAGCCCCGATCGCCCGGCGCTGATCCGCAACAAGGTCAAGCGCTGGCTCGACGCGCGCGCGGCGGAAGCCGGCCAATGAGCGAGGCTGCTCCGCACATCCCCGTGCTGCTCGATGAAGTGCTCGACGCCCTCGCGATCGCGCCGGGCGAAACCCATGTCGATGGCACCTTCGGCGCGGGCGGCTATTCGCGCGCCATGGCGGCCAAGGGCGCGCGCGTCATCGCCTTCGATCGCGACCCCGATGCGATCCGCGAAGGCCAGGACGTCGCCAATGCGCACGACATCCTGCTGATCGCGGGCGAATTTTCGCGGATGCGCGAATTGCTGGCCGAGCAGGGCATCGAGTCAGTCTCCGGCCTGACGCTCGATATCGGCGTATCCTCGATGCAACTCGACCGCGCCGATCGCGGCTTTTCCTTTCAGGCCGATGGTCCGCTCGACATGACGATGAGCCAGGCGGGGATGAACGCCGCCGATTTCCTGAACGAAGCGGCCGAAGAGGACATTGCCGACGTCATCTATCGCTATGGCGACGAACCCCGTTCGCGCCGGGTCGCCCGCGCGATCGTGATGGCGCGCCCATTGGAGCGGACGGGGCAGCTTGCGAGCGTCGTGCGCCGCGCGCTGGGCCACAAGCCGCATGACAAGAAAGATCCCGCCACCCGCACCTTCCAGGCGATCCGCATTCATGTGAATCGCGAACTGGAGGAATTGGAGCGCGGGCTGGAAGCGGCCGAGGCGCTGTTGGAGGAAGGCGGTCGCCTGGCGATCGTCACCTTCCACAGTCTGGAGGACCGCATCGTCAAACAGTTCCTGCGCAATCGCAGCGGAGGCGAGGGGGGCGGATCGCGCCATATGCCCGAGAAACAGGCGAGCGCCGCGCCGACCTTTGCCAAGCCGGCCAAGGCGGTGCGGGCCAGCGAAGCGGAACTGGCGCGCAACCCCCGCGCCCGATCCGCGACGCTGCGCAGCGCCATTCGCACGGCCGCACCTGTGTCTTCGTCTTCCTCCGCCCGGAGTGCCCATCCATGATCGCCGTCAAGAGATTGCAGAGCCTGATCTGGGTGATCCTGGTCGCGCTGGGCGCGCTCGGGGCCTATATGGTGTCGCTCAAGGTCGCGACTGAGCGTAACGAATTGATGCGGGTGCGCGCGCAGATTGCGCGGACGCAGGGCGACATCCGCTATCTGGAGACGGAATTCAGTGCGCGCGCCTCGATGCGGCAGCTCGAAAGCTGGAACCAGCATGATTTTCTCTATGCTACGCCGACCGCTGGACAATATCTGGCGGGCGAACGCGCGCTGGCGCAACTGGACGGGGTGCAGCCCAATGGCCCGGATTATGTCGCGCCGCCGGTGATGGTGGCGATGGTGGAAACCCCAGCCGACCTGCCCTCTGCCCCACAGGCCGCGCCTGCCAGCCCCGCAGCGACGCAGATTCGCAGCGACATCGCCGTCATTCGCGAAGCGCATGCCGCCGATAATGTCGAAAAACTGGCCAAGGCCAAGCCGCCCCGCACGCCTGCGGTGCAGGCCAAGGTCGACGCCGATGTGTCCAAGCCCAATCCAGTCGCGCGCAAAGCCGAGCGGATGGCGATGCTTGATGCCAAGCTGTTGGATGACAGCACGCTGGGTGACCTGAGCGCCACGGCGGCGCGCGAACGCAAGAAGGGGGCACGCTGATGGCCACGATCATCGTGCAGCCTGGTCATGCGCGTGTCGGGCGGCAGCGGGTCAGCCTGACGGCGGTTGCGCATAACCGGCTGATGCTGCTGCTGATCCTGTTCATGCTCATCACGCTGATCCTGATCGGTCGGCTTTTTTGGGTCGGTATCTTCACGCCGAGCGGGCAGGGCGATGATGCACTCTCGGCCTTCCTGCCGGCGCGCGCCGACATCGTCGATCGCAATGGCGTGCCGCTGGCGCGGACGATGGATGCCTATTCCGTGGCGGTGCGGCCGTCCAAGCTGATCGGGGAACCGGCCGAGCTGGCGCGCAAGCTGCATGAAATCTTTCCCGAGGAGGCCGAGGCGACCTTCTACAAGAAGCTGACCGGCAAGGGCTGGGCCTATCTGCGCCGTCGCGCGCTGCCCGAGCAGGTAGCGGCGGTGAATGCGCTGGGCGAGATCGGCATCGAATTTCCGCGCGAGAAGGAGCGGCTCTATCCGCAGCGCACGTTGGCGGCGCATGTGCTTGGCTTTGCGCCCAATAGCGCGGGCGTGGGCGGGATGGGCGTGGAGTCCGCCTTCAACGATCGGCTGACCGACGTGACGCTGCGCGGCAAGCCTTTTGCCGTTTCGATCGACAGCCGGGTGCAGGGCGCGCTGGAAAGCGAGCTTTATGCGCAGATGGTGGCACAGCGCGCCCGTGGCGCAGGCGGTATCATATTGGATGCCAATACCGGCGAGGTGATCGCCATGGCGTCCATCCCGGTCTTCGACCCGAACAAGCTCCAAAATTATGCCGGCAAGAGTTGCAGCCAGTCGCCGCTATGCAACCAGATGGTGCAGGCGCGCTATGAATTGGGGTCGACCTTCAAGCCGTTGTCGATTGCCGCCGCCATGGACAAGGGCGTCGTGACGTCGATGAGCAAGCGCTATGACGCGACCGCCCCGATCGCCATTGGTGGATTCCGCATCAAGGACGATCATGCGATGGGGCGCTGGATCAACGTGCCCGAAACCCTGGTCCACAGTTCCAACATCGCGACGGCGCGCATTGCCGACGAACTGGGCGCAGCGCCATTGCAGGAATTGTTCCGCAATCTCCATTTCGATCAGCGCGCGCCGATCGAGCTGAAGGAGCGGGCGGGCACGTTGTGGCCCGCCAATTGGGGACGGATCACGTCGATGACGGTATCCTATGGCCATGGCATCGCGGTGACGCCGCTGCACCTGGCGAGTGCCTATGCCGCGCTCGTCAATGGCGGCCTGTGGCGGCCTGCGACCCTGCGCAAGCTGGATGCGGATGACGTGCCGCAGGGCCGGCGTGTTTTCTCCGCTGCGACGAGTGCCCGGATGCGCCAGCTGTTGCGGATGATCGTGTCGGAGGGTACAGGGCGCAGCGCCGACGCCAAGGGTTTCCGGGTGGGTGGCAAGACGGGCTCCGCCGAGAAGCCCGAAGAAGGTCGCTATAACAAGAGTTCGCTGGTGACGACGTTCGCCTCTGCCTTTCCGATGGACAATCCGCGCTATGTCGTGCTGGCGATGATGGACGAGCCCAAGGGCAATGCCGAGACGTTCGGCTTGCGTACCGCCGCCTGGACGGCGTCGCCGGTGGTCAAGCGCGTGGTCGAGCGGGTCGGGCCGATGCTGGGCGTGATGCCCGACGAGCGGCGCGACGTGGATATTTCGGACCTGATGCCGCTGCTGTGGAAGCCCAAGGGAGCAAGCGAATGACGCGTCTGGGATCGCTGATGGAAGGTCTGGACGCCAACGTCGGGCCGGACGCCGACCTTGAACAGAACATTAGCGGCTTTGCGATCGACAATCGCAAGGTTGCGCGCGGCACGGTGTTCGGCGCGTTCCAGGGGCTGCGCGTCAATGGCGAGGATTATATTGCCGATGCGGTAAAGGCGGGCGCGATCGCCGTGGTCGCGCGGCCGCAGGCGGTGGTCGAGGGCGCGATCCATATCGCACACGCCAATCCCCGCCGCCTGTTCGCGCAACTGGCCGCCCGCTATTTCGCGCCTTTTCCCGATGTGACGGTCGCTGTTACCGGCACAAACGGCAAAACGTCCACCGTGGAGTTGGCGCGGCAATTGTGGCGGATGATGGGGCATCATGCCGCCTCCATCGGGACGCTGGGCGTCACCACCTCGGTCGATCAGGTTTCGACCGGCCTTACCACGCCGGACATCGTCACCTTCCTCGCCAACATGTCGGGCCTGCGCCGCGAGGGCGTCAGCCATGCGGCGTTCGAGGCGTCGAGCCATGGGCTGGACCAATATCGGACCGAAGGATTGCCGGTCGTCGCGGGCGCCTTCACCAACCTGTCGCGCGACCATCTCGACTATCATGGCGACATGGATCGCTATTTCGACGCCAAGATGCGGTTGTTCGATGAAGTCGTCGCGGCGGATGGCGCGGCGGTGGTCTGGGCCGATGATGCCTGGTCGGACAAGGTGATCGCGCGGGTCGCTGCGCGGGGGTTGAAACTGCTGTCGGTCGGCGAGAAAGGGGAGGCGTTGCGCCTCGTCTCGCGCACGCCGACGCAATTGGGGCAGATGCTGGAGATTGAGGTCGAGGGTAAGCGTTACACCGTCAACCTGCCGCTGATCGGCGCCTATCAGGCGGCCAATGCGCTGACGGCGGCGGGCCTGGTCATCGCGACCGGCGGCGACGTGGCCAAGGTGCTGGAACTGCTGGGCCGGGTGCAACCCGTGCGCGGTCGTCTGGAACGGGCGGTCATCAGCCGGACGGGCGCGCCGGTCTATGTCGATTATGCGCATACGCCCGATGGCCTGAAGGCCGCGATCGAGGCCCTGCGTCCCCATACCAAGGGGCGGCTGATCGCGCTGTTCGGCGCTGGCGGGGATCGCGATGCGGGCAAGCGGCCGCTGATGGGGCAGGTCGCCGCGGAACTGGCCGATCATGTGATCGTGACGGATGATAATCCCCGGTCCGAAGAACCATCCGCGATCCGCGCGGCGGTGATGGCAGGTGCGCGTGGTGCAGAGGAAATCGGCGGGCGTCGCGATGCGATTGCGGCCGCGATCGCGCAGGCGGGCAAGGACGATATCGTGCTGCTGGCCGGCAAGGGGCATGAGCAGGGTCAGATCATCGGTGACCGGGTGCTGCCCTTTGACGATGTGACCGTGGCGCGGGAGTGCGCGGAGTGAGCCTGCCCCCCGTCCTCCGTTCGGTTCGAGCTTGTCGAGAACTATGCGCTGCCTTCTCGACCGACGCTTCTCGACTTCGCTCGAAGCTGCTCGAAGCGAACGGGGAGGAGGGCGCGTGAGGGAGCCATTGTGGACCTCCGCAGATATCGCTCAGGCCACGGGCGGCGCCGTGTCGGCGCCGTTTGCCGTTTCGGGCGTGGCGTTCGACAGCCGCGAAGTGACGGATGGCGACCTGTTCGTCGCGATGAAGGGTGAGGCGACCGACGGACATAAATTCCTCGACAAGGCCTTTGCCCAGGGCGCGGCCGGGGCGATCGTCAGCGAGCCGGTGGACCATCCCCATATCCTGGTTCCCGATAGTGCCGCCGCGCTTGAAGCGCTGGGCCGGGCGTCGCGCAAGCGCATGGGTGGCAAGGTGATCGGCGTCACCGGATCGGTCGGCAAGACCGGGACCAAGGAGGCGCTGTTCCAGGCGCTGGATCGCGCGCATCCGGGCGAGGTTCACCGCTCGGTCAAAAGCTATAACAACCATGTCGGCGTGCCACTCAGCCTGTCGCGGATGCCGCGCGACACGGCGTTCGGCGTGTTTGAAATGGGCATGAACCATGCGGGCGAACTGGCCGCGCTGACCCGGCAGGTGCGGCCCGATGTGGCGATCATCACCGCCATTGCGCCCGCCCATATCGAATTTTTCGGCACCGAGGCGGCGATCGCCGAGGCCAAGGCGGAGATTTTCGAGGGGTTGGCACCGGGCGGCACCGCGATCATCCCCTATGACAGCCCGCATGTCGCGCAACTTTATAACAAGGCCGAGCGGTACGCCGCGCGGATACTGACCTTTGGCACCAGCCCGCAGGCCGACATTCATGCGCGCGAAACGGTGCCTGCGCCGGGCGGCGGCACGCTGGTGACGGCGAAGCTGCCCGATGCCGAACTCTGTTTCACGGTGGCGGCACCGGGGGATCATTGGGTGTCCAATGCGCTGGCGGTGCTGGCTGCAGTCGATGCGGTCGGGGGCGATCTCGCCGCGGCGGGGCTGGCTCTTGCCGACATGCCGGGCCTGCCGGGCCGGGGCGAACGGCGGACCCTGTCGGTCGGTGGCGGCACGGCACTGCTGATCGACGAGAGCTATAATGCCAACCCGCTGTCGATGGCGGCGACGCTCCGCCAATTGGGTCGTGAGCCAGCCGGCCGGCGTCTGGCGGTGCTGGGCGGGATGCGCGAACTGGGCAGCCGCAGCGCGGAACTCCATGCCGACATCGCCGCCGTGCTGCGCGACAACGGGATCGACTATGCCCTATTGGTCGGCGCGGAAATGCAGCCGCTCGCCGATGCGCTGGCGGGCGTGCTACCCTTCGCGCATGTCGCCGATACGGCGAGCGCCATCCCCATCATCCAACAAGACGTGCGCGCGGGCGACGCGCTGCTGGTCAAGGGATCGAACGGCATCGGCCTGTCCCGGCTGGTCGCGGCCCTGGCCAACGGAGAACAAGACTAATGTTATATTGGCTGGCCGAGACGCTGGACTTTGCGGGTATCTTCAACCTGATCCGCTATCTGAGCTTTCGCGCGGGTGCGGCGATCTTCACCGCGCTGATCATCGGCCTCGTCATCGGCCCGAAATTCATCGGCTGGCTGCGCGTCCGTCAGGGCAAGGGGCAGCCGATCCGTGAGGACGGCCCGCAGACGCATCTGGCCAAGCGGGGCACACCGACCATGGGCGGGCTGATGATCCTGACCTCCATGATCATTTCGGTGCTGTTGTGGATGGACCTGTCTTCCACCTATGTCTGGGCCTGCCTGTTCGTGACGTTAGGCTTCGGCGCGATCGGTTTCCTGGACGATTATGACAAGGTGACCAAGGCCAGCCACAAGGGGCTGTCGGGCAAGATGCGGCTGGCGTTCGAATTTCTGATCGCGGGCGTCGCGGCGTGGATGATCGTCAACCAGCATGGCAATACCGCGCTCTACGTGCCTTTCTACAATGGCCCGGCGATCGAGCTTGGGCCCTTCTATTTCTGCTTTGCCGCCTTCGTGATCGTGGCGTTCGGCAATGCGGTGAACCTGACCGATGGGCTGGACGGGCTGGCGACGATGCCGGTCATCATCGCCTGCCTCGCCTTCATGCTCATCGTCTATCTGGTCGGGCGCGCCGACTTCGCGGAATATCTGGGCATTCCGCATGTGCCGGGGGCGGGGAACCTGACGATCCTGTGCGGCGCGATCATAGGGGCGGGGCTGGCCTTCCTATGGTTCAATGCGCCGCCCGCCGCCGTGTTCATGGGCGATACCGGATCGCTGGCGCTGGGCGGCACGATCGGCGTGATCGCGGTGACCGCGCATCATGAAATCGTGCTGGGCATCATCGGCGGCCTGTTCGTGGTCGAGGCGATGAGCGTCATCATCCAGGTCTTCTTCTACAAGCGCACCGGCAGGCGGGTGTTCAAGATGGCGCCGATCCATCATCATTTCGAGCAATTGGGCTGGGCCGAACCGACCGTGGTGATCCGCTTCTGGATCATCGCCTTCGTACTGGCGCTCGCCGGTCTTGCGACGTTGAAGCTGCGATGATCGTTTCGGACGTCTTTGCGGGCAAGACCTATGCCGTGCTGGGGCTGGCGCGCTCGGGCCTTGCGACGGTTGAGACGCTGCTGGCCAGCGGCGCGCGGGTCGTGGCCTGGGACAGTCAGGAAACGGCGCGGGCGCAGGTCGAAGGTCGGGCCGAACTGGGCGATCCGATGGAGATCGACCTGACCGGTTTCGATGGCATCGTCGTGTCGCCGGGCGTGCCGCTCAACCGGCATCCGATCATGATGCGCGCCAGACTTGCGGGCGTGCCGATCATCGGCGACATCGAACTGTTCGCGCTCGCCCGGCCGACCCTGCCGCCGCATAAGGTCGTTGGCATCACCGGCACCAACGGCAAGTCGACCACGACCGCGCTGATCCACCATATCATCGAACAGGCAGGCTATCCGACGGTCATGGGCGGCAATATCGGCCTGCCGGTGCTGGGCCAGCCGCCGCTGGAGCCGAACCTGCAGGGTGTGGGCGTCTATGTGCTGGAACTGTCGAGCTATCAGATCGACCTGACTTATAGCCTGGACTGCGACGTTGCGGTGCTGCTCAACATCACGCCCGATCATCTCGACCGCTACAATGGGTTCGAGGGTTATGTGGCGAGCAAGGCGCGGCTGTTCGCGATGCAGTCGGCGGGGCATGTCGCGGTAATTGCGACTGAGGATGAACCGAGCCGGGCGATTGCTAAAAACCTCCGTCATTCCAGCGCACGCTGGAATCCCACTTCTTCTTCGGCAACGGAAGAAAAGAGAGATCCCAGCGTTCGCTGGGATGACGTGATTGAGGTTGGGGTCAGAGACATCGATCCCAATACCCAACTTGGCTGGCCTGCTTTGCAAGGGCCGCACAATGCGCAGAATGCGGCTGTCGCGATCGCCGTCGCCAAGGCGCTCGATATCGATGACGAAACCCTGGCCAATGCGCTCGTCAGCTATGCCTCGCTTCCCCACCGGATGCAGGCGGTGGCGACGCGTAACGGCGTCCTTTACGTCAACGACAGCAAGGCGACCAACGCTGCCTCGACCGCGCCTGCGCTCGCCGCCTGGCCCGCAAAGGACGGCCGCCCCCGCATCCACTGGATCTTGGGCGGCGTCGCCAAGTCCGACAATCTGGACGAATGCGCGCCCCATTTCGCCAATGTCGCCCATGCCTATACGATCGGCGAAGCGGGGCATATGTTCGCTGACCTGCTGCGCGGCTCTATGGCGGTGGACGATAGCGAGATGCTAAGCGCCGCCGTCCGCCGCGCCGCGCGCATCGCACAGCCTGGTGACGTCATATTGCTCTCGCCCGCTTGTGCCAGTTTCGACCAGTTTCGCGATTTCGAGGCGCGCGGCGATGCGTTCGTCGCGGCCGTCGCGGCACTCGACTAGACGGCATCGGGGGCAGGGCATGAACAGGGAAGGGACGACGCGCATGTCTAGAGCTGGCGACCTGGTGAAAGGGTTTCGCACCCGCACCGTGCCGCGCGAACGCACCGCGCTCGCCATCTGGTTCTGGGAGATCGACCGCGTCCTCCTGTCGCTGATCGTCGCGCTGATGGCGATCGGGCTGGTGGCGGTCGCCGCCGCGTCCCCGGTGGCCGCGATCGATCGGTCGACCGCGCAGATCGCGGTCAATCCGCTGCTCTATTTCTATCGCCAGCTCTTCTTCGTACTGCTCGGCCTGCCGGTCATGCTGGTCATCTCCATGCTGCCCCGGCCGCAGGCGCGGCGGCTGGCCACCTTCATGGCGGTGTTCTTCTTCGTGATGCTGCTGATGGTGCCGTTGCTTGGCAGCACGGTGAACGGCGCGAAGCGGTGGATCGATTTGCCCGGCTTCCGCTTCCAGCCGTCCGAATTTCTCAAGCCCGCCTATGTCGTTACGCTGGCGTGGCTGCTGTCGTTGCGCGGCAAGGATCAGAGCCTGCCGGTCATCCCGCTGACCGGCGTGACCACGGCGCTGATCGCGCTCGTCCTGATGCGCCAGCCCGATTTCGGCCAGACGGTGATCTTCTGCGCCTGCTGGGGCGTGCTGCTGCTGTTGTCGGGCGTATCGATGCGGGCGATCGGCGGGCTGATCGCGGCGGGTCTCGCGGGGCTGGTCGCGGTCTATATGTTCTATGAAAATGGTCGCCAGCGGTTCAACGACTTCCTGGGCATCGGCGTGGATGAGAGTGTGGGGCCGGACCAGACCGACCTCGCCTTCCGCACCATCACCCATGGCGGCTTTACCGGTGTCGGGCCGGGCGGGGGCCAGCATAAGTTTCGCCTGCCCGAAGCGCATACCGACTATATCTTCTCGGTGATTGGTGAGGAATTCGGGCTGCTCGCCTGCATTGCCATCGCCTGCGTCTATCTTGCCATCATCGTGCGGGTGCTGCTGCGCCTGCTGGATGAGGAAGATGTGTTCACCATTCTCGCTGCTGCAGGCCTCACCACCCAGTTCGGATTGCAGGCGATCATCAATATGGGCGTCAATGCGCAGATATTTCCGTCCAAGGGGATGACGCTGCCCTTTATCAGCTATGGCGGCTCCTCTATGCTCGCGCTTTGCATCGGCGTCGGCCTGTTGCTCGCCTTCACGCGACGCAACCCCTTCATGGGTCGGCATACGGTCGTCAAATGGAGTGGTCGATGAGCATTTCCCGTCACTTCGTCCTGGCCGCTGGCGGGACGGGGGGTCATATGATTCCTGCCCATGCGGTAGCCGAGGAGCTGATGGCGCGCGGCCATCATGTCGCTTTGGTCACCGATGATCGTGGGGCGAAGATCCCCGGCATTTTCGATGGCATGCAGGGCAATCGGGCGCAGGTGCATGTCCTGCCCGCCGGACGCATGACCAAGAGCCCGGCAAGCTGGCCCGGTGCGATCAAGGCGATCTGGGCGGGCCGGGCGATGGCGCGGCGGTTGCACGAGACGTTCCGGCCGACTGCCGTGGTCGGCTTTGGCGGCTATCCCGCCATGCCCGCCCTGCTGGCGGCGTTGGCCGATGGCATTCCAACGGCAGTGCATGAACAAAATGCCGTGCTGGGCCGGGTCAACCGCCTGCTTGCCGGACGGGTCGATGCGATCGCGACGGCCTATCCGGGGGTCGAGCGGCTCAAGCCCAAATATGGTGCGAAGGTCCATCTGATCGGCAATCCGGTGCGCGAGGAGGTGAAAGCCCTGCGCGACGAGGATTTTCCCGCGCTGACCGACGAAAGCGTGTTCCGGGTGCTGGTGATTGGCGGCAGCCAGGGGGCGTCCATCCTGTCGAGCGTCGTGCCCGAAGGCCTGTCGATGCTGCCGGTTGCGCTGCGTCGGCGGTTGCAGGTGACCCAGCAATGCCGCGCCGAGGATATCGAGCGGGTGCGCAAAACCTATGCGGAGATGGAGATCCCCGCCGACCTCGCCACCTATTTCAATGACGTGCCCGAAAAACTGGGCTGGGCGCATCTGGTGATCGCGCGGGCGGGGGCATCGACGCTGGCGGAACTGACCTGCGCCGGGCGGCCCGCGATCCTGATCCCGTTGCCAAGCGCCATGGACGATCACCAGACCGCCAATGCGCGCGAGATGACCGACGCGGGCGGCGCGCGCACGATACCGCAGGCGCGCTTTACCGCCGTCGAACTGGCCAAGCAGATGCAGAAAATGGCGATGGAGCCAGGTGCTTTGCAGAACGCCGCCAAGCGCGCATGGGGCTGCGGACGTCCCAACGCCGCACGCGACATGGCGGACCTGCTGGAAAGCATCGGCCATGCACCGATCGTCAATGATCCGGTGCGGGTCGGGCCGATGCCGACGACGCTGAATCTGGCGGGGGTTCCGGCGTGAGGCGGGCTGCCCTTTCCCCGTTCGGTTTGCAACCAATCTCCGTTCGCCCTGAGCTTGTCGAAGGGCCGTCCTTCTTTCCGGCCCTCGTTCAAAAGAAAGGGCAGGGCTTCGACAGGCTCAGCCCGAACGGTTTAGTATATAAGGAATCTCGCTCATGAAGGGTGTCGGCACGGACATCGGCACGATCCATTTCATCGGGATTGGCGGCATCGGCATGTCGGGCATTGCCGAGGTGATGCACAATCTGGGCTATGATGTTCAGGGCAGCGACGTAGCCGAAGGCTATGTGGTCGAAGGACTGCGCGCCAAGGGCATTCGCGTGATGATCGGCCATAAGGCGGAAAATCTGGGCGATGCGGCGGTAGTGGTGACATCGACCGCGATCAAGCGCGGCAACCCGGAGGTCGAGCTGGCGCTGGAAACGCGCGTGCCGGTCATCCGGCGGGCGGAAATGCTGGCCGAACTGATGCGGCTCAAATCCACCGTTGCCGTCGCGGGAACGCATGGCAAGACCACGACGACGTCGATGGTTGCGGCCCTGCTGGACGCGGGCGGGGTGGACCCGACGGTCATCAATGGCGGTATCATCAACAGCTATGGCTCCAATGCGCGGTTGGGCAATAGCGACTGGATGGTGGTGGAGGCCGACGAGAGCGACGGCAGCTTCCTGCGGCTGGACGGCACCATCGCGGTGGTCACCAATATCGATCCCGAACATCTCGACCATTATGGCGATTTCGACCGGGTGAAGGACGCTTTTGTCGAGTTCGTCGGCAACGTGCCTTTCTATGGCGCGGCGTTGCTGTGCCTCGACCATCCAGAAGTGCAGGCGATTTTGCCGCGGGTGCAGGACCGGCGAATCGTCACCTATGGATTTTCCGCGCAGGCCGATATTCGCGGCGACAATGTGGTCAGTTTCCCCGGCGGCAACCGTTTCGACATTCAGGTGCGTGAGCGGGATGGATCGACCCGCAAGATCGAAGGCATCGAAATGCCGATGCCAGGGCGCCATAACGTCCTGAACGCCATGGCGGCGATCGGCGTGGCGCTGCACATGGGCATCGACGATGCGACGATCCAGACGGGCTTCGCCAAGTTCGGCGGGGTCAAGCGGCGCTTCACCAAGGTTGGCGAGATTGCGGTCGGGGGTGGCAGCGCCATCGTGATCGACGATTATGGCCACCATCCGGTCGAGATCAAAGCCGTGCTGGCGGCGGCGCGCGAAGGTGCGCAGGGTCGCGTGATCGCCGTGGTGCAGCCGCACCGCTTCACGCGACTGCGCGATTTGATGGATGATTTCCAGCAAGCGTTCAACGATGCGGACATGGTTTACGCAACGCCCGTCTATACCGCTGGCGAGCAGCCGATCGAGGGCGTGGACAGCGCCGCGCTGGTCGCGGGGTTGAAGCGCCGGGGGCATCGCCATGCTTCGACCGTGGCCGATATGGACGAACTGGTCGATGCGATCGCCGCCGACATCCAGCCGGACGACATGATCGTCTGCCTGGGCGCGGGCGACATCACCAAATGGGCGGCAGGCCTTGCGGCGGCGGTGTCCGCCAAGGTCAAGGAAGCGGTCTGATGTTCGAACTGTTCGCCGTTGGCCTGGAAATGCAGAAGCGGATGATCGACGTGCAGATGCAGGGCGTGGAAGCCGCGCGCGATATGATCGATGCCGCACAGCAAAACGTACAGGCAGGCATGGCCGCGACCCAGGTGCAAGAGGCTGGTATTAAGTCCATGAAAAAATGGATGAATATGTGGGGAGTGCGCGGTTGACTGCCGGGCGTATCCCTCGATCCGCACCACCGCGAGGAAAGCTGACGCGCGATGCGCCATTGGCCCCGCTCGTTTGGTTCAAGTCGGGTGGAGCGGCCGAACTGCTGTTCGAGCCGGCCGATGTCGATGATCTGGCGACCTTTCTTGAGGATATCAGTCCCGGTTATCCGGTGATGGCGATCGGCCTTGGCTCCAACCTGATCGTGCGCGATGGCGGGGTGCCGGGCGTGGTGGTGCGGCTGGGCAAGCCCTTCGCCACCGTCGAGGCGCTGGACGCCACCACCCTGGTCTGCGGTGGCGGGACTTCGGGCATTCTCGTTTCATCGACCGCGCGGGACAAGGGGATAGCGGGGCTGGAATTTCTGCGCTCGATCCCCGGCACGGTCGGCGGGTTCGTGCGGATGAATGGCGGTGCTTATGGTCGCGAGACATGCGACATATTGCTGTCGTGCGACGTGGTGCTGCGGTCGGGCGAGCGGGTGACGCTGTCCAGGGATGAACTGGGCTATAGCTATCGCCATTCGACGCTGCCGGAAGGGGCTGTCGTGGTCAGCGCTTGTTTTCGGGGCGTTCCGGGCGAACCCGCTGCGATCCAGGCGGAGATGGACCGGATCGCCGCTGCGCGCGAAGCCAGCCAGCCGCTGCGCAGCAAGACCGGCGGATCGACCTTCAAGAACCCGGACGGCCACAAGGCCTGGGCGCTGGTGGACGAGGCGGGCTGTCGCGGGCTGCAACTGGGCGGCGCGCAGGTGAGCGAGAAGCATACCAATTTCCTGCTCAACCTGGGCAATGCCACCAGCGCCGACATCGAAGCACTGGGCGAAGAAGTGCGGCGGCGGGTGAAGGACAAGAGCGGCGTGGAACTGGAATGGGAAATTCAGCGGGTGGGCGAGTTTGCCGATGGCTCTGGTGGCAATATGGCGGGAGTGAATAAGTGAGCGGCACGAACCAGATCCTCCCCTGTAAGGGGAGAGGGACCGTTTGCGTAGCAAATGGTGGAGGGGTGTCGCCCTATCGTGAGGGGGAC
>TARA_R110000787_G_scaffold26671_7_pt1 | contig 16119 bp, 12 predicted proteins | sample TARA_R110000787 | Tara Oceans TARA_R110000787 (sample SAMEA4397920) | marine metagenome | biome: Polar Biome; feature: [DCM] deep chlorophyll maximum layer (ENVO:01000326); material: water (ENVO:00002006), including particulate matter (ENVO:01000060) such as... | depth 35 m
CCTTGCATCATATCTAACGCAGAATCGTCAGTACGCTGCTGATCTTCTTTAGCCAATCCATCTTGGTTGATGTCTTTTGGTGCCATTTTCGTCGTTGAGTCAGTTTTGTTGTCATCTGCCATGAGAATCTCCTATTTGTTTTTATTAACGTTCTTCACCAACTCAGTATGTGATACAGCTTATGAGTTGTACAGGGAAGATATGAACATATTTAGTGACGGTATGTAACTTTGTATCAAACTGACTTCTGGTTTTTCAAAATAGACTTAAATCCATACCTATAAAGCCAATTAGTTTTGGGTAGATGAAATAAAGAGTATATTTCTGACAAGGTTATCAATATGTCTATATTGATAATAATTTTGTGGATAATATTTCTGCTATGATGGCACCTTGTTTTTGTAAGCACTGTTATTAAGTACGATTATAAAGGTATGGTTAACGGCTGAAATACGTCTTTATATTTATAATTTTTAACACCGTCTTTGGGTACAATAAGGACATTATATGTCAGAGAAAAAACTAGATAGCCATCTTCCTAACGATGGCAATGAGTATTTATTTACAGATACCTTCCCAAAAGGTACCGGTAAAGGATTGATAGTGGTCGCTATCGCGGCGGTTATCAGTCTGTTTATCTATAATGTATTGCCGTATGATATCAGTGCCAATAAAGGCCTCGCCATGTTGTTCTTTATCGGCGTTTTATGGTTAACTGAAGCGGTACATGTGACGATTACAGCGATATTGGTGGTGGTCATAGGAGCGCTAATTGGTTTACCGGATTTCGATGCTGAAATTGGCTTACAAAGCTTTGCTAATCCAATTATTTATTTGTTCTTTGGTGGCTTTGCACTAGCGGCGGCATTGCATGTGCAGCAATTAGACAGGAAAATAGCGCTCAAGATTCTGTCCATGTCAGGTGGTAATCTGAGGAATGCGGTATTCCTAATATTTGGGGTCACCGCATTTTTATCGATGTGGATATCAAATACCGCGACCGCTGCGATGATGCTGCCACTGGCGCTTGGTATTCTAACGCAGGTTGACCGCGAAAAAGACCGTGGCACTTTTGTGTTCGTACTATTAGGTATTGCCTATTCTGCGAGCCTTGGTGGTTTGGGTACGATCGTTGGTTCACCACCCAATGCTATTGCTGCAAAAGCACTGGATATCGCGTTTGTCGATTGGATGAAGTTTGGTATTCCGATGATGTTGGTGCTGTTGCCATTATTGCTCGGTGCGATGTATTTATTCCTCAAGCCCAATCTTAATCGTCAGGTCACGCTGAACGAAGATGATGAGGCTATTGCATGGAATAAGCCGCGTGTACTGACGATTATTGTTTTTATCGTCACAGCGTTAAGCTGGATACTCTCGAAACAAATTGGTGCCGCACTTAATATTGATGATGTTGATTCTATTGTGGCACTGTTAGCAGCATCAGCAGTGGTCAGCTTAGGGTTGGTCTCATGGAAGCAAGTTTCTGACAATACTGACTGGGGCGTGCTCATGTTGTTCGGTGGTGGTATTGCGCTATCAACGGTGTTAAAAGTTTCAGGCGCATCGTTGGTTCTTGGTCAAGCAGTTGCTAATGGACTGTCCTCTGCACCGCTTATCGTCGTGGTACTGGCAGTTGCAGCATTCATTATATTCTTGACAGAATTTGCTTCTAATACGGCTTCTGCTGCCTTGTTAGTCCCTGTGTTTGCGGCTATTGCTGAGCAAATGGGTCTGCCACCTGCAGTATTAGTCATGATTATTGGTATCGGTGCTTCTTGCGCATTTATGCTACCAGTTGCCACGCCACCAAACGCTATTGTCTTTGGAACGGGTCTTATTAAGCAGACAGAGATGATACGTGTTGGTGTCATACTGAATATTATTTCTACCTTTATCATAGGTTTGTGGGCATATTTTTTCTTACTATAACCTATAAGTGAAAACAGTTATAACCGAACAAACCCAATGTTTAAGTGATTCTTAAACATTGGGTTTTTCATTTACTAGTAGTCATAATGTCGGTATAAAATACTTATCGTTTCTTTCTTGTTATCATTGATGTATTAGCTGCTCAAAGCAGATTGGGATGACTATTAACTGACTAGGTTTATCTAACAAGGAACATATAAGATGTCTAAGGAATCTCTAAAATGCCAACCCTATATATGATTCAATTAGGCGGTCGTCCCAAAGGACGGTTGATTGAACAACATGATATATTTTTTGGCGTGGCCAATCAGGTTAATGAATTAATAGCAGATATCAATAATCATTGGCCTGAAGTGAAAAATAAGTGGCATATTGATTCATACCGCGCTATTAGCAAAGTTGATAATTATGCGATTAAATTAGTGGAATCCAATATTCAAACAGAGTGCGCCAACGACTTAAAGCTATTCTTTATCAATTTAGGCGGCTATCAGCAGGGCAGTTTTGAAGAATTTCATTATAAGCTACTTATCGTGGCTGATAGCCAAGCAGATGCAGTTAAACAAGCAAAACAGAGCGAATTTTATAAACAATTTACTTTTAAAGATAAAGCATCGCCTTTTAACGCTGCTTCACATATTGATGACAAGTTTGAAGTAGATATAGACAACATATATAACGTCAATGATCTTATCTCAAATGTTAAAATCATTATCGAGCCTCTTGCCAGAGCGCTTGATAAAAGTATAAATGTCATAGAAGATAAAAAATACGTAGGATATTTAAGTATTAAAAATCTTAAAAAATTAGCACTGTGATAATATTAATTGTTGCTTATGAGTTTATGAGTTTATGAGTTTTAAGAGATACGTCTAATCACTCCTTATCTCCGTGAGATTTTTGGTTATTTTATAAATTTGATACGTTCTATAAGCAACAACTCAAGTTTAGGCCATACACGAGTAACTTGAATCGCAGCTCAATTATCCCCATAATCTAACTACTTCTAAATAATAAATAGCCTAAGTAAATATGCCTGATACTTCAAAAGAAAACCAAGAAAAAAGCCAGCCTGTACAAGCCGAAAATCTGAACGCCGAGACAAAAAATACGCAGAAAAGTGTGGATACTCAACAGGTTATTTCTGTTGCTAATTTAACTGTGCTCGCGAAGGACGAGTATTATCTCAGTCGCCTTGAGCGTGAGCTGGCACGTGCAAAATCGTCAGCTAATAAAAATAGCAATACGGATGACAAAAACAATGTTAAAAATAGCAATGATTTGGATAAAAAACGCGCGCAATATGAGCAATTAAAAGCTCGCTCGCAACAAGCGGTGCAAGCGCGTATAGAGAGCATTCCAGATAGGCTGGCAGAAAAACTGAATCATGATCTCCCTGTTAGCCAACGTGGTGATGATTTGATTCAGGCAATCATCGATAACCAAGTGATTATCGTTGCAGGTGAGACAGGCTCAGGTAAAACTACGCAGCTGCCTAAGTTAGCAATGTTAGCAGGGCGCGGTATACGTGGGCAAATAGGGCATACACAGCCTCGACGACTGGCGGCACGCAGTGTGGCAAACCGTATCGCTGAAGAATTGGGCGAGCAGCTTGGTAATACGGTCAGCTTCAAGATTCGCTTTAATGAGCAGGGCACGGCGCAATCTGTCGTTAAACTAATGACTGATGGTATCTTACTGGCTGAACTTGGTCATGATCGTTTTTTGAGTAAATACGATACTATTATTATTGATGAAGCCCATGAGCGTAGTTTAAACATTGACTTTATTATGGGTTATTTAAAAAAACTGCTGCCCAAGCGCCCTGATTTAAAAGTCATTATTACCTCAGCGACACTGGACACTAAACGCTTTAGTGAATACTTTAGTCGCTACGATAATAAGCTTAAACGGCAAATTCCTGCGCCTATTTTTAATGTCGAAGGACGAAGCTTCCCTGTCGAAGTGCGTTATCGTCCGTTAACAGATGAGCCAGTAACCAGCTCAGACGATGATAGCTACGACGACTTTGAAGAAAATCTGCCACGTGCGGTGGTTGCTGCAGTGGAAGAATGCTTTAGCGATGCACAAAGTAAAGGTCATTCTGATCAAGCAGATATCTTGATATTTGCAGCCACTGAAGCTGAGATTCGTGAGCTCCAGGAAGTACTTGAGCGTCATGGACCTAAGCATACAGAAGTGTTGCCACTATTTGCACGGCAGACTTACGAAGAGCAACAGCGTATCTTTCAGCCATCAGGTCGCGGCCGACGTATTGTTATCGCGACTAACGTCGCTGAGACGGCATTGACCGTACCGGGTATCCGCTATGTGATTGATTTGGGTTTTGCGCGTATATCACGCTATTCTTATCGTTCGCGCGTACAGCGTTTACCAATTGAAGCCATCTCGCAAGCTGCTGCCAATCAGCGTAAAGGGCGTTGTGGTCGTGTTGCGCCGGGTGTTTGTATTCGTTTATATAGCGAAGAGGACTTTACTGGTCGTCCTGAATTTACGGAACCTGAGATTTTACGCACTAACTTAGCATCCGTTATTTTGCAAATGGCAAATCTGCGCCTAGGAAGCGTCGATGATTTCGCCTTTATTGAGCCGCCTGACAGTCGCTTGGTTACTGATGGACATAAATTGCTTGATGAGTTAGGCGCGATTACTGCTAAAAACGACGTACCTTCAGCTAAACAAACTAACAAGCCAAAATCAAAACAGGGTCTGGATCATCTGGTTCTGACACCGACTGGTCAAAAGATGGCACGTATGCCAATCGATCCAAGGCTGGCACGTATGCTGGTAGCTGGTAGCGATTTTGATTGTATCCGAGAAATGCTCATTGTCGTTGCGGCGCTTGCTGTCCAAGATCCACGCGAGCGGCCAGTAAATAAGCGCCAGCAAGCGGATCAGAAGCATGCTGAATTTCGCCAAGATGATTCTGATTTTTTATTCTATTTAAGTCTGTGGAAAGCCCTGTTTGAGAAAGACGAAGATGGCAATAAGTTGTCTGGCAATCAGCGTAAGCAGTTTACGAAGAAAAACTATCTAAGCTTCCCGCGTGTACGTGAGTGGAGTCAAACCCATCGTCAGTTAGTACAAATGGTCACTGATCTTAAGCTGACTGATGCTAATGAGGCAAAAACTGCTGACAAGCATGCCTCGAAAGAAGTGACTCACAGTGACCCTACCGCGATTGAAGATGAAGCACTCAAAGCGGTTAAATACGCCAATTTACATCGCGCATTGTTGACGGGTCTGTTGTCTACGATTGCTCACAAAACTGAAAATCGTGGTGAATACTTAGCCGCTCGCCAGCAGAAAGCCAAAATATTCCCAGCCAGTACGGTTTTTAAGCAAATACCACCTTGGGTCATGGCTTTTGAAGTGGTCGAAACCTCACAAGTCTTTATGCGTACCGTTGCCAAGATTGAACCAGAATGGATTATTTCAGCCGCCGGTAACTTATTAAAATATCACTACTTTGAGCCACATTGGTCGAAAAAAACTGGCCGCGTTAAAGCTTATGCCCAAATCAGTTTATTTGGTCTGATTATTATCAGCAAGCAACTGACCAACTATGAGCAAGTTAATCTAAGCGAGTCGCGCGAGATATTTATCCGTGACGGTCTGGTTACTGGAAATTTAGGTAGACAAGCACCGTTCTTACAGCATAATATGGATAAAATTGCTGACATTGAACGCATCGAGGATAAATTACGCCGCCGTGATCTATTGGTCGATGAAGAGTCCTTGTATCAGTTTTATGATAAAAAAATCCCCGATCATATTGCGAGCCGCAAAACGTTTGAAGACTGGCGTGCCGAAGTTGAAAAAACCGATACTAAGTATCTGTTCTTTACCGATGAAGACGTGCTTAATAGCCAAGCACCGACCACAGGCGATTTCCCAGAAGTTTGGAAGCTGGGTGACTTAAAGCTGCCACTACGCTATATCTTTGATCCAGCAAGCGATGATGATGGGGTAACCATCCGTGTGCCGCTTGTCGCCCTACCGCAGCTTGATGCGATTGAGCTGTTATGGGGTGTACCCGGTTGGCGTTATGAGCTGGTATTGCAGTTATTAAAATCATTACCAAAAGACATTCGTCGCCAGATTGTACCTATTCCTGATACTGCTGATAGTTTGTTTGATGAGTTGCAGCCTGCGGGTGGACAGGGGTTATTAAAACAGCTTTGCCAAGCACTTAACCGCCGTGGCATTATGTCAGTCACCGCCGAGCATTTTAATCCGTCTAGTATTGATCGTTATTTGCAGCCACAAATCTGCGTGGTCGATGATAAGAACCGTATCATCGAAAAAGGACGCGATCTGCAAACGCTACAGATTCGCCATGCCTCTCAGACTCGCCAAGCGGTGAATGAGCAGCAAGGTGCGCATACAGAATTTCCTGAACACTTCGCCTTTAGTAAAAACCATCATAGCGCAGGGGTGGTTATGAAGCAGTTTGCTGCTTTGGTTGCTGATGAGGCAGGTGGAGCGGTATCTATCCATCAATATACCGATGTTAATGCAGCACTGCAGGCGCACCGTATCGGGGTGTTAACGCTAATCAAAAGCAGACTTGGCTCAAAGAAAAAACAGCTGACCAGTCAAGTCGACAACATATTTAAACTGGCATTCGCACCGCTTGGTGATATGGAAAAGCTTAAAACTATCATCATTGATGCGACTTTAGATGCAACACTCGAAGAGCACTATGTATTGTTTGATCATACGGCAGACCTACCTGAGAGTGCTAATGATGTTGCGGTTGGACTCAGTGAGGAGCTACCCTTTACTCCTGAAGAGTATAGCCAAACGCTCGATGTGCTACTAAGTAACTTCTTGCTGGTTGGTCAAACGGTTATAAAAACGCTCAAAAGCGTTTATACCCGCTGGCAACGTATTCGCCAAAGCATGCTAATGCTTGATCGAGAGATATTTGGCGAGTCTATTGAAGATATTGAAGATCAGTTAGCAGATTTGCATTTGGCTGATTTTGTTTATCGTATGGATTATAGCCACTGGCAGCAGTATCCACGCTATCTGGAAGCGCTAGAGATTCGTATCGATCGTCTTGAGCACAATGTCGAAGCCGACCTCGATGGCGTCTATGCCCTTGACTTACATATGGAAAGACTTGCAGGACGTGCTAATGATAAAGCCATCAGCGATTACCGCTGGATGGTCGAGGAGTACCGCATTCAACTGTTTGCTCAGCCGATGAAAACCCGTATAGCGGTATCGCCCAAGCGTCTCAGTAAGATATGGGATAAAATGAGTTAGCATAAAAGTAAGCACTTCAGTAACCATTCGCAAATTTTTATGGTCATGCTTTTAGTTGCCACTTTCTAAAAGTATGACACTCTTGTCCGTATTATCAAAAAGCTTATTCAACCGCTTATATAGATATCTTAGACATTATCATGACACTGGCTGCTAAGCTTATACCTTACAAGCCTTTCTAGAGGAATAAATATTCAAGCAATCGCCATGCACTGATTGCTAACCTCTACAGTGTTTCAGTTATCATTTTTACAAAATTAATGCATCTCTTTCACGTTAACAGTCGTATTTGAATCTCTGTCATCTCCTACATTGGCTGGTGCTGTGACCGCATTTGTACAAGGTATTAGTTTGTTATTACTGCAATTATTCCGTACTTTGCCGGATTTTTGCGTGAGTGGTCAGGTAGCTTTCAAGCCGTTTGGCTGATGCTACTTATCACATTGGTGAGCATGCTGATTGTTACTATGCAGTTTGCGCCTGAGAGTTATGCAAAGACAATGAATTATTCATAAAATCAAATCAAGGATTGAAGATGGGAATTAAAGCTATGGATAGCGTCTCTTGTACTGAGACAAAAGATACAAAAATCTCGTTACTCACAGGCGAGATGGCACAAGATATGGTGAATGCTGCATTTATAGAGTCTAAAAGGCATGGTCTAATGGTATCGGTGACGGTGGTTGATCGTTCTGGGCAAATACTGGCCTTTTTAAAGGATCACCGAGCGGGTGTGCACACTATTCGCTCAAGTTATAAAAAAGCCTATACAGCCAATTCGCAAAAAAGAGAAACAGCGGTCATCGCTAGAGGCGTTGCGGACGGTAGTATTGCTGCCGACATCAGGTACCTTGATGAAAACATACTGATCATGCCGGGCGGTATTCCTGTCTATATCGATGGTATTGTGGCTGGGGGTATTGGTGTGGGCGGCGCACAGGGCAATGAAGACGTAAGTATTGCTCGCGCAGGCTTAAGCGTTTTAGAGTAAATATATAGGGCGAGTTCCACGCACTAATTTTTAATTTTCACAATCTTTAGACAGTGCGTAGGTATAGCTTATAGATTTTCCCCAAATAATGCAGATATCAATAAAATAAAAAAAGGCTGGATTAGCAATCGCTAACCCAGCCTTTTTACGTTAAAAAAGAAAAACTAAGGGGTTAGTTTGACCTTTGGATATACCATATTAGCAGGAGAGAGTAGGTTGTCTAACGTCTCTTTATCCATCAGGTTCTCTTCTAGAACGATGTCATAAACACGACCACCGGTTTCTTGGGCTTTTCTTGCCACATAGGTAGACGACTCATAACCCAAATGTGGGTTTAATGCGGTGACCAGACCAATATTGTTGAATACTTCAGTATTACACGCTTCATTATTCATCATTACGCCATCGATGCAGCGCGTGGCAAATATCTCACAGATATTTGCCATCATGCTCATACCGGTAAATAAGTTGAAAGCAATGACTGGCTCAAAGACATTGAGTTGTAGCTGAGCGTTTTCTGATGCCATGACGATAGTGGTATCAATACCCATTACATGAAAACACGCTTGATTGACCACCTCAGGTATAACGGGGTTTACTTTACCCGGCATGATTGAGCTACCAGGCTGCATCTCAGGCAGGCGATATTGTGCCAAGCCTGCACGAGGACCCGAGGATTGCAAGCGTAAGTCATGAGCAATCTTTGATAGACGAGCAGCAAATAGACGCAGATTGCCAGACAAAGCAACATAAGCACTGGTATCTTGTGTGGATTCAATCAAATCTTCAGCGATATAATAAGGTCTGCCAGTCAACTCTTGTAATATCTCAGCACACAGCTCTGAATACCCAGCAGGTGCATTCAAGCCAGTACCGATAGCGGTACCGCCCATATTAATCTCATGAAAGAGTGCGCGAGTTGACTCGATACGTGCCATCTCCTTTTTGACCATCGTTGCAAAAGCGTTGAATTCTTGACCTGCAGTCATCGGTACCGCATCTTGTAAATGGGTGCGTCCCATTTTTAATTGATCGGCAAATTCGATGCTTTTGTTAATTAGGCTTTGATGCAGTATGGCCATCTTTTCTAACAAATGGGTGCAATAGTCATCCAAGGCAACATTGAGCGCCGTTGGATAGGCATCATTGGTCGACTGCGAAAGGTTGACATGATTATTTGGATGCACATGCTGATATTGCCCTTTTTCATAACCTAATATCTCTAAAGCACGATTGGCAATGACCTCATTGACATTCATATTGGTTGAGGTGCCTGTGCCGCCTTGAAACATATCGACGATAAATTGGTCATGATATTTATCAGCGATTAAGTCATCACACGCGGCGACAATCGCATCTTTAACGGTATTATTTAATACTCCAACTTTGTTAAGCGCACACCGCTCATAGTGAAGTTTTCAAAAGCACGTAAGGTTTGGATGCCGTAGTAAGCGTCAGCCGGCACATCGCGATGACCAAGTAAGTCGTATTCTTGGCGAGTAGTGGTTGTCATTTAATAAAATTCCTTCAATAAAAAGTCCTGATAAAAACGTCCATCGCCTGCGATATTTATAAAAACCCTGTTATCACTATGGCGATGCCGCCTCAAATGAGCATTATAGACAACATTTCAGCATAAGCGCCTTATATTGTGACTAATATGGCTGTTTATTTAAAATAAAGACCAATACTGCGCTCAAGATGACAGTACTTGCTATCATAAAAGTTAAAGTGATCGGCTCAGACAAAATCACCACGCCCAGTAAAGCTGCAAGCACGGGCACACAAAGCTGTATAACGGCAGCCTGTGTGTTTTTTAATAAAGGCATTGCTATATACCAGATGCTGTAGCCAATACCAGAGGCAATTGTCCCTGATGCACACGCCAACCATATCCCTGCCATGGTGATACTGTCGATATGAATGAGTTGCACATCCATAATGTTTTGATATATAAAACCAGCGACTAATAATATCGGTATCGCTAGCAAACTTCTGATGAAATTAAAACCTGTGGCTCGCAGCGGTGAGAGACAGGTCTTGCCGCGTATGCTATAGATACCCCATGCCACACCGCTGATTGCCATGAGCATGGCAGCGAGTAATGAAGGCATTGAGGCCGATGGTAGCATCAAATATACAAACCCTGTGATGGCAATAACAAAGGCAATCCATTGCAAATGACTCAATGTCTCTTTTTTATAAATCCCCCAACCAATCATAGTGAGCTGAACCGCTGAAAATAAAATCAGCGCCCCAGTGCCAGTCTCAAGCTCTACATAGGCAATCGAAAAACACAGCGCATAAATAACTAAGCTTATGCTACTCAGCCAATTCCCTCTTTCACTTAATATCTCTTCATTGAAAGAATGACTAAGTCTCAATTTGCGATGTCTTAAGTAGTAGGACTGAGCTGCCATGATCATACTCAAGCAGACAGCAGCGCTTAATAGGCGAACAATGGTAAAGCTCCAAGCGTCTATATAACCCTCTGCTAAGGCCATCCTACAAAACAGAGAGTTTGCAGCAAAGGCTATTAACGCAATCAGCGTATACAATGTGACTTTCAAAAATAATTCCTACAATTAATAAGTGAGTTTTTGCATAAAATAGATCAGCTTTAAGTAGAGTGGTTTTGATGCCATTATTAAAAATAATAACAAGGAAAAAAATATGGATTGGGCAAGTATTTTCATTCATGATACAACATGGACATTTGCTGCTGAGATACTGATACGTGTCATTGTCATGTTTGTGCTCATCATTTCATTTTTGCGCTTTACCGGCAAGCGCGGCGTTCGACAGTTGTCTATCTTTGAGCTTACTATCATCTTGTCACTGGGATCTATCGCAGGTGACCCGATGTTTACCGAGGATTTACCGATTATCCAAGCGGTACTAATCATGAGTACGGTAATACTGCTTTACCGTCTCTGTACATGGGGCATGATGAAATATCAGCCTTTTGAAGATTTGTTGGAGGGTAAGTCCTTATATATCGTCGAAGATGGCATGCTGGTACACGACAAAATAGCAGAAGGGAAAATGTCACATGATGAGTTTTTTGCGGAAATGCGCCAACAGGGGGTCGAGCATTTAGGTCAGGTTCGTACCGGTTTGCTTGAAACTGATGGCAATTTTAGCCTGTTATTATACCCACCTGATGACACCGGTTATGGTCTGCCACTTTTCCCGAAACAGTATCAGGCGGTTGAGCAGATAGAATCAGGAACATATTACGCTTGTATGTACTGTGGATATTTGGACTTTATCTCTGATGCCAATCAGCCTTGCGAGCGCTGTGAAGATAACTGCCGGAATTGGGCAAAAGCCTTAAACACTAAGCTCGTAAGATAGTAATGAGTGCAAGGTTTGACAGTGTTTATTAAATAGCCTAAGCATTATTATTTAATTCAGATGCGTCTAGCAATTTTACCACTTGTTGAACCCGCACCTCTCGAGCGCCGCCAATTGATTGAAATGGTTTGTTATAAGCTGTTAGCTGATCAGCAAAATAAGCGCTTATTTCATCGCGCTGATGCGGGCTATCACGCAAGTCATCAGCAATCCAAGGTGTATCAACGTCGGTTAATAGTATTAAGTCATAATGATGCACCAATGCTGCTTGGGTGAGCACTTCAGGGCAATCGCCATAATACCAATTAGAATAAACCATCAGTTCAAACAAGCTGGTATCACAAAATAAATAATGATGGTCGTTTGACGTTTGTGATACTTGCTTTGCCAACTTATTCTCAAGCAGTATCTGACCTTCTGCAATAGGCAGCAAGTCCTCCCACGTACAGGTCAGCTGCTCTTTATCCCATTTTTCTTGCAGATAGGTGCGCATATACTCTGGCACCCAAGGACAGCCAAAATGGGTAGCTAAATCACGGCACAGTGTGGTTTTTCCCGTACTTTCTGCGCCTAAAACTGCGACCTTGATGACGGACTTAGGCGTATGCTGCGTGAGATTGAAGGCGATAGCGTCGTTGCCATTCATAATAAGCCCAAATTGCGATAAGAGTGAAGACTACGTATTGTAATGCTGTAAAGGTTAGACCTTTATAAAAATAGAGCGGTACTGAGATAGCATCAGCGATAATCCAGAGTATCCAATGCTCAATCTTGCGCCGTGCCATCAGCCACATCGCCATCAAAAACAAGGCAGTGGTCAACATATCAGTATAGTCAACCCACGTAAATAGATGCATGCCAAGCTCAGCGCCATCAAAGATGAAGTTGTTATTGATAACTGGTCTAAAATAATAAACCAGACCAACAAAAGATATAGTTGCCGCGGCTAATAGTGCCAATATAGGTACGTCATTTTTATCTAAACGTTCTACTTGGATAAGGTTTGGCGCATCAGTAGTTTTAAGCTCTTGGTTATGCTGTTGAGCGGTGGGGTTTATATGGTCTCGATGCTGTGTAAGTTCTTTATTTTTTGACCAATTTATCCAGCCATAAATACTCATAATGGTATAATAAGCATTGATAAACATATCACCAAATAATTGCCATTTCCATAACAGATAGACAAATATAGCGGTGCTGACCAAGCCAATAGGGAATACCAAAATATTGGTTTTACTGGCGAGTAGTACACTGGCTACCCCAAAGATAACCGCAATCAATTCCAACCCGATAAACAAGGTCGGATAGTCGGCATACTGACCAAATAACCAATTCAAAAGTTCCACCATTGTCATTCCAAAATAGATAATAAGTTTGATATTTCTTAATAGAGATGTAGACAATCAAAATGCAGATCAATTATTTATACAAATAACGTGAGTAAGCAAGGCTGATTATAACGCAGCTGCCGCAAAATGAAGCCAATCTTTGCCTATTCTTGGCAAGAAGCTGATTATTTGTAACAAAGTATTAGAAAAATAATAATATTCAGGCATAATAAAGGCACTTATTTTAAGTTTACAGTCATTCACCCAAAATTAGACGACTGTTGTTTTACTTCACCTTATGCTTATTTCAAGCACCATAGTAGTAGACAAGGAAGCGTATCATGACGACTTGTATCACAGGCACCGGCCTGTATATCCCGCCTTTTAGCATCAGTAATGAAGAACTGGTAGAGTCCTTTAATCAGTATGTTGAAAACTATAATACAAAACACGCGGCTGACATTGAAGCAGGCACACTCACGGCTCTTCAGCCTTCATCAGCGGCTTTTATCGAAAAAGTATCTGGTATCAAATCACGCTATGTGATGGAAAAAGACGGCATCTTAAATCCTGACATCATGGCACCTGTTATCGCTTATCGTAACTTGGGCGAAGAGCTGTCTATCATGGCAGAAATGGGTGTGGCCGCGTTAAATGATGCCTTGGCTGATGCAGGACTTGAGGCCAATGATTTAGATGGTATCATCCTTGCCTGCTCAAACTTTCAGCGTACTTATCCAGCCGTTTCTATCGAGATTCAAAATGCGATCGGTATGGTGGGCGGCTTTGCTTATGATATGAATGTGGCTTGTAGTGCGGCGACTTTTGGTCTATCGCAAGCACATGGCTCTATCGCATCAGGTCTTGCTAAGCGCGTCGCTGTGGTCAACGTTGAAATTACTTCAGCGCATCTAAACTGGCGTAACCGTGACAGTCACTTTATCTTTGGTGATGTCGCCACTGCTTGCATCGTAGAAGAGCTGGATACGCCTAAAGGCTACGAGATTCTAAACTCTAAGCTATTTACTCAGTTTTCGACCAATATCAAAAACGAATACGGTTTTATGGATCGTTCAGAGTTTTTGGCAGCGCAAACAGAGATGTATCCGGATCTTAAAGAGCCAGTAACCGATAAATTATTCTTACAAAATGGTCGTAAAGTGTTCCGTGAAGTCTGTCCAAAAGTATCAGAAGTCATTACTGAGCATCTACAAGAGAATAACATCGCAACCTCTGATGTAAAAATGATGTGGCTCCATCAAGCCAATGCCAACATGCTAGATTTAATCTTGCGTACGGTCATCGGTAAAGAAGCAGACAAAGCCATTGTGCCGAGTGTCATTGCTGAATTCGCCAATACCAGCTCAGCCAGCCCGATGATTGTCTTCCATCGCTATAAAGATGACCTTGCATCTGGTGATTTGGGTGTTATTTGCTCGTTTGGTGCTGGTTACTCTATTGGGTCGGTAATCGTCCGTAAGGTCTAATTTTTTAAGCCTTGAGTCTTAATTATTAGCAAAATAGTCAAGAATATTCTTGGCTATTTTTTTATTTAAATTTTAAGCAAAGTTGATGCTGCATTCAAATGATCAGAAAAAAGCATCGATATGGTGCAAGCAGCAGAAAAGTTTGTTCATATATTGACAAGATTGCTGAGAGGTTTTAATTTAAGCGCAAAAATTTGCTATAATCACCGTCTTATTTCAATTATTCAATTAAAAGTCCTTTTATGAAAGAATCCTTACGCCTGCGTTTAGACCAAATGGTAGACCGTTATGAAGAGGTCACTGCCTTATTATCAGACCCGAGTGTCATCAGTGATAACAATACATTCCGTGAATTGTCCGTCGAACACAGCGACTTGATGGATATCACCACTTTATGGCAGAACTATGTTGGTGCAGAAACGGATCAGGCTGATGCAGAAGCGATGCTAAAAGAAGCATCAGATCCTGACATGAAAGAGATGATGCAAGAAGAGATTGACAGTGCTCGCGATACTATTGTAGAGATGGAAGAAGCACTTAATCTCATGATGCTGCCAAAAGATCCTAACGATAAAGTGCCCGCATTCCTTGAGATTCGTGCAGGGACAGGTGGTGATGAAGCGGCAATTTTCTCTGGCGATTTGTTCCGCATGTACCAAAAATTCGCCCAGAACCAAGGCTGGACTTTAGAGATTTTGTCAGCAAATGAGGGTGAGCATGGGGGTTATAAAGAAATCATTACTCGTGTGTCTGGTAATAGCGTTTATGGTCGTCTAAAATTTGAGTCTGGTGTACATCGTGTTCAGCGTGTGCCTGATACAGAAAGCCAAGGTCGCGTACACACGTCAGCCTGTACTGTCGCTGTGATGCCTGAAGTTGAAATTGATGATACGGTTGATTTGAATCCAGCTGATATTCGCTTTGATACTTTCCGCTCAAGCGGTGCTGGTGGTCAGCACGTGAATACGACCGACTCTGCTGTACGTTTGACGCATATACCAACGGGTACCGTGGTAGAGTGTCAACAAGAGCGCAGTCAACATAAAAACCGTGCGCAAGCGATGAAAATGCTGATATCAAAAATTCAGCAAGTCAAAGTCCAAGCACAGGTAGATGCCGCTGATACGATACGTCGCGATTTGGTCGGTAGTGGCGATCGTTCGGAGCGTATCCGTACCTATAACTTCCCGCAAGGACGTATGACGGATCATCGTATTAATCTGACTTTATATAAGCTTGATTCGATTATGGAAGGTGACTTGGATGAAATCCTTGATGCGCTGTTACGTGAGCATCAAGCGGACTTGATGGCAAGTATTGGCGGTGCTTAATAAGCACTTCATCAGCCAATAATATAAGAGGCGTATGCCATGCACATGATAACTAATTTATCGCTACTATTACCGTTTAACAAAATCGCGATGACTATTGCCGCGATGTTGATAGCGTTTTGGTTATCTGCTTGTAGCGTCACGCCTTCATCAACGACAGCAGTGCAGCCAAAGCAGACCGATGATACTGCAATGAATGATAAAAATGACCCTTTTTCTTATCAAGCATGTGTTTATCCGCCTAATGAGACTGTACAAGCGTGTACTGCGAAGGGTGGCGCGTTTTTACAGCAAGGTCGCCTTGGTTGCTATCAATGTGTGGTGACTTATACCGATGCAGGAAAAGCTTGCCAAGACAGTACCGACTGCCAAGGTAAGTGCAAAAATACCGGTGAGTT
>TARA_R110000787_G_scaffold164366_3_pt1 | contig 16081 bp, 11 predicted proteins | sample TARA_R110000787 | Tara Oceans TARA_R110000787 (sample SAMEA4397920) | marine metagenome | biome: Polar Biome; feature: [DCM] deep chlorophyll maximum layer (ENVO:01000326); material: water (ENVO:00002006), including particulate matter (ENVO:01000060) such as... | depth 35 m
CAACAACATTGGGGGCTAGTTTAGGAACAGATCATCCGGGTGTCATCGTGAAATTCCGGCGCAAACCGTTGCGGTTACTGGTGCGGTCGCCCACGTCACTACCGCAGATGCTGGCAGTGACTTGGGCGTGATCCTGCTACAAGCAAGTACAAGCGTGGTTACAGTGGAAACAGTAAAACCTTGATGCGATCTCTAGCCTCTAGCCCAGATGCTTGTAGGCGTTTCCATCAAGGAATGACTTTACCCGCCCCCATTGGGGCATAACCTGACTCATCAGCCTGTAAAATCGCTCACTGTGGTTATGCTCGGCCAGGTGGCAAAGTTCATGCAAAATTACGTAATCGATACACTCACGTGGCGCTTTAACCAGATGAGGATTCAATGTCAGTATCCCCTTTGGTGAGCAACTGCCCCATTGGGTTTTCATAGCACGCAATCTCATGGAGGGTAACTTTTCAGCCCACAAAGTTTTTTCGTGTAGAGAAACCAGACACATTTCAAAAATCCTTTTCGCATGGTCTTTGTACCAGGCATTTAGTAATGATTCGACTTTATCGGAACACCTTTTCTTGACAGTTACCTCAAACCTGCCTCGAAACAATTTAACCTCTTCGGTCCCGGTCGGCTTTTCGTGCACCTTCAGCATGAATTGTCTGCCAAGGTAAAAATGGCCTTCACCACTGACGTATTTGCGAGGCGTTACAAAGGCAAGCTGTTGTCCGAATTCTGTAAGCTGCCTGTATATCCAGCGACTACGCTTTTTAACAGCTTTCAACACTTCATCATCAGATATATTGCCAGGTACAGAAACCTCAACAATACAATCGGGATGCACCTTGATTACAACTTTACTGGTAAGCGCGGGACTATTGATTCGCCGAAAGAAAATTCGCTGATCCCCATAGGCAAACGAATAACCGTCAATGTGGTCTGGCTGAATAAATTCGGAAATTTTTATATTCACTGTAGCTTTCTTATAAACCTGACAATCCCACCCGGACAATCTGCACCACCCATTCAACGATAGCTTTGGCCTGATTCATACCGCCACCAATCGCCTTGCATTCCTTAAACATGATTGGCAGCAGCTTCTTGCGTATATCGGCCTCAATGTTTTGCGGGTTAATTGAGTGCTCTGCTACGGATGCTTCAACACTCTTATCAATGGTAAACGCCAACTCCACCCACTTGTCTTGCATTTCCTGATCAATAGCAACGAACACCTCAGGTAATACATTTTTAAATACCCCAAAATACGCCTGGGCATGACGATTACCCTCAAACACATTGGGAATATCCGGTGTCCTGCGCTCATCAACCTGCTCTTCGAATTCTCGAAAAAGCATGTACTGCTTTAATGGATGATTGAACAATGCCTCAGCTTCCTCGATGGCTTTCAAGAGCAGTTTTGAGAATGCCTCCTGCGCATAGGGGTCGTCCCGCAACGACTGCTCAATCTTTTTGGTAATTCGGGTCTTGATGATGTCAGTTTCGTTACGGGTTTTTTCTTCAGACCATTCTTCAGGCTTTTGCGGTCGACCCATTTTGCCAACTTCATAAACACCGGATGACTCTTTTACCTTGACACCTACCACATGCTTATCCATCAGCTTTTTGATCTGATCAGCATATTCATCATATTGCACAGTTTGCCCAGCATCCTGTCTAGCGAGTTGCCGCAGGCTTGAAAACTGTTTAACCGTCTCCTTATAGTGGCGACGGTCCTCATCACTGAAACTTTTATCCTCATAAAAGGTGGCTGATTGAAGGGCAACTTTAAGACAACTGGAAAATTGGGTAAGTGCCTCATAAAAGTCCTCTCGGACTTTGAGGTTCACATCCACCAATTCACCCTCTATTTCCTCCATTCTAGGAACCAGAACCTGACGCAGCTGCTCAATATCGCTCTTGTTTTTAACCGCGGAGAACAATGCCCACAGCTGTTTATATAACTGTGGCAGGCGTTTGTACTCTGTGCTCATCTGCGAATAGAGTCCTGCCAGATCATCTATGTCGTAACCACCCTGGGTACGGGATGCCAAATCCTGATATTTAGCAATGGTGATATCCAGTTCAGCCAGAATGCCGCGATAATCAATCAGCAACCCAAACTGCTTTTTCGGGTGCAACCGGTTAACCCGTGCAATGGCCTGAATCAGATTATGTTCCTTCAAGGGTTTGTCGATGTACAGCACAGCATTTTTTGGCTCATCAAATCCCGTCAGTAGCTTATCCACTACTATTAACAACTTCAGGGAATTGTCTTTCTCAAACCTTTCAATGATCTGTTTGGTGTATAGCCGTTCTTCCTGGCTACCGACATTGTCTTTCCACCACTGCGTTACCTCGGGCATGGTAGATTCGTCTACCGAAACATTACCCTCACGGGTATCCGGTGCGCTGATGACAACAGCCGATTCGAACAACCCGGCTTCGTCCAGATATTTTTTATATTTGATTGCAGAAGCCTTGCTGTCGCAGGCGAGTTGCCCCTTCAACCCTTCATCAATGTTTTTTGCAAAGTGATTGGCGATATCTAGCGCAATCAGATGAATGCGATCATCGGCACTGTAGATTTCCCCCTTGTTAGAGAACTTTTTCTTAAGGTCAGTTTTCTGGTCGTCCGTTAAGCCTTCGGTAATACGATCAAACCAGCTATCGATGGCCCGCTCGTTTACATTCAGGTCAGGAATTCGCTCTTCGTACAGCAACGGAGTTACCGTCTTATCCTCCACCGCCCGCTGCATGGTGTAGGCATGGACAATGGGGCCGAACTTATTGGTTGTTTTATCATCTCTCAGCAGTGGCGTACCGGTAAACGCAACAAATGCTGCATTCGGCAAAGCTTGCTTCATACGAATGCTGGATTCTCCACCCTGAGTGCGATGCCCTTCATCTACCAAGACGATGATATCTGAGCTGTCATTATGGCAACCCGGCAGTTTGATGGCTGTGTTGAACTTGTGTACCAGCGAAAAGATGATCCGCTCCGCACCCTTGCCTATCTGCTCCGCCAACCTGCGACCCGACGTCGCCATGGCTTTGGCCTTGTCCTTTTTGCCCGCCAGCTCACCACTGGCCACAAAGGTTCGGCTTAACTGGTCTTCCAGATCAACCCGGTCTGTTACTACCACGATACGGCATTGCTTTAGGGCATCGTGCAGAATCAATGTCTTACTCAAAAACACCATGGTGAAGGATTTACCCGACCCTGTGGTATGCCAGATAACACCGCCTTCACGACCACCAGAGATACTTTTCCTGGTGATGCGTTCAAGCAAGCGTTTAATACCGAATACCTGAGGGTACCGAGCGATTATCTTGCCAAAGCGCTTATCAAATAAAATATAAAAGCGCATCATCTCCAAAAGACGATTGGGTGAAAGTAGACTGATCAGCAATCTGTCCTGCCCGGTCAGGGCCAGCTCTCCGTCAGCAATCAGGTTTTCATACCACTCCCTGTCCGCCTGGGGTCGATGGCTGAACAACGCATTTTTATCTGCAGAACTCAGCTTTCTGTTCTTGATGGCTGCCATATCCACATCGGTGATGTCCTCCTCACGCCAAGTTGCCCAAAATTTTGCATCGGTCAGGCAGGTCCCATAGCGGCCATCCACACCATTGATGGATAACAAGACCTGGCTATAGGCGAACAACTGGGGGATTTCATCCGGGCGTTGATTCCGAAGTGACTGAGAAATTCCTTCCGCTATGGTCGGCCCCTTTTGACCCTTTCCATCGGGACGCTTGGCCTCGATCACCACCAGGGGTATACCGTTTACAAAACAGACAATATCCGGCCGCCGAGAATCCACACCGCCACTTCGCGTTACTGCAAACTCCTCTGTAAGCTGGAAGCTGTTGTTCTCAATGTTCTGCCAGTCAATTAGCGGGATGGTCGGACTGACTTTTTTTCCATCTACAAACTGGGTAACGGAAATGCCATACAGTAAATGGTTGTAGAGTTTCTCGTTGGCTAGCGCCAGGCCTTCATTCAGGGCCGGACTGCATATCTGACCAATCAACTCGTCAATGGCGCTTTCGGTCAGCCGATGTTCCTTACCTGCAAAGCTGAATCGCCGCCGCTCCAGTTGCTTGCGTAACTCCCCTCTCAGCACCACCTCATTTTCATTGCCGTAGCGTGCAGCCAATGCCTTTTCAGGAGGAAGGAACGTCCAACCCAGGTTAGTGAACAGCGCTAATGCCGGTATCTTGGCGCTGTATTCCTCCTCAAATTTGGGGGTAGCAAGGCTCATTACCAATACTCCGGCTTTTTGATGGGTTTCTTTTTCGTTGCAATTTGCAGCGGGAGATGGCTTTCACTAAGCTCTTCGTCCCGGATATGCTTGCGTGTCCAATCAGCGAAGACACTTAACTGCTGATTTCCGGGGCGGTGATTACTTGATGCCCGGACAGGGATTACGACTCCTATCGTGAGATCTGAGCCGTAATCTTCTCGAAGAGCCTGCAACGCGGGTGACAAGTCAGTATCGTTTGACACAAAGATGACCTGTTCCGCCCGGGCCTTTGCTACATCTCGATACGCCTCTAAAGCAATGTTTACATCTGTCTGTTTTTCTTCCAGACGCCAAACGTCTACCCGCTGGGTCTTGTCTGGCGGTTGCTGAAAGGCCAGCAGTCGAGCCTTTTCGAGACTGTAAAAGCCCTTGATAATCTGTATTTCGGTGGGGTAAAGCTGCTCTAATGCTCGGTGATATGACTGTTGGGCCAATTGGGCAGACTGACCGTTCGAAGCGACTTTGGCCTTGATATCTGCTGTGAAGAACTTAATGGACGTGACTTCAGCGTGAGGGTTCTGTTCGTATACGATTTTGTCTGCGAACAGAGATTTCAAATCGAGCCACTTGTCTTGGCTATGCTTTAAACAGCCATAGAAAAGGTTGTATCCGTCGATATATATAATTGTTTTCAATGGAAACTTCCTTTTCCAGACATGAAAAAACCGCCTAGAAGGCGGTTTTTCCGCCCTAAGCAGTAGCCAACTGAATGACACTGCAAAGGGTGAGTCGTGGGTAAATTATTACCTCTGCCTGCCTCTTTGTCAAGGTGAGTTTCGTGTACTGTGTTGTAAGGTGCAATGGCTTCTAACCCATTGAAATATTTTAATAAAGCATGGTATCTAGCTATAGTGAGAGGCCGGGTAGCCACTGTGTAGCGACCTCTAGTTTGGAGGGTGGGAACAAAGTTGTTCATCTTGGTCTCGTCCATCCTCAAGCTGTTTTTCTGAGTTCTACGTCTTCCCAGACAAAGAACTTGTCGAATGAATAAGCCCATTCCCCCTGAACCAAACAAGCATCATCCAAATCAAACGGAACCACCCAAATGATCAATTTGTGATCAAATCTGAAAACCGGTAGGGGGGTGGTGAAGCCTTCATGTTTGGGATAAATCAACATCATGCTCCCTTCGCCATTCATGTACTTCAGGCCGTAGCTGTACAGCTGGTACAGGTCAGACTGTGATATGCCGTATTTGGTTTCTGCGGTGTTCTTGGCGGCTTCAAGCAGCTTCCACTTCATATCCAGAATAGCGGACCCGGTAGGCGCTTCAAGCAGTAAGTCGGGTTGTAGCTGGAACCACTTCTGTTCGTTACTCTCAAGTGTGGGTAGGTGAGTGACTAGATATTCACTGCTCGCTTGTGGGCGAGAGTTCACCCCCGGTGCTGTTTGTTTTGAGAGATTCACTGTCACGAAATTTTCGAACAGCTTCTCCATGGGGAACAACATGGCGATGCCTCTATGCTCTCCCTTCTGGAAATCAGGATTCATTCGTTCAAGAATCAGATGGCACCAAGGCTTTATCGCCTCATAGGGTTTCATTAACTTGTTGCGCTGCCACCGCTTTATATCCTGTTGGGGGTGGAAGCAGGGCTTGATATCAATCAGGTAATGATTAAGCTCGTTTGCCAATCGCCAGTTTTCGGGGTGCTTGGTGATTTTGAAGGCATACCCCAAGGCGGTCTTGAGTAGCCGGTTTTCAATCCGGTCAGGACTGAAGATGTCATGCCGAATATGGAACCACGTGGCTCTATCAGGTGTCTGGCGGCTCTGACGGGCCATATCCAGTTGACCGCGGATAAAACGGCTCTCTTCCTCTATTTGGGTATAGTCGAAGCGTAGACCTCTCCTCACCAATTGAGCCAATTCGGTCAGAAATTGTTCAATCACCCATTCATGCATTGGCATATCTGATCGTATGAGGTCAGCCGAATCAGCTTCTCTTGGCTTGATGTGTAGAGCAGAAGCCAACATTCTTCTCAGCAAAACCCGGCATTTCGATAAGTCCGTTTCAATGGGCTCACTCTGTTGAATCTTGGGTAGTACTTCGATGGCTTCTCCAGTCGGAGATTGTAGGTAGCCCACATAGCTTTCCAGCTTGATCGTTTTGCGGCTTTTCAATGCCAGAATAGGGGAGTCCCCTTTCCAGCGTTGTTGTAACTCTAAAAGCCAATCAAAAGTTGGCCGCGATACTTCAGCCAGATCAAGACTGGTAGTATGGCCTTCCTCATAGGTTATATGAGCGTACTCTCTAACCTTGATCACTGATCGATGGCCCCATTTAGAATGCCTTGGTAGGCTTCTGGGCGATTGAACGCTTTGTCGTTTATACGATAGCGACGATCTGTAATTTGGTCAGAAACGCTGTTGTGGAACAGTTTCGTACTGTCGGTACGTCCGCCTGAAATGACAAACTGGAACTCCTTTTGCTTTGAAACGTCATTTAATACCCATCTGATTCTTTCCCAGTCTTCGAAGAAATATTCTTGCAGTAGGGGAAGAATATTGTTCCTAAAAATAGCAGCCAATTTTTCTTCTCGTGCTACACCAGTTAAATTTCCCAACGGTAAAAAATAGCTGTGGCCGATCAGGTGATCACGATCTAATAACACTTCGATCCGTTCATTGATGATTTCCAGCAACTGACCCATGTCAGTTCCATAAACTTGAATCTCGTCAAGGAGTCGGGGATTCGGTGCAATTTCAATGAACGTAAAGCGCCGACGGAGCGCGAGATCGATTTGAGCAAGCGACTTGTCGGCGGTATTCATGGTGCCTATTACGTAAATATTATCGGGTACGCTAAACGGGTCTTTTGAGTAGGGGAGAATAGTGGACCTCTGATCTGAACCACCTTTTCGCTTGTCGGGTTCTAATAGAGTGATTAGCTCTCCAAAAATACGTGAAATGTTGCCGCGATTGATCTCATCAATGATGAATATGTGGGGTTTTTTATTTTCAGGTTTTTTCTGTTTTGGTGCCAGCAACTGCGTTAACTTATCATGGTCGATAGTAGATGGTTTTAGTTCGTAAAGAGTCATTTGAGATAACGCTTTTGAGAATAAGCGATCTTTTGGGAGGCTGGGTTTATATTCTCGCAGCCAATTCACTCTTCGTAGTTGCTGATATCCGACCCTTTCGTCGGTTTCCAAAAACTCATAATCCCCAATTATTTCGGCTATGGCTCGAAACTTATGGTTGCCGTCAGAGACGATTATCAAGTCACCTTTCTTAATGATGTTTTTGAAAATATTGACAGAAGATAACGTATAGTTGTTATTGTCGATCTGTTGACCGGTTACCTCTTCAATATGCTTTTTGACTGAAGTTCGGGAATCACAATGACTGAAGTTGATATCATCACCATACCCAAGTAGTACATAGTTCTTCTCTAAACATTCATCGTATATGTACTCTTCGCCCTCTAGCGTATTTCCCAGCGACATCTTCCATATGCGCCTTCCATCTAGAGCGATAGTCGTTACAGAATCTCCATGAATCGTAACATCAGCTATTTCACAGAGATTCTTGAAGACGCCCCCAACTACCTCATACTGGAGATTTCCATCTTTCAGGTCTTTTGTTGCGCGTATACCTTCTATAAAGTCTTCGTAGGAGAAACTTTGATGGAAAGTAGTGAAGGCTATTCGGTCTTCTTTTATCAATTCCTCGTATCGCTGCTTAACCTCTATTCGCAGTTGATCACCTTCATTTTCTACAACCGCATCTTCATACCAGTCCGGGTCTGCGATCTGGACCGCTCGCTCTACCGTTGAGAATGTTTTTCCAGTACCGGGAGGGCCATACAGTATTTGATTGAGGGCATGGCTGGAAGCTTCCTCAGTAGTGTCAAATTCCGCTGATTCTGAAGTGGTAGGATTTTCTTTCTCCTTTACTGGCCGTATTCCCATTTCATCGCTATACAGTGCCTTAACGAAACCAAAGGGAGTAAGGTTGTCTTTATGCTCGCTTTTTATCTTCTGGTAAAACTGAGTTAGTAATGCGAGCCTTCCGAAAGGTTGGTTGTAGGTGGGAATCTCGTTGTCAGGAATGCCCAAAACAGATAGAAAGTGGCGAACATGGTCACTTGAGGCAATGGGTAGAATGGTGTCAGGATTGTAAGCAGCCACTAAGCGCAGCTTTCTCCCGGCTCCCACCGTGACACGCGGTTCCACATTGGCTTTGGTGTATAAGGTTTTATCGTTGTCAATCCACCGCAAATCCTCTGTAGCGTTTGCATTGGCGATTACAGACTGTATGGCTAATGTGTACTTGAGTGCTTGTTCTACTGGAAGGTCGGAAAGTCGTCGATGTAAATAGAATTCGTTGTCGGGCATTTTGTAGATCAGGTGCCCTTTGGATGTGCCGGGGGCATATCGCCCTAATACACTCTCCAATCCCCTTTCCAGCCACCAGCAAAAATTTTCTTTATCTGAATCGTGGCCTAAACAGTACTGATCTACAGTGAGGTCTTTGATCGAAGAGGCAGGATACAGATTGACGAACTTTTGATATTGATCGTCGTCTCCCGTCCTTTGGGTCGCAGTGCTGCTTGCTTCAATAACATTGGCCAGTTTTTCGAATTGTTTGGTGTTGAAATCTATGCTCACGAAGCTGTTTCCTTTTTTCTTTGCGTGGGGCTGTAACTCAACTATTGATAGAAACTCTTTTCTTGCCTGTTAATAATTGTTGCATGAGAGCCGACTTCTCTAATTTCATGCAATCTAGTCTTTGTCGTATATTGCTGATTTCTTGATCAGCCCCAGAGAGTATGGCAGCGATCTTTTGTTGTTCTTCAAACCGTGGATAGTTAATTTTCGTACTGCGAAGGTCATTAACGCTAATGTTCAGCTGTGCTGCTCCAGCAGCCTTGTCAAGAATTGATTTCTGAATCTTTTCGGAGAGGTAAAGATAGGTCGTGAAAAGTTGGCTAATACCTTCCTTTGCGACAATACGACCAACACGTTGGTTTAAATAGCAGGGGAGATTTTTTTCTGTTACCCAACCATAGTTGGTGAGGCTGCCCGACATACCGAACACAAAATCATTCCTATTTAATTTAAATCTGTCTAACCCGCTGATGGCTTCATCCGATACTTTTGCTGCGCTACTGATGTCAAGTGAGCCATTTTTGAAATCACTCATTCTAATGACAGGAATCCCAGTAGGTAAATTTGTAAAATCAGAGCTTTTAAAGGCAAAGCCCGTATCAATTTTTGCAATGTCACCGAGTTCCCCTTTGATCCATTCACCACTAAACCCCGGCAAGCGCTTCTTGCCGGTGAGTAGTTGTTTCATCAGGGCTTTTTTCTGCTGCTGGCTGTTGGCGAGTAGTTGCTCTGTGGTGGTGATTGCCTTATCCCATGTGGAAAGGATTTGGGCGATTTTCTTTTGCTCAGGCAAGGGTGGAAGGGGGAAGGTTAGCGACTTAATATCCTGTTGGTTGATGCTGCATTGAGCTACTGCTCTTTTCGCTACCTTACGAAAATGCGTTCTTGCATTATACGTCTGGAACACTCTGATCAGGTAGTTAGGAAGCACAAGATTTTCGTCGGCTTCAATTCGCATCATGTTTGATTCGTAAACTACCTCTTCACCGATATTTTTGTCCCAAAGAATCGTTTTTCCAATATGCGATAAGCTGTTTACTCTATTTACTATAATGTCGTTGGTATTCAGTTTGAAACTATCTATCTCATCCTGAGTCAGTTTTAGCTTTTGAAGTTTCTCCCTAAACAATGTTCCTTCGTTATCGAAATCAGTAATCCTCAAGATATATGTGCCTTGTCCATAGGCATCAGCTGCTTTGTAGATTCCATTTTTGTAGGATTTCGGAAGAACCTCACCCAGTTTTACTACGGGTAGCCCGTTAACTTCCATATCCCAGCTCCTTCAGGTATTTGTCCATCTCCGTCTCAAGCTCTGCAAGCTGTGCTTTCAGTTGCTTGCGCTCCTTGCGTACTGACTCAAGGTCAATCTCTTCCTCTTCCTCGAACGTATCCACGTAGCGGGGAATATTAAGGTTGTAATCATTCTCTTTGATTTCATCAGCAGAGGCGATATAAGCGTATTTGTCTACCACTACGCCATTTTGCTGTTCGCTGAATTCTTCGGCATAGCAGACTGGAGAACTGAGTTCGATTTCTGGCGCATTTGAAGATCGTACTCTTCGGTAGGTGGAGACGATCTTGCCGATGTTATCGCTGGTTAGTTGGTTTTGGTTCTTGCCTGATTTGAACTCCCTGCTGGCATCGATAAAGAGTACAGAGTCGTCCTGCTTGTTCTTGTTGAAGATGAGGATTGCAGCGGGGATGCCTGTACCGTAAAAGAGCTTTTCGGGTAGTCCGATTACGGCATCAAGTAAATTTTCTTCAATCAGTTTCTGGCGTATCTTGCCTTCACTGGAGCCACGGAAGAGCACACCGTGGGGAACCACCACCCCCATTCTTCCTGCCTTTGGTTTCAGTGTTTCGATCATGTGGAGAATAAAGGCGTAATCCCCTTTGGTTTTGGGTGGTATACCGCGACGGAAACGGCTGAACTTGTCGTGTTCTGCTTCGTCATGACCCCATTTGTCGAGAGAAAAGGGCGGGTTGGCGGTAACGATATCGAACAGCATCAAGTTGCCTTCTTTATCCAGCAACTTGGGGTTGCGAATGGTGTCGCCCCATTCAACCTTGTGGTTGTCTTCGCCGTGGAGAAACATGTTCATTTTGGCCAGTGACCATGTGGAGCCGATGGCTTCTTGCCCATAGAGAGCGTATTGCTTGCTGTCGTGGTTTTTGCGCACTTTGGCACCACATTTCATTAACAGGGAAGCAGAACCACAAGCGGGGTCACAAATGGTGTCGCCGGGTTGTGGGTCAAGCAGTTCCGCAATGAGGTCTGATACCTCAGGTGGGGTATAGAATTCGCCTGCTTTCTGGCCACCGCTGGCGGCGAAGTTTTTGATCATGTATTCGTAAGCATTGCCGATAACGTCCAGCGTACCGACGCGAGAGGGTTTCAGGTTCAGTTCCGGTTTGGCGAAGTCCTCAAGTAGGTGGCGGAGAATCGTGTTTTTCTGCTTCTCTTCTCCCAGCTTGTCCGTATTGAAAGTGATGTCCTGAAACACACTCTTGCCCGCATCTTTCAGCTTGGTGCCATTTGCCTCCTCAATGGCGTGTAGTGCTTGATCGATGCGCTCACCGTTGCCCGGTTCGTGTCGGCGCTCCCAGAGTGTGTAAAAGCTGGCGCTCTGGGGTAGGACAAAGCGCTCATTCTTCATCATCTCTTCAATCAGTTCAGGTTCGTCACCGTATTCCTCCTTATATTTGTCGTAGTGATCTTGCCAGACATCCGAGATGTACTTGAGGAAGAGCATGGTCAGGATGAAATCTTTGTAGGTGTCGGCGCTGATGGTGCCCCTGAAGGTGTCACAGGCAGCCCAGAGCGCTTTGTTGATCTTATCCTGACTGACTTTACCTTGAGCAGTACTCAAGGCAACGTCATCCCCGCTGAGGGCTCCTTCCTGGCTTATAGGTGTATTACTCATTTGTGGCTTTCCTTTAGTAACTTTTGGTACATGCCGTTTATTAGCACTTCCCGATTTGTTTCCAGCGCTGCTACCAGGGCTTTCTCTTTTTGACGTAACTGATAAAGCCGGATGATTTTTTGCTGCACTTCGAGTGTCGGCAGGGAAACAGATAATTCTTCCAAGTGCCTTTTGTTGATAGAGGGGATATTCGTGCCGGTACGCATTTCATCCAACTGTTGTTGTGTTTTGGCATAGTTCAAAATCCAGCACAGGTATTCAGGGAGTATGTTTTTTTTAGGTGTAAGTATCAGCAATTGGTTTGAGGGAACAACTTTTTTATCGGTTTTGCTTAATTGCAACAACGCTGCAGTGTTGTGAATGCCTCTGGCCGCGATGACGACTTCCCCCTGCTTAAGCACTTGAGACTCCTTTCCCTCCCATTTGATCTCCTGCAACGAGTCGATATCAATTATTTGGGAGTCGCGCACGTCTCTGATCTGCAGCATGAGAATGCCGGAATCAGGCATAGGTTTTGGCGTTTCCCTATAGGTGTAACCTGCCCGGATATCCGCTATTTGTTTCAGCTTGGTCGTCATGCTCGTGTTCATCGTTATCATTAAGCCGTCCTTGGCTGGCATCCTTATGCTGCCTGTCGTTCGAGCATATCCTTGAGATATGCCGAAATCTCAGGATCGATGCCATACCAGGCGGCTTCTCCTCTCAAGCGGATCACCAACAACCCGTCGTCTTTATCAATTGCGCCTCTTAAGTAATCCCTCACTTGTACAGCAGATTGACTGGTAGAGATAACCCAGGTTGATTCCAGGGGTCGACATCGACTTTGGTAACTTTTGATACGCTTATAAAGCTCCTCGTAGTTACGGTTTTTACGAAGATCGTAATCGATCTGATACACTGCCATTTGCTTTTACCTCGCTCTGAGATAGGTGATTGCAATAGCGGCAGGGTGCGACCTGCCGCGCCTTATTCCTGAAACCGCAAAAAATTCTCTATACTGCGACTACTGCAACAGGAATAACGCAAATGATAGTCTATACCTGCGTTCTGTCAATATTTTTTATACAGTAGCTCAAGTATAGAGTTTTTTATTCTGCGTAACAGCCGCTCTTCAAAGACCAAAATCCCTATAATCAACCGGACATCAAAGCGGACGTTAATGCGTAAAATTTGCGCTTTTAAAATATATTATTATCATGTTAAATAATTAGTTATGAAAAAAATATTCCGGACATCAAAGCGGACATAAAAATGCCCGTCGATCGCGATGAACCTGCCACAATCATGGAGCCACTCCAAATCAGTGGTGGTTCACGTCACCGGGCTGCTTTAACTGAGCTATCCATGGAGCTTGCCGCAAAATCAGCGGGGTTCAGACGCAGCTTGCCCGACGGGGTTGTAACGGCCCTCGCAAAGCTCGTTCGCGCCATGAACTGCTACTACTCGAACTTAATTGAGGGGCACAACACGCATCCTGTGGACATTGAACGCGCTATGCGGGATGACTACAGCAGCGAACCGCGAAAGAGAGACTTACAGCTGGAAGCCCGCGCTCATGTCTTGGTTCAAACATGGATCGATGATGGAGGCCTGGATGGCCGTGCCGCAACACTGGACGGCATCAGCGAAATCCACAGGCGGTTTTGCGCGCAGCTGCCTGATGACCTGCTCTGGGTAGAAGACCCGGATTCCGATGAACGCGTTCGAGTTATTCCCGGAGAGTTAAGATCCCGTGATGTAAAAGTGGGCAATCATATTCCTGTCAGTGCAGGTGCCCTACCCCGCTTTCTCGTTCGGTTTGAAGAGGTTTATAGCCGACTCGGCAAAGCAGAAACGATATTTTCGACAGCAGCAGCACATCATCGCCTGCTGTGGGTTCACCCCTTTCTGGATGACAATGGTCGTGTAGCCAGGCTCATGTCCTATGCCATGCTCAGAGAAGCGCTTGATACGGGGGGCGTATGGTCAATAGCTCGGGGGCTGGCAAGACAGGAACTCAGGTACAAACAGCATTTGATGGCTTGCGATCAACCGCGCCGTGGCGACCTGGATGGCCGAGGAAGCAGGAGCGAAAGTGCTTTGGCAGAATTCACAGAGTTCTTTTTACAAACCTGTATCGATCAGGTCGATTTTATGGAGCAACTTGTTCAGCCGGGCAAATTACGGGAGCGCATCCGGCTTTGGGCAGAAGAGGAAATACGGACAGATGGCTTGCCGCCAAAGGCCGGTAATGTGCTGGAGGCTATCCTGTATCGAGGCGAACTACCACGCGGCGATGTTCCCGGCATTGTGGGCACAGGAGAACGGCAGGCTCGGCGAATTGTTTCAGCTCTCCAGAATGCCGGGGTCATTACTTCCGAGAGTACACGTGCACCTTTGCATATAGCCTTCCCCGCCTCACTCGCAGATCGCTGGATGCCGGGGTTATTTCCTGAAGCTTGAATAAACGCCGTCTTCATCTTCCGAGGATAACCGGCGCGTCAGCTGCCAAGCGAAATATTGGGTTTGGTAGGCGGAAAACAAATTATTTCTTCTCTTCTTCGGCGAGTAGAACAGTCCAACCTAATAGCATCATTTCCATTGCGCCTTCCATCTTTCAAACTCCGACAATTTCAATCGGTAGCGGGCTATATTGCCTTCATGCAAACTCATCAACTCTGTTTCAACCATTTCGATAAAACGGTTTCTGTCACCTTGAATGATTTGGTCTCCAGAGAAACTCCTGATTAACGACACAGCTGCTTGTTTATTCTGAACACCTTTCACCACCTCTGTAACCAGCCGGGCTATTGGTTCCCGGTATCTCAACCGAAAGGGATCAGGTTCGCCTAATGATTGTCTTACAGCGGAGTATCGGGCGCAGGAGCGCTCATAGGCCCAGACGAAAACGTCAGCCAGTAATTCGGTGCGGTTCAATTCGTAGATGCCTAGCAGTCCATCGATATAGGCTTTTTCCGGCACATCAACAAATGAAAGCGGGCTCAGATTCTCCCTTATCAGCGGGATGTTGGCTGCCAGTCTTGATACCCGTTTATTGACATCATCGAAAGGCTGCAGATAAGGCAGCTGCACCATTGCAAAGAATGCTTGCTCAAATGGGTCTTTGATTGCATTTGCCTTCGTTAAAATTTCATCGAAACGTTCGCTTATCAGAGCCTTTCCCTGCAGAGGATGAAATACACTACCGCCAATACCTACCAAATGCTCTCGCAATCGCCCACAGGCGGCAGGATCGGGAAGTAGGTTTTCCGAAAGCAGCGCATGCAGATTGCAAAGAGTGTAGCGGTTAAAACCAGTTTCTTCGGCAGACTCAACCAATAGCTCAATAGCTGCCTTGTGGTTGAGGATCATTTGGGTTTCAAAGGCGTCTTTGCCTTCTGCATTTTCGCCTAGTTCAACAAGGCGTTGAGTTTCCAACAGAGAGTAAGTGTTGCCTTCAAGGCGGCTGGAGTTCCAGGTAAGGTCTATCAGCAACCGGTTATAAATTTGAAGAGCATAGGTTCCAGCCGGCAAAATCTCTTGTTGGGATTGTCCGATTTCCAATAAATGCCTGCGTGTATTTTCTGGCAGGTAATACGTTTCGTTTGGTTGGTAGGTTGAGAGGAAGTCACGATTGTAGCCCACCGGTTTCCGTTGCTGGATAGGTAGACGGACAGTCTGTTTTATTGTCTGCCCTTCATTAGAAATAGGTAAATATACTTCTCCGATAACTTGAATTGAATCAGAGGGTTCATAAGCTGCAAACATTCCATTAATTTGTGGAAGCATATACCTACTTCCACGATGGCTGCCCTCCAGTAACAATTCACCCCTTTCAACTAGAAGCGCCAATCGTCGTTGTAATGTTCGGCGAGGCAGATGAAACTCAAGCGCCCCTTGAATATCGTCAATAGAAGCACCCTTTTCAAAGTCACTTACTGTTTGTTTTATGGCATCCAGTTCTGTTTCTGAAATTTGTTTTGGCATTGGGTTTAGATGGCGCATTAATCAGTTATGCGCCATCTAAACCCAATTTTATGGCGTAATCAAGTCTTTTGTGACAAATAAAGTGGCGCATTTTCTGAATTGCGCCATAAAACTATGGAAGGTACTTGCGTGAGATTTGCGTGACTTGCTGTGAATAGTTGTGCTCTGTACTGCAAATTTGCTGTGGGTGCCGAAATTAAATTCAATAAAATCAATTGGTTAAAAATTACCAGCCAGTTTCATAATGCTGGTGTCGGCGGTTCAAGTCCGCCCGTAGCTACCA
>TARA_R110000787_G_scaffold187716_1_pt1 | contig 16077 bp, 17 predicted proteins | sample TARA_R110000787 | Tara Oceans TARA_R110000787 (sample SAMEA4397920) | marine metagenome | biome: Polar Biome; feature: [DCM] deep chlorophyll maximum layer (ENVO:01000326); material: water (ENVO:00002006), including particulate matter (ENVO:01000060) such as... | depth 35 m
GCGGATGGCGTTGGTGTGGGCCTGCGGCCAGTACCATTTCTTCTTGAGGCGCCAGCCGTCGATGATGTCGCCGACGAGATAGAGATGTTCGCTCGTGTTCAGCTTGAGGAAGGCACAGAGGGCCTCAGCCTGGCTGCCGCGCGAGCCAAGGTGGACATCGGAGATGAAAATCGCGCGGTATTTGGGCGTGGCCTGGGTCATTACAAAACGCCCATACATTGATTTGAAAAGGCTTTTGTGACGGAAAGACTTCAGTTTTGTGACGGCGGCAGCGCCTAGCTTTCCAGTTCAACGTCCCAGTACAGATAGTCCATCCACGTATCATGCAGGTGGTGGGGCGGGAATTTGCGGCCGATTTCCTGCAGCTGGTAATTGTTCGGGCGGAAGGGTTTGTGCTGCAGGTGGACGTCGCAGTCGCGCAGCAGCTTGCCGCCCTTGCGCAAATTGCAGGGGCTGCAGGCGGCAACGATGTTCTCCCATGTCGTGCGGCCACCCTTGGAGCGCGGCACCACATGGTCAAACGTGAGGTTCTCGTGCGTGCCGCAATAGGCGCAGGCAAACCCGTCGCGCAGGAAGACGTTGAAGCGCGTGAAGGCGGGCGGGCGGTCCTGTCGCACGAAATCGCGCAGGGCGATGACGCTGGGCAGGCGGAACTCGGTGGAGGGGCTGCGCACGACATAGTCGTATTCGGCGATGATATCGACGCGGTCGAGGAAGACGGCCTTGACCACTTCCTGCCACGGCCACAGCGATAGCGGGTAATAGGACAGGGGCCTGAAGTCGGCGTTCAGAACAAGGGCAGGCCGGCCATGTGGCGGCGCAGAAATGATCTCAGCCATGGTGACCCCCATGCGGCACGAGAAGACTGGTAACCTGTTTGAACCCGCTGAAGGCAGCACTCCTTTGCACGCTCGCCCATCTGATAGGCGATTCATGTCATGAGATTATGACAGTCGGGGACGATTGCAACCAGTCAGGAACGGCCCTGCTCGGCGCGGTGGGCATGAAGCCAGGCCCAGAGCAGGTGCGCGGCGACGCCGCGATTGGGCCGCCATGCCTCCGCATGGGATGTGAACGCCTTGATATCCATGCGGGTTTCGCGGTCCGAGAGCCGCTTGTGCGCCTCCATCAGGCCAACATCGCCGACCGGGAATGCGTCCATCGCGCCGGTGGCATAAAGCAGGAACAATTCCGCCGTCCACGGGCCGATGCCCCGGACGGCGAGCAGTTCGCGGCGCGCTTCGTCCAGCGGCGCGGCGCAGACGCGGGCGAGGTTCAGCTGGCCGGTGACGAGCGATTCGGCAATCGAGGTGAGGTGGGCGACCTTGGGACGCGACTGGCCGCAGGCGCGCAGGGCCTCCGGATCAGCGGCGAGCACGGCTTCGGCAGTGACCTCGCCGAGCAGGGATTCGGTGCGGGCCCAGATGGCGGCGGCGGCACTGAGCGAAATCTGCTGGTGCGAGATCATGCGGGCGAGCGTGGCGTATGTGGGGGCCGCGTCGCGCCAGACCGGCAGGCCGGTTTCGGCCCAGGCGCGGGCGAGGGCCGGGTCAGCACCCGAAAGCATCTCGCAGGCGGCGGTGAGCCTAGCCTGCGACGGACCTGTCATGGCGCGGGGACCGGTATCTGGCCGACCATGATCGTGCCGATCTTGACCTGGTTGTTCTCGACCGTGAACATCAGGAAGCCGTCATTGGCCGAGGCCGTTTCCAGCGTGGCGACGGTCGCCTGTTCCTGCAGCCGCCAGCGATTGGCCGCCTTGAGCGCAGCCTTCAGGCCCTCAGGATCGTCGATACGAACACCGAACGATCCGTTCACCAGTTCGTTTTCCACGGTCAGCGTGCCCTTTGCGCCGAAATGGAGCGGGCCCCAGTTCAGCAATAACTGCCCCAGTTCCACGCCGCCGCCGAGTTCAAGGTACGCATCGTACAGCTTGTCGAGCTTGCCGCCGCTGCGGACCCAGGCGGGATAGAAGTTGTGGATCTCGGCAATGAGGCGGCTGGCCTGCAGATCGGTGCCGAGCCATGGCGCCTCGACCGGTGCAGAGTCAATCGTGAGCGCATCCCATTGCAGGGCGACCAGAAGATCGTCGGCATTTTCCGGGCGCGGTGCGAGGTTCAGCGAAAAGGCCTTGGCCGTGTAGGCGTGACCGTCGATCAGGGCGGACACATCATTGAGGGAGAGCGCGGCGCGGTGCAGGCCAGCGTCTGTCCAGGAAAGGCTGGCGGCCGACTTGCCGTCAATGTCGAACGTGTGACGAATGCCCTGAACGTCTGTCACGAGATTGCGGCCCGGCGACCGGGCGATGAGGTGATGCCAGTTCCAGGGCTGCATGACGACCTGCAGCTGCTCGCCCTGCCAGCTGGCCATGCTGGGCGGCTGGTAGTGCGGCTTGGTGAACTCAATGGCGAAGCGGAAGGGATAGCCGCCGATCTTCCGCGCTTCATAGTCGACGATGGCGCCGCGCGCCCGCTCGGCCGCGACCCACTCGTCGACACCATGTTCGATTTCGCCGCGTGCATAGATCCAATAGGCGGAATAGGCGCCGATCAGCGCGAAGAGCAGCAGGAAAGGAAAGAACAGCCAGAAGCGCGAGCGGCGGCGTTCTTCAACGGGCTTCACGAGGCCCGGATCATTCCAGTAATTGCTCATGTGGGCTGCATGTCCTCGTTCAGTTGCGTGCGGCCCTGAATGGCGAGCCCCTCGGTCAAAAGTCTATCCGTGGCGGTTTCTATGTCGCTTTCAAGGCGCTTCATCAACGTCTTCCGGTCCAGCCCCGCCGGGATGACGGGCAGGAATTCGTAGACGATACGGCCCGGGCGGCGCAGCGTTCCGTGCGCGGGCCAGCAGAGCCCGGCATTGGTGGCCACCGGAAGGACAGGCACGTCCAGCGCCTTGTAGAGCGCAACGACGCCAGCGGCATGGTAATGCGGCGGCGCACCCGGCGCGCTGCGTGTGCCTTCCGGGAAGATGACGACCTGACGGCCGCGCCCCGTTGGGACTTTCGCCTTGGCCTGCTTGACCATGGAGCGCAGCGTTTTGGTGCTGCCTGCCCGGTCGATCGGGATCATGTCGCTTTTCAGGGCATACCAGCCGAGGAAGGGATACCAGAGCAGTTCCCGCTTCATGATGATCAGGCTGTCGCGCACAGTGATGAAGGGCACGAAGATGTCGAACATGCACTGGTGCTTGCCGGCATACATGAACGGGCCATCGGGGATGTTTTCGAGACCGCGGAATTCGGTCTCGATGCCGCAGATCACCTTCATGCCCCAGCGCAGCGACTTTGCGTAAATCCGGATGCCCCGCATGATGACAAAGCGTGGCAGGACAAGCGCGATGATGAACACCGTGCCCATCAGGGCCATCATGCCATAGAGATAGGCAACAAAGAGAAGGGAGCGCAGCTGCATCATGGACGGGGAGGTTTAGACCTTCAGCCGAGTGCCGTCACCCGCCACTTTGCCCATTCTGTCAGTACGCCGCGAAACGACTTGGGATCGCGCAGGACCGCGGAGGGATCCACCACGGTCCTGACAGGATATGGCTGCAGATCGAGATCAGGCATGGCCCGGTGCAGCAACAGCAGGCTGCGCTGCATGTGATAGTCGGAGGTCACGATAATCAGGCGCGTATAGCCGTGTTCATAGGCCCAGGCGGCAGTTTCCTCGGCATTGCCAATGGTCGTTTCAGCGCGGTAGCCAATGTCGACACAGCAGGCATAGGTTTCAGGCGCGCCGCCGGCCAGCGTGATCAGATCGTCCATCCCGACATCCGGGTTGACGCCGGAAATGAGCAATCGCTCACCGCGCCCGGCCGTGACGAGGTCTACGCCTGCCGCGATCCGCATGCCGGATCCGCCAGTCAGGGCGACAACGCCATCTGCTTCATGGGCGACAGCAGGCACTGATTCGGCCGCGCGATTGGCAAAGGCGAAGAAATCGAACGTGATCCCGGCCAGCACCACAAAGAAGAGGGCGGGAAGAATTCCGAGACTGCGGGAGGTGGATTTGCGTTTCACATGACGCCTTTCAGGGCGCGGATCACGGTTATGCGGGCCGCAAGACGGGCGGCAAAGCCGGCAATGACGGGCGTGATCACGAGAATGACGAGGTCGAAAAAGTCGAGACTGAGCTCGGGCAGCAGGCCGGACCGGCCGCCATGGGCCTGCACGGTGAAGATCATCAGCGCTGCTGCGCCGAGCGCCATGAGCGCGCCGACCGAGCCCGCCCTGAGCCCCAGAATCCAGAAGCGGCGCTCGAACAGGCCGGCAATGAACCGGTCGCGCGCGCCTGCGAGGTGGAGCACATCCACGATATCGCGCCGCGCCAGCAGGGCGGCATGGGTGGCAAAGGCAATGACGGCAACAGCTGTTGAGACGAGCAGCGCCACCGCGATCATGGCGGTCATGCGGGCAATGGCGAGCACGCGGCGGACGTCGCCGGCCCAGTCGGCATGTTCATCCACGGCGCTGGCAATGCCGGCCTCAGTGAGTTTGCGGGCAATTGTCGGCCCCATGTCGGGTGCATTCGGGTCTGCCTTGACCGCAACGAGCTGGGGCAACGGCAGGCTGTCAGGCAGGCCGCGACTGCCGAAATTGGGCTCCAGCAGCGCGTCGATCTCTTCCTTGGAGAAGACGCGCACGTCGCGCACGCCCTCGATCTGGCGAATGATCTTGGCCGCATCATCGGCGCCGCGCCGGTCGGCATCAGGCAGGCTGACAGTGAGTTCGCCCTGCACTTCCGCCGTCCAGCTCTTGGCGGCGCCATAGGTCGACTTGGCCGAGAGAGCCGCGAGGGCGGCGAGGAAGCAGAGGGCGCCGACAACAAAGAACAGCGCGGCTTCGCGCACATCCTCGACCGGCAGGAGCGGTGTTTCCTTCACGCGTGGCATGATCAGCCCCCCAATCCGGGATCTGTGCGCCGCCGCGCGGCCTGCCCGCCAAACTCGACATCCTGGACGAGGAGGCGATTGGTCAGCCGGTAGACCGGCGCTTCGACCTGGCGAACGAGACCGAGATCGTGTGTGGCGATGATCACCGTTGTCTGGCGGCGCTTGTTCAGCTCGAGAAAGAGCCGCATCAGGCGCGTGCCCATTTCCGGGTCAACGTTGCCGGTTGGCTCATCAGCGATGAGGATATCGGGCTGCGTCACGACGGCGCGGGCAATGGCGACGCGCTGCTGTTCACCGCCCGAAAGCGTCGGGGGCTTGGCGTGGAGGCGCTGGCCGAGACCGACCCAGGCGAGCAATTCCTCAACATCGGCGCGGTAATCGGCCTCGCGGCGACCCAGAACGCGCAAGGGAAGCGCGACATTCTCATAGGCCGACAGATGCTCCAGAAGCCGGAATTCCTGGAAAACGACGCCCACCCTGCGGCGCAGGGCCGAGAGCTGGTCACGCGTGAGATTGCTGGTGGGACGGCCAAACAGGCTGACCTCGCCGCGACTGGGTTTCAGGGCGAGATACAGAAGTTTCAGAAGACTTGTCTTGCCAGCGCCCGAGGCACCCGTCAGGAAGCTGAACGAGCCGGGTTTCAGGACGAGATCAATATCGCTAAGTATGTCTTCGGAAGTATCATAGCGGAGCGATACCGAATCTAATCGAACGGCGACATCTTCAAAGAGGTCGTGTCGTGGATGGGTCATGGGCTCCTGCCTGTCAGCTCAGGCTATTGGTTTAATGGGGCGAATTGCGGGAAAGACCAAGTCATGATCCTCACCTGTCCCTCATGTGAGACCCAGTATTTCGCCGATGACTCAACAATCGGTGAAAGCGGGCGAACCGTAACCTGCGCAACCTGCGGCCATAGCTGGTTCGTGAACCCGCAGGGCTTGCCCGGGCATGAGCCTGCAGCCGCCGCCCCGGCCGCGCATGAAGTGTACCGGGAACGGGTGCGCGAGCAACGCCGCCGCAAGAGCCGGTTTGCCGCTCTTGTCTCGTGGATCGTAACGGCTGCGGTGTTTTTCACGCTGGGCCTCGCCGCCATCATTTTCCGCAATGACGTGGTCAAGGTGTGGCCGGAATCCGCAACGGCCTACAAGCGGGTCGGCTTCTCGGTGAACCGTTTCGGGCTGGAATTCAGCGATATCGAGCGCAGCCGGACCTTCAATGACACGATCCCGGTCGTCACCGTGTCCGGCAAAGTGATCAACGTGGCCCGCAGCACTGTGGAGACGCCAGCCGTCCGCGTGGGCCTGATGGATGAGCGCGGCAAGGAAGTGGCCCGGAAATATGGCAGCGTGACCCCGGCTGCGTTGAGCGCAGGATCGACCGGCGAGTTCAGGATCGTGCTTGAACAGGCGCCCATGGAGAGTTTCGAGATCGAGCTGTCCTTCGTTGACCGCGCCGACGTGCCCCCTGAACCCGAGCCCACGCCGGAGACGGCTTCCCCAACCGACGAAACTGCCCCCGATCCGGCAGCGTCCGATGCCGAAAGCCCGACGGAATGAGTGAAATGCCCCCGATTGAAGTCCTCGTCACCGAGGACGAGCTGATGGCCCGCATTGAGGAGCTGGCCGATGCGCTTGCGCCCAACCTGCAGGGGGACTGGTCGGCCGTGTCCATCCTGATCGGGGCAACGCCGTTTACGTCAGACCTGATGAAGGCGCTGGCACGGCGCGACATTCACCCGGTGCTGGATGTGATTTGGCTGGAAAGCTATCGCGATGCGCGCGAAAGCTCGGGCCGCGTGGTCGTGCGGGCCGATCTTGGCCGGTCGGTCGAGGGGCGCGGCGTGCTGTTGCTGGATGATGTGTTCGATACGGGCCGCACGCTGGCCTTTGCCAAGGCGCACCTCCTGGCCAAGGGCGCACGCCAGGTGATCACCTGCGCGCTGACGCAGAAGCCATGGGCCCCGCGCGGCGAGGACGGCGTTGATTTCTGCGCCTTCGATTCCCCGGGGCGTTACCTTGTCGGCTATGGCATGGACGATGCGGGCAAGTATCGCGGCCTGCCCTATATCGGCGCGCTGGACTAGGTCAGCGCGTACCAGATACAGGCCCCGGCAGTGACCAGCATCACAATCGCGCTGAGCAGCGTGCCGACCATACGGCCGAAGCTGCTGCCTGACGAGCCACCGAGACCGATGGCGTGCAAGACGCGGCCGAGCAGGAAAGTGGCGCCAAGGACGTGGATCAGGAGCGTCGGCGAAGAAAGCGCGGCAAGGCCCAGCAGCCCCAACAGGACAACCGGTACGTCTTCAACCGCATTTCCCTGAACCCGGATCGCGCGCTGGAGTGCCTCATTGGCCCCGTCGCCAAAGCCGACTTTCTCGGACGTGCGGACACGCCCGACATTCATCTTCAGGGCCAGCATGAGCAGGCCAAAAAGCCCGATATAGAGTGTGGCAGCAGCAAAAGCGGTCATTATCAGTCCTCCCGTTATGCGGGGAACTTAGCGTAATTTACGCATCCTGCACGGATTATCTTGTCTACCAGACGCCGATATTCTCGGCGCTGACCCAAGGCTCTTTCGGGGGCTTGCGGTCACCCTTCTGGAGCAGTTCGACCGAGATACCGTCCGGTGACCGGATGAACGCCATGTGGCCGTCGCGGGGCGGGCGATTGATCGTCACGCCCTGGGCGGCGAGGCGCTCGACGGCTTCGTAGATATCATCGACCATATAGGCGAGGTGGCCGAAATTGCGGCCACCCTGATAGGCTTCCGGGTCCCAGTTATAGGTCAGCTCGACCATGGGAATGTTGACCTGCGTCGGGTTGGCGTCCGGCGCGATGCCGCCGAGGCGCTTCACATCAGCGGGCGAGGCAAGGAAAACCAGTGTGAACCGGCCCTGCTCGCTGTCCACGCGGCGGATCTGTTCGAGGCCGAGACCGTCGCAATAGAATTTGAGCGCCGCGTCGATATCCGCGACGCGCACCATCGTGTGCAGGTATTCAATGCTCAAGTGAGGCCTCCATTCAGGTCGCGCACGACCTGTTTCAGATTGGGCGGCATCAGGGCGTAATAGCGCCGCATCGCCACGGCGAGCAGCACGATCATGAAGGCCATGATGCCGAGGAAAACGCAAAATGTGTGGATGAGCGTGCCGGTCTCGAAGACGGGCGAGCCGCCGGAGGCCTGCCAGAACAGGCCCCATACCATGTTGAAGGCGGCCACGAAGGGCGCAATCAGGACCGATACGATTGTCGCGCAGACGAAAAAATAGGTCGCCGCACGCGGGCCTTCACTGCGCAGGTAAAGGTCGGTGAATTCGGCGTCGGTCACGTCAGCCGGGATTTCACCGGCTTCCTTGCGGGCGGCGAGGACTTCAGGCGCGAAATCACGCGCGGACTTCCAGCGCCATGCGAGGTGAGCGCCCCAGGCAAGAAGCGCAACAAAGAGCAGGATCATCGGCAACATGGAAAGACTGGCAGGCCCGGGTCATGCGGCATGGCGCCGTCTACCCAATCGCCTCTCAGGCGGCATGGGCGCGTTCATAGGTGAGCATGGCACGTTTGCGCGCCACACCCCAATGATAGTTATGGAGACGGCCGTCGGCTGCAAGGGCCCGGTGACAGGGAATGAACCAGCTGATCGGGTTTGCCCCCACTGCGGCGCCCACAGCGCGGGCCGCTTTGGGACTGCCTGTCGCGCAGGCGAGCTGGCCATAGGTCTGCGTCGTGCCGGCCGGAATTTCCAGCAGCGCGCGCCAGACCTGGCGCCGAAAAGGCGTGCCATAAAGCGCAACTGGCAGCGGCTCGCCGGACTCGAACACGCGGCGCGCGAAACGGGCAGCTTCGGCGTCATCACGGCGGATATCGGCGCCGGGATAGCGGGATGTGAGATCGGCGAAGGCCTGCTTTTCGCCGACGCCCTGGTGTTCGAAACCTGTGCGCACAGGGGCGCCTTCGTCAATGAAGCCGAGGGCAACCAGCCCCCGCTGGCCGATCAGCCAGGCGCCTTCGCCAAAGGGTGTCGGCGCCCTTCCTATGATGAGATCAGCCCCTGCCCCGCCTGATTTTGCCTCGCCGGGCGTGAGGCCTTCATGGGCGATAAAAAGATCGTGAAGGCGGCCGGGGCCCGAGAGACCCGTCTCGAAAGCCGCGTCCAGCACGCTGGCGCCCTCGCGCAGCAGATCACCCGCGGCGCCATGGGCGAGGGCGGCCTGGAACTGTTTCGGGCTGACCCCGGCCCAGCGGGTGAATTCACGCTGGAAATGGCTGGGCGAGAGGTTCATGGCCGCCGCAACGCTGGCAAGGTCCGGCCAGTCGCGCCAGGTATCGCCGAGATGATCGAGCGCACGGGCCATACGCTCATAGGCGATGGCGCGTTCATCAAGGGGAGTACGGGTCGGTGTCATGCAAGCCAATGTGCCTTGCGCGAACCGGGCCTGCCACCCGTTTCTTGCGCTGCGGCACGCTGAACCGAGCTTTTAGCTTCTATGCCTGTGCAGACGCCGACAAATCGCTAAAAGACACCCAAACAGTATCCAGACAGGGAGATGAAGATGACACAGGGCTTTTCCACACGCGCCATTCATGCCGGTGCGGCGCCGGATCCGGTTTCGGGATCGCGCGCCCAGCCGATCCACCAGACGACCAGTTTCGTCTTCCGCGATGCCGAGCACGCCGCAAACCTGTTTGCGCTGCAGGAGTTCGGCAACATCTATACCCGTCTTGGCAACCCGACGACCGGCGCGCTGGAAGCCCGGATCGCCGACCTTGAAGGCGGCACGATGGGCGTTGCCACGGCCTCGGGGCACGCAGCGCAGCTGCTGGCCTTCCATGTACTGATGGAGCCCGGCGCGAACATCGTTGCCGCGCGCCAGCTCTATGGCGGCTCGATCAACCAGCTCTCGCACGCATTCAAGAAGTTTGGCTGGGGCGTGAAATTCGTCGATATCGACGATGTCGCGGCGTTCGAAGCGGCGATTGACGACAAGACCCGCGTGATTTTCACGGAAAGCCTCGCCAATCCGGGCGGCCTCGTCACCGACATGAAGGCCATTGCCGCGATCGCGAAGCGTCATGGTCTGCCCTACATGGTCGATAATACGATGGCCTCGCCTTATCTCTGCCGGCCGCTGGAGCATGGCGCCAATATCATCGTGGAAAGCCTGACCAAGTTCATTGGCGGCCATGGCAACTCGATTGGCGGCATGGTGATTGATGGCGGCAATTTCGACTGGCTGGCCCACAAGGACAAGTTCCCGACCATGGCCAGCCCGCAATCCTATTACAATGACATGGTGTTTGGAGAGGCCTTCGGCGCACTGCCGCTGGGCCCGGACGGCGCCAATGTGAACATTGCCTTTGCCATTGCTGCGCGCGCCTTTTCGCTGCGCGACCTTGGCCCGGCCATGTCGCCGATGAATGCCTTCCTGATCATGACCGGCTGCGAGACGCTGCCGCTGCGCATGGAGCGCCATTGCGCCAATGCGCTGAAAGTGGCGACCCATCTGCAGGGCCACGAAAAGGTGAGCTGGGTGCGCTATGCCGGCCTCGCGGGCGACCCGCACAATGACCTCGCCAAAACCTACCTGCCAAAAGGCGCCGGCGCGGTGTTCACGTTCGGCCTGAAGGGCGGACATGAGGCGGGCGTGAAGCTGGTGGAAGGCGTGAAACTGTTCAGCCACCTCGCCAATATCGGCGACACGCGCTCGCTGATCATTCACCCGGCGTCAACCACGCACAGCCAGCTGACCGATGCGCAGAAAACCGCTGCAGGCGCTGCGCCCGACACGGTTCGCCTGTCGGTTGGGATCGAGGATGCTGCTGATATCATTGCAGATCTCGACCAGGCGCTATCTGCGCTGTAGCGGCCAAGAAAAGCCTTCCCTGTTTGTCTGAACGCCTGCAATGTAGATGTTTGGCCACACTGGGGAGGCAACCAGCCCATGGCAGACGCCCGCAGCATTATCCTGCATGAATATCCAACCTCTCCCTTCGCGGAGAAGGTTCGCCTGACGCTGAAACTGAAGAACCTCGCCTATTCGCGCGTGGAGATTCCGGTGATCATGCCGCGGCCCGACCTGATGCCGCTGACGGGTGGCTATCGCCGCACGCCGGTGATGCAGATCGGCGCGGACGTGTATTGCGACACGGCGATCATCCTGCGCGAACTGGAGTCGCGGTTCGCGACCGTTTCGCTGCGCACGCCGGGCCATGAGGGTCTTGGCCAGATGGTGGCGGGCTGGGCGGATTCGCGCTGGTTCCAGTCATCCGTTGCGATCATCTTCGGCGAACGGGCCGATACCGTGCCGGAAGCTTTCAAGAAGGACCGCGAGGCGCTTTCAGGCCGTCCGTTCGATACCGAAGGCATGAAACGGGTGGCGCCGATGATGCGCGATCAGTGGCGCGCGCGGCTGATGCTGATCGAAGAGCGCCTGCAGGCCGGAAAAGGCGCCGGCGCGGGCATTTACCTGATCGGGGCCAAGCCCGGCTTCGTCGACGTGCATGCCTACATGAATGTCTGGTTCATGATGACTACGGTGCCGGACTTTGCCAATGAGTGCCTTGAGAACGCGCCGCTGACACGCGCCTGGTATGACCGGCTGACAGAGACAGAAGGTCAGGAACCGGAAACGATCACGTCGGCGGAAGCGCTGGCCATCGGCAAGGCCGCTGCGCCGCGGCTTGTCTCCGCAACGACCAAAAGCGAGCCTCAGGGCTTTTCACCGGGAGACCCGGTCGCTGTTGCGCCCGACGATTATGGTCAGGTCTGGGTGGAAGGCGAGCTCGTGCATGCAGATGCCCAGCACATCATCCTGCAGCGCACGTCACCGGAAGCCGAGACAATCCACGTCCACTTCCCGCGTGCGGGATTTCTGGTGCGCCGGGTCTGATCGTTTCCAGTTAACCGCCAAAGAAAAACGCCGCCCTCTTTCGGGGGCGGCGTTTGATTGTGGACGGATTGTCCGGGACTAGAACTTCACGCCAGCCTTGACGTACACGAAGCGGCCCGAGCTGCCGTAAGGAATGTAACCGGAGAACGGCGTGTTGCCGGTGGTGTTGGACGGCGAAGGCTCGCCATACTCGTCAAACAGGTTATCTGCACCGACCGACAGCGTCACACGCTCGTTCCATGTGTAACGCCCCTCAAGATCTACAATTATGGCTGGGTCGATCGTGTAGTCGTCCTCCGCAGAAGAACCTGGCACCAGCACCTCGCCATAACGGACGGCTCTGAACGTCACGCCAAATGCGTCTTTTTCCCAATCAAGCGAACCCGTGAATTTGTCCGAAGGCGTACCTTCCTCAAACGTTTTCACGTTCACGCGTCCAAACAGCGTTGGAGCCGGGCTAAGAGCAGAAAGCGTTGGCACTTCAGGCACGGCTGTGACGTCGGTCGAGTTGAAGTTGGCGCCGACGGTTGCCGTAAACCGGCCGACTTCAGTTTCGCCAAAAGCGTAGCTAGACACGATGTCGACACCCGTCGTCTCTGTATCGACCCCGTTCAGGAAGAATCGTCCAGCAGCGCCTGCGAAGCCCTGCGACTGCAGGTAGTCGTTGACAGCTACCGATGCTGCGCTGCCGTCAGTTCCCAGGTTTTCAGACAGGACAATCCGGTCGTTCACATCTATCCGATAGGCATCAACGGTCAGATTAAACCCGCCCGAGCGGAACACGGCACCAATCGAATAGTTGACCGACTCTTCTGCTTTGAGATCCTGAGCACCCAATGCGCGTGCGACAGGATCTGTAACCGGGAATGTGGTTACATCGAACGGAATGCCCTTGGAGTTGAAGTTGGTCGAAGTGGTCTGGAAATATTGCTGCTGCAGGGAAGGCGCACGGAAGCCGTTCTGGACGGAGCCCCTCAATGCAAATGCATCGTTGAAGTCATAACGCGCCGCAAGCTTTCCGGTCACCGTTTCACCGAAGTCAGAATAGGATTCCACACGCACAGCACCCGAGACAAGCAAGGCATCCGTTACATTTGCTTCGAGATCCACGTACGCGCCGACGGCGGTGCGGTCTTCATCAACTTCATTCTTGGGCTGGAACCCAGGGAACACCTGGCTGCCTGAAGCTGTTGCGCAACCACCTGCGGCGATTTGCTCAACAGTTGGAGTTCCGCAACCAGAACCATTCAACGGCAACAGAACCCCACCATTCCGGTAGCTATCCGGTTCGCCAGCATTGATCTCGTACATTTCCTGGCGCGCTTCGATACCCCATGCGACGTTCAGATCAGACGCAAGACCATCAACAGCAAAGCCTTTGACGGCCGAGAGGTTGGCTACGACTTGGCTGTATTTGAAACCGCCAGCGTCAAACGATGTTTTCGATGCTGTGCCGAGCGAACGGTTGAGCGTGTTCTCGATCGTGAACTGCATTTCGTTCGAACCGTAAACAAGGGACGTATCCATGTCCCAGCCAGCCATCTTGAATCGCGCACCACCCGCTACCGAAGCATCGGTCGTTTCAGGTGATATCAGTGGTAGGAAGCCGTTGGGATAGATCTCGATGACGTTACGCGTGTCGAGAGCCCGACGATAATACCCCGCCGAACTCGTATCACGGTTCTGATAGCTGGCCCAGCCATAGAGCTCCACGCCATTATTCAGGTCGTAACCTGCATTTGCAAAGACCGTGGCCTGCTCAAGTTCTGGCTCACCCGTCCAGCCATTGAAGCGATTGATAGTAGCCTCGCCGGGGCTTGGCGGACCCCCAGCAGGTGCAGGATACTGCTGACGAATGTCAAAGCCTGACCGCTCCGTATGCTGCTGATCTTTGACTTCTGCCGAGACCGTAAGAAAGCCATCCTCACCGAGATGGAAGCCTTTCCATCCAGAGAGGGTCACGACGTGACCGTCAGAGCGGTCGCGCTGAATCTGGGCTGGCGCAGAGATGACGGGCGTTCCGCCAACCGTTGCGGGAGTTCTCACCGGCACACTGTATTCAGTTTCACGCCAGCCATAGCTGACCTCTGCGGCGCCGCCTTCGGCAGCTTCACGCAGGTTGACGTTGATAACGCCGGCGATGGCGTCAGACCCGTACTGGGCCGATGCACCATCGCGCAGGACTTCAATGCCGGAGACGGCCATGGTCGGAATCGTATTCAGGTCGACGGCCGACGAGCCACGGCCAATCGAACCGTTGACGTTGACGAGCGAGGCCATGTGGCGGCGCTTGCCATTGAGGAGAACCAGGGTCTGGTCAGGGCCAAGGCCACGAAGGGACGCGGGGCGGACAGAGTCCGTACCGTCTGTGAGGGCAGGGCGCGGGAAGTTGAAGGATGGGAGCTGAACCGACAGGGCCTGGTTCAGTTCGCCGATGCCGATTTTCTCGAGCGTGGCTGATGAGACAATATCAACCGCAACGGCCGTATCGAGCGCGGAACGGTTGGCGACGCGTGTGCCGAGCGTAACGACAGTCTCAAGCTGGCGATCCGCCTCGGGCGTTGTCTCTTCCTGGGCGATTGCAGGTGCTGTGACAGATGCGATGACAGCTGCAGCGGCAGCCGTACGCAGAACAGTTTTAAACTGCACGATGGTAGTCCTCCTTGACCAAACGTGGTTCCCGGCATTGAGAGACCACTTGAAGCTCGCCCCGCTTTGGGCTTTGAATTCTAAACAGAGAGTGGAGATCCCCGGATAAATCACAAGTGGACGTAGCGTTTTCCGCCGGGCATGTTGTAATTATGACACTGATGTCACACTCAGCCGAAAGCATTTCCGATGGCACGAAGACTTTGTCTGATCACGGGCGCCTCTGCAGGTATCGGCGCAGAATTCGCCCGTCAGTATGCGGCGCTTGGCTGGGACCTAGCGCTGACAGCGCGCCGGACTGACCGGCTCGAGGCGCTGGCTCAGGAACTGGAGAGCGCTCACGGGATATCTGTGATCACGATTGCCGAAGACCTCGCCCGGCCCGAAGCGGTCGATGCGATCCTCGCCGCGCTGGACGCCAAGGGGCGCCATGTGGACGCGCTTGTGAACAATGCGGGCTATGGCCTGCCGGGCACATTCTTCAACACATCATGGGACGAGCAGGCCGCTTTCATACGCGTGCTGTACACGGCGCCGGTCGAACTGGCGCACAAGGTGCTGCCCGGGATGGCGGAGCGAGGCTATGGCCGCATCATCAATGTTGCCTCACTGGCCGGCTATGCGGCAGGCAGCGCCGGCCATACGCTTTACGGGAGCGTCAAGGCCGCAATGATCAAGTTCTCGGAGAGTCTGAGCGCCGAATGTGTCGCCACTGGCCAAGCCGATATCCATTGTACTGCGCTCTGCCCCGGCTTCACCTGGAGCGAGTTCCACGATGTGAACGGCACGCGCGAAGACACGAACAAGACGCCGAAATGGATGTGGATGGAGGCGGCCCCCGTGGTGAAGGCCGGGATCGACGCGGTCAATCGCGGCCAGCCGGTTATCGTCCCCGGCGGCGCAAACAAGGCGCTGGCCACCCTGACCCGCATACTTCCTGAATCCCTCGGACGGGCAATGGTCAGCGCCCAGTCCAAACGCTATCGGCGGATGGACACGTAAGGGCGGCCTGCGTTGTTGCACCGCACAATCTTGCCATGACTCTTGCCTGTATCGCACTATACTAAGCAAAACGACCAAAGATCGTGGAGGATATTATGGACGGCGCTGTAGGCGAGACACTTGAACAATCCCCTGTCATGACAGGGCTTTTGCCCGCCATGGCCGATGCCGTCATGGCGCTTGAAGCCTATGTCGATGCGGCGACGCTGGCCGCCGGCAAGCAGTTGAAAACGGCCGACGGCAAGCCTGACCGCAAGGCGCTGGAGCGCCAGCAGCATATGGCGCACGGGCTTGCCTGGCTCGCAACCTATCTCGAAACCCTCCGTCAGACATCCGACTGGGCCTCGCGCATCGACGCTGAAGGCAAGTTCGGCGAGGTCGAGGCCCTGCTCTCGCAAATCCTGTTCAGCGAATATCTCGCCCAGATCGTCAGCGGAATCCCGATGAACCAGGGCGAGACCATCCGTCCGCACGAATTGGGCACGCTCAAGGAAGCTGACGCACTGTTCGAGACCGCCGTGATCAAGCGCCTTGTGCTTGAAGGCAAGACACCCGCCTCAATGGCCGCAGCCGCCAAGCTGCTGCCCGATGCGCTCAGCCGCAACACGGTGGAAGAGACCGGCCTCGACGAGACGATGAGCATG
>TARA_R110000787_G_scaffold91628_3_pt1 | contig 16077 bp, 14 predicted proteins | sample TARA_R110000787 | Tara Oceans TARA_R110000787 (sample SAMEA4397920) | marine metagenome | biome: Polar Biome; feature: [DCM] deep chlorophyll maximum layer (ENVO:01000326); material: water (ENVO:00002006), including particulate matter (ENVO:01000060) such as... | depth 35 m
AAAAATATAAAATTTAAATTTTATGGAAAAGATAATTTAACCCTAATCCAAAGACTTCTCTAAATTGAATTCTACTAGATGCATTATTGTCTGCAATAACATGTAATGTAAAATTGGTAGAAAGATATTTATTTACGCTTACTAAGAAGTTTATTTGATAATTAACATCAACATTTTGTGGATTTCTAAGATAATTAGAATACAGTGCCACAATATTCTCCATCGTTAAATCTTCCATCAATTGAAACTTTAAATATGCAGACATATTAAAACCTAAACCATAGGTTGATGTTTTTCCTTCTTTCACACCATACTGTCCTGAAAAGGGTCTAGATACAAATGTAAATCTTGATGATGCTGGGGCAATATTTACCCTCATATCCTCATTTTTACGCCACAAAATACCGGGTCCAAAACTTAAATATGCAGGAGAAAATATAGAGGAAACTTCTTTTCTAGGCTCTTGATTGTAATCAAAACCATGAGTAAATTGAGTAATAAGGTTGGTGAAAAAAGAGAAATACCAATTCTTGGTTGAGTTTAATGCTAATACTGAATTGTATTCAAAACGATCATCTGTTTTTCTATATCCCTTACTACTTAAATGACTAGATCCATAAACGGCAATGATTTTATTATCCCATTTCCATTTTTCATTTCTGTAGTTAAAATCGTAATTAACACTAATGTTTCCGGCTACATTATTTTCTCCGCCGGCAGTCCAATTGGTGAACGAAGCTTGGTTAAATAGAAAAGTAAAACGCCCGTTTACAGTCCATTCTTTTATTTTTGACTCCTTTTCTTTTATTCGTTGCTTTTTTACAGAATCTAATTGTTTTTGAAGTGCTCCTATTTTTTTTTCTAAAGTAGTTTTAAAAATAGAGTCTGTTTTTTTTATGGAGTCGTTTTTTTGTTGAGCAAAGATTGCTGAACCAGAAAGTAGTAGTAATAAGAAAATTATTTTTTTCATTGACGAAAATTCGAAACAAAAATAAAGTCTTCTTACTAACAAAAAAATTATTTTTTCTTTTTAAATAAAGGAACTGTAGAGCAAGCTTCGCCATACATGATGGTTTTTGCAATAGGTTGAAGTTTTTGGATTAAAAAAGTAAAAGCAGAAGGCGGTATCGGTTTTTCAGCACAGCCTTTAATAATGATAGCTTTGTCTTTAAATTCGTCAATTTTAATTTCTTTAATTACTTCTTCAAATAAAACAGTTTCTAGTAATTCTAAATTCCCGACAACAATTTTTTTAGCAAAAGGAGCTAGTTCTGAAGATAATAATAAATAAGCCCAAGATGGTATTATTGCATCTTCAGTACAAGTTAATGCAACATAAGAATTTTGATATTCAGACCAATTATGATTAGCAACATATTCTCTGAAATCTTTTTCTTTTAAAATGATTCCTTCAAATAACCAATCTTTAATATCAAAAAGAACTCGTTTTCCATCAGGATACAACTCTTCTAAATCAATATTGATTAATTTACTACCCGCAACTCTGTTGATGATTTCTTCTGACATTTTACTACTTGATTATTGATAAATGATAATTAAACACTGTTTTAGAGCATTCCTAATTCAAGTTTCGCTTCATCACTCATCATTTCTTGAGTCCAAGTTGGATCAAAAGTGATTTCAACTTCAGCATTATTAATCTCTTTTAAAGATTTCACTTTGTCTTCAACTTCTACTGGCAATGTTTCTGCAACAGGACAGTTTGGAGAGGTTAATGTCATTAATATTTTTGCATCATTTTCATCATTAACAAAGACATCGTAAATTAAACCTAATTCGTAAATGTCAACTGGAATTTCTGGATCGTAAATGGTTTTTAAAATACGTACTATTTTATCCCCTATCTCTGTTACTTCTTGTTCTGTCATTTTCATAAATTTAACGTTGCAAAGGTACTATTAATTCGCGGTGTTTGCTTGCTGAGCAATGGCGTATAATTTGATTTGTTTTAACATGGAAACTAATCCGTTTGCACGTGTTGGAGACAAATGTTCTTTCAGTCCAATTTCGTCAATAAAAAGAGTGTCAGCAGCTAAAATATCTTGTGGTGTCTGATTAGTAAAAACACGTAGCAATAAAGCCACCAATCCCTTGGTTAAAATGGCATCACTATCTGCTGTATAATTGATGGTGTTTCCATTCAATTTTGAATACAACCAAACTTTAGATTGACATCCCTTGATGATGTTTTCATCTACTTTATATTGTTCATCGATAATAGGAAGTGATTTGCCTAAATCAATCAAATATTCATAGCGTTCCATCCAATCATCGAACATATCAAACTCATCAATAATTTCTTGTTGTATTTCTTTAATTGTCATTTTTAAAACTTATTTTTGGTTCTTTAAAAATCGCAGAAAATTGCCCTGCAAAATTACGGTAAAAAAACAAGAAATGAGTAAATTATTAGCAGTTGGAACTGTAGCTTTTGATGCCATCGAAACCCCGTTTGGCAAAACAGATAAAATTTTAGGTGGTTCAGGAACTTTTGTAGGATTAGCTGCAGCTCAGTTTGGTATTGAAACTGGAGTTGTATCTGTTGTTGGGGGAGATTTCCCAAAGTCGTATTTAGATATGATGAATCAAAGAGGTATTAATACGGACGGTATTGAAATTGTACCAGACGGTAAAACTTTTTTTTGGAGCGGTAAATATCACAACGATATGAATTCTCGTGATACCTTAATTACAGAACTAAATGTATTGGCTGATTTTTCACCAGTAGTACCTGAAGCATTTAAAAATGCAGCAATTGTAATGTTAGGAAACTTACATCCACTAGTACAACTTTCTGTACTAGATCAAATGAATGAAAAACCTAAGTTGGCTATTTTAGATACCATGAACTTTTGGATGGATATCGCTTTAGAAGATTTATATACTGTTCTTAAGAGAATAGATGTAATTACTATTAATGATGAAGAAGCTCGTCAACTAAGTGGAGAATATTCTTTAGTGAATGCAGCGAAGAAGATTCATGAAATGGGGCCAAAATATGTAGTTATAAAAAAAGGAGAACACGGAGCTTTGTTGTTTAATGAAGGGAAAATGTTCTATGCACCCGCATTACCATTAGCAGAAGTTTTTGATCCAACAGGAGCAGGAGATACTTTTGCAGGAGGGTTTTCAGGATATTTAGCAAAGACGGAAGATATTTCGTTTGAGAATATGAAGAATGCTATTATCTATGGGTCAAATTTAGCTTCCTTCTGTGTAGAGAAATTTGGAACAGAAAGAATGCAAAATCTGACAAGCGATGAAATTCAATATCGACTAGAGTCTTTTAAAGAATTAACTCAATTTGATATCAACTTATCATAAACCAAAATCCGCGCTTGCGCGGATTTTTTTATTTTAAATATAATAAGACCTCCTATGAGCGACGCTATTAAACATGAATGTGGAATTGCTTTAGTAAGATTAAAAAAACCTTTACAGTTTTATAAAGACAAATATGGTTCTGCTTTTTATGGAATCAATAAAATGTATTTGTTAATGGAAAAACAGCACAATCGTGGACAAGATGGTGCCGGTTTTGCTAGTGTAAAGTTTAATGTAGAACCAGGAACAAGATATATTAGTAGAGTCCGTTCTAACCAGTCGCAGCCAATACAAGATATTTTTGCTCAAATAAACGATCGATTAAATGGAGTTTTAGAAAAAAACCCAGATAAACTAGATGATGTTGCCTGGCAAGAAGAAAATCTACCGTATGTTGGAAACTTATTTTTAGGACATGTTCGTTACGGAACTTTTGGAAAGAATAGTATAGAAAGTGTACACCCATTTTTACGTCAGAGTAACTGGAAACATCAAAATTTAATTGTAGCAGGAAACTTTAATATGACCAATTCTAAACAGTTGTTAGAAGAGTTGGTAGAATTAGGTCAGCATCCAAAAGAGTTTACAGATACTGTAACTGTTATGGAAAAAATTGGACACTTTTTAGAAGAAGAAGTTTCAAGCTTATATCAACAAGCAAAAATAAAAGGATTTAATAAGAAAGATTCATCACCGTTTATTGAAGAAAACTTAGACTTACAAAATGTATTAAAAAGATCTGCTAAAAACTGGGATGGTGGTTATGCGATGGCAGGATTAGTTGGTCATGGAGATGCTTTTGTCTTAAGGGATCCAAATGGAATTAGGCCAACCTATTTCTTTGAAGATGATGAGGTGGTAGTTGTTGCCTCTGAAAGACCCGTAATTCAAACTGTTTTTAATGTAGAAATTGATCAGGTTCAAGAACTAGAAAGAGGTCATGCGTTAATCATTAAAAAGAGTGGAGAGACTTCCATTAAACAAATTCTAGAGCCAAGAGAGAAAAAATCATGTTCTTTTGAACGTATTTACTTTTCTAGAGGAAGTGATGCGTCAATTTATCAAGAGCGTAAAAATTTAGGAAAACTTGTATTTCCACAAATATTGAAGTCAATTGATAATGACATTTCAAACACCGTTTTTTCATTCATTCCAAATACAGCAGAAACTTCATTTTACGGAATGACAGAAGCGGCTGAAGACATTTTAAATGAACAAAAAACAGCAAAAATATTATCTGGTGGTAAATCATTATCTGCTCAAGAAGTAACGGAAATCTTATCTGAAAGACCGCGTTTTGAGAAAATAGCCATTAAAGATGCAAAATTAAGAACCTTTATTGCAGACGATAGTAGCAGAGATGACTTAGTTGCCCATGTATATGATGTGACTTACGGAGTTGTAAAGTCAACAGACAACTTAGTTATTATTGATGATAGTATTGTAAGAGGGACTACATTAAAGAAAAGTATCATTAAAATTTTAGATAGATTAAGTCCTAAGAAAATTGTGGTGGTTTCTTCTGCACCTCAGATTCGATATCCAGATTGTTATGGAATTGATATGGCTAGAATTGGAGATTTCATTGCGTTTAAAGCGGCACTAGAATTGTTGAAGGAAACAAATCAATATCATATTGTTGATGATGTGTATAAAAAGAGTATCGATCAGCGATCGAACTCTGATGCTGAGATTATAAACTTTGTAAAAGAGATTTATGCTCCTTTTACAAATGTAGAAGTTTCAAATAAGATTGCTCAAATGCTAAAAACGAAGGATATTAATGCAGATATAGAAGTTATTTATCAAACGGTAGATAATCTACATATTGCTTGTCCTGATAACCTAGGAGATTGGTATTTTACGGGTGACTATCCAACTGATGGAGGTCATAGAGTAGTGAATGAAGCTTTTATTAACTTCTACGAAGGAAATAATAAGAGAGCGTATTAACACCCTATTTTTATTATAAAATTAAAAAAGCACCCTTATGGGTGCTTTTTGATTTTAGTACTTGAAGGAGCTAAAAAACCTCTTATTTGTTAGCTGCATATCTACTAGCAACTTCATTCCAGTTAATTACATTAAAGAAAGCTTCAATATAATCTGGACGTCTGTTTTGGTAGTTTAAATAATATGCATGTTCCCAAACATCAATTCCTAAAATTGGAGTTCCTTCACAAGTTACTCCTGGCATTAAAGGGTTGTCTTGATTTGGAGTAGAACATACTTCTACTTTTCCACCTGGATGAACACATAACCATGCCCAACCTGATCCAAACTGGGTTGCAGCAGCATTAGAAAAAGCAGTTTTAAAAGCATCAAAAGAACCAAATTCTGCCATGATTGCATCTTTTAATTCTCCAGCTAATTCTCCTTTATTATTAGGGTTCATTACAGACCAAAATAATGAGTGATTATAAAATCCACCGCCATTATTTCTTACAGCTCCATTACTCATATCTAAGTTACCTAAGATACCTTCAATAGATTTTCCTGCTAAATCTGTTCCTGCAATTGCACCGTTTAATTTTGTTGTGTATCCGTTGTGATGTTTGCTATGGTGTATCTCCATAGTTCTTGCATCTATATTAGGCTCTAATGCATCATACGCATATCCTAATTCTGGTAATTCAAAAGCCATATTTTTATGTTTTAAGTTAATATTGTGTTTAAAAGTCCCACAAATTTAACTATTAATAGTGATGCAAACAAGGACTTCACTTTTTGATAATTTATAGCGGTATAAGAAATCATTATTCTGCATCTCTCATAAACTCTTCAGCTTTAGCGACCATATTTTTACTTCCACAGATAAACGGAACACGTTGATGAAGCTCAGTAGGCTCTATATCCATAATTCTAGTATATCCGTCACTTGCTATTCCATTCGCTTGTTCCGCGATAAAAGCCATAGGATTACATTCATATAGTAAACGTAGTTTACCAGTAGGATTTCTAGATCCTTTCGGATACATATAAATACCACCTTTAATCATATTTCTATGAAAATCAGAAACTAAAGAACCAATATATCTACTGGTATAAGGTCTGTCACCTTCTTCTTGTTGACAATATTTTAAGAAATTTTTTATCCCCAGTGGGAAGTCTAAATAATTTCCTTCATTTACAGAATAGATGTTCCCGTCAACAGGAAATTGCATGTCTGGATGTGATAAATAAAATGATCCAATAGCTGGGTTTAAAGTGAAGCCATTAACACCATGTCCGGTTGTATATACTAACATAGTAGAAGTTCCATAAACGACATAGCCAGCAGCAACTTGTTCGCTTCCTTTTTGTAAAAAGTCTTCCAGCTTAACAGGTGTTCCAACTGGAGTTACTCTTCTGTAAATTGAAAAGATGGTTCCAACGGATACATTTACATCAATATTAGACGAGCCATCTAAAGGGTCTATTAGAACAATATATTTATTTTGATGATTTTCATCTTGACTATTAATGGATATAAAACTATCTTCTTCTTCACTTGCAATTCCGCATACAATATTTCTTTTTGTAAGTGTCTGAATAAATTTTTCGTTGGCATATACATCCAATTTTTGTTGATCTTCTCCTTGTATATTAGTGTCTCCTGCATTCCCAATAATATCAACTAAACCCGCTTTGTTTACTTCATGATTGACAACTTTAGCTGCTAATCTTATAGAGTTAATTAACCTTGATAACTCTCCGGAAGAAAATTTAAATGAAGATTGATTTTCAATAATAAATTCTCCAAGAGTTTGATTTTTGCTAGCCATACAAAAGTTTTATTTTTATGGTACAAATATGCTGATTTTTTTACGCTGCTACAACGATTTCGTGAAACTTATTTACAACCATTACAATCCATTAGATTATATTTGATTCTTAATCTATAAAATGAGTTTTACAATAAGATTTGCGACAAAAACTGATATGGTTTCTGTTCATCAATTAATTACAGAGTTGGCTATTTTTGAAAACGAACCAAATGCTGTAGAAATATCAATTTCTGATTTAGAAAATGATGGTTTTTCTAAAGAACCAAAATTTAAAATATTCATTGCTGAAGAAAATGGAATTACTATTGGGATGGCTTTATTCTACGAACGATATTCTACTTGGAAAGGAAAAGCAATTCATCTAGAAGATTTAATAGTAACAGAGTCTAAAAGAAAACTTGGAGTTGGGAAGGCCTTATATAGTAAGTTAATGCAGTATGCATTTGACTATAATTATAAACGTGTGGCCTGGGAAGTACTGGATTGGAATAAAAATGCGATTGATTTTTATGAAAGTACAGGAGCTAAAATTTTAAAAGGATGGTATGTTGTTCATATGACTGAGGGAAATTTAGATAAATTTATAAAGAGTTAGTATTGAAGGTATATAAATTTGGAGGAGCGTCTATAAAAGATGCGGAAAGCATTAAAAATGTTGCTCATATTTTACAGCAAGAAGGAACTGAGAATTGTTTGTTGGTTATTTCTGCTATGGGAAAAATGACCAATGCGTTTGAAAAAATTGTCAATGCGTATTTTGCTGACAAAGAAAAACTAAGTCAATCTATCAAATTTGTTACTGATTTCCATACAAATATTTTAACCGATCTATTTCCTGATAATGACGAAATACATCAAGAAGTAATTGTTTTAATTGGAGAAATGGTTCGCTTTTTAGCCCAAAATAAATCAAAAGACTACGATTATCTGTATGACCAAACTGTTTGTTTTGGAGAATTGTTATCTACAATGATCGTTCGTTCGTATTTTACTAAAGTCGGAATTCAGAATAGTTGGAAAGACGTTCGAAAATTGATAAAAACTGACAGTACTTTTAGAGATGCAACGGTACATTGGGAAGAAACGAAACACATAATTAACAAAGAGATTGATACATCAAAGCTAACCATTGTACAAGGTTTTCTTGGAGGAGATTCAAAAGGAAACACAACAACTTTAGGTAGGGAAGGTTCTGATTATACAGCAGGGATTTTTGCCTATTGTCTAGGAGCAAAAGATGTAACAATTTGGAAAGATGTTCAAGGTGTTCTAAACGCAGACCCGAGGGTTTTTAAAGAAACACAATTGCTAGAGCAAATTTCTTATGAAGAAACCATAGAAATGGCCTTTTATGGAGCTTCTGTAATTCATCCAAAAACAATTCAGCCACTTCAAAGTAAAGAAATTATATTATACGTTAGATCATTTAAAGATGTCAGTTTACAAGGAACAAAAGTAAGCAGAGGTGTTGCTATTCAGCCTTTAGTTCCCTGTTATATTGTGAAGAAAAATCAAGTATTGATTTCTATTTCTACGATAGATTTTTCTTTTATGGTTGAAGATAATATCAGTCATATTTTTAATTTATTGCATCAATACCAATTGAGAGTTAATTTAATTCAAAATTCAGCCATTAGTTTTTCTGTTTGTGTCGATAATAAATTCAATCATTTTGATGATTTTTATAATGCCTTGAAATCATCATTTAAAGTATCATTTTTTAAGGATGTTGATCTATATACGGTTCGACATTTTACAAATGACTCCTTGCAGGAAATTTATAATAAAGGAGAGTTGTTATTAACCCAGATAAACAAAGAGACTGCACAAGTAGTAGTTCTGCAAAAATAAGTGGGTACCTTTTGTTTTTTTAGTTATGTTTGTAGATACACGAAGTTTTGATTTATGGAGTTAGTTACATCTAAAGAAATTGCCAAAGTAATTGGTACCGATAAGTTTGGTTTTGTCGGCACTTTTGTTGGTTGGATTCTTCTAAGGTTACTAAGAATATCTAAGGTTAATAAAATTTATCAAAAACATAAAAACAAAAAAGATTTACCATTTCTAAATGGAATTCTAGATGAATTTCAAATCGAGTTTGAAATACCAGAAGAAGATTTAAGAAGAATTCCTAAAGAAGGACCTTTTATTACAGTTTCTAATCATCCTTTAGGAGGAATTGACGGTATTCTTTTACTGAAATTATTAATAGAGCATAGACCAGATTATAAAATAATTGCTAATTTTTTACTGCATAGAATAGAGCCATTAAAACCCTATGTAATGCCGGTGAATCCTTTTGAAACCCATAAGGATGCAAAATCTAGCGTTGCAGGTATAAAAAGCGCTCTTCAACATTTAAAAAATGGAAACCCGTTGGGTATTTTTCCAGCCGGAGAAGTATCTACCTACAGAGATGGCAAATTAATGGTAGATAAACCTTGGGAAGAAGGAGCTGTTAAATTAATAAAAAAAGCAGAAGTTCCGGTTATTCCAATTTATTTTCATGCAAAAAACAGTAGGTTGTTTTATATCCTGTCAAAAATCAGCGATACGTTTAGAACCGCTAAATTACCTTCAGAATTATTGTCTCAAAAAAACAGAGTTATTAAGGTAAGAATAGGGAAGCCAATCTCGGTAAAAGATCAACAAGAATATAAAGACATTACTTCTTTTTATGAGTTTATTAGAAAGAAAACATATATGTTGGCCAATCCTTTTGAGAAAAAATCACAAAACATTCTTTCTTCTCAAAATTTAAAAATTTCTTCTCCACCAAAAAAAATTACCCTACAAAAAAATGTTCAAAGTTTTATTAAAGAGGTAGAATCTTTAAGAAGCAACGGGAATAGATTATTAGAAAGTAAAAATTATGAAGTGTTTTTTGCTTCAGCAAAAGAAATCCCAAACCTTCTTCATGAAATAGGAAGATTACGAGAAATTACTTTTAGAGACGTTGGTGAAGGAACCAATAAGGCCATAGATATTGATAAGTTTGATAAATATTATCATCATATGTTTTTGTGGGATCAGCATGCTAATGTGTTGGCTGGTGCCTATAGAATGGGACTAGGAAAAGATATCTACAAGAAATATGGTATTGAAGGATTCTATATTCAAACATTATTTAGGGTAGAACCAGAGTTATATGAAATGATGGAGCAAACCATAGAAATGGGAAGAGCTTTTATTATTAAAGAATACCAACAAAAACCAATGCCTCTTTTCTTACTTTGGAAAGGAATTGTACATGTTACTTTGCGTTATCCAGAGTATAAATATTTAATGGGTGGAGTTAGTATTAGTAATCAATTTTCAGATTTCTCTAAATCATTGATGATAGAATTCATGAAATCTCATTATTACGATCCTTATGTAGCGCAATATATCTATCCTAAGAAAGAATTTAAGGTAAAATTAAAAGATGCGGATAAAGATTTTGTATTTGATGCTACCAAAGCTGATATGCAAAAGTTTGATAAAATTATTGATGAAATAGAACCAGGTGCACTTAGAATTCCGGTTTTAATTAAAAAATATGTGAAGCAAAATGCACGTTTGGTTGCCTTCAATGTAGATCCAAAATTTAACAACGCAGTTGATGGATTAATGTATATTAAAGTTGCAGATATACCTGATAGTACCGTAAAACCAGTGATGGAAGAATTTCAAGCAGAGCTAGAAAGAAAAGCTAGTGAAGTATCTCAAAAACAAGATCTTTAGTTCTCATTCTCTACAACCTGGCTGAAATAGAAGCGTTTAAACTTTGTAAGAATTAAGAAAAAGGCGTAATTTTGCACTCAAATTTTTTAAGAATTATAGACTACAATGAATATTATAAAAGAAAATGTAGACGCATTAAATGCTGTTGTAAAAGTAGATATCCTTACTGAAGATTATCAAGCAAAAGTGGATAAGATTTTAGTAGATTACCGTAAAAAAGCTGACATTCCTGGATTTAGAAAAGGTCAAGTACCCATGGGAATGATAAAAAAGCAGTACGGAAAATCTATCATGATTGATGAGGTAAATAAAATTTTACAAGAAGCGTTGAATAAATTTTTAACGGAAGAAAAATTAGAGATTTTAGGAAACCCAATCCCTAAATCTCCAGAAGATTTTTCTTGGGATGCAGAAAATTTCACTTTTGAATTCGAACTAGGAATTGCTCCTCAATTTAAAGTAGACTTAACATCTAAAAAGAAAGTTACTCAATATACTATTACAGCTGATGATGCTTTAATAGATAAAGAAGTAGAAAATTTACGATCTCGTTACGGGAAAATATCAGCTACAGATGTAATTGCTGAAAGTACTAACGTAACAGGAACTTTTGTAAACGAAGAAAAAGAGATTGAAAATAAATCAACAATCAACTTATCAGACTTAAAAGGGAAATCAAACTTAAAAAAGTTTGTGGGGAATAAAGTTGGTGATGTTTTAGAGTTAAAAACAAAAGGATTATTTTCTGACGATCATAAATTAACGGCAGCATTAGGTCTTTCTAAGGATGATGTTCAGTCATTAGATATGAATGTTTCTTTTACAATTGAAGAAACTACTGAAATTGAATTAGCGGAATTAGATCAAGAATTATTTGATAAATTGTTTACAGACGGAAGTGTGAAAACAGTGACAGAATTAAGAAATAAGATTAAAGAAGACGCTGAAAAACAATTTCTACAACAAGCAGATCAACAATTATTAAATGCCGTTACTGAGTATTTAATAGAGAACACTAAATTTGATTTACCTGCTGAGTTCTTAAAAAAATGGTTGGCAACTGCAGGAGAAAAACAATTAACTGCTGAAGAAGCTGCTGAAGAATATAACAAATCTGAAAAAGGATTACGTTATCAATTAATTCAAGAAAAAGTTATTAAAGATAATGACATCAAATTGGATTATGAAGAGCTAAAAGAATACGCAAAAGGCTTTATTAGAAGTCAAATGGCACAGTTTGGAAATATGAATCCAGAAGATGCTGAATTAGAAGACATCGCGAATAGAATTTTAGGAAATCAAGAAGAAGCTAAGAGGTTACAAGATCAATTGGTAAGTCAGAAGTTAATGACTTTTTACAAAGAAAACATGACTTTTAAGACTAAAAAAGTAAGCTACGAAGGTTTTATCAAAGAAGTTTACAAATAGGATACTATTTATATCAAAAAGAAAAACTCCTCTTGTTAAAGAGGAGTTTTTTTAGCTTTTTATTATAAAAAATTATTCATCAATAGTTCCTATCTTTACACATCTAATTTTTTTAAAAATATATCAATGGATTACGGAAGAGAATTTGAAAAATACGCAACCAAACATCAAGGAATTAGCAGTACATATTACAATCAGCTAATTACTAATATGACTCCAAATATTATTGAAGAACGTCAGTTGAATGCAGTATCAATGGATGTTTTTTCCAGATTAATGATGGATAGAATTATCTTTCTTGGAACTGGAATTAATGACCAAGTAGCAAATATTATTCAAGCTCAGTTATTGTTTTTAGAAAGTGTTGATTCATCTAAGGATATTTCTATCTATATCAATTCTCCAGGAGGAGGAGTCTATGCAGGATTGGGAATTTATGATACAATGCAGTTCATCAAGCCAGATGTTGCTACAATTTGTACAGGTATGGCAGCTTCTATGGGAGCCGTTTTAATGTGTGCAGGTCAAAAAGGAAAACGTTCTGCTTTGCCACATTCTAGAGTAATGATTCATCAACCTCTGGGTGGAGCACAAGGACAAGCTTCTGATATTGAAATTACAGCCCGCGAAATCATGAAATTGAAAGACGAGTTGTATCAAATTATTTCAAAGCATTCTGGCCAGACAGTTGAAAAAGTTCATGATGATTCTGATAGAGATTATTGGATGAAAGCAGATGAAGCGAAAGCATACGGAATGATTGATGAAGTTTTAGTAAGAAAATAATCTCACGATTATAATTTTATAAAGAAAGAAATAATGGCAAAAGACGAAAATTTAGAATGTTCATTCTGCGGGCGAAAAAAATCTGAAACAGATTTATTAATCGCCGGAATGGATGCACATATTTGTGATAAATGTATTGAGCAAGCTCACGGAATTGTTGAAGAAGAAGTTGCCGAAGCGAAAACAGGAGATTTATCCAAAGAACTGATCCTTAAGAAGCCTTTAGAAATAAAAACGTTTTTAGATCAATATGTTATTGGTCAGGATGAAACAAAAAAAGCAATGTCTGTTGCTGTTTACAATCACTACAAAAGACTGATGCAGGTGAGTGATGAGAACGAAGTAGAAATTGAAAAAAGTAATATTGTTTTAGTTGGTGAAACCGGAACAGGAAAAACATTAATTGCACGCAGTATAGCAAAAATGTTAAACGTCCCTTTTTCTATCGTTGATGCAACTGTATTAACACAAGCAGGATATGTTGGTGAAGATGTAGAAAGTATTTTAAGTAGATTATTACAAGCTGCAGACTATGATGTTATAAAAGCTCAAAGAGGAATTGTCTTTATAGATGAGATCGATAAAATTGCTCGTAAAGGCGATAATCCATCCATCACTAGAGACGTTTCGGGAGAAGGTGTACAACAAGCATTATTAAAACTACTTGAAGGATCTGTTGTAAATGTTGCTCCAAAAGGAGGAAGGAAACATCCAGAACAGAAATTTATTGAAGTAGATACCAAAGATATTTTATTTATTGCAGGAGGCGCTTTTTCAGGAATAGACAAAATGATTAGTAAGCGTTTAAATATGCAAGCTGTTGGTTTTGGTGCTTCTTTGGAAGAAGATAAAATTGATGAAGATAATTTACTACAGTATATTATTCCTTCAGATTTAAAAGCTTTCGGATTAATTCCTGAAATTATTGGTCGTCTTCCGGTGTTAAGTTATATGAATCCTTTAGATGCAGAGACTCTAAGAGCGATCTTAACAGAACCTAAGAACTCAATAATCAAACAATATGAGAAATTGTTCACAATGGATGATGTTGTTTTTACTATTGAAGACGGAGCCTTAAATTATATCGTCGGAAAAGCGGTAGAATATAAATTAGGAGCAAGAGGCTTGCGTTCACTTTGTGAAGCTATTCTTACAGATGCTATGTTTGAATTACCTAGTTCTAATGAAAAGGAATTAGCGGTAACAAAAGAGTACGCAGAAAGTAAATTGACAAAAACTACCTTAAAGAAATTAAGAGCAGCTTCTTAATTTTTTATATCAAATAATAAAAACCTCACTAGTAAAGATTAGTGAGGTTTTTTAATTTAAAGGCAATATCAAATCATTCAAAACATCTAATTACTATATTTGTTTTTTACTTTTCATCACTATATTAAATGATATCTAGAAGTACTATAGATCGTGTTTTTGAAACTGCTCGGGTAGAGGAGGTTATTGGTGAGTTTGTACAGTTAAAAAAAGCCGGAAGTAACTTTAAAGGTTTAAGTCCATTTACAGATGAAAAGTCACCATCATTTATGGTGTCACCAGTAAAACAGATTTGGAAAGATTTTAGTACAGGAAAGGGGGGTAATGCAGTTTCTTTTTTAATGGAACATGAACATTATTCGTATCCAGAAGCAATCAAATTTTTAGCGAAGAAGTACAATATAGAAATTGAAGAAACAGTTCAATCAGATGAGCAAAAAGAGCAAATGAATGAACGAGAAAGTATGTTCTTGGTTTCAAATTTTTCAAAAGACTATTTTCATGATATTTTACTAAATTCTACTCAAGGAAAAGCCATCGGACTTTCCTATTTTAAAGAAAGAGGTTTTACAGATGATATTATTAAAAAGTTCGAATTAGGATACTGTTTAGATACCTGGGATTCCTTTACGAATGAAGCATTAAAAAAAGGTTATGATATAAAATACTTAGCAAGTACAGGGGTAACAATTGTTAGAGAAAACAAACAGTTCGATCGATTTAAAGGTCGTGTTATGTTTCCTATTCACAGTATGTCTGGACGTATTTTAGGTTTTGGAGGAAGAACATTATCCAGTGATAAAAAGACAGCTAAATATGTTAATTCACCAGAAAGCGAGATCTATCATAAGAGTAAAATTTTATACGGAATTTATCACGCCAAAAAAGAAATAGCAAAACAAGATAATTGCTTTTTAGTAGAAGGATATACCGATGTAATTTCTTTTTATCAATCTGGTGTAGAGAATGTTGTTGCATCTTCTGGAACAGCCTTAACTTCAGATCAAATAAGACTAGTTAATAGACTTACAAAGAACATTACAGTACTTTTTGACGGTGATGCAGCAGGAATTAGAGCTTCTATTAGAGGAATTGATTTAATCCTTGAGCAAGGAATGAATGTGAAAGTTGTTGCATTTCCTGACGGAGAAGATCCAGATAGTTTTGCCAAGAAACATTCAGAAGCAGAGTTAAAAGAATATTTAGAAAATTCTGCGCAAGATTTTATCAACTTCAAAGTATCGCTTTTAATGAAAGAAGCGAGTAACGATCCAGTAAAAAAAGCAGGGTTGATTCGTGATATAGTGACCAGTATTTCTAAAATTCCAGATAGTATTCAAAGAGAAGTGTATGTACAAGAATGTTCTCGTATTATGGATATTTCTGAAAGAGTTTTATTTAGTGAATTGGCACAAATGCTTAGTAAAGAAATCAATAATAAAGAGAGAAAGAATAAGTATAATTTCAACTCAAATGTAGACCCAAATCAACCTCCATCAGAATACTTTCAAGAGCAAGAACAAACACAAATGGGCTTGGTGAAGGGAGGGGCTATTTCTACAGAGAAAATAGATCAATTATCTATTTTAGAAAAAGAGATTATAAGAATTTTGTTGTTATATGGAAACAAAGAGACGGATTTTATTGATTTTGTAGAGGTTGAAGATGAAGAAGGTCGTATTCATGTAGAAAAAGAAAATTATACCAATCAAGTTTCGAAAGAACTGTATTTGAATTTACAAGATGATGAAATTGAGTT
>TARA_R110000787_G_scaffold16622_3_pt1 | contig 16076 bp, 13 predicted proteins | sample TARA_R110000787 | Tara Oceans TARA_R110000787 (sample SAMEA4397920) | marine metagenome | biome: Polar Biome; feature: [DCM] deep chlorophyll maximum layer (ENVO:01000326); material: water (ENVO:00002006), including particulate matter (ENVO:01000060) such as... | depth 35 m
CGCCTTGTATTTTATGCGATGCCTTGCCCCGGACGCACCCAACAACGCAGGCTGCCTGGCCCCGCTTGACCTTGTCCTGCCCGCCGGCAGCGTGGTCAATCCGGACTATCCGGCAGCCGTGAATGCCCGCACGGCAACCGTCAAACTGGCCTGCAACGCCATCATCAGCGCCTGGAGCCGGGATCGAAGCGCCACTTCCGCGGCGGCAAATGCCGGTGTGGCGACGGTCATCGCATTCGGAGGGTCAACTGATGACGGCCAGCGTTATCAGCTGACTGAAATCGTCGCCAGTGGTGCTGGCGGGTCTTCTTTCAGACCGGGTGCGTCCGGGCTTTCGACCGATGTCGGCAATGCTCGGAATACGCCTGTAGAGATCATCGAACGGGAAACCCCGATCCGGGTTGAAAGCTATAGCTTCAACCGGGGGTCAGGCGGTGACGGCCAGAACAGGGGCGGTGACGGTCTGCGTCGCTGCTATCTGCTGACCGAAGGCACCACCCATGTTTCCTATCGTGGCGAACGACATAACAGTCAGGCTCGAGGCCTGCAGGGGGGCTTACCCGGTCTTGCATCGAAAGCTCAGATTATCCGCAGCAACGGTGACGCCGAGCAGCTCACCGCGAGAACTCAGATACAATGGCGTGCCGGTGAACGTCTCATCATAGAGACGGCTGGTGCGGGCGGCTGGGGGGCCGTCGATGCCACCCCCCATAACCCAGCAGTCAGGAGGACAGAATGCTGAAACTCACCCTACTTACCCGTCGCACCGCGATGGTTGCAGCCCTTGCGGCGGTCACCGCAGCCACCAGTTTTGCCGGCCCGGCAACCGCACAATCCTATCCGACAAAGCCCGTCACAATCGTCGTACCTTTCCCGCCGGGCGGCTCCACGGACACCCTGGCCCGCAAGATTGCCGAGAACATTTCCGGCCCGCTGGGTCAGCCCGTTGTCATTGAAAACCGCGCCGGTGCCGGTGGCACGGTCGGGGCCAACATGGTCGCGAAATCCGATCCCGACGGCTATACCCTGCTGATGGGCGTTACCGGATCAAACGCGATCAGCGCCGCCCTGCGTGATGACCTGCCTTACAACCCGCTAACCGATTTCAGCCCGGTCAGTCTGGTGGTCAGCGCACCACTGGTTCTCGTCGTCAATGCTGACTCGCCCTATAACTCCGTGCAGGACGTCGTCGACTTCGCAAAAACCAACCCGGAGAAGTTCACCCACGGCACCCCCGGCGTAGGCACTTCGATGCACCTCGCCGCTGAACTGTTCGGTCTCGAAGCCGGCGTCAAGCTGGTCCATGTTCCCTACAAGGGCAGTGCAGCCGCCCTGCAGGACCTTCTCGGCGGACGCGTTGATTCGATGTTCGGCGATTTGCTGGTCACGGCTGAGTTCGTGAAATCCGGACGTCTCCGGGCACTTGGCGTTACCTCGGCTGTTGAACATCCGATGCATCCGGGTATCGCCCCGATCGCCAGCAGCGGACTCAAGGGTTATCAGGCATTCTCATGGCAGGGTGTATTCGCACCGGCTGGCACACCGGATGCTGTTCTGCAGAAACTGTATGCTGAAATCTCGAAAGCACTGGCGACAGATGATCTCCAGGCATTCTTCAAACAGCGTGGCTTCCTTGTTGAAGGCCGTACCCCGGCTGACTCCAAGGCTTTCATCGCGCAGGAAATTCCGAAATGGAAACGGGTCGTTGATGCGGCCGGTCTGAAGAATAAATAATGCAGCGTCTGGGTGGGCCTGTCGTCCGCGGAGGACAGGCCCAGCCCATCTCCCCCCTCGTCCGGGCGGATGGGCCATTACTATTTGTTTCGGGGCAGGTTCCCATCATCGGCGGCAAGATCATCGGTGATGACATCACCACCCAGACAAACTGTGTCATCGACCAGATTGAACAAATTCTGACCCTTGCCGGTGCCCGTCTCGACAATATCGTCAAATGCACCGTCTGGCTGGTCGACAAAAATGACTATCCGGCCTTCAATACAGCCTACGCAAACCGTTTTCCGCCCGATCGGGCACCCGCCCGGTCAACCGTGATTTCCGATTTGATCGTCCCCGTACTGGTCGAAATGGAAGCCATTGCCGAAATGCCGGACAAATGCTGATCCCCCGACCGGCGACAACAACTGAACAAGGACCACCAGGTGCCATCGCAGATCAATCGACCTGAACTGACAGCCGCTCTTGGACTTGCCATCCTCGGTGCGCTCGTGGTTCTCGAAGGCGGCAGCTACCCGCTCGGCTCACTCACCCGCCCCGGACCGGGGTTTGTCCCGGTCGTGCTGGGCAGCCTGATTATCCTGCTGGCGCTTGCCGTGGCCTTTGATGTCCGGAGATCGGGCAGTCCCAGACCAGATTTTGGCTGGCGACCGCTACTGGCTGTGACCACAGGCATTCTGGCTTTCGCCCTGCTGGTTACACCACTTGGCTTCATCCCGGCGACCGTCGCCCTTGTGATGTTGAGTGGCTGCGGTGAAACCCGCCCCCGAACCCTTCAACTCGCGGGTGTGGCAATCTTTATGGCGCTGTTCGGCTATCTGATGTTCATCAAGGGTCTGGGTGTCCCGCTGGATGCAGTGACTGGTTACCGATGAGCAATTTCATTTCCAATATTTCCCTCGGGCTGGAAACAGCACTTTCCTTCAACTCTCTGCTGTTCTGTTTCATCGGCGTGACAGTCGGCACCATCGTCGGCGTGCTGCCCGGTGTCGGCCCGCTGGCCGCGATCTCGCTGGCCCTGCCGATGACCTATTACGTCGATCCCACATCCGCACTGATCATGCTGGCCGGCATCTTCTACGGCACCCAGTATGGCGGCTCGACAGCGTCTATCCTGCTGAATCTGCCCGGCACCGCGACATCCGCCGTAACCTGTCTGGACGGATATCCGCTGGCCCGGCAGGGCAAGGCCGGGCTGGCTCTGTTCGTCACTGCCATTACCTCCTTCGTCGGCTCTTCCTTTGCCATTCTGCTGGTCATGGGCTTCGCCCCGATCATCGCCGAATTTGCACTCCGCTTCGGCGCACCGGACTACTTCTCAGTCATGATTCTGGGACTGGTGGCGGCATCCACTCTGTCTGTCGGATCACCGCTGAAAGGCCTCGCCATGGTCAGCTTCGGTCTGGCGCTGGGTCTGGTCGGCACGGACGTGAATACCGGTCTGTTTCGCTTTACCTTCGGGTCATTCGAGCTGTCGGACGGCCTGTCACTGGTGGCCGTTGCCATGGGCCTGTTTGGCGTCGCGGAGATTCTGTCGAACATCGGCATTACCCGCAGCACCAGCCTGTCAGCCAAAGACATCACCTTCCGCTCGATGATGCCAAACCGCGATGAATGGCGTCAGGTCTGGCGACCAACCGCACGCGGCACCATCGTCGGCTCCATCGTCGGCGCCTTGCCGGGCACCGGTCCGGGCATTGCCTCCTTCATGGCCTATGCGCTGGAAAAGCGGATCGCAAAAGATCCGTCGCGGTTTGGTCGCGGCGCGATTGAAGGGATCAGTTCACCTGAAGCAGCCAACAACGCTTCGGTTCAGGCCGCTTTCATCCCGACACTCAGCTTCGGCATCCCCGGCGATGCGGTGATGGCGGTTCTGCTGGGCGCCATGCTGATCCACGGCATAACCCCCGGCCCCAGTTTCATCGCCAACGAACCCGCCATGTTCTGGGGACTGGTGATGAGTTTCTGGGTCGGCAATATCCTGTTGCTGGTACTCAACATCCCGCTGATCGGTCTCTGGGTCCGGTTGCTGACCATCCCCTATCACCTGCTCTATCCGGCAGTCCTCGTCTTCATCTGTATCGGGGTCTATTCCTCGTCGAACAGTGTCTTCGATATCTTCGTGGTGCTGATCTTCGGCATCATCGGCTATATCATGCGGAAGTTCGAATATCCGGCCGCCCCGGTTCTGCTGGGATTCATTCTGGGTCCGCTGCTTGAAGAGAACTTCCGGCGCTCACTGCTGCTGGCTGGCGGTGATATGACGGTGTTCGTGACGGAGCCGATCAGCCTTGTCTTTCTGCTGATGACACTGGCTTTTCTCGCCGTCTCCTTTCTTCCCGGCCTGAAGAAGGCTTTCATGAGTGGCGGTGAATAACCCCTCCCCTGCGCACCGTCAGTAAGGCGCGTCCACGTCACCGGTCTCTACATAGACCGACTTGATCTGGCTGTAACTATCCAGTGCCGCCCGCGCATTTTCGCGGCCAAAACCGGATTGTCTGACGCCGCCGAACGGCATGCCCGCCGGGGTCAGGTTATAGGCATTGATCCAGCAGGTTCCGGCTTGCAGACGTGCCACGACGCGGTGACCACGGGCCAGATCGCGGGTAAAGACACCGGCGGCGAGACCAAACGGGGTCGCGTTGGCGCGGGCGATGACCTCTTCCTCATCGCTGAAAGACAACACCGACATCACCGGCCCGAAAATCTCTTCCCGGGCAATGCGCATATCGTCCTGCACATCAGCAAAAATCGTCGGGGCGACAAACCAGCCCGCTTCCATTCCCTGCATCGTCACGGCATCACCGCCACAGACCAGACGTGCCCCTTCATCAACACCGGATCGCAGGTAATCGAGCACCCGGTCACGCTGGGTCGCAGTAACCAGCGGGCCGATCTGTGTCGCTTCATCCATCGGATCGCCCAGCCGCAGTTTCGCCGTGCGTTCCTGCAGGCGGTCCAGAAAAGCATCCCGCAGCCTGTCCTGCACAAAGACCCGGGTTCCGTTGGAACAGATCTGTCCGCTGGAATAGAAATTACCGAGCATCGCACCGCCGACCGCATTCTCGATATCCGCATCTTCAAACACGATCAGTGGTGATTTGCCGCCAAGCTCCAGCGTCACCTGCTTCAGACTTGCTGCTGCGCCGGCCATCACCCGCATCCCGGTCGGAACAGAGCCTGTCAGCGAGACCTTCGCGACATCCGGATGCGCCGTCAGTAAGGCACCGGTCTCGCCATAGCCCTGAACCACATTAAACACCCCATCCGGCAAACCGGCCTCGGAATAGATTTCCGCCAGTTTCAGGGCCGACAGCGGTGTCGTTTCTGATGGTTTGAAGATCATGGCATTGCCACAGGCCAGCGCAGGAGCTGATTTCCAGCAGGCAATCTGGATCGGATAATTCCAGGCCCCGATGCCAGCACAGACACCCAGCGGCTCTCGCCGGGTATAGGCAAAAGGTCCGCCGAAATCGATATGCTCGCCGGTCATGTCGCCCGCGATACCAGCAAAATATTCGAGACAATCCGCACCGGAGGCCGCATCAGCAACCAGTGTCTCCTGCAACGGCTTGCCGGTATCCAGTGTTTCCAGTTCAGACAGTTCGCGATTGCGGGCCCGCAGCAGATCAGACGCCCGCCGCAGCACCCGGCCACGTTCCACGCCCGACATTGCCGCCCAGACCTGCTGACCGGCACGGGCCGAATCCACAGCCTTGCTGACCGTCATCTCAGTCGCAGCATTCAGCCGGGCTATAATTTCTGTTGTCGCGGGATAACGGCTTTCAATGACAGCGCCCTGCGCATCATCAACATACTCACCGGAAATATAATGCGACCCCGCAGGCTGCGCCTTCATGAACTGCTCCTGATAAGTTCAGATGCAAAATGCTCAGGTCCGCCGGGGGATGCAAGTTGTGCGGAAATGAGGGCGGGGGTTAACGGCTATCCTTCGAGACGGGCTTGCAGCCCTCCTTCAGGATAAGGCCGTTTTAAAACCGCACCTCATCCTGAGGGGCCTGCATCGCAGGCGCCTCGAAGGATAGCGAATGTACCGGAAGACTTCCGGAGCCTACCCCACCAGACCGCGGGTCATCATGTTGGTCAGGCGTTTGGCAAAAGCGACCGGGTCGGTGACGGTTTCACCTTCGACAATACGGGCCTGATCAAGCAGCAGACGGGCTGCTTCATCGACATTGTCCGGCTGGGTTTCGACTATCTCACCGAGGCGTTTGATCATCGGATGCTTCGGATTGATTTCAAAGATACGGCTGGACTGCTTCTCCACCTGATTATGGCGGCGGAGCAGCCGCTCCAGATGCATGTCAGCATCACCTTCGTCGGCGACCAGACAGCAGGCGCTGTCGGTCAGGCGGGTCGAGGCGCGAATATCCTTCACCTGTTCACCAAGTGCGACCTTGAAGCGGGCGATCAGCATGGCGGTGTCCGGCGTATCAGCCTTGTCTTCTTCCGCCTTTTCCTCATCGCTGGACGTAATCTTGTCGAGACCGGAAGAACCGCGGGTCACAGAGGTGAAGGCATTGCCTTCATAGACACCGACCGAGGGAATCCAGAATTCATCAACCGGATCGGTCAGCAACAGCACCTCAACGCCCTTCGCCTTGAAGCCTTCAAGCTGCGGGCTGAGATGGATCGAGTCCGTGTCATCGCCGGAGATATAGAAAATCTGGTCCTGACCTTCCTTCATGCGGCCAACATAATCAGCCAGCGAGACCAGTTCATCAGAGCCGGTGGTACGGAACCGGGCCAGCGCCAGCAGATCATCACGGCTGGTGTAGTCTTCGTAGAGACCTTCCTTCATCAGGGCGCCGAAATTCTCCCAGAATTTCGCATATTCTTCCGGGGCCTTTTCTGCCTTCTTCTTCAGTTCGCCGAGAATGCGTTTCACAAGACCGGACTTGATCTTGGCGATGACCGGATTGGCCTGCAGGGTCTCACGGCTGACATTCAGAGGCAGATCCTGCGAATCCACCACACCCCGGACAAAACGCATATAAGCGGGCAGCAGTTCCGGGCAGTCATCGGTGATGAAAACGCGGCGGACATAAAGTTTCAGATGCTGTTTACGTTCAGCCTCGAACAGATCGAACGGCTTTTCTGTCGGTACGAACAGCAGATTCGTATATTCGATGACACCTTCAACCTTGTTGTGCATCGTGAGCCACGGGTCATCCATGGTCCGGCCGACATGGTTGTAGAATTCCTTGTAATCATCGGCGGAAATCTCGCTCTGCGACCGGGTCCAGATTGCCGAAGCCGTGTTCAGCGTCTCATCTTCACCGTCTTCACCTGCCATCACGATGGGCAGTGCGATGTGATCTGAATAGGTCTTTACGATCTGGCGGAGCTTGAACGGATCGAGATAATTTTCCGCGCTCTCGCGAAGATGCAGGGTAATTTCCGCACCACGGGTTGCATCCGGTGCACTGTCCACGGTGAAGGTGCCCGCGCCTTCCGATATCCAGATCCAGCCTTCACTGTCGCCCGCCTTCCGGGACTTCACCTCGACCTTTTCAGCCACCATGAAGGCAGAATAGAAACCCACCCCGAACTGGCCGATCAGAGCGACGCTTTTATCTTCGCCGCTTTCAATTGCCTTGCGGAAAGCTTCCGTTCCGGATTTCGCAATGGTGCCGAGATTCTCGACCAGGTCATCCCGGTTCATGCCGATACCGTTATCGGCCAGCGTGATGGTTCCCGCGTCCTTATCAACGGACAACCGCAGTTTCAGATCTCCGTCACCTTCAAGCAGCGCCTCGTTCGTCAGCGCTTCGTACCGTAATTTGTCGCAGGCATCCGAGGCGTTGGAGATCAGTTCCCGCAGGAAGATATCCTTGTCGGAGTAAAGCGAGTTGATAACGATATCGAGCAGCTTCGCTGTCTCGGCTTTGAATTTAAGCTTCGATTTGGCCATGAATTCCATTCCTTGTTAGTCGTCGTGCCAAACGGCTGGCCAGATATGGATTCAATGACGCGGTAGCGCAAGGCGCAGGTTTTTCGCTTACTCGGCAGCAATAGCCGCCGGCATGGTATCCAGCGGTGCCACATAGAGCTGTCCGGAGGCCGTAAAACCGGTTTCAACAGTGACCCCATAAATCTCCTGAATCCGGGCCGAAGACAGTACCTCGACCGGGCTGCCATCACTGACCACCCGTCCCTGCCCCATCAGGATGATCCGGTCCGCAAAGCGGGCCGCCAGATTGAGGTCGTGCAAAGCCACCAGACTGACCGACCCCCGCTCACGGGTTGCCGCACCGACACGTTGCAGCACATCAATCTGATGGCGAAGATCCAGCGCACTTGTCGGTTCATCCAGCAGCATCACCGATGGCGCACGCACCAGCGCCTGGGCGATGGAGACCAGTTGCTGCTGGCCGCCACTCAGTTCACTGACAATCCGGTCAGCCAGGCGGGATATTCCGAGACGGTCCAGCGCCATCTCCACCGTTCCGATATCATCGGCAGAAACCGTTGCCCGGCCTGATTGCTTCAGCGCCAGCAAAACCACTTCGAACACACTGAGGACCGCATTCATGGCAAAGACCTGCGGCATGTAGAAGATATGCGCGGCGCGTTCTGCCGGAGGCATGGTGGCCACATCATGACCGGCAAAACAGATTTGCCCGCCCAACGGCCTGATGAGCCCGGCGATAGTCCGGAACAGGGTCGACTTGCCCGCCGCGTTCGGGCCGATGATAGCGATCACCTCGCCCGGTTTCAGGTCGTTGATGGTGACATCATCAAGAACGCGATGCGCACCATAACCGGCACTCAATCCACTGATATCCAATGACATTACCAGAGCCTCCTGCGGGATTTCATAACCAGACTGATGAAGAAGGGAATACCGATCAGGGAGGTGATGATCCCGATGGGATAGATCACTCCCGGCACGATGGCTTTCGAGACAGTCGAGGCAATCGACAGGATCAGCCCGCCGCAAAGACCTGACAACGGCAGGAAGAAACGCTGGTCCTCACCAACCAGAATGCGGGCGATATGCGGGCCAACCAGACCGACAAAGCCGACCGTACCGACAAAGGAAACGGAGGTCGCCGCCAGCAGTGAAATGCAGATCAGCATCTCGATGCGAAGCCGCACTACATTAACGCCAAGACTTGCCGCCTTGTCGTCACCAAGCCGCAGGGCGGTCAGCGCCCATCGACGATGCAGCATCAGCGGCAGAACTACGGCCAGCAAGGCAACCGCACCAAAGATTTTCGGCCAGCTTGCACGCCCCAGACTGCCCATCATCCAGAACACAACCTGCTGTAGCTGGGTCTCTGACGCGCCATACTGAAGCAGCGCCAGAAGCGAATTGAAGGTGAACAGCAGAGCAATACCGACCAGAATCATCGTCTCCGCATTCACGCCCCGCACGCGGGTGATGAAATAGAGCATCCCCGAGGTGAGCAGAGCGAACAGGAAAGCATTTGCCGTGACCAGCAGATGCCCGGCGACCGGAATCAGGCCGATACCCAGCACAATGGCCAGCGCCGCCCCGAAACTGGCGGCAGATGAAATACCGAGTGTAAAGGGATCTGCCAGAGGGTTGCCCAGGATGGTCTGCATCTGTGCGCCGGCGACTCCCAGCATCACACCGACCAGCAAGGCGGTCAGTGCCACGGGAAGGCGCAGATCCCAGACAATGACCTCCATCCGCACGCCATATGACGCCGGATCAAATAATGTGCCGATGACCGTAAGCGGGCTGAAATTACCCGGACCAATAAAAAGATCAGCAAGCAGGGCAGCCAGCAAGGCCAGCAGGCCACCAGCCAGAATCAGGGTTCGCCGGCGAACGGTCAGGCGATAACCGCTGCCGGTCGTCTCAATGGTTTCGGTCATAGTTATGCCCATGAAGAAATAACCCGCCGGGAAAGTCCCGGCGGGTCAGGGTCCGTCTACTGAAGTTTTGCCCAGAACAGGCCTTCGTTACTGATCGGCAGGAACCTGTCATGCAGCTCAGTCATCGTGGCGTTCGGATCGATATCCTTGAAGTCTTCCGGATAGAACCATTTCGCAAAAGCCTGAACGGCGACAAAATGGTAAGGGTTGTTATAAAACTGGTGATACATCGAATAGAACTGCTTCGCCTTCACGGCCTTCAGGGTTTCCCAGCCCGGACGGGACGCCAGCGCCTTCATCCGCTCCTGCGCCATCGCCATATCAGCTTCATAGCCCAGCAGAACAGCCGTCGTATCAGGCACAGCTTCTGACCAGTTTGCACCGGTACCGATGATGATGTCCGGGTCGGTTATGAACAGCTGCTCCGGATTGATGTTGCCACTGAATCCAGAGAACATGGTGGAACCCCAGTTCCGGCCACCGGCTTCTTCAACCAGACGTCCGAGATTGGCGGAACCGAATGTGCTGCAGCATTTGTTCGGATTATAACCCGCCGCACGCTCAACAAAGACCAGCGGCTTCTTGTCTTCCGGCTTGTTTACGGTTCGCGTATAAACCAGCCGCATCTGTTTCAGATAGAAGTCGTTATAGGCCTGCGCTTCTTTCTCTTTTCCAAGCAACCGGCCCAGAAGCTGGATGCTGGGGACTGTGTTCTGCGTCGGGCGCTGACGGAAATCGATGAAGACCACGGGAATTCCGGCTTTCTCCAGCTTCTCAATGATGCCGGTTTCCTGAGCCTTCATGTATTCGCCAAGGTTCAGAATGACCAGATCGGCATCGACGGCAATCGCCTTCTCAACACTGAAATCAGCTGCATAGGGGCTCCCGAAATTTGCCATATCTGCAAGTGCCGGAAACTTTGCGAGATACTTCCGGTAGGCATCCGGATCATACAGGATCATGTCGTCTTTCCAGCCGACCACATGTTCGAACGGATTTTCTTTCTCCAGCGGCGCGATGGCGTAAATCTGCCGCCCCTCACCGAGGATGATCCGTTTCACCGGCGTGTTGACCGTAACAGTCCGGCCAGCGACATCGGTGACTTCTGCCGCCTGGGCAGCCACTGCGAGCAGCATTGCCCCCGCAGCAAGGGTGAGACTTCGGAAGAAGCCGCCTGATCCATTCATTTGTAATCTCCGGGGTGTAAATCAGTGGTCTGGACGGAGATCATTAGTGCAACTGCAACTGACTCGCAATATCATATTTGGAAGTTCAGTATTCTGTAACCGACTCGATATGACACAGCGGCAGAATATGCAGCCGTGCTGACAGGACTTCACAGCCTATCAGCCCTTGTATATCAATCGATTGCCACGAAATTGTTGAATGATGAACTGAAACCGGCAAGGGTTTGAACATGAACGGTGAGAACCCGGTAGTGACCGCCGTGTTGGGTCCGACCAACACAGGCAAGACACATCTGGCCATAGAGCGGATGCTTGGACACGCGACCGGAGTCATCGGATTTCCGCTTCGCCTTCTGGCTCGCGAAAACTATGACCGGATCTGCAAACTTCGCGGCCCCGGGCAGGTCGCCCTGATTACCGGTGAAGAGAAAATCATCCCGAAACGACCGCGCTGGTATGTCTGTACGGTCGAATCCATGCCTGTCGATCTGCCACTGGACTTCCTCGCCATTGATGAAATTCAGCTTTGTGCAGACCGCGAGCGCGGGCATATCTTCACAGACCGGCTGATGCATGCCCGCGGGACACGGGAGACCATGTTCCTCGGCGCCGAGACGATGCGCCCGATGATCCGGCGGCTGGCACCGGATGCAGTCTTCGAGACCCGTAACCGGCTGTCGACACTCAGCTATGCCGGATCAAAGAAAATCTCCCGCCTTCCGGCCCGATGTGCCGTCGTTGCCTTCGGCATTGATGATGTCTATGCCATCGCCGAACTGATCCGCCGCCAGCGGGGTGGCGCAGCTATTGTCATGGGCGCCCTCAGCCCCCGAACCCGCAATGCGCAGGTCGCCATGTTTCAGGCGGGCGAGGTCGACTATCTGGTCGCCACGGACGCTATCGGCATGGGCCTCAACATGGCAATCGACCATGTAGCCTTTGCCAGCCTGGCAAAGTTCGATGGCCGCCGCCGCCGTTATCTTGCCGCGCCGGAACTGGCACAGATCGCCGGACGGGCCGGACGCAGCATGAATGACGGTACTTTTGGTGTCACCGGTGACTGCCCACCGATCGATGCGGATCTGGTTGATCGGATCGAAAGCCATGAATTCGATCCGGAACGCCGTATTTACTGGCGCAATACCGACCTTGATTTCCGCAATGCAGACAGCCTGCTGTCCAGCCTGACAGCCCCGCCGCCCCGTCGCGAGCTGCAACGATCCCCGGATGGTGATGATGTCATCGCGCTGCAAATTCTCGCCCGGGATCCGGATATCCGGAAAATGGCGAACGATCCCGAAATTGTCCGCCTGCTCTGGGATGTCTGCCAGATACCTGACTTCCGGAAAGTCATGGGCGAGGCGCATAGCCGGATGCTGGCCCGCATGTTCAACTGGCTGGCCGATGGCGACCGTGTCGTGCCCGAAGACTGGATGGCAACGCAAATTGACCGGCTGGACCGTGATGATGGCGATATATCTACCCTGATGGGACGCATTGCCGGTATCCGGACATGGACCTATGTCGCCTATCGCAGTGACTGGCTGAAAGATGCCGAAGTCTGGCGCGAACGGTCCCGGGCCGTGGAAGACAAGCTTTCCGACGCCCTGCATGACCGCCTGACCCAGCGGTTTGTCGACAAGCGGACTGCCCATCTGGTGAAACGCCTGAATGACGACGAAAACATCCCGCTGCTGGCTGCCGTCGCCCGTGATGGTGCCGTAACCGTGGAAGGGCATCATATCGGCCAGCTCGATGGCTTCCGGTTCCGTGCTGACGAGGCTGAGACACTGGGCGGCAAACGAACTGTCGCAAATGCGGCGCGACGTGCGCTCCGGCTTGAAATCCGCCGCCGCATCACCGCCATGGGACAGACTGACAGCAACCGTTATTCCCTGTCGGATGACGGCACCATCCTGTGGGGTGATGACAGCATCGGCCGGCTGACACGCGGCAGCGACCTGCTGGCCCCGGATGTCATGGTCTATGACAGTGATCTGTTTGAAGCCGGTGACCGGGAACAGGTGACCCGGCATCTGCGGGAATGGCTGAATGACTACCTGACCCGGCATCTGGCGTCACTGCTGAAACTCCGTGACCCTGATCTCAAAGGCACTGCACGCGGGCTTGCCTATCAGCTCAGCGAGGCTCTCGGCACTCTGCCGACCCGTGCGGTCAGTGATCTCAGAAAAGATATTTCAGACCATGACAGGAAAGGCCTGGCACGTCTCGGCGTGCGGTTCGGGCTGGAAACCATCTACATGCCGGCCTTGCTGAAACCTGCCGCCATTGCCGCCCGTGCGGCGCTCTGGCGCTGTTTCCACGAAGAAGGACCGGCCCTGCTGCCACCGGAAGGGCGGGTCTCGTTTGATCTGTCAGACCTTGGGAGACGGGATTACTGGTACGCCCTCGGATTCGCCACCATACGCCACGAGACCCATGGCTTTGCCCTGCGCGTCGATATGCTGGAGCGGATTGCCGCCATCGCCCGGAAACTCAGCTGGAAAGGCCCTTTCACGGCCAATGCCGAGATGGCCTCACTGGCGGGCGGAAGTCTCGACGCTGTCGTCTCGATCCTGAAATCCATCGGTTTTCGCCCCCAGACGACAAAGGAAGGTATTGTCTTCACGGCAACGCCACGCGCCCTCGGCAAGCAACGGAAACCAAAGCGCCAGCGGCCAGCCGGACCCCAACAAAAATCGCCCGCTGTTTCATCTTCACCCTTTGCCATACTTCAGGGAGTTGTCGGTAAATGAACGAGACGGAAGACACGCTGCGTATCGACAAGTGGCTCTGGCATGCCCGCTTTTTCAAAAGCCGCACGCTGGCCGCAAAATTTGTCTCTGCCGGTCACCTGCGAATTGATGGCGCAACCGTCTCAAAAGCCCATTTCATGATCCGGCCCGGCCATGTACTGACCTTCCCGCTCGGCAACCATATCCGTATCATCCGTGTCGAGAAACTCGGTGTACGGCGCGGTCCGGCACCGGAGGCACAGCTGCTGTATCACGATCTCGACCCGCCCGAACTGCGTGTAGCCCGCTCACCGGAAACACCGCTGGTGCCGGTACGTGACGCCGGGGCCGGGCGACCGACCAAGAAGGAACGACGCGCCATCGACCGTCTGCGGGCCGACAGCGGCGTCTCTGACTGATCAGATATCCAAGCAGATCAGTAGAAGTACTTCCGGTCTTCGGTTGACGGATACATATGGGCGACCTGCTCCGTATAGCCGTTATACAGCTTTGTCGGCACCCGGCCGTCCTGACCCAGCACCTGTTCGGTTGCCTGACTCCAGCGCGGATGGCTGATTTTCGGATTCACATTCGCGTAAAAGCCATATTCCTTGTCCTGCAGCGTCTCCCAGAATGAGACCGGCTGCACATCGGTAAAGGTAAAACGCACAATCGACTTGATGCTCTTGAAACCATATTTCCAGGGCGTCACCAGCCGCAGCGGCGCACCGTTCTGCTTCGGGATCGCCTTGCCATACAGACCGGTCGCGATGAAGGTCAGGTCGTTCTGCGCTTCCTCGATGGTCAGGCCCTCCACATAGGGCCAGGGCTGGAAGAAATAGTTCTGACCCGGCGCAACCTTCGGATCATGGAAAGTCGTCATCTTGACGTATTTCGCCCCGGATTTCGGGCTGGCCAGCGCAACAAGCTGCTTCATGGTGAAACCTGACCAGGGCACTGCCATCGACCAGGCCTCAACACAGCGATGGCGATAGAGCCGCTCTTCCAGCTGCACCTTCTTGATCAGGTCGTCAAAGCCCAGGGTCATTTCCTTGTCGACCATTCCGTCGATGGTGATTTCCCACGGGCGAAGTGGCAGGGCCTGTGCCGGGACCCAGATATTCTTGGAAGTACCGAATTCATAGAAATTGTTATAGGTTGTCGCGAGCTTTTCCTCGGTAATCTCGCGATCCAGCCGGAAGGCCAGGTTACGCTGAACCGGATACATATCAGCCGTCGGATCCACCTCGATCTCAGTGGCCACGGCTTCACCTGAATCACAACCGGCCAGCAGGGCCGCTGCACCGGAGGCCAGTATCGGCCCGTTCGCGATGGTTTTCACCAGTCGGCGGCGGTCATGAAACAGACTTTCCGACGTCGCCTGACTTTCCGGTATTTCCCAGCTTTTACGTTTCTTGATCAGCATACCCTGCTCCTGCTTTTTCCACTTACTTATGTACGTGGGGTGCATGATGACAGCAAATCAAGGAAACGTTATGGCCCTGTGAGAGAGAAGTACAGACGGCGCGGCGGGAACAGTCAGTCAGGGCCGCCGGGAATCCCGCCGTTTCCACTGATCACATGAGCACTTGGCCCGACAATCAGGGGATCAACATGTCCGAGAACCGAATGGTCTTTGCCGTGATAGGGCAGTTCATGCAGGAAGTGGCGCATGCAGTTCAGCCGGGCGCGCTTCTTGTCGTCCGATTTCACCACAGTCCAGGGCGCATCGGCGGTGTCGGTATGGAAGAACATCGCTTCCTTGGCCTCGGTATATTCCTGCCATTTGTCCAGTGACGCCAGATCAATCGGTGACAGCTTCCAGGTCTTCAGCGGATCGGTTTCACGGGCCCTGAAACGCTTGAGCTGTTCATCCTGCGTAACCGAAAACCAGAACTTGAAGAGGATGATTCCGGACCGCACCAGCATCTGTTCAAACTGCGGGCATTGCCGCATGAATTCGAGATATTCCGACGGCGAACAGAAACCCATCACCCGTTCAACACCGGCACGGTTGTACCAGGACCGGTCAAACAGCACCATTTCACCGGCATGCGGCAGATGCTGGACATAACGCTGGAAATACCACTGGGTGCGTTCTTCTTCTGACGGCTTCGTCAGGGCGACAACACGGGCATATCGAGGGTTCATATGCTCCATGAAACGCTTGATCGCCCCGCCCTTGCCCGCTGCGTCACGACCCTCAAACAACACGACAATGCGCTGCGAGGTATCCTGCGCCCAGCGCTGAACCTTCAGCAGTTCGACCTGAAGTTTGGTCTTCTGTTTCTCATAGGCCTTGCGGCCCATGCGTCCGGCGTAGGGATATTCACCCGATTCGAAGGCATGTCGAATGGTGTCGGCATCGGGCTTTGCCCGTGTCCTGCGCGGCGATTGCGGCTGTGACTGCGGCATAAGAACACCGGTTTCCGGATCCGGAGTCAGCGCCTCAAGAGCAGCTTCGGCGGGTGTTTGTCTGTCCGGGTCGTCATCTCTGGCGCTGGTCACGACGGACCTCCCTCGGCGTTACCCTGTTTGACCTACCGGCGGG
>TARA_R110000787_G_scaffold28730_9_pt1 | contig 16062 bp, 11 predicted proteins | sample TARA_R110000787 | Tara Oceans TARA_R110000787 (sample SAMEA4397920) | marine metagenome | biome: Polar Biome; feature: [DCM] deep chlorophyll maximum layer (ENVO:01000326); material: water (ENVO:00002006), including particulate matter (ENVO:01000060) such as... | depth 35 m
ATAACCTCGGGATCATTCGGCGGCGATTGCCTGATCATTAAGCATTTCCCAAACCCTGTGCGGGGTGAATGGCATATCCGCCTGACGCACCCCTTGGTCCCACAACGCATCCTGAACCGCGTTCGCGATGGCAGCCAGTGCACCGACAGTTCCTGCTTCGCCACATCCCTTCATTCCCATGAGGTTTGCCGTGGATGGGACAGGTTCAGAATTGAACGCGATGTAGGGCACATCAATGGCGCGCGGAATCGCATAGTCCATGAATGACGCGGTGAGCAACTGCCCGTCTTCGTCATACACGACGTGTTCCTGAATGGCCTGCCCTATACCCTGAACCACGCCGCCATGCACCTGACCTTCGGCTAGCATGGGGTTGATAAGATTACCGAAATCGTCAACCACAGTATAGCGTTCGACAGCAACGATACCGGTTTCAGGGTCGATCACCACCTCGGACACGTGGGCCCCGTTGGGATAGCTGCGGCCCGGCAAGGTCGCGCGTTCATGATGTACAAGCAGGTCGGTGCGACCCTTTGCACGGGCCATCTCGGCCACCTCCAGCATCGTCGGAGTCATGTTTGACCCATCCGCACGGAAGCGTTCGTCGTCAAAGCTGATTGCGGCGGCCGGCACGCCCATCTCATCGGACAGAAACGCTGTGAAAGCCTCCGTCATCTTCGCAACCGTCGCAAGCGTCGCCGTGCTTTGCGTCGTGACAGAGCGCGAACCGCCGGTACCGCCGCCTTGGGCAATCAAATCGCTATCGCCTTGGATCACGTGGATCAACTCGGCCGGGATGCCGGTCTGGTCCGACAGGAACTGCGCATAGACAGTCTCGTGGCCCTGCCCGTTCGACTGGGTGCCCACATAAATAAAGACGGTGCCATCTTCGTTGAACTCGACTTTGGCCCCTTCTGCGGGATCGCCAAGGATGCTTTCGATATAATAGCACAGGCCCTGCCCCCGCAGCAGCCCCCGCTCGGCATCCTCCGCCTTGCGGGCGGCAAAACCTTCGTGGTCGGCCTCGGCCGCCGCGCGCGTCAACAAGCGGTTAAAATCCCCGACATCATAGTTTTCGCCTGTCGCGGACGTATACGGAAACTGTTCAGGCTTGATAAAGTTGATCCTGCGAAGCTCCCACGGGTCGACACCCAACTCTCGGGCGGCGCGGTCCATCAGGCGTTCCAGCACATAGATCGCCTCCGGGCGACCAGCACCGCGATAGGCATCGGTCTGCACCGTGTTGGTGTAATAGCCTTCGACCTGCAACCATGTAGTCTGTACGTCGTATACGCCCATCAAAACCTTGCTGAACAGCAGCGCCTGAATGGGCTGACCGAATTGGCTGTTATAGGCCCCGAGGTTGCATTTGGTGCTGACGCGGTAGGCAGTGATCTTGTTATTCTCATCAAACGCGAATTCGGCCAGTGATGTCAGATCGCGCCCGCCATTATCGCTCAGCATTGCTTCGGTCCGGTCCGACATCCAGCGCACCGGACGCCCCAAGGCCCGCGCCGCCTGCGCGACCGAGAAATATTCAGGATAGGCCGACGCCTTCATGCCGAAACCGCCGCCTGTGTCGGGGTTGGTCACCTGCACGTGGTCGTCGTCCAGATCGAACACGCGTTTGAGGTTGCCTTTGTGTACCCAGACGCCCTGCGCGTTGTTGGCGACATGCACCTTGCCATTGGTCCATTCGGCATAGCACCCCCGAGGCTCCATCGAATTTACGATGATCCGGTTGTCCCCCACGTCCAGGCTCACGGTCCTGGCAGCGGCATCAAACGCCTTCTGGGTCGCTTCTTCGTCACCCATCCCCCAATCAAATGCCATGTTGTCAGGCGCTTCGGGGTGGATCGTGGCTCCGCCGCGCTCCAGCTTCATGTTGGTCGGCAGGTCGTCGACATCCAGCACGATCAGTTCGGCGGCATCGCGGGCCTGATCCAGCGTATCTGCAATCACGACGGCAACCGGTTCACCCACATAGCGGACCCTGCCCTTGGCCAGCATAGGCCGCAAAGGTTTCGCAGCATCGGTGCCATCTCGGTTCTTCAGGATCGTTCCAGCCATGGAAATGTCCATGCCGGCGGCTTCAAGGTCATCGATGGTAAGCACCGCATGCACACCCTCGGCCTGCGCCGCATCCTCCACGTCCAGCCCGGTGATCACCGCATGCCCAACCGGCGAGCGAAAAAAATACGCATGCAGCGCGCCTGCTGGTGTGATGTCGTCCACATAACGCCCCTCGCCGGTCAGAAACCGCACATCTTCGACCCGTTTGACCGGCTGGCTTTTTCCAAACTTATCCATCTGCTCGCATTCCTTCGTTCCGTCACCTCGTTCGGGCTGACACTAGCCTGCAAAGCCGTAATGTCCAGACACACCGCGTGACCGGGCGCTTTGACATTTCTAGAAGTATTAGACCCGCCAGCCTTCCCCTTTCCCTCTTGCTCGGCTAGATCATCCCCAAGTTAAAAGAAGGACGCTGATCATGGCACTCGACAAGAATTTTGACGCCGCCGAAGCCGAAGCCCGCTTATACGCCGCATGGGAAGAGTCAGGTGCTTTCAAGGCCGGTGCCAACGCCTCGCGCGAGGAAACCTTTTCGGTCATGATCCCGCCGCCCAACGTGACAGGATCGCTGCACATGGGCCACGCGTTCAACAATACATTGCAGGATATTCTGGTGCGCTGGCACCGGATGCGCGGCTTTGATACGCTGTGGCAGCCCGGTCAGGACCACGCCGGTATCGCGACGCAGATGGTGGTGGAACGCGAGCTTGCCAAAGACGGCAAACGCCGCACCGATTTCACCCGCGACGATTTCACCGCCAAGGTCTGGGAGCAAAAGCAGAAGTCCGGCGGCACGATCATCGGTCAGCTCAAACGCCTCGGCACCTCGCTTGATTGGTCGCGCAACGCCTTCACCATGTCCGGTGCCCCCGGTGCCCCCGCGGGCGAGGAAGGCAACTTCCACGACGCCGTGATCAAGGTCTTCGTGGATATGTATAACAAGGGCCTGATCTATCGCGGCAAGCGCTTGGTCAACTGGGACCCGCATTTCGAGACCGCGATTTCCGACCTCGAAGTCGAATCCACCGAAGTCGACGGGCATATGTGGCACTTCAAATACCCGCTGGCCGATGGCGCGACCTATACTTACGTCGAGAAAGACGAAGACGGCAATGTGACGCTTTCCGAGGAGCGCGACTATATCTCTATCGCGACGACCCGCCCCGAAACCATGCTGGGCGACGGGGCGGTAGCGGTACACACCTCTGACGAGCGCTATGCGCCGATCGTTGGCAAGCTGTGCGAAATCCCCGTCGGCCCCAAAGCGCAGCGCCGCCGCATCCCGATCATTACCGACGAATACCCCGACAAGACCTTCGGCTCGGGCGCGGTCAAGATCACCGGCGCGCATGACTTCAACGACTACGGCGTCGCCAAACGCAACAATATCCCGCTGTACGCCTTGATGGACACCCGCGGTGCTATGCGCGCCGACGGCCTGCCCTATGACGCCGCCGCCGCGCGCGCGCAAGCCATCGCCGAAGGCCGTGAAGACGCCCCCGCGGACGCGACAGAGATCAACCTCGTCCCCGAAGAATACCGCGGCCTCGACCGGTTCGAGGCCCGCACCAAGGTCATCGCCGACATCACCGCCGAAGGCATGGCCGTCATGGTACCGCCGACGGATCCCCGGTTGGGCAAACCCGTCAAAGCCCCCCTCGCCCCCGAAGAGGGAGGCGAAGAGCGGGACGAGACGCTGGTCCCACTGGTCGAGCCCAAGAAAATCATGCAGCCCTTCGGCGACCGGTCGAAAGTGGTGATCGAACCGATGCTGACCGATCAATGGTTTGTCGAGACCTCGAAAATCGTGCAACCCGCCATCGACGCGGTGCGCAACGGCGAGGTGCAGATTCTGCCCGACCAGGATCGCAAGGTATACTTCAACTGGCTGGAAAACATCGAACCCTGGTGCATCTCGCGCCAATTGTGGTGGGGGCACCAGATCCCTGTGTGGTTCGACGACGAGGGCAAGGAATACTGCGCCGCAACCGAAGCCGAAGCGCAGGCGATGGCCCCCGGCAAGACGCTCACCCGCGACCCTGATGTGCTCGACACCTGGTTCTCGTCGGGTCTCTGGCCCATCGGTACGCTCGGCTGGCCCGAACAGACGGATGAGCTGGCGAAATACTTCCCCACCTCGGTGCTGATCACCGGCTTTGACATTATCTTTTTCTGGGTCGCCCGGATGATGATGATGCAATACGCCGTGGTCGATCAAAAGCCGTTTGATACAGTCTATGTCCACGCGCTGGTGCGCGACGAGAAGGGCAAGAAGATGTCCAAATCGCTTGGCAACGTGCTGGACCCGCTGGACCTGATCGATGAATACGGCGCGGATGCGGTGCGCTTTACCCTGACGGCAATGGCCGCCATGGGGCGCGACCTGAAACTGTCGACCGCACGCATCGCCGGTTACCGCAACTTCGGCACCAAACTGTGGAACGCCCACCGTTTCGCCGAGATGAACGGCGTGTTCGAGGACAGCGTCGCGGCAGTGACCTACACCAGCCACACCCAGGTCGATCACACGCTGAACAAATGGATCATCGGCGAAACCGCCCGCGTCCGCGAAGAGGTCGACGCCGCACTGGACAACTACCGTTTCAACGACGCGGCCAATGCGCTGTATGCCTTTGTCTGGGGCAAGGTCTGCGACTGGTACGTTGAACTCTCCAAACCCCTGCTGCAAGACGACGCGCCAGAGGCCGCCGAGACTCGCCAGACGCTGAAATGGGTGCTGGATCAATGCCTTGTACTGCTCCACCCGATCATGCCCTACATCACCGAGGAACTGTGGCAGACCACGGCTACCCGTCCCAAGATGCTGGTGCATGGCGACTGGCCGACCTACAGCACCGCCGAAATGCTGGACGCCGACGCCGACCGCGAACTCAACTGGGTGATCAGCCTGATCGAATCCATCCGTTCGGCACGGGCACAGATGCATGTGCCTGCGGGGCTCAAAGTACCCATGCTCTATACCGACATGGACGACGCCGGCCAAACCGCATGGGACCGAAACGAGGTAATGATCAAACGTCTGGCACGGGTCGAAACCATCGAGAAGACACAGAGCTTCCCCAAAGGCACCGTCTCCATCGCCACACCGGGCGCGAGCTTTGGCCTCCCGCTTGCGGGGCTGATCGACATCGACGCGGAAAAAGCCCGTTTGCAAAAGTCACTCGACAAACTGGGTAAGGAGATCGGCGGTCTGAAGGGGCGCCTGAACAACCCCAAATTCGCCGCTTCCGCCCCGGCCGAAGTTGTCGCCGAAGCCCAAAGTAACCTTGACGCGCGTCAGGAAGAAGCAGACCAGCTTCAGGCCGCTCTAAACCGTTTGGCCGAGTTGGGGTAATCGCCGTCGCTTCCAAATGGCTTTAAATCCTCGCCGAAGGCGAAATCTCTTTTGGTCCACCAGAAGAAAAATGCCTTCGGCGAGGATTTTTTACCATTTGGAAATCATTTGCAGTGACCTTGACCTCGCGGTCCTAGCTGGGAAGCGAAGATCGTCCATTTGGAAGGCCCCGTCTGAAATCTCAGGCGGGGCTGACCTGTCAGTCGGAAAACACCGCGCGACGCTTGCCAAATTCTGCGGCGATAACTTCCATTTGGTGGGGCCGACCCAGCAGCGCTGCCTGTTCTCGCGATTCTTCAAGCAGAACGTCGTCCACGCCGGAAACCTCGGCGAATGTGATCAGGCGTTTGGCCGCCTTGATGGCACTCGGGCTTTTACCGGTAATCACCTCTGCAAGTTCCATTGCAGTCAGAACGGGATCGTCCGCCAGTTTCGTAATCAGGCCCCAGCGTTCAGCACTGAGCGCGTCAATCGGGTCGGCGGTGTAGGTCAGCAGACGTAGTATATCACCGCGCACCAGTTTGGGGAGCAGCACCATGCCGCCCATGTCGGGCACGATCCCCCACTTCATTTCCATAACCGCCATTTCTGTATCCGGTGCCGCGATACGGATGTCAGCCCCAAGGGCGAGCTGGAGCCCCGCCCCGTAAACCTTGCCATGCAGCGCTGCGATCACCGGTATGCTCAGGCGGGTCCAGATCATCGACACCTCTTGCCATTGATTGGTGGTGCCATTGCCGTGCGTTCGGGGCACCATAAGTTCAGCCGGGTCCCCCCCGGCCATGGAGCTTAGCCCGTTGATATCGATACCAGCGCAGAAAGATTTGCCTTCACCGGATATCAGTGCCACGCGGGCGTCGGACGCAGCGACCTCGTTTCCCGCTGCGATTATTGCGTCGATCATTTCTTGATCGAGCGCGTTCATTTTTTCCGCGCGGGTAAGCCGCACATGCGCGATATGGTCTTCATAGGTAACGGAAACGCGTGTCATGATATCCTCCTGGCCAATGAATTTAGTGTGACGTCAGACCCATGTGCTTGCAAAGCAAAACGCTACGGCATGCGTTTGATTGGTCAGGTATGTTTCTATCCTTGCTGAGCCGACTTCACATGCGCTACGTGATGGACATGACACAATATCGCCTCACGCCGCTCGCCGCTTCGTTGCCCTCGACCGTTCCCTTTGTGGGGCCGGAAACACAGGAGCGTGCACAAGGCCGCAGATTTGCCGCACGGCTGGGGGCCAATGAAAGTGTCTTTGGTCCATCCCCCCGGGCAACAGAGGCGATGGCAGCTGCGCAACAGTGGATGTACGGTGACCCAGAAAGCTTTGAACTGCGCAGTGCTTTGGCCGCACATCACTCTGTCACCCCCGAACACATTATCGTAGGCGAAGGCATCGACGGGCTACTGGGGTATCTGGTTCGCCTGATGATTGCCCCGGGCGATCCGGTCATCACGTCGGAGGGGGCGTATCCCACGTTCAATTACCACGTCGCGGGTTATGGGGGTATTCTGCATAAAGTGCCTTATCTCGACGACCATGAAGATGTGACAGCTTTGTTCAAGGAAGCTTCGGAGAAAGATGCAAAGCTGGTCTATCTTGCCAACCCCGACAATCCTATGGGCAGTTGGCACACCGGAGAAAAGATTGCCAGCGCGCTTGATATGTTGCCGCAAGGCTGCCTTCTGATCCTGGATGAAGCCTATATTGAATGCGCCCCAGCCGAGGCCGCCCCTGCCCTGAATGCAGATGACCCGCGCCTTATCCGGATGCGGACCTTTTCCAAGGCGTATGGGTTGGCCGGGGCGCGGGTGGGATATGCCATCGGCACGCCCGATCTGATCGCGGCCTTTGGCAAGGTGCGCAACCATTTCGGAATGAACCGCGCCGCTCAGGCGGGGGCGCTGGCAGCGTTGCTTGACACCGGATGGCTTGCCCAGGTTCAGGAACGGATTGCAGCGGCGCGCGACCGGATCGCGCAAATTGCTGTACACAATGGCTTGTCACCCCTACCTTCGGCGGCGAATTTCGTAGCTGTTGACTGCGGGCGTGACGCTGCTTTTGCCAAGGCAGTGCTGGACGGATTGGTCGCACGCGGCATATTCGTTCGCATGCCCTTTGCCGCACCGCAAAACCGCTGCATTCGGGTAAGCTGCGGCACTCCGGCGGACCTGGACGCTTTTGCAGCTGCCCTACCCGACGCGCTTTCCGATGCCAAAATCGGGATGACACAAGCCTGATCCGGCATATGATTGCGAGGTCCCCCGTACCGGAGTGAACCGATGCGCCACACTGACCAAGGCAGATCTGCCCCAAATTACATCAGCGCCTGCGTCGTCATGTTTGGCGTGAATGTCCTGTGGGTGTTCATGTTGATTTGGGCAATATGGGGTCTTCCAGCCGTAATGCTTACGGGCTGGGCCGTTAGAATCGCAATAGACCGTATCGGCGCACAGCGCCGGAATTAACCCCCGCCGATGACTTTGGCCGCGGCGTCGAGCGCACCTGCTCCACGCTTGATCCCAAGTGCCGCCATTCCCGCTTCCATTCCCCCGAGAACCCCCATGATCATCTGGCCGTTGACGTACCCCATGTGCCCGACGCGGAAGAATCCGTGGCTTGCGGCACTGCCCACAGGTGCCATTCCCAATCCTATGCCCAGGGTAAGGCCGATGTTCTCCTGGACCCAATCGCGCAACTGCGTCGCCTGAGGCGCATCCAGTCGCAGCGCCGTCACCGCGTGGCTGCGCAGCGCGGGGTCAGCGATATTGAGGGCAAGGCTCCCTTGGGTTCCCCACATTTCGCAAGCGGCCCAAACCGCCCTTGCCAGTGTCGCGTGCCGCGACCAGACGTTTTCGATACCCTCGGCGTTGATCATGTCCAGCGCTGCGCGCAAGCCATAGATGTGATGTGTTGGCGCGGTGCCACAATGATACTGGAAGAATTCAGCAGGGTTGGCCCGCGGGGTCCAGTCCCAAAACCGACTTACCCGGGGCATTGCGGCGCGCACGGCCGATGCGCGGTCATTGAAAAACACAAAACTCACGCCCGGCGGGACCATCAGCCCCTTTTGACAGGCGGTCACCATCACATCGACACCCCAGTGATCCATTTCAAATCGGTCACAGGCAAAAGACGCAATGCAGTCCACCATCAACAGCGCCGGGTGTCCGGCTGCGTCAAGTATAGCGCGTACCCCCGCCACGTCGTTCACGACCGAGGTCGACGTATCGACGTGAACCACCAAAATCGCCTTGATCTCATGGGCTGTATCGGCCCTGAGTCTCTGTGCAATGCGGTCAATATCCAACGCGCTTTGAAGCCCGAAATCCATGACCTCTACATCGGCCCCGAGGCCGGTTGCCGTGTCACCCCAACCAATGCCGAACCGACCTGTCGCTGGCACCAGCACCTTGTCACCTGGGGCAATCACATTGCTGAGTGCTGCTTCCCATGCGGCGTGACCGTTGCCAATATACATCGCCAACTGGTGGTCGGTTTTCGCGATGCGGCGCAAATCCTGCATCAGGGGCGGCATCATGTCGATCAGTTCACCGGCATATATGTTGGGCGCAGGACGGTGCATTGCGTTCAATACAGCCTCGGGCATCACCGACGGGCCCGGTATCGCAAGGTATCCGCGCCCTTGCGAAAGGTTGGGATGATGTGACATATGTGCGGGCCTTTCACGCAGAAAATTTAATGCAACTTATCCTGCCGCGGCGTGGCGTCAATCATGCAATCAACGTCGCTGTGCTTGCCCTACCCTGCCGGGCTGCGTAAACCCGTCGGGATGGATACCCTAACGGATGCTGCCCAAGTATGAGCGACGTGACCTATACCTCAAGCGAATTGCTGAAATGGCTTTGGCGTGATTACCTGCGCAAGCATATGGGCTTGCTGCTGATTGCCCTCGTCTTCATGGCGGTCGAAGGCGCGACCATGGGTGCCTTGGCCAAGCTCATGCAACCGATGTTCGATCAGGTCTTTGTGGCCGGTCAAGAAAACGCATTGATCTGGGTCGGGCTGGTGTTGGTCGGGATCTTCGTTCTGCGGGCGATCGCTGGCGTGGTCCAAAAGGTCTTGCTGACCCGCATAGCGCAGAAATCGGCCGCGGACATGCGTATTGATCTGCTAGATCGTATGATGATCCAGGACGGGGCCTTTCACCAGACACACCCGCCGGGTTTCCTGGTGCAGCGTGTGCAATCCGACGTAAACGCGATTGGGGCTGTCTGGCAGGCCGTCATCACCGGAACCGGACGCGATTTTGTCGGGTTGATCGTCTTGCTGGGTGTTGCGGTGTCCATTGACCCGGTTTGGGCCTTGCTGGCCTGCATCGGGGTACCTTTGATGGTGATGCCCGCGGCATTGGCCCAGCGTTTCGTGCGCGCCCGCTCGCGCGAGGCCCGTGACCTTGGGGCGCACTTGTCTACCCGGCTTGATGAGGTTTTTCACGGTATCGTCCAGATTAAGCTGAATGCCTTGGAACGGTACCAGGCCCGCCAATACCGCGACCTGACCCGGACGTATGTACGCACCGAGGTCCGCGCATCATTCGGCAATTCGGCTTTGCCGGGATTGATAGATATCATGTCCGGAATCGGGTTCATGGCTGTGATCCTGTACGGAGGCTCCGAAATCATCGACGGCGAAAAGACCATCGGCCAGTTCATGACGTTTTTCACCGCAATGGGCTTCACTTTTAACCCGCTGCGCCGCTTGGGCGCTATCAGCGGCCTGTGGCAGACGGCCGCCGCAGCCCTGGAACGCATCAAAGAGCTGATGGATGCGCCGGTAAACCTCAAATCGCCCGAGCACCCTGTTGCCGCGCCGACGGCGGCCCCTGACATCGTGCTGGACGGCGTAAGTCTGTCGTATGGGGAAGCCTCGGTTCTCGACAGCTTGTCGCTTAATGCAACTGCGGGGCAGACAACTGCACTGGTCGGCGCGTCGGGCGCTGGCAAGTCAACCATATTCAACCTGTTGACGCGGCTGATTGACCCGCAAAAAGGCACCATTTCGATCGGGGGTGTAGAGCTCAAGGACATGGAGATTTCCGACCTGCGTGGGTTGTTTTCAGTGGTCACACAAGAGGCGCTGTTATTCGATGAAACCCTGCGCGAGAATATTGTTCTGGGCCGGGAAGACGTCAGTGACGACGAGCTGCAAAAGGTGCTTGAAGCTGCACATGTCGCGGATTTCCTGCCAAAGCTTGAACACGGGCTAGAGACCCGTGTCGGCCCGCGCGGGTCGGCCCTTTCGGGGGGCCAGCGTCAGCGTGTCGTGATAGCCCGAGCCTTGCTGCGCAATACGCCGATCTTGCTGTTGGACGAAGCAACAAGCGCCCTTGATGCGCAGTCAGAAAAGGTCGTTCAGCAAGCCTTGGATCGCTTGTCAGAAGGGCGCACCACCCTGGTCATCGCGCACCGGCTTTCCACCATCAGAGGGGCGGACAAGATTGTGGTCATGGACAGGGGCCGGGTGATGGACGAGGGTAAACACGACGAGCTTTTGGCGCGCGGCGGCATCTATGCCGACCTTTACCGACTACAGTTCGAAGATGGAAAAACCGTCTCGGACAGTCGCAACGTGAACGCGCTTCGTGCACTTCAGCCTGGGCTGAAACCGTCGGCCCCGAACATTTTCCAACGCTTGGGGCAACGCCTGTTCGGGTAAGGGCTAACGGCTCGTTTTCTCGCCTTGCTCACTTTGAATAATCCGCAGCCAGTTTGGCCGGTGTTGCGCCGGCCAGATAGCGTGTCAGCGTCCACAGGTTGCGTGCCCCTCGCTTGATCCAGCCGCTGCGCCGGTACCTGTCAGCCGAAGTCACCGCCGTAGCATCCAGACCAGTCAACTTACCTTTCAGCAGCAGAGCCAGTGCAACGTCCTCCATGAGGGGTTGGTCCGGATACCCGCCGATGGACCGATAAAGCGTTTGCGGGATCAACATCCCCTGATCGCCATATGGCAAACCCAACCTGCTTCGCGTGTTGGCCCACCCCGCGACAAACCTTGCCGGAAATCCGCCATGGTCAAAGCGCAGCTTGAACCACCCGGCTTGCTGACGCTCGAGGTGCGCGATCACCGGCTTGGTCCAGCCAGGTGCCAACTGCGTATCGGCATGCAACACCAGCAACCAATCCGCCTGCGCCTTGGCGCAACCGCGTCGCAATTGCCCCCCCCGCGAGGCCGCCCCCTCAACCACCTGAGCGCCCCAGGCCTCCGCGAGCGCAAGCGTGGCATCCTGCGATCCTCCGTCTGTCACGATCAATTCACGGATCAGCCCGGCGTCCAACCCTTCCATCAATGCGGTCAAGCAATTGCCCAACCCCGCTTCGGCGTTCAGGGTCGGGATAACCACAGATATAGGTGCCCGCATGGTTGCCCCTTTCAGCTTCGTTATGGGGTGCTATATGTCATGGCAAAGATTAAAAGGACAAGCGATATGAATGACCGCCGCATCCTCAGAATAACGGGCCGCGATGCAACCGGTTTTCTGCAAGGTTTGATTACCAACGACATTCGCAAACTGGATCACGGGCCGATCTATGCCGCCATCCTGACGCCGCAAGGCAAGTTCATCACGGACTTTTTTCTATCCAAAGCCGACGATGCGATATTACTGGATGTGGGTGCGCCGTTTTCCGATAGCCTGGTACAGCGATTGACCATGTACAAACTTCGCGCCGACGTGACGATAGAGGCAACCTCGCTCTACCTGCATCGTGGCCTGGGCGACGCACCCGAAGACGGATATGCCGATCCGCGCGATCATCGTCTGGGCTGGCGCGCCTACCGTGATCAAGCCCAAGTCGATGACGACACCGATTGGGATGCCATGCGCGTGGCGTATCTGATACCCGAAAACGGGGTCGAGCTTGGCCCAGACAGCTTCATTCTCGAGATGGGATTCGAACGGTTGAACGGGGTCGATTTTCGCAAGGGCTGCTATGTCGGCCAAGAAGTGACCGCCCGCATGAAGCACAAAACCGAGCTTCGCAAAGGACTCGCCCAGGTCGAAGTCAGCGCGCCCGTTACATCGGGCACCGAGATCTCAGCCGATGGCAAACCCGCGGGCACAATCTTTACCCAATCTGGCAACCAAGCGTTGGCGTATTTGCGCTTTGACCGTGCCCGTGCGGCGATGCAGGCCGCGGATGCCACCGTTACGTTGATGACAGACGGCTGAACAGGCTGCGGGCGGCCCGGGGCTGGCTCGCGCCTAGTCGAGCCACCATCTTTCGATCTGCTCGGGGTTTATCTGCCCCTCAAGCCCGATGCCTACGACCTTGGTGCCCTGCGCCTGGCTGATCGGTTTGACGCTGACAGCGGGACCGACGCAATGCACCTCCCACCCGCGGCCCGAGGGGCCAGCCACAAAACCCTTGAACCGAAACAGCCCTGCGGGGCGGGTGTTGAGCTTGGCCAGCAATGCTTCATGGTCCAACTGAATTGGGCTTGAACTGCTCCAGGTGACATAGGGCGCGTGGGCCTGCCCCTTGACCATCGGGATGGACCGTGGTGCCCCCCCGAATAGCAACGGTGCCAGTGCATTTCGCTCTGCCAGGTCGACCACAGCCGCGCGGGACTGCACTCCCAAGCGCAATGTCAAAGCCGGGTCGGGGTGGTCCAGCTTGCTGATCAACACCAGGTCGGCGACGCTAGTCTGCCTTTCGATCTGCGCACCTATCAGAGGGTCAGCCACCAGTGACGCATAGGTTTGCCCATCCACGACAGTAGCGATGCCGCCGTAAACCAGATCCGGTTCGGCCATGGCGACTTGGGCGATACGGGCCGGGTCCGCTATGCCCGACGCTTCGATCACCAGATAATCGGGGCGCGTGTCGCGATCAAGCACATCGCCAATCGCCATATAGAGGTCGGCACCCATGGTGCAACACACGCACCCGTTGGTTAAGGTCATCGTATCATCGCCTGCCTCTGCCAGAAGGTCGGCATCGATGTTGATCGCACCGAAATCGTTGACCATCACCAACAACCGCAGCCCGTGTGGCTCGGATAACAAGCGATTGATCAAGGTTGTCTTGCCAGCGCCAAGATACCCCGAAACCACCGCCAACGGCAGACGCGGTTTCATAGCAGATGCACCCGTCCTCCAAAGACGGTTCCCAACACCGGCACGTCCTTGAGCGCCATCGGGTCAACCTTGGTCGGATCGTCACCCAATACCGTAAAGTCAGCGCGCTTGCCGGTCTGTATACTCCCGATTTCGCGGTCGAGCTTTAATGTATAGGCCGCCCCCAACGTGATCGCGAAAAGCGCCTCTTGCACGGTAATCTGCTGCGCATGACCCAATGTGCGCCCCGATGTCGTCTGGCGATTAACGGCGCACCACGCGGTAAACAGGGGTGCCATCGGCGTCACCGGCGCGTCCGAATGGATCGCGATATTCACACCCGCATCAATGGCGGACCGCGCGCCGTCCATCCGTTCGGCACGGTCGACCCCAATGGTCATAGCGACATGTTGATCGCCAAAGTAATAGATGTGATTGGCGAATATATTGCAGCACAACCCCATATCGGCGGCACGCGTAAACAGGTCACGGCCCATCATCTGACAATGTTGCAGCACATGGCGATGGCCCATCCACGGATGTTTGCGCAAGGCAGCTTCGATCGCGTTCAGCGCCACTTCTGCGGCTTCGTCGCCATTGACATGGATGTGCATCTGAATGCCACGACTGTTCAGCTCTTCGACCAGTTGAAAGATCACCTCGGGCGGGGTGTTCCAGATGCCATTGGGCTGTCCGCCGACATATCCGGGAGATTTTATCCGCGCGGTCCAGCCCTGGATAGCACCGTCGGTCATCAGCTTGACTGCCCCCAGCCGAAGCTTGTCGGTGCTGCGCTTTGCCAAGGCTTCGGCCTTGTCGGCGATCGCCTTGGGCCCGGACATCGCGCCAAGCGCCGGCACGATGCGCAACGGATAGCTGTCTTCGCCAGTCACGCGCAGCATGGTTGCCACGTCCTCTTCCTCCATCTCGGAATACAGGTCGGTGACGGTGGTCACCCCTGCCCGTCGCGACACGTCGGCATAGGCACGGATCGACGTTTCCTTTTGGCTCAGCCCGCGAAAATCTATATTCAGACGTCGCATCACCGGAAACATTGCGGCCATTTCCTGCAATTCGCCTGTGGGCGTACCGTCTGGCCCCTTGATGACACCTTCGGCATTGGTTGTATGGTCAAAGCCCGCCATTTCAAGAGCGACTGAATTCACGCACATCAGATGGAGGTTCGAATAGAGTATGGCAATCGGCTTGGTCGTGCTGATCTGGTCCAGATGCTTCTTGCTCAACCTCTCTGTCTTCAGAAAGATCGGATCAAACCCCCACCCGACCAAAGGCGCGTCATCGTCCAGACCTTGCGCGTAATCGGAAAGCCCGCCAATCACCGCGTCGATGTCGGTCAGGCCTGGCCAAAGCTTGCCATCCGGATCGATCCGGTCGTGAAATCCGGCATAGGCATATTCCCACATCGCCCCCGCCATCATATGCGCATGGGCTTCGATGAAGCCTGGCATCAAAACGGCATCCTTCAAGCTGTCGTCATGGGTCACCGTACCCCATTGATCAGCACAGCGTGCATCACCCACCGCCAGAACCTCGCCGTTGCGCACGGCGACGTGGGTCGCCTCGGGCCGGTTTACATCCATGGTGATAATCTTTTTCGCAGAATAGACGACTATATCCGACATCATGCCCCCCCTGAGTTTCCACCTAGCTATAACATTCCAAATTGGAAAAAATAGGCTGGTGTTCAAAGTTCGGTAAATACGCCGAGTGCGTTGCGATATCGAAATCGCCGGCGTGCCGAAAATCCCGGGGCGCGAAATCGAAAGGCAATGTTTCCAAGCACAAAGCGGCGTGAGGAATTGATGCATAAATGCAACAATCTAACCGTCAAAATTGGGGTTCTCACGAATCGGCGCTGTCAAGACGTCCTTCAAAAACGGAAAAAGCCCCGGATCGACCGGGGCTCTGCGGTGCAGCGAAGGTATGACGTAACGTCAACGCTCAGGCTAGGCGCGCTCTGAATATTCCATTGTTTCAGTGTTGACGATGATATCTTCGTCAGGCCCGACAAACGGCGGCACCATTACCTTGACCCCGTTGTCCAGAATGGCCGGCTTGAAAGAATTCGCGGCTGTCTGGCCTTTCACAACAGGCTCGGTCTCAACGATCTTGCAGGTAACCTTTTGAGGCAATGAAGCGTTCAAGGCTTCATCCTCGTGATATTCAACAACCACCATCATTCCGTCCTGCAAGAACGGACGACGTTCGCCCAAAAGTTCGGCAGAAAGCTGAACCTGCTCATAGGTTTCTGTGTCCATGAGGACCAACATTCCTGCGTCTTCATACAGGAATTGTTGATCTTTCTGTACCAACCGTACCTTTTCAACCTTGTCGGCGCTGCGAAACCGTTCGTTCAATTTCGACCCGTTGCGCAGGTTACGCATTTCGACTTGGGCAAAGGCACCGCCCTTGCCGGGCTTTACGTGATCGACCTTAACAGCAGCCCACAAGCCGCCGTTATGTTCGAGAACATTTCCCGGCCTGATTTCATTCCCGTTAATCTTTGGCATGTATCCGCACCATAGCAAT
>TARA_R110000787_G_scaffold8475_7_pt1 | contig 16044 bp, 15 predicted proteins | sample TARA_R110000787 | Tara Oceans TARA_R110000787 (sample SAMEA4397920) | marine metagenome | biome: Polar Biome; feature: [DCM] deep chlorophyll maximum layer (ENVO:01000326); material: water (ENVO:00002006), including particulate matter (ENVO:01000060) such as... | depth 35 m
GCCTTGCGAAACGCCTCGACCATCGGCGCCAATTCCGCCGAGCGCATCTTGAAGGCAGCGCGGTTGACGATCAGGCGGGCGGAAATCGGCATGATGATGTCGGTTTCGACGAGGCCATTGGCCTTCAGCGTCGCACCCGACGAGACGAGATCGACGATCCGGCGCGACAAGCCGAGCGACGGAGCCAGTTCCATCGCGCCATTGAGCTTAACGCATTCCGCCTGCAGCCCGCGCGCTTCATAATATTTGCGCGTCAGGTGCGGATATTTGGTCGCGACGCGGACATGGCTGATCGCGGCTTCATCTTCGTCGGCGGCGTCGGCGGGCTGGGCAACCGACAGGCGGCAATGGCCTATGTCGAGGTCCACCGGCGCGTAAAGTTCGGAATAGTCGAACTCTTCCACCACGTCCGATCCGACGATGCCGATCTGCGCCGCGCCATGGGCGACGAAGGTGGCGACATCGAACGCGCGCACGCGGATAATCGACACGTCGGGGCGGTTGGTGGCGAAGCGCAGCGCCCGGCTTTTCTTGTCATGAAACTCCGCCTCCGGCTCGATACCGGCTTTGGCGAGCAAGGGCAGCGCTTCATCGAGGATGCGGCCCTTGGGAATGGCGAAGGTGAGGGTGCGAGTCATGACGCGCGGGCCTTAGCCGGGCGCGGGGGGGAGGGCAAGGATTTGGGGGCGACGATAGCAGAGGTTGCAGATGCTCGGCTCTGCGGTAAGCTTGCCTCAAACGGCACCTTTCAACCGTCATCCCGGCGAAAGCCGGGATCCCGCTTCTTCTGTGGCTCACGAAGAAAAGCGGGATGCCGGGTCAAGCCCGGCATGACGGAGTGGGTGGCGGTTAAACCACCTCCGCCATCGCGCTCTGCGTGCTTTCGATCCAGCCGCCGCCTAGCACCTGGTCGCCATCATAGAGTACTGCCGCCTGTCCCGGCGCGACGCCATATTCCGGCGCGTCGAACAAGAGTTGCCCGTCCACCAGCCGCGCGGGCACGGGTTTCGCCATCGATCGTACCTTGGCGGTCAACGGCCCGGCAAAGTCGCGGCCCAGCCAGTTGATGTCGGTGAGGGTCGCGCCTGATACCGCTAGCGCTGCCTTTGGTCCCACCATCACGCGCTTGGCCGACGCATCCAGGCGGATGACGTAGAGCGGATCGGGCTGGCCGCCTATCTCCAGCCCCTTGCGCTGGCCGACGGTGTAATGGATCATCCCCTTGTGCTGGCCCAGCACGCGGCCATCGACATGGACGATGTCGCCGCCCTCATCCGCGTCGGGGCGCAGCTTGCGCACGATCTTGGTATAATCGCCGTCGGGCACGAAGCAGATGTCCTGGCTATCGGGCTTGAGCGCGACAGCCAACCCCAGTTCGGCGGCGATTTCACGGACTATAGGTTTGGGTAATCCACCGAGCGGAAAGCGTAGATAATCAAGCTGCGCCTGTGTGGTGGCGAAGAGGAAATAGCTCTGGTCGCGCGCCGGGTCTGCGGCGCGGTGCAACTCCGCGCCCTGCGGCCCTTCCACCCGACGGACATAATGGCCGGTGGCGAGGCAATCGGCGCCCAGGTCGCGCGCAATCTGGAACAGGTCGGTGAATTTTACCCCCATATTGCATTTCACGCAGGGGATGGGGGTGCGTCCGGCCATATATTCGTCGGCGAAGTCGGCGATGACGGAGTCGCGAAAGCGGCTTTCATAATCGAACACATAATGGGCGATGCCGATACGGTCGGCGACGGCGCGCGCGTCGCGTATGTCCTGCCCCGCGCAACAACTGCCGGTGCGGCCGACCGCCGCGCCATGATCGTAGAGCTGGAGCGTGACGCCGATGACCTCCGCGCCGGTCTTCGCTGCGAGCGCGGCGACGACGGAGGAGTCCACGCCGCCCGACATGGCGACGACGATGCGCCGCGCATCGAGCGGCTGGGTCAACTGAAATTCGGGCTGCATGGCCGCGCCTATACGCCCGCTACGCGTGCCATGCCAGTGGCGAGTGGTGCGACAGGCTGCGCCGGGATGCGACGAAGCGTTGGTCCGAGTTTACGGACCCTTATCCATTGTTCCTTAGGGTGCAGGATATGGACCTTAGTTTCCTTCGGGCAAGCGGGCTTAAACCCGCCCATGCCAGAGCCCTGGACCGACCGCGCATGCCGGTCTGGCCGTTCCTGCGAGCCGCCTGTGCGGCCGCGCAGGCGGCCAGCCCGACGGCGCAGGCGGTGGCGGGCGTCCTGCGGGGGCAGGGCGGGCAAGACGACTGGGTCCAGGAACTGGCGGAAGTTTTTGCGCCACGTTCCGACGGCATGATCGAGGCCGTTCGTCTCGCGGGAAGTTTTAATCCGCTCGTCGCGAGCCGTCTAGCCGGGGGCAAGGAAGATGAAGATGGCGTTTACCGTGGCGCTTTAGCCGATGTTCAGGGCTGAAGCGCAAACAGGGGGCAGCTGTTGAATTTTGCAACATCACATGCCGCAATTTGAGGGTAAGAATGATCGAGAACCAGAAAATCAGGCCTGCCCAGGTCGTCGGGCCGCTCGGCGAGCCCCTGACGCTGGATAGCCTGCCGCCTGCGGACACGACGCGGTGGGTGGTGCGGCGCAAGGCCGAGGTGGTCGCTGCCGTCAATGGTGGTCTGCTGAGCGTCGATGAAGCCTGCGCTCGCTATAATCTGACGCTGGAAGAGTTTGCCGGCTGGCAACGCGCGGTCGATCGGTCGGGCATGCACGGGCTGCGCGTCACGCGTATTCAATATTATAAGTCTCTCTACGAGCGGCAGCAGAAATATTGAATCCTCGCCCTATGATGGGACAGGATTGGCAAGGGCCGCCGGGGCATCGCTCCGGCGGCCCTTTTCGCGAGCGCTGTCGGGCGCGCTCCAACGGCGCAAAGCCGCGATGGTTGCAGGGGCGGAATCATTTTTGTGCGATGGAACGAGATGCCTTGTGCCCCGTTGAACAGCTACCAACCCGCAGGGGGCGTGGTTCAAGGAGATTATCATGGGCATCATTCTGTGGCTTATCATCGGTGGCGTTGTCGGCTGGCTCGCCAGCATGGTCATGCGCACTGACGCACAGCAGGGCATCCTGCTCAACATCGTGGTCGGCATCGTCGGCGCTTTCATCGGCGGGCTGGTCTTCAGTGGCGGTTCCATCAATGATGGCGTAACGCTTTACAGCTTCCTGGTGTCGCTGGTCGGTGCCATCATTCTGCTGGCGATCATCAACCTGGTGCGTCGCGGATCGGTGCGCTAACGCGCCCATCCAGACCATCTGCCCAAAAGGGCCGCGTTTCTTACGAAGCGCGGCCCTTTTTTTACCTGCGATCGCTTGATCAGGCGGCTATCGCCGACCAGCGAAAAACCGATACAAGATCAAAATGACAATCGCGCCCAACACGGCGGCGATGAACCCGGCGCTTTGGCCTGGCGCATAAAAGCCAGCAAGTCGGCCGAGAAAGCCCGCCAGCAGCGCACCGGCTATACCCAGCAACATGGTGACGATGCAGCCACCCGGATCGCGACCCGGCATGATCAACTTCGCAAGAGCACCGGCCAGCAGGCCGATGACGATCCATCCCAGCAATTCCATGGCGTGCTCCTCTCCCATTCCCTGCGCCCGCCGACATTGCGTCCAGCCAGACTATTTTGGCAATATGATATAAACATGCAACGAACCGCCATCCCCGATCCATCGTGCCCTTTTCGGACGCATTATCGCTTTGCTCTTGCGCCCAGCCCCGTGATATTGGGGGTTGAGGCAGGTGATATATTCATATAACACAGTCGCTGGATGGCGAAGGCCGGAAAGATGGAATCGGCATGAATTACGAAACCCAGGTCTTGAGCGACTCATCGGTTGTCCTTGGCGACGACGAATCGCGCAGCGGACGCAAGAGGCTGTTGATCATGGGCGGCGTGATCGCGCTGGTTCTGGTTGCGATAGCCATATGGATGGCCATGCGCGGCGGCGACGCGGCTGCGCCTACCGTAACGGCGCAGGTGCCTGTCGTGACGGTGACCAGCCCCGGTCAATCAACCGTGGCGCGCACCGTGACGGCCACGGGGTCGCTCGCGGCGCGCGTTGAAATGCCGGTCGGCGTGATCGGCGAAGGCGGGATGGTCAGCCGCGTGCTGGTGCAGCCGGGCGACTGGGTGCGCGCGGGTCAGTCGCTCGCGACCATCGAGCGATCGGTTCAGGTCGAACAGGTCCGCTCGCTCGCCGCTCAGGTCGAAGTGGCGCGCGCCGATGCCAAGCTGGCGCAGGCGCAGCTCGATCGCGCCAAGGCGCTGGTCGGGCGTGGTTTCATCAGTGCTGCCGACATTGATCAACGCACCGCGACGCGGGATGCGGCGCAGGCGCGCGTCAATGTCGCAGCCGCGCAATTGGCCGAACAACGCGCCCGCACCGGGCGGCTGGACATTCGTGCGCCGGCCAAGGGGCTGATCCTGACCCGCGCGGTCGAACCGGGCCAGATAGTCGGCTCAGGCAGCGGCGTCCTGTTCCGCATGGCCAAGGATGGCGAGATGGAATTGCAGGCGCAGGTGGCCGAAGGCGACCTTGCGACGTTGCGCCCCGGTAACAGTGCGGTGGTGACGCCGATCGGCGGTAAGGAGCAGTTCGCCGGACGCGTGTGGCAAGTGTCTCCGGTGGTCGATCCGACCGCGCGGCAGGGTATCGCGCGCGTTGCCATTCCTTATAATCCCGCGATCCGGCCCGGCGGTTTTGCCGCGGTGACGATCACCAGCGGGTCTGGGACTGCGCCGCTGCTGCCGGAATCGGCGGTGCAGAGCGACCCCAAGGGTAATTATGTCTATGTCGTCAACGGCAAGAATATGGTCGAACGGCGCGACGTGACCGTCGGTCAGGTATCGGATGCAGGTGTTGCGGTGACCGGCGGCATTACGGGCACGGAAAAGATCGTGACATCGGCCGGTGCGTTTCTGACGCCGGGGCAGAAGGTCAAGCCGGAAGCGATCAAGGGCAGTTAGGGCTGGCGGGGCCGCGTCGCGGCCTGCGCTGGATGGATTTGGAAGGGACGGCTATCCGTCCGGCGAGGGAAAGCCCGTCATGAGTTTTCGCAATATATCCGCTTGGGCGATCCGTAATCCGGTGACGCCATTGGTGATGTTCGCCGCCTTGCTGCTGGCGGGGATCGTCAGTTTCACGCGGATGGACGTCAACAATAACCCCGATATCAGCTTTCCGGCAGTCAGTGTGATCGTCAGCCAGCCGGGCGCTGCGCCGACCGAGCTGGAAACACAGGTCACCCAGCGGATCGAGGCGGCGGTTCGCGGCATCAGCGGTGTGGACGAAATCACGTCCTTCGCATCCGAAGGCCAGTCGCTGACCAACGTCCAGTTCCAGATCGGCACCCCGGTCGATCGCGCTGTCAATGACGTCAAAAATGCCGTCGACCAGATCCGCAGCGACCTGCCCGATGGCATTTTGGAGCCGCAGGTCACCCGCATCGACATCGACGGCGGGCCGATCGCCTATTTCAGCGCCGAAGCGACCGACATGACGTTGGAGGAGCTGTCCTGGTATGTCGACAATACGGTCGCCAAGCGTTTATTGTCGGTCAGTGGCATGGCCGCGGTCAATCGCGGCGGCGGCGTCAGCCGGGAAATCCGCGTCATCCTGGACCCTGCCAAGCTCCAGGCGTTCGGCATTACCGCTGCGCAGGTGAACAGCCAGCTTAATCAGGTGAATCTGAACGCCGCAGGAGGCCGCACCGAAATCGCGGGAGCCGAACAGTCGATCCGCGTGCTGGGCAATGCGCGCAATGCCCGCGACCTGGGCGCGACGCAGATCGCCATCACCGGTGGCCGCACCGTCAAGCTGGCCGACATTGCCACCGTGCGCGACATGTATGCCGAACAGCGCAGCCTGGCGTTGATGAACGGGAGGCAGGTGACGAGTTTCAGCCTGGAAAAGGCCAAGGGATCTTCCGACGTCACTGTCTATGACGATGCGATGGTGGAGCTGGACAAGCTGCGCAAGGAAAACCCCAAGGTCGCCTACAAGCAGCTTTATACCAGCGTCGATTATACTAAGGAGCAATATCATTCGGCCATGGCCGCGATGATCGAGGGCGCGGTGCTGGCGGTCGTCATCGTCTTCCTGTTCCTGCGCGATTGGCGGGCGACGATGATATCGGCGTTGGCGATCCCGCTGTCGGCGATCCCGACCTTCTGGTTCATGGACATGATGGGCTTCACGCTCAATGGCATCTCGCTGCTGGCGCTCAGCCTGGTCGCGGGCGTCCTGGTCGATGACGCGATCGTGGAAATCGAAAATATCGTGCGCCATATGCGCATGGGCAAAAGCGCCTATCAGGCGTCGATCGACGCGGCCGACGAGATTGGCCTGGCCGTGTTGGCGACCACCATGGCGATCGTCGCGGTGTTCCTGCCGGTGGCGCTGATGCCAGGCATTTCGGGTCAGTTCTTCATTCAGTTCGGCATGACCGTGGTGGTTGCCGTACTGATGAGCCTGGCTGTCGCGCGTCTGATCACGCCCTTGATCGCGGCCTATTTCCTGAAGGCGCATGGCGAGGAAAGCCATGGCGAAGGCTGGATGATGGACCGCTATATGAGCGTGTTGCGCTGGTCCTTGGACGAACGCGGTGCCATCGCGCATCGCGCGCGCGGCGGCTGGCGGCGGTTCACGGCCATATTCCTTGACCATCGGATGTGGACCGTGGGCTTTGGCGCGCTGGCTTTCATCGCGACGATCATCGCGTTCGCCACGCTGCCCATGACCTTCCAGCCCACGACCAACACCGATTTCAGCCAGGTGAAGATCGAAACCGTGCCGGGCAGCACCCTGGCACAGACGACGGCGATCACGCGCAAGGTCGCGGACATGCTGGCGGCCGATACGAAGGTGGTCGATGCTGCCTTTGCCGATATCGAAACGACCGGTGCCGATATCTTCCTAACGCTCAAGAAGGATCGACCGATGTCTTCGGTCGAATGGGAACGCAAGACTGCGCCCAAATTCCAGACGATCGCGGACGCGCGGGTGAATTTCCAGTCGCAGTCGGGTGGCGGCTTTGGCCGTGATATCATCTTGATGTTCGGATCGGACGATCCGGTGAAGCTGGAACAGGTAGCCAACCAGTTGGTGGCCGAAATGGCGCGTGTCCCCGAACTGCGCGCACCCCGTGTGCAAGGCGATATGCAACGGCCGGAAATCATCATCCGGCCGCGACTCGACCTGGCCGCGAGTCTGGGTGTTACGACAGCGGCGCTCAGCCAGTCGATCCGCATCGCCACGATCGGCGACATTGACCAGAACAGCGCCCGTTTCTCGCTTGCCGACCGGCAGATTCCGATCCGTGTCGCCGTGGCGGAAGAAAGCCGCAAGGATCTCGGCACGATCGAAAATATGCCCGTGCCCACCGTCAATGGCGGATCGGTGCCGCTCAAGGTCGTCGCTGACATCACCTTCGGCGCCGGGCCGACGCAAATCCGCCGCTACAACCAGATCCGTCGCATCGTGGTGGGGGCTGATCTGGCACCGGGCATCGTGACGAGCGAGGCGACCAAAAAGCTGAACGCCCTGCCGCTGATGAAAGCGATCAACGAAGGTCGCGTCCAGGGCGTGCAGAAGATCAGCGCGGGCGACGCCAAATGGCAGGCGGAAATGCTGACCAACTTCGCCATAGCGGTGGCGTCGGGCATCTTGCTCGTGCTGGCGGTGCTGACGCTACTCTACAAACGGATCATGCCACCGTTCGTCAATCTGGGGTCACTGCTGCTCGCGCCGCTGGGTGGTGCGCTCGCCCTGCATGTTGCAGGCCAGCCCTTGTCGATGCCGGTGTTCATCGGTCTGCTGATGCTGCTTGGCATCGTCGCCAAAAACTCGATCTTGGTCATCGACTTCGCGCTGGAGGAAATGGACAAAGGTGTGCCCAAGTTCGAGGCGATCGTGGACGCCGGGCATAAGCGCGCGCAGCCGATCGTGATGACGACGGTGGCGATGGTGGCGGGGATGGTGCCGACTGCTCTGTCGCTGTCGGGCGATGGAGCCTGGCGCGCGCCGATGGGCATCACCGTGATCGGCGGCCTGCTGTTGTCGACCGTGCTGACGCTGGTGATCGTGCCTGCGACCTTCAGCCTGGCCGTCGCGCTCGAAAGCTGGGTCGGGCCGCGCCTGAGCCGGGGGTTGATGACCTACAAGAAGGGTGATGACAAGGGAGTGGCCCTGCCCGCCGAATAGGCGGGCGGATTAGGGCTTTGCCTGAACGAAACGGCGGCGTAACCGTTAAGCAGCCATGACATTGCTTCGCGCCTCCCGGTCGACCGGTGACACCCTGCCCAATCCCGCACGGCGCATGCGGATGTTCGCGACCGCCATGCTGCTGGTCATGGCGGCGATATTCATCGTGGCGCGGGCGACGGTCCATATCCATCCCGCCATCGGCTTCGTGCAGGCCTTTGCCGAAGCGGCGATGGTCGGCGGTCTGGCCGACTGGTTCGCGGTGACGGCGCTATTTCGTCATCCGCTGGGCCTGCCCATCCCCCACACCGCCATCATTCCGCGCAACAAGGACCGGATCGGCGATACGCTGGCGGTCTTCCTGCGCGATAACTTCCTCACCCCTGCGGTCGTCGCACGGCGGATGCGGACGATGGATGTGGCATCGGCGGCAGGCCGCTTCCTCGCCAGTCCCTCTGCGGGTGACGGACGCTTGCGCGCGGGTGCCTCGCGCCTGATCGCCGACATGCTCGAAGCGCTGGACCAGGAACGACTGGGCGGCATGGTTAAGGGCGCGATCGGCCAGCGGCTGCGCGGTATCAATGTCGGCCCGCTGATCGGTCAGGCGATCGAGGCGGCGATGCGCGACGGCCGCCACACGCCGGTCATGGACGGCATCATCCACTGGGCCGACAAGACGCTGGAAGCCAATGACCACCTGATCCGCCAGATGGTGCATGACAAGGCGGGTTCGGTGCTGCGCTGGACCGGGCTGGACGAAAATCTGGCCAATGCGATCATCGACGGACTGCGCAAGATGCTTGCCGAAATGGCGGACGATCCGGGCCACGACTTGCGATTGAAGGCGGAGGAGGGGATGGCGAAACTGGCCTTCGACCTGCAATTTGACCTGGAAACGCAGGCCAAGGCAGCGAAGATTCGCGACGAGATACTCGACAATCCCGCCATGCAGCGCTGGATCGACGGGCTGTGGGAGCAGGCGCGGGGCGGGTTGCTGCGCGCGGTGCGTGATCCCGGCAAGGCGATGGCCGGGCGGCTGGGGGAGGCGCTACGCCAGCTGGGCGGCACCTTGCAGGAGGATGCACGGCTGCGGCTGGTCATCAATCGCTTCGTGCGGCGCGGGGCCGTGGGTGCGACCGCGACCTATGGCGATGCGATCGTGCGGCTGGTCAGCGACACGGTGCGCGGCTGGGACGCGGGCACCATCACCAACCGCCTGGAAGGCGCGGTTGGCCGCGACCTGCAATATATCCGCATCAACGGCACGCTGGTCGGCGGCCTGGTCGGGCTGATCCTGCATGCCATCGACATGGCATTTTAACGCGTCCCAACAGCTTCTCCAGCGACTCAATAAAATAATGTTGCAACATATCATAGAAATATGATGTAACATTGCATGATCCGTCCAAAGGCGGGCGGTGAGGAGAGGAGTCGAGCGATGCGCAAATTGGCGATTCAAGCGACGGGCAACCAACGAACAGAGGCGGCAATGGCCGCGCCTTCAGGCTATCAGGGCGGCAAGGGGTCGCCGTTCGGCATCGGTGGCGCAATTGCGGTCCATGTGCTGGCGATCGGTGTCTGGCTGATGATCCCGCAGGAGATGATCAACGAGGTGTTCACGCCGCCGCCGCTGATTACCACCAACGTTCCGCTGGCCGATCCGCCCCCGCCCGAACAGACCGAGCCGACGACCACAAAGCGAGTGCCGACCCGGCAGACAGAGCAGCGCCCGACCGCAGTCGATCCGATCGTGCCGTTGAGCCAGGGCGATTCCATCCTTACCGGCGGCACTGGATCGGGCGATAGCATCGATCCCGGCCCCGCCACCGCCATCATCCTGCCGCCCGCCGACCCGCCGCGCGAGCCTGTGATGGTCGAGGCGGCGATCGACCCACGCGCGCTCCCGGCATTCCAGCCCGACTATCCCGGCGCGATGATCCGCCAGGGAATGGAGGGCAGCGTGACGGTGCGGGTCACGATCAATGCGCAGGGCCGTGTGACCAATATTGCCCGCATTGCCGCCAGCGATGAGAGTTTCTGGCTTGCGACGGAGCGGCACGCGCTGCGCAAATGGCGCTTCCGTCCGGCGATGCGCGATGGCGTGGCGGTGGCGACGACCAAGGTGTTGACCGTGCGGTTCACGCTGACGGATCGATAGAGGCTGCGGCTACGGGCTTGCGCCTCCTCCTGTCGGTTCGACCGACAGGAGGAGGCGGGTCCATTTTTCATTCCGCATGATCGAGCCTTTTGCATCCTGGCGCAGGCTGGCCTATATGGACGATATGGCGATATTTCCCCGTCCCGTTTCCCCCAAAAGAGCAGCCAATGATCTGTGGGGCTATTTTCGCGAAAACCGGCCGCATAAATGGCCGTTGCTGGGTCTGTCGGCCGCGATCACCTATGTCATCATCTGGGCGTTCATCGTTGATGGCAACACCAACACGATGCCGACGCGCAACAAGATCATCTATGTCAAAAGCTGGGACGCCAACCGGTCTGACGCGGCCGTAATCCTGCAGCAGAAGATGGACATCGCCCGCTATGAAGTGGCGCTTTCGCGCAGTCAGAAGGACATGCAGAAGGTCGCGGACATGGTCGGGATCGAATGGCGCGAGGACGCCGCGCGCAACAGCGCCAAGCGCAAGGAAGCGCTGACGCGGATCAACGCGATGCTGGACGAACGGCTGGCCAAGGCCAAGCAAGCTGAAGAAGCGCAACAGCCCTGACCGTGCCCGTGCCGATAGCCGATCCGGCGACTGACCGGCGCTTCATGGCCGCCGCCATCGCACTCTCGCGGCGCGGACGCGGGCTTTCCACCCCCAATCCCAATGTCGGCTGCATTATCGTGCGGGACGGCCAGGTCGTCGGGCGCGGCTGGACGCAGAAGGGCGGGCGGCCCCATGCCGAGGCGCAGGCGCTGGAACAGGCGCTCGACCGGGCGCGTGGCGCTTGCTGCTATGTAACGCTGGAACCCTGTTTTCATCTGTCCCCGCGCGGGCCACGCTGCGCCGACCTGCTGGCACGGGCAGGCGTGGCGCGCGTGGTGATCGCGCTGCGCGATCCAGACCCGCGTACCGACGGGCAGGGGGCGGCCTGGTTGCGCGAACGGGGCATCGCGGTCGAAATGGGCCTGATGGCAGAAGAAGCCGCGCGGGCTATGGCGGGGTTCGTGTTGGGCCAGATGCTGGGGCGGCCGCATGTGACGCTCAAGCTTGGCCTCTCGCTCGACGGGCAAATCGCACTGTCCGATGGTTCCAGCCGATGGATCACGGGGCCGCAAGCCCGCGCCCACGCGCATATGGAGCGGGCGCGGCATGATGCGATTTTGGTGGGCGGCGGCACGCTGCGGGCGGACGCGCCGAAACTGGACGTGCGGATGGCGGGCCTGGCGGATCGGTCACCGCGCCGGGTGCTGCTGAGCCGGGGTGAAGCGCCGGAGGGTTGGGAACGGATCGGCGTACCGGAAGAGATTGCGGCGCTCGACCGGGTCGACCATTTGCTGGTCGAAGGCGGCGCGGCGACGGCGGCGGCCTTCCTGCGCGCGGATTTGGTCGACCGGCTGCTGCTCTATCGTGCGCCCATCCTCATCGGCAATGGTCTCGCGGGTATCGGTGACATCGGACTGACCGACTTGGGCGAGGCGCATGGCCGTTGGCGGCTGATCGACGCGCGGCGGCTGGGTGCCGACGGACTTGAGGTTTACGAGGTGGTTCGGAGCGCTTAGAGGCCGGGGCACAGGCTTTAATAGATGGATCAGGACGCATGTTCACCGGCATCATCACCGACATCGGCACCATCCGTAGCGCGGAGCAGCGCGGCGACCTGCGGCTGGTCATCGGCAGCGGCTATGCGATGGCCGGCGTGGCGATCGGCGCGTCGATCGCCTGTTCGGGCGCATGCCTGACGGTGGTGGAGAAGGGGCCGGACTGGTTCGCGGTCGACCTGTCGGCGGAGACGGTAGCGCGCACCGCGCCCGGCTTGTGGGCGCAAGGGGGGCGGCTGAACCTCGAACGCGCGCTCAAGGTCGGCGACGAACTGGGCGGGCATATCGTTACGGGCCATGTCGATGGCGTGGGCCATCTGGTGTCGGCGACGCCCGAAGGCGATTCGATGCGCTTGGTCATCGCCGCGCCCGCCACATTAGCGGCTGCCCTGGCGGCCAAGGGGTCGATCACGCTCGACGGCATTTCGCTGACCGTGAACAGCGTCGAAGACCAGGCGGATGGCAGCGTCCATTTCGGCCTCAACATCATTCCGCACACCGCCGCGCAAACCACGCTCGACTCTCTGGTCGAAGGGCGCAGCTTCAATCTGGAGATCGACGTGCTGGCGCGCTATCTCGATCGGATGCAAAGCCTTCGTAATCGCGCAATGTGATTGTGACTTGTAATAATCACATTGCAATGTGATATACCGCTCTAGTCCTTTCCAGGCAGGAGTCGTTTTCCATGTCGTCCGCACTTCTCGATACCGTTCGCCGTCTCGTCACCGACGGCGGCATGTCCCGTTCCGGCCTGGCGCGCGCCGCCGGTCTCCACGCCAATTCCTTGCGCAAGCTGGGCGAGGGCGACTGGAACCCGACCGCCGACACGCTGGGCAAACTCGAAGCCTATCTGTTGAAGCGCGAGGGCGGCACCGCGCTCGCCTCGCCGGAAGAGATCATCAACGAAGCCCGCAATGGCCGCATGTTCATCCTGGTAGATGACGAGGATCGCGAAAATGAGGGCGATCTGGTCATTCCAGCGCAAATGGCTACGCCGGACGCGATCAATTTCATGGCCACCCATGGCCGCGGCCTCATCTGCCTGGCGCTGACCAAGACGCGCGTCGAGGAATTGGGCCTCGGCCTCATGAGCCGCAACAACGGCACCCGTCACGAAACCGCCTTCACCGTGTCGATTGAGGCGCGCGAAGGCGTGACCACCGGCATCAGCGCGGCCGACCGCGCGCGCACCGTATCGGTGGCGATCGACGGGTCGAAGGGCAAGGCCGATATCGTGACGCCGGGCCATGTCTTTCCGCTGGTGGCCAAGGATGGCGGCGTGCTGGTCCGCACCGGCCATACTGAAGCGGCCGTTGACGTCGCGCGACTGGCGGGCCTCAATCCATCGGGCGTCATCTGCGAAGTGATGAAGGACGATGGCACCATGGCGCGCCTCGACGACCTCATCCCCTTCGCCCAGAAGCATAAGATGAAGATCGGCACGATCCGCGACTTGATCGCCTATCGCCGCCGCCATGATCATATGGTGGAACGCCGCGCGGAAGCGAATTTCACCAGCAAATGGGGTGGCGCATGGAAGGCGATCACTTTCTACAACAAGGCGACCCATACCGAACAAATCGTACTGCAAAAGGGCAAGGTCGATTCCGACGAGCCGACCCTGGTGCGGATGCATCAATTGTCGCCGCTGTGCGATATGTTTGGCATGGAAGGACCGCGCGGCGCATTACTGGCCAAATCGATGGAGATCATCGGAAGCGCGGGCAGCGGCATCGTGGTCATTCTGGCGGGCTGGACCGAAGAGAACGACCTGCTCAGCCGCCTGCTCCAGCATCAGGCCGGATCGCTTACCAGCGGCATGGATGAACTGCGCGACTATGGCGTGGGCGCGCAGATCCTGGCGGATCTTGGCGTGCATGACATGGTGCTGTTGTCCAACAGCCAGCATAGTCTGGTCGCGCTGGACGGTTATGACCTGGCCGTCGTCGGCCATAAGCCCATCGAACTATAAGGATTTATCATGGCCAAATTCCTGATCGTCGAAGCCCGCTTCTACGACCATCTCAACGACCTGCTGATCGAGGGCGCGACCGCCGCGCTCGATGACGAGGGGCATAAATATGAGGTGGTGACGGTGCCGGGCGCGCTGGAAATCCCCGGCGCAGTCGCTCTTGCGGCGGAAACGGGGCGCTATGACGGCTTCATTGCCATCGGCGTGGTGATCCGCGGCGAAACCTATCATTTCGAAGTCGTGTCGAACGAAAGCGCGCGCGGCCTGATGGCCTTGTCGATGGACGGTATCCCGATCGGCAACGGCATATTGACCGTGGAAAATGAGGCGCAGGCTTTGACCCGCGCCAAGATGACGGAAAAGGACAAGGGCGGCGAGGCGGCCAAGGCAGCGATCGCCATGCTAGGCCTGCGCCAGAAGTTCGCGATCTAAATTCGCGTTTTGACAATGCGATAGTCGGCCGGAGGGGGAGACGTTCCGGCCGACTATCGACCCGATCAGGCGGTGGGAGCGACCGCCTCCAGCGTCGGGTAGTCGGTATAGCCAGCCTCGCCGGGACCATACCAGGTCGGCATAGGCTGGGGCGGGGTCAGCGGCGCATCGTCGCGCAGGCGCTCCACCAGATCAGGATTGGCCATGAAGGGACGGCCAAAGCTGATCGCATCGGCAAGGCCGCTGTCGAGATCGGCCTGCGCCCGATCCTTGTCATAATCGCTGTTCAGGATCAGCGGCCCCTTGAAATGCTGACGAATGAGCGGCGACTGGCGCGGCACGTCCGTAGAGCCGAAGGTGCCGTTCGGTCCCGGCTCGCGCAGTTCAAGCGAGGCGATGCCGATCGCATTCAGGACATCGGCCGCATAAGCGAACAATGGTGCCGGGTCGCTATCGTCCACGCCCTGGCTATCGCCATTGGGGGACAGGCGTACCGACACCCTGTCCGCGCCGATCGCATCGACCACTGCCTGGGTGACTTCGCGCAGCAGGCGGACGCGGTTTTCTACGCTGCCGCCATAATCATCGTCGCGGAAATTGGCATTGTCGCGCAGGAACTGGTCGATCAGATAGCCGTTCGCGGCATGGATCTGCACCCCGTCGAACCCGGCGCGAATCGCGTTATGGGCAGCACGGACATAGGTTTCGATCAGCGCGGGAATTTCCTCGATGGCCAGCGGCCGGGCTGTCTCGAACGGCTTCTTGCCTTCATAGGTGTGGGCATCGCCAGCGGTCGCGGTGGCGCTGGACGATACGGGCTGTTCGCCGGTCACGCTCGAATGGACCTGCCGCCCCATATGCCAGAGCTGGACGATGATCCGTCCGCCTGCATCATGCACGGCCTGCGTAACGGGCTGCCAAGCCGTCACCTGCTCGTCGGACCAGATGCCGGGGGCAAAGGGCCAGCCAAGACCCTGGCGCGAAACACCGGTGGCTTCGCTGATGATCAGGCCCGCTCCTGCGCGCTGACGATAATAGTCCACCATGATGGGGGTGGGCACATGGTCGCGGGTGGCACGGCCACGAGTGAGCGGTGCCATCAGGATACGACTAGGTGCGTCAATCGCGCCGATCTGAATGGGGTCGAACAGGCTGGTCATGGAATCTCCCGAACTTTCAAGGTTGCAATTTGCAACGGGACTTGGGTGTGAAAGCCAGCTAGGGAGCCGCGATGGCCAGTTCAACCCCCACACCCCCGATGAACATACCGCGCCTCGCCTTTCCGGCGCTGATCCTGGCCAACATCATGCTGTCGCTCGGCCCGGTAATGGTGCGGTTGGCCGATGTCGGCCCGGTGGCGGCGGCCTTCTGGCGGCTAACGCTGGCGCTGCCCGTTCTTTTGTTGTTGGCGATCCCGCGTCTGAAACGTACCCCGCCGACGCGCGGCGAATGGGGCGTGATGCTGTTGGCGGGCGTGGTGTTTGCGGGCGATCTGGCCGCTTGGCATCTGGGCATCATCCATACCAAAGTCGCCAACGCGACCCTCTTCGGCAATATGAGCGCGCTGCTGCTCCCGGCCTGGGCGCTGCTGGTGCTGCGCCAGCGGCCAACTAGGATCCAGGCGATCGCGCTGTTGCTGGCGGGCGTGGGCGCGC
>TARA_R110000787_G_scaffold66693_3_pt1 | contig 16041 bp, 21 predicted proteins | sample TARA_R110000787 | Tara Oceans TARA_R110000787 (sample SAMEA4397920) | marine metagenome | biome: Polar Biome; feature: [DCM] deep chlorophyll maximum layer (ENVO:01000326); material: water (ENVO:00002006), including particulate matter (ENVO:01000060) such as... | depth 35 m
ATCCAGCGCTTCGTGCAGCGTTTCCCGAACATGGTGTGGCTGAACCCGGTCAAGGAAGGCGCGTGGGACTATACCGGCTCCATCAAGCTGATCCGCGAACTGATCGGCGAACACCGCATGTTCGAGCTGACCCTCTCAGGCCTCGACGAGGCGATGAAGGAACTCGGGCGCTAGGGCACGTCATGCGCCTTGAGCCGGTCGACGAAGATATCTGGATCGCCGAAGGACCCCTCGTCGATTTCTACGGCTTCCCCTACCCCACCCGCGCCGTGATCGTACGCCTGCCTGACGGGACTCTCTGGGTTTGGTCGCCCATCGAGCTGGACGCTGGCCTGCAGCAGGAGGTAAACGCCCTGGGATCGGTTGCCCATCTGGTCAGCCCCAACAAGATCCATCACCTTTATCTCAGTCAGTGGCATGCGGCCTATCCCGAGGCGAAACTCTGGGGCCCTGCCTCAACCATCGCCAAGCGCGCCGACCTGCCCTTCCAGAAGCCACTGGAAGATCGCGCACCGGACGACTGGCAGGGCGCCTTCGTCCAGGCCTGGTTTCGGGGATCGCCCGTGCTCGACGAAATTGTCTTCGTGCACACGGCATCGGCCACAGCGATCATGGCTGACCTCTCCGAACACTTCAGCGAGGGCTTCCTGAAGGCAAACTGGAAAACCTGGCAACGCCCGATCGCTCGGCTCTGGGGCATTGTTGAAGGCAAAGGCTACGCGCCGCTCGAGTGGCGACTGAGCTGGTTCGACCGCAAACCGGCTCGCAAGGCGCTCACACGAATCCTGAACGCATCGCCGGAGCGCGTGATCATGGCCCATGGCGAATGGGTCCGCTCGGGCGGTCGCGCTTTTCTCGAACGCGCACTCGAATGGCTTTGAAGAAAGATTTCAGATGAACACACATCCTGCGGGCATCCTCACTGAAAGCCCGGACAATCTTTTTATTGTCACCCTCAACCGCCCGGCCCGGCGCAATGCCGTGGACCGGGAGACCGCGGAAGCGCTGTATGATGCATTCAAAGCGTTCGACGCGGATGAAAGCCTGTCAGTCGCGATTCTCACCGGCTCTGAGGGCAATTTCTGCGCCGGCGCTGACCTCCAGGCCGTCGCCGCCGGCAAGGGCAACCCGGTGCGCGCCGAGGGCGACATGGGCCCGATGGGGCCGACCCGGCTGGAGCTTTCCAAGCCGGTCATTGCGGCCATTGAGGGCTATGCTGTGGCGGGCGGTCTGGAACTCGCGCTCTGGTGCGACCTGCGGGTCGTGTCGGACACGGCGCGCTTCGGCGTCTTCTGCCGCCGCTTCGGTGTGCCCCTGATTGATGGCGGCACGATCCGCCTGCCCCGCCTGATTGGTGCGTCACGGGCGACAGACCTGATCCTGACCGGCCGCGAAGTCGGCCCGGACGAAGCGCTGGCCATCGGCCTCGCAAACTATGCCGCCCCGGCAGGCCAGGCGTTGGACCGCGCCCTCCAACTCGCCAATGACATCGCCGCCTTCCCGCAAACCTGCATGCGTGCCGACCGACTGTCGGCGATGCGCCAGTGGAGCCTCGACATGGAGACGGCGCTAAAGGCCGAAGTTGAAGGTGGTCTGGGCGTGCTGAAGTCTGGCGAAACGCTGCAGGGCGCGACCGCCTTCACCAAGGGCAAAGGTCGCCACGGCGCCTTCTAGGCATCAGTCCTTATGCCGGTCGAACCAGTCGGCGCGCGTGACTTCCCAGACCAGCGACGCCCGCGTCGTGCCATCTGGCCGCACGCTCGTCACCTCACCCCGGCGCTCAAAGCCGAGCCCGTCCAGCAGACGGTGCGTGGGCACATTCTCGGGGCTCGCCGTTTCGCAAATCAGATCAAGGTGCAGCGCCCGGAACATCCAGCTGAAGCTCATGGCTGCGCCTGCTGTGCCCCGGCCCTGATGGTGAAGCGAGGGATGAAGTGCCCCGCCGAGTTCCCCCGCCGCCCAGTGCGGCCAGACCTGGATGTCGCTGTAGCCGACAATGGCGCCGTCGCCATCCTCACGCACGAATAGCAGACCCTCCCCGTCGGCCTGCTCGGCCAGATGACCCGCGATGAAGGCCTCAACGCTGGCCTCGGTCAAAGGCCTCGGCAGCGTGTAGATTGGCGCATGCACAGCGGGGTCCGACAGGAAAGCCAACAACGCAGGCGCATCTTCCACACGGGCAAGGCGCGAAACGTCAGGCCCCTCGCCCAGATGCGTCACGCTGCGAACCACGTCCCGGATCGCATTGATCCGGCTCATCGGAACTTCAATACGCGTGACCGGAATACCCTCTGCCATGGCCTAATCGCTACCATACAATCTGCTGAGACAGGCCTGACGCGCGCCATATGTGGCAGCCTTGTCGAGGCAGGCCTGATAATGGCCGGGTCCGCGCTCATAGAAGAACTGGTCGGCTGCCGTCCACTCGCGCCGCAGCGTATTGGGCGCACGATAGGTCGGCACCACTTCGCGTTGGCGCTTGGAGACCGGTGCGTCGGCGGCTGCGTCCGCCGCGCTCGCAGCCTGTTCGGCAGCATCGCGTACACGCAAGGCCTGCTCTCGGCGCAGAATCTGGCTGCCATAGGCAATCATCAGCTGGCGGTCCAGGTCATACCGGCCCCTTTCAGCCCGTATCCGCTTGTCCATCGCGCCGCCGACCCAGTGTTCCATCTCGTCCGGCGTGGCGGAATCATAGGCGGCGTGCCATTCGGCTGCCTGCGCGCCATAACCTGCCAGCATGTCGTCCCGGCAATTCATCCAGGCGAACACTTTCTCGAAGGCCGCCCCTGTCCGCCGCAGGGCATCCCACCCCATCGTGTCGATCGTCTTGGACTGGCTCATGGGTGGCTGGTAAGCTGGGGCGGGGCCACAGGGCGTCGCAAAGTCGAGCGTGGTGTAATAATCGGCCCAGCCGCGTGCGATACCCACACGCTTGGCCGCCTCATCAACATACGGCTTTATCGTCACCGTGTTGACCGTCAGGAAAGGAAAGGCTTCTTCGCCTTGATAGGTCAGCTCTTCCCAGGCTTCATTACCCGATCGGCAGATGCCTGCCTCGCCAGGCTGCTCGAAGGCGACGATCTGGGACTGCTGCGATGACGTAACCGCGATCCCCAGGATCTTCGCCGGCTTATACCCGGCCTCCCGAATGGCCGCTATCGCCGCATCCCTGAACATCGGCTGCGTGCACTCAGCCGAAATATCCCTGATCTTGCCCGACCGGCCGACCTTGAACTGCGTACGGCAACATCCGCTCAGCCCTTCACGCGCCGCAGGGTCCGGCATGACCGGCACAATGGCGCCGTCCACAACAGGCGGCGACATCTGCGCCTGCCCCGGCTGCGCACCGGCGACAAGAAGTGCGGCGGCAAATGCCGTTGCGGTCCACTTCATCAGCGCGTCTCCGTTGGTTGTTTGTCCAGTTAGTATGAATTTCAGCGCGCGTCCGTTTCATAAAAGTCACGCACTGCGAAATAGGACATGCCAGACCAGCACGCGCCGTCTCCACTGGATTCCAATGCCATGAATCTCTCAGTAAAGCTGCCCTCGCGCAAGGCGCGTCCAGCGCATGTCGCGATGCCCTGTCACAGCGATTGACCTTTCGACCATTCCCGCCCAAAGCGTGAACATGACCGACTCTCCCGCCTCCCGGAAACACGGCAAGAACGCCTTTTTCTTCGTCCTCGTAACGGTCGCAATCGATATGCTGGGCTTCGGCCTGATCATCCCGGTTGTGCCGAGCCTTGTGCAGGAGATGCTGCATGTCCCGCCCGAGGACGCCACGCTCTGGCTCGGCATGCTGGCGGCCACCTATGCCCTGATGAATTTCACCTTCGGGCCTGTCGTCGGCGCCCTGTCTGACCGGTTTGGCCGGCGCCTTGTCCTGCTCGTCTCGATTGGCACACTGGTTGTCGATTTTCTTATCATGGGCGTTGCCGGGTCGATCTGGCTGCTCTTTATCGGGCGAGCCCTCTCGGGCATTTCCGGCGCCACCTATTCCACAGCAAACGCCTATATCGCTGACGTCACCGAGCCGGAGAACCGCGGCAAGGCCTTCGGCATGATCGGCGCCGCGTTCGGTTTCGGCTTCGTGTTCGGCCCGGTTATCGGCGGCTTCCTTGGCGAGATCAGCCCGCGCGCGCCCTTCTTTGCTGCAGCGGGCCTCGCCGCCCTCAATTTCTGCTACGGCCTTTTCGTGCTGCCGGAATCGCTGGCCCGTGAAGATCGCCGCCCGTTTGACATCAAGCGCGCGAACCCGTTCGGCGCCGTGAAGCATTTCTCGAAACTGCCGCACATTGCCTGGTTTCTTGTGGCCGCAGGCATCTTCTTCCTCGCGCATACCGTGTTTCCCGGCACCTGGTCGGTGCATGGCGAGATCCGCTATGACTGGAGCCCGAAGCAGATCGGCTTCTCTCTGGGCCTTGTCGGCATTGGCGCTGCCGTAGTGCAGGCAGGCCTGATGGGCATGATCCTGAAACGGCTCGGCACAGTGCGCACCGCGCTGCTCGGCATGGGAACAAGCGTTGTCTCGCTTACCGCCTTTGCCTTCGCGGAACAGGGCTGGATGGTCTATGCCATCATCCCTCTTGGCGCGCTGGGCGGGGTCACCGGGCCGTCCATCAATTCCCTGATGTCGACCCTGACACCCCGCAATGCGCAGGGCGAGCTGCAAGGCGCCAGTTCCAGCCTGAACTCGCTCGCCATGATCATCGGGCCGCTCACCATGAATGGCGCGCTCTACTGGTTCACCCGCGAGAATGCACCGATCCATTTCGGCGGCGCAGCTTTCCTGCTGGCGGCCGTGCTTACCGTCATAGCGATCTTTCCATTCCTGCGCGGCGTGCGCGAGAACCGGTCCGCTATTCCAGCTGCGGCGGAATAGAAAAGGCGACCCGGCCCAGCCGGATCGCCAGTCATTGATAAAACGGGTTCGGTCAGCGCGAAGGCTAGCTCTTGCTCTTCACCAGCATGCCGGCGATCAGGCCAAGCACGCCGCCGCCAACGCCGCCTTCCAGCAGACTGTTGACGATATTCATCGGTGCCGTCGCACCGGCTGCTGCGTCACCGAGCACCTGCACATTCGCCGCATCCAGCCCGTAATGCGCTGCGATGCCGCCGATGATGCCACCAAGAATACCCCCGGTGCCACTGCCACCGGTAAGTTTGGAAATGATGGGTCCGAGCACTGTGCCACCGACAGCGCTCAGGATAAGCGGTAGATATTGTTCCATTGGTTTTGCCCTCCCATGGGTCTTGTTGGAGGCTCTTTGCGGCCCCTCTGCAGGCAGACAATGCCTTTTCCGTGCGCAGGTCCAGTCGTTTCGCCCTAGCGGCAAGTGTTGCAAGTTCTGTTGTGCGCGGGCAAAGAACGCCAAGATGACCTCCCAGCGCCCTGCCCTCTTCCTCGACCGCGATGGCGTGATCAACGTCGACAAGGGCTATGTCAGCAAGATCGCAGACTTCGAATGGATTGAGGGCGCAGCCGAGACAATCGCCGCCTTCAAGGCGCGTGGCTGGTTCGTGTTCGTGGTCACCAATCAGTCCGGAATCGCCCGTGACTATTACTCAGAGCATGACATGCACACCCTGCATGAATGGATGCAGGAACGCCTCGCCGAACAGGGCGCCGCGATCGACCGTATCTATTACTGCCCCTATCATGACGAGGGCGAGAATCCGCGCTACCGGCGCGACAGTTTCGACCGCAAGCCGAAGCCCGGCATGCTGCTGAAGGCGATGGCCGACTTTCCCGTGAAGCGCGAATCCTCCTTCCTGATCGGTGACAAGCAGACCGACATCGACGCCGCAAAAGCGGCCGGCGTCGCAGGCTTCCTGTTCAAGGGCGGCGATCTCTTCCAGTTTGCTGAATGGACACTCGCCGGCTTCGAGGAAGGCAATCGCGGATGAAGATGATCGGCATCATCGGCGGCATGGGTCCGGCCTCGACGCTGATCTATTACGATACGCTCTGCCAGCTTGCCCGCGACCGTTTCGGCGGCAATGCCAGTGCGCGTGTGATGATCGACGCGCTCGACTTCGGCGAAATCCAGGCGCTGCAACAATCCGGCGATTGGGACGAGGCCGGGCGCCAGCTCGCCGCCTCAGGCAAACGCCTTGAACAGGCTGGCGCAGGTCTCATCCTGCTTGCCACCAACACGATGCACAAGGTCGCCGCACCGCTTGAGGATGCCCTCAACGTGCCCTTCGTGCATATCGTGGATGCGACTGCGGCACGACTGACAGCCGACGGTTGCACCGCCCCTGCTCTGCTCGGCACGCGCTACACGATGGAAGACGCCTATTACCCGAACCATTTCGCAGGGGCCTTCGGCGCGCCGCCTCTGATCCCGGATACGACCGAGCGCGACGACATTCACCGCATCATCTTCGACGATCTCGTCAAAGGCATCGTGACGCCGGAAACGACGCGCCGCTATATCGAGATCGTGGAAGCCCTTGCCACGCGCGGCGCCGACAGCGTGATCCTCGGCTGCACCGAGATCGGCCTCGTTCTCAACGCGGCCAACAGCCCCCTGCCCGTCTATGACAGCGCCCGCATCCATTGCGAGGCGGCGATGGATCTGGCCTACGTATAATTCCGTGCGCCTCAGCGTCGCGTTGCATTGGCCTCGGGGTGGCGTTTACTCGCCTGCATGGAAGACACGAACACCCTTGCACAGGAATCGCCATTTGCACGCTTCGGCGGTGCGTCAGCCGTCGGGCAGCTGACGCGTCGACTCTACCAGATCATGGATGAGGATCCCGCCGCCGCACGCATTCGCGCCATGCACGGGGACGACCTACAAACCATAGCCATCCACGTGGCAAGTTTCCTGACAGGCTGGCTGGGGGGCCCGCGCGACTATTTCGAAGATCCTGAACGGCCCTGCATCATGAGCGCACACCGCCCATTCGATATAGGACCGGAAGACCGCGATGCCTGGATGAACTGCATGCGCAAGGCGCTGGACGAGCAGCCCAACCTGGATCGAGAGATGAGAAAATCGTTCGATCAGGCGCTCTATCGCCTGGCAGATGGCATGCGCCGCCGCTGAGCCTGCGCCTAGACAGGCTTCAGCGTCTTCGGATCAATCCCGCCCATACGGCACACTTCCTTCCACTCCGAAGCCTGCACGGGCTGAACCGACAGCCGGAAAGACGTCACAAGGCTCATCTCCTCAAGCTTCGGGTTCGCCTTCACATCCTTCAGCGTCACGGGCTTGGGCATGTCGGCCAGCGCACGGATGTGCACACAGTCCCAGCGCTCATCATCTGTCGTGGAGTCCGGCGCGCTGAGCGCGGAGACTTCGGCGATGCCCACGACTTCCAGCCCCTTGTTGGAGTGATAGAAGAAGACCTGGTCGCCGAGCTTCATGTCGCGCATGAAATTGCGCGCCTGATAATTGCGTATGCCGGACCATTCCTCACCCGCCTTGCCTTTTGCCTTCTGCTGCTCCCAGCTCCACGCGTCGGGTTCGGACTTCATCAGCCAATAATTCATCTCTGTCTCCGGAATTGCCGTGCAGGCCTGATCTAGGCGGCGGCGTGCTTCACGTCCACCCGTGAGGCCGTCAGGCAAGTTGCGTCAACGCCGCGCGCACAAGGCGGTCATGGTCGGGCCAGCCCTTATAGTCGGCCAATGCCGGGTCGATGCCGTTCCACGCGCGTTCGAAGGCCTGCCTGTGCGCAGCGTCCGGCAGGGCCGCGCGCAGCGGATCGATACAGACGCGGATCGTGAACACGACCGCCCCCGTCTCCGGCAGTTTCGAAATCGTCTGCCGCTCGACCCGCAGGTGCAGCAGTTCCAGCGCCGCATCATCCGGCGCCGTGCGGGCCATGGCCTTCAGCGGCGCGCTGCTTGGCGTAAAGCGCGCCGGCCCCGCCTGAACGGTCCAGTTGAACCGCTCCAGAACCTGCCCCGGCCGCAAACCGTCAAACATCCGCCCGATCCGGCTCACCAATCCCGGATTGGCATTCGGTACCGGCCCGTGCAGGCCGGTCAGCGGCTGGCCGATCTTCTCCGCCAGCGACCAGAATGTCGGCGCAACCAGGCTGGCCGCACGCAGGGTCCACAAGCCGTCTGCATTGGGCATCAGCAGGCAGAGATCATCGGAGACGCGCGCCGCCGCCATTTCCAGCGGGCTTTCCCAGATATCCTCGCCCATGCCGGTCACCGCCAGCACAGCGCCCGCCAGTTCCTCGATCACTGCCGGAATGCCCGTATCAGCAAACACGAGATCGCGATGTGTGCGCATCAATACGGTCTTGCCGGGCAGCCATGCCGCCGCCTCCGTATCAGGCACCAGCCAGCGTTCGGTATCGATGGGGGCCAAGCCGGGCGCGAGACTCGGCGGCCCTGCGAGATAAGGCATGTAGGGTGGTATACGCATGGGTATCAGGCTGCGCGGGCAGCGCCCCAGCTGACAAAGCCAGCCACTTTCGGCGTGGATGGCAGGTACATGGTCTCCGCCTCCTCCAGCCGGAAACCGGATTCGGTAAGCAGTGCCGCAATATCGCGTGTCAGGTGGCATCCGCCCGCCAATGGCTTCCACACAGGCTCGATCCGGCGCTGCCACTTGGCAACATCTTCGTCCGGTGCAAGACCATGTTCGGAAAACAGGATACGGCCTTCAGGCTTCAGCACACGGCGTGTTTCGGCCAGCGCGGCGCGCCAGTCAGGTATCGTGCACAGTACAAACGTGATGACGGCCGTATCGATGGAATTGTCTTCCAGCGGAATGGCTTCGGCGCCCGTTTCAAGGAATTCGATATTATTGCCAAAGCCAAGTGCGCCAGCTTCACGCCGCGCCTTCACCAGCATGCCGGGCGATGGCTCCAGCGCATAAAGACGCTCGACCTTGCTGGCATCGTACATGGCGAAATTCGTGCCGGACCCGCAGCCGAGTTCCAGCACGCGCCCCTCCGCCTTCGGAACGACCTTTTCGCGCTGCTTCATGATCGGCTTGGTGCCACAGGCACATGCGATCAGGTTGGGGACTACATAGCGCTCCCATGGGTTCATTGCGTGCTGCCCCCGGTCGACTGGAAGCCCGGATATGTGCCCTTCTGGATCAGGCCTTTCGTCGCCTCCGTCGGGCGCGCCACCAGGGCATCCTGCGTGATGTTCACATTGTATTCGAACCCGTCGCCCATCGGCTGATAGGTGGCCGAACCGTATTGCGCATCAATGCCGAAACGCGGGCCTTCCTTTTCGGCAAGCGCATGCACGTCGAGACCGGGATTCTGCGTCAGGGCAATGCCGTTCGTCTGCGCATCCGTCACCGCATCAGACGAAAAGCGCTTGGCTTCGCGCCCTTCGATATAGTCGAGGCGATAAATGGAATCATAGCCGAGCATGTTGGCCACAGGCTGGAACTTGATGACCTGCGCGCCGATCTCGAACTGGTTGCCCTTCAGGATCGGCTGCGCGCCTGTTGCCTCAAGCAATTTCTGGCCATCGGAGAAGGTGACGTCCACCTTGTACGTGTCCGGCGCGCCCTGAACGGCGGCAAACTTGATATTGGCGACATCGCGCTCATAGGTGAGGCGCTTGTAGGTCTGAAGGTTGAGGCCGGCAAAGGCCACCACGCCGGCAATGCCAAGGAAACCGACACCGAAGAACAACCGTCCGCCGCCAGCCATGGGCTTCAATTGTGCGAGCTTCCCGAAGCCTGCGAACAGCAGCATCAGGCCAATGACACCTGCCACAGCAGGCAAAATCCACCAGATCAGTCCCATTCAGCATCTCCCTTCGCGGTTTCTGGCCTGCATCCCTCAGCCAGCCGCATCAACCCACACCTATATCATCTTCATGGTACGTGTTTAGCAAGCCGGTGCATACGCGATGCAGCCGTTCTTGTCAGGGTTAAACGGCCATTGCGCCCCATGCGTTCCACGCAACATAGGCGGCAACGACAAGGATCATGACCGCAAAAGCCGAACGGGCCGTCCGCACGCGTGTCTTCAGCAGGCGGGAAATCCCTATGCCTGCCAGTCCGCCTGCAGCCCCGCCCAGCAGCAACAGCAACACAAGGCGGCCATCGACCAGGCCCGACAGGGCATAATTGGCCGACGTCGCCGCCCCGAACAGGGCCACAGATACGAGCGAGGAAGCTGTCGCATTTGTCATCGTCATGCCGGCTGCCAGCATCAGGCCCGGCACGATCAGGAACCCGCCACCAATCCCGAAGAAGCCGGCCGCCATGCCTACGATCAGGCCAAGCGGTGCCAGCCGAAACATTATGGCCGGCGTCAGGTGCACGTCCGGATTGCCTGCAAAGGCCGGCTTGCGGAACATGGATAGCGCAATCACCGCCATCGCCGCCGAAAAGGCCAGCAATAGCTGCGTTCCGTCGACCTGTTTCGCAATACTCGAGCCGATAATCGAGCCAGCAAAACCCGATAGCGCAAACACGATCGCACAGGGCCATTTCACATTGCCGCCGCGCCAGTGGCCAATCAGGCTGAACAGGGCAATCGCCGCGACTGCCGCAGCAGATGTGCCGATGGCCACATGCGGATCACTGACCCCCACGACATAGAGCAAGAGGGGCGCGGCCAGCACCGAGCCGCCGCCCCCGAACGTGCCGAGGAACACGCCGATGATCGCGCCGCTAATGATTGCGGCGATAATGATGTCGGGGGTCAGGGTGAAGGTCACGCGGCAGCTGTCCCTTTCCGGTTCCACGGCATGACAGCCAGCACATGCGCCATGCCGCACCAGCCGCTGATCCCGGCAAATGTCAGCCCCGCTCCGACAAAGCCGGAAAGGCCAAAGAAGCCCGGATGCACGGCAAAGCCGAGCACCACGCCGGCCAGTACCAGAAGGCCGGCCGTGATCTGCACCTGCCGGTTCATCGGCAGTGGCGCGCTTGCATCCTGAACAGTCGGCAAGCCGGCCTTTTTCCAGGCATCAAGCCCGCCTTCGAGAATGTAGGCATTACCGTTCACATGCGCGGCCAGACGGTCGCAATTGGCTTCGGTCCGCATGCCGGACTTGCAATGAAAGACGGCATGCTGGTCCGCGTCGAGCATCAGCCCGGCCGTGTCCACACCCGAAAGGGGCAATGAAATGGCCCCGCCAATATGCTCGCGGCCATATTCATCGGCCTCGCGGATATCAACGAGTTTCAGTTCACCGCTTTTGATACGGTCGGCAGCCGTCTTAGGGTCAAGTCTGGTCAGGGTCATTGAGCATCTCCGGGCAATAGATCGCCGCCAGCGTCATGATCACCTTGATCGCGGCCGGGTCGGCAATTCTGTAATGGATTGACTGTCCCTCGCGCCGGTTCGTCACGAGGCCTTCGTCACGCAGCACCGCAAGGTGTTGCGACAGGGCCGATTGCGAGAGGCCAATGTGGCCCTGCAATTCACTCACCGTCATCTCCCCTGCCCCAAGACGGCAGAGGATCATCAGACGGTGTTCATTACCCATGCTTCGCAGCAGTCTTGCCGCCTTGGAAGCCTTTTCCCTGAAGAGGGCCGGATCGAGGAAAGTCATTGTCATGGGTCATATATATTAGCTATTGCTAATTTAGCAAGTACTAATATATACCTTTATGAAAGGAGCCAAAAAATGCTCAAGACAGACGCCTATTTCGACACCGACACATCCACCGTCACTTATCTCGCCTGGGATGATGCAACGCTGGAGGCGGCCATCATCGACCCCGTGATGGATTACGAGCCCCATGCTGCGCATCTCTCCACGGCCTCGGTTGATCGCATCCTCGCCGACGCAAAGGATCGCGGCCTGAAAATCGTCTGGGCGCTCGACACCCATGCCCACGCTGACCACCTCTCCGCCGCCCACCATGTTCGCGACGTGACAGGGGCCAAGGTCGGCATTGGCGCGCGTATCACTGAAGTGCAGCGGGCCTTCTCCGCACTGTTTCATGCAAGTGATGTCTGCCCGAACGGCGGCGCCTTCGACGCCTTGTTCAACGACGGCGACACGTTCCCGCTCGGCGACCTCACCGTACGCGTCATCCATACGCCCGGCCACACACCGGCCTGCGTCACCTATGTGATCGATGACGCGGCCTTCGTCGGCGATACGCTCTTCATGCCGGACTATGGCACCGCGCGGGCTGACTTCCCCGGCGGCGACGCGGCAACGCTGTACCAATCCATTCATCGCATCCTGAACCTGCCGCCCGAGACCCGCGTCTTTGTCGGACACGACTACCTGCCGGCAGGCCGCGACAAGCCAGCCTGGGAAACCACAGTGGCAGAACAGCACGCCGCAAATGTGCACGTGCATGACGGCGTTGACGAAGCCGCTTTCGTCGCCATGCGTCAGGCCCGCGACGCGACGCTTGGCGCCCCGCGCCTCATCCTGCCGTCACTACAGGTGAACATCCGGGGCGGCGCGATGCCCCCCGCGGAGGATGACGGTCAGGTCTATCTGAAAATCCCGGTCAACCGGCTGGGTGTCTGATATGCGTTCGGGCAGGGCAAAAGGCCCTGCCCTTCGTCTCCAAAGCCTGATATCGGGCGAGCATGGCTTTTCGTGATTTCGCACTGCTTTTCGCCGTCTGCCTCGTCTGGGGTCTCAACATCGTGCTCAGCCGCTGGGTCGTGGCCGATGTCGGTGTGCCGCCGCTCTTCTTTGCAGCCGTGCGCTTTACGGGCGTCGCCCTGTTCCTGGTCCCGTTCCTGCGGCCGAAACCGGAAGACCTGAAAACCCTGTTCATGATCGCTCTCATGATCGGTTCGCTGAACTTTGCTCTCCTCTTCATCGGCCTCACCACCGCCGAAGCCTCGGCAGCCGCCGTCACCGGCCAGCTCGGTGTGCCAATCTCCACCCTGCTCTCCATGGCCTTTCTCGGCGAGACCATCGGCTGGCGGCGCGGCCTCGGCATCATGCTCGCCTTTGCGGGTGTCGTGCTGATCGCGTTTGATCCCGGCAGTTTCGGCATCTCCGTTGGCCTGCTCTATATCGTCGCCTCGGCCTTTATCGGCTCGGTGGGCGGCATCCTGATGAAGCGCATGGCTCCGGTAACGGGCCTCCAGCTGCAGGCCTGGGTCGGCCTTTTCAGCTTCCTGCCGCTCTTCCTCTTTTCCTATCTCTTCGAGTCAAACCAGATCGGCAGCTATATCGGCGCGGGCTGGCCCGTCTGGCTCGCCAGCCTCTTCGCCATTGTCGGCGTCTCGATATTCGGCCACGGCGCCTTCTATACGCTGCTCAAGAAATATGACGTGTCGATGATCTCGCCGCTGACCCTGATGACCCCGATCTGGGGCGTCATCTTCGGCATCGTTCTGCTGAACGAGCCAATCACCGCGCGCCTCATTCTCGGCGCCGCCATTTCGCTTTCGGGCGTCTTCGTCATCGCCATCCGGCCCAACCGCCGCATGCCCGAAGCCGCGCTCGGCAAGAAGATCGGCCCGGGAGACAGCTGATGCAGGTGGAACAGGTCGCCAGCCCCAATTTCAACGACCGCAAGCACGCGGTCGACATGCTGGTCCTGCACTATACCGGCATGGAAAGCGGCGAGGCGGCTCTCACCCGCATGTGTGATCCCGCCGCCGAAGTCTCGGCCCATTACATGGTCTGGGAAGATGGTCGCATCACCCAGCTCGTGGAGGAAGACAGACGCGCCTGGCATGCCGGCGTCTCCGTCTGGCAGGGCGATACGGATCTGAACTCGCGCTCCATCGGCATCGAGATCGTCAATGGGGGCCATGATGTGCCCCTGTCAGACGGCACCCTGCCGCCCTATCCAGACGCACAGATCGCCGCCGTCATCGCGCTCTGCAAAGGCATCCTGTCACGTCATGACATCCCGGCCAGCCGCGTTGTCGCCCATTCCGACATCGCCCCGGCCCGCAAGACAGACCCCGGCGAGCATTTCCCATGGGCCCGGCTTGCCGCAGAGGGCGTCGGCCTCTGGCCGTCGTCCGCCCCGCTCAGCCTCGACGAGTCCTCACTCATGCCCGGCGATAGCGGCCCGGCCGTCAGCGACCTGCAGAACATGCTTCGCGCCATCGGCTATGGGCTGGAAGCCAATGGTACCTATGACGAGACCACGCGGCTCGTGATCAGCGCGTTCCAGCGCCGCTACGTGCCCGTACAGATTACGGGCGCCGCTTATCCGGAAACGCTGAAACGTGTCGCCCATGTCTACGGGCTCGTCGCAGGCCCGGCCTGAGCCCCGGTCGGTTGCTCAAATTGTGATCGCGCCGCCCTCATCGGCCTCATCTTCCTCGGCAATCAGGCCTTCGCGCGGCAGGCGGCTTGCCCATTCCACGGCCAGCGCCGCGCCCAGCAGCAAGGCCGAAACGGACACCGAAAGCCAGATAAAGCCAAGGATCACCGAGGCCAGCGCCCCGTAGAAGGAATCCAGCGCCGAGAATTTGAGATAGATATGGAACGCCCATGTCGCGGCAAGCCAGGCGAGTGACCCCGCCGCCGCCCCGGCAGCCTTCGCCCGGTTACCCTTGATCCGCCCGTGCAGCGAAAGCGCAATGATCATGTAGAAGATCGCAAAGCACGCGATCCCCTTGCCCAGCCACAGGCGCGAAGCGATATCCGACAGCCCCTGCGCCAGATCAAATGCGATATAGCCTTCGTTCTCGGTAATGAACGAAGCCATCAGCTGCAGAGCCCCGAGGATCCAGACGGCCAGGATCAGCAGCGCCGTCATCAGGATCGACACGCCCTGGAAGCGGATGATCTTGCTTGCCCGCTCGCTGCCCGTCACCATGCGGATACCGGTAATCGCGGCCTTGGCGCCGGAACTCGCCGTATAGAACACGACTATGATCGCCCCCAGCGCCTGCAGGGTCAGCGTCCGCGCGGTCATGCTGCGGATCGTGTCGAGATCCGCCTTCGACAGCGGCGCCACGGCCGAAACCAGCACTTGGTCAATCGTGTCAGACAATTGGCGGCTGAGGTCGGCCGGCAGCAAGGTGAACAGCAAGGTCACCGTCAGGTAGACAAGCGGGAAGATCGAAAACAGGGCGTAGAAGCTGATACCCCCCGTCACAATGCGGATTTCGGGTTTGGACAAGCGCACCATGGCGCACCAGAGCGGCATCAACAGCCAGTGTTTCACGGCCTCAGGCACGGGCAGTCGGTCTATCAGCTTGCGCATTCGGCCTCCGGGAGGATTCGATCAGCTTTGTGCCAGGTTCAATGTGAACCGATCCGGCCCGTAAGGCCATGCTTGATCCTGACTTGAGCAACAAGCCCGTTTCGCCTATTTAATGGCGATCAACCTCTATTGCCGCGGCTGCTGACCCGACAATATGAGGAATGAAACATGTCACACCCTGTCTCACGGGCAGCACGACGCTTGCTTGCCCACAAGCATGGCGACCGCAAGGTCGAGCCAACCTATCGCGGATTCGCCGAGAAAAACTGGAAACTCGTCTATTTGCGCCATAACAAGCTGCACCGTGCCCGCCAGCTCGGCAAGATCTGGCCCCACAAGGAGTGGAAGAAGCTGATGGCCGATAGCGAGCCCGTGAAAGTCCTGTTCGTGTGCAGCCGCAACCAGTGGCGCAGCCCGACCGGCGAAGCCGTGTTCGCGCGCGTGGAGGGCGTCTCCACCCGCTCGGCTGGTACGGCCAGCGATGCCCGCCGGAAAATCTCCATCGCAGACATTCGCTGGGCAGACCTGATCCTTGTCATGGAAGACAAGCACAAGTCCCGCCTGAGGGCCGAGTTCCGGCAGGAAGTCGCCTACAAGCCCGTGCACGTCCTCGATATCCCGGACGACTACAAATACATGGATGCAGACCTGGTCGAACTGATCCGCGCCAAAGCCGGGCCCCTGATCTTCGATCGGGAGTGACCGCCCGGCGGGACTCGAACTCCGGCGCATTACCCGCTATATGCCCCCGAATGACCAGACGGCCGGGCAGCCGCTGGTGGTGGGGTAACCTGCCATTGGAGGAAAGTCCGGGCTCCAGGGAGACAAGGCGGCGGATAACTTCCGCCCGGCGCGAGCCGAGGGAAAGTGCCACAGAGAGCAAACCGCCTGCCGCTTCGGTGGCAGGTAAGGGTGAAAGGGTGGGGTAAGAGCCCACCGCGGG
>TARA_R110000787_G_scaffold280189_1_pt1 | contig 15996 bp, 20 predicted proteins | sample TARA_R110000787 | Tara Oceans TARA_R110000787 (sample SAMEA4397920) | marine metagenome | biome: Polar Biome; feature: [DCM] deep chlorophyll maximum layer (ENVO:01000326); material: water (ENVO:00002006), including particulate matter (ENVO:01000060) such as... | depth 35 m
GTAGCTATCACTGTCAAAATGTTGAGTTGAAAACTCAAACAATTCTGTATCTTCTATTGCTAACATCTGGTGTCTTAGTCCGCGATATACGTGAAAGTTATCGCCCCTTTCTAATACCACCACATTACTATCCAGTATGTTATCACTATCACCGTAAAATACTTGAATTTTTCCTGATTGCACATAAAAAACTTCATCTTTTAGTTCGTGGTAATGCCAAGAGCATCGCTTTCCTTTAGCAAAGTAAAGTAATTTACCACAATATTCTTCATTATTGACGATCCACTTTTCAAATCCCCAACCTTTGGGGACAAATTTAATTTCCTGTGTTGAAGAAGTCTTCATCATTCACTCCCTTATCATCAATATAATAATCACCCGAGGGCTTGCCGAGGAAAAGTTGATGATGCTTTGATCCCCATTGTTTCAATTGTGTCGCAGTGAGATCATAAAAGTCCCTCTGTGCGCTGATAGAATTGTTGTTGTACCTTCCCATTCCTCTTGCGGTTAGAAAGATAACTGTATGCCCTTCATCGTATAGTTGATTTATCTTCTGTATTCTCTCAGGGAAGGGCTGAGCCATAGTATAATCTCCATCGGTTTTGGAGCATATAGTACCATCTATATCAAAAACATAAGTCATTGCAGTCCTACTAAAATGTTAGTTGTTGAGTACCCTTTTATTCTATCAAAAAACTTTACCTTTTGTGCATGTCTGCGTCCAATCACTTTTTTGTTTCTGTAGTCTGAACCCACCACCATTATTTCGGCGCCACTTAAAAGCACCTGAGTGTCGAGTTCGCTGTTGGTGTCAAAGACATATATTTCATCAATATATTTAATCGATTCAAGTATCGCGATTCTATCTTCTATAGTATTAAAAGGGCGCGATGGTCCTTTAGAGGCTTTGACTCTTTCGTCCGTGTCAATACCAACTACTAACCAATCGCCAAGAGACTTGGCATATTTGAATAGTTCTATGTGACCACGGTGAAGGATATCGAAGCACCCATTTGTCCATATTACTTTCATATTGTTACAACCCCCATTTTTTGTACTACTTTTGTGGCGCAACTATTGGCAAACTCTATTGCAGCATCTATATTCTTAGTTTCCAAAAACTTAACCGACAGAGCGGCCATAAATGTATCTCCAGCGCCTGATGTATCTTTGATTTCAACTTTTGAGACTGAATATATTTTTCCTCTATATTGGGCGCCTTTTGGTCCCAGGGTAGTAATAATTTTTGATTTTATTTCTTCGTCAAGTATGTGTTCTGTTTTTTTATATTCATCGTTGTTGATTTTTATAAAAGTAACTTTTCTACACCAATCACCCAATATTTTCTTTGTATCAAGAAAAGTTAAAGGATGATTTTCGGAGATGTATTGTATGTCCTTTTCTGAAAGGTATCCCTTGTTATAGTCTGATATCACAATTACATCATACTTATCGTATTCAATACTATAAACATCACATGACATATAGTCTTGATCATTTTCATCTACCCTCAGCAGTAAGTAATTTGTTCTTTGATCCACATATCGCGTTTTTTTTATTGACAACCAGTTTTGATTTGTTACTAAATCTACATTTAATTCAGAAATGCTTTTTATATTTTTAAATACATTGGTTGCCATTCCACCATTATTGGAACCCATACCTGATGATTTAAAAACAGGGACAGGTGCTTCAGGGCACAACCTGCCACATTCACCATAGATATAGATATCCCTACAACTTTCACCAACTACTAAGATTTTCATAAATAAACTCCCTGTGATAAAACTGAATGTTCTAAATCTCTCTTTGAGAGTATCGGATTTTTCACTTTCCAATTTAAATTCAGGCTTGGATCGTTCCATTTGACTGTTACTTGATTATCTGCACCATTATAAACTTTTGACCATTTATAAAAAAATATGCATTTATCGCTAAGACAAAGGTGCCCGTTTACACAACCAGCAGGCACAAAAATAGCAGTACCCTCTTTATCATTCAATTCAAACATTGCATGATTTCCATATGTTTTTGAGTCTTTTCTTAAATCTAGTACAGCTAGCTGAATACTTCCGTGCAAACATGTAATTAATTTATCTATTTCGCTGTCTCCGTGCAACCCCCTAAGAACGTTTTTATGAGAAATTGATACCTTATCTTCTATGAAACTTGGTAAAAAATCGCAATCTGTGTAGGTTGTCCAAATATCTCCGCGAAAGTCAGAAAAAGTATCCAAATTTAGTATTTTTAAATTTTCTATTTTTTTGCTATTTTGCACCGATTTGACAAAATACATTATTTTATGGCCTCTACATTTAAACTCATTAGTCTGCCATTTGATTTATCCATGTGTGGCAAATACGATTGGCTGTAATCATCTATATAAAAGTGCTCTGTCTTTTTCCAATCATAGCGTGTAACTTCCTTGAAGCCTGTTTCAATTAGATCTCTCTTTAAAGTATCAAAATTCCAACAATGGTAGTGAAAATCAAAATCGTATTTTTGACCACCATAGAAAAAAGCATATAATATATCTAAATTGCCGGTATCAACATAATATCTGCAAGCTGCATCAATATCTGGTATAGACAATCTCAGAGTGCCGCCCTCTTTTAGAGCGGAATACCAATTAGATAAAACCTGCTTATATGGGATTGGCTGAAATGTTGATGCTTTCAGAGGGAAATGCTCCAGTACATGACAAGCATAAATTAAATCAACATTATTAAATTTATCATTTATTTTTGTGACATCAGCAACAACATCAGGCGCGACATCGACTCTTGCATCAATATTGATAAATCCGTGCATTTTTCTGTTACCACAACCAAGATTAAGTTTTGTAATCATTTCATATTCTCTATCATTTTTTGAACAGTATCGTACTCCTCTATTGGTAATTTAATGTTAGAGTTTGTTTTTAAGCGATTTAGTTTTATACCACCACTCTCTAGTGTAACTAAAAGTTCAAAAAATTCAATACTATCTAACAAGCCAGATGAAAACAAGGCGTCATTATAATCAACTATTTTTTTATTAGATGATTTTAGAAAATTATTAACAATTGTTAAAACTTTTTCATCTTTGGGTGCAAAAATTTTACTTGCAGATATTTTTCTGTTTATTTTGCCGCTTGGAGTTTTAACTAAAAATCCAATATCTTTTAAATGAACCTTAGCGCTGAGGTCAAAAATATCTTTAATTTTTTTCATTCAAACCTCCTTTTCCAAATAGTATCAAATTTTTTCCAATTATTTAATTTTATATTAATATCAACTTTATCACGCCACATCGGATCTCGATACTTTGACTGAATTAAAGGAACATCACAATCGCTTTGTGCAATTTCTACTGGTTTGTGATCTGCTTGTCCATGTTCACAGTGATACATTGTTATATCTGTCATTTTGACATTTGCACCTGAGTATTGGGCCCTAATTGCCAAGTCTGTATCTGCCATTGCTGCATGTTCATAGCTGCAATCTAAGCCGCCCAATTCTTCAAAAAAACTACGATACATTATAGCAATATTAAAAATCCACCATGAATTCGGCACATGTGGAGAATACGTTGGGGGGCGTGAACCATCTTTGCCATTAATTAAATAATACCAATTTTGACTATGCACCGGGTGGCCTGCGCCCTCAAGATATTTACAAGTAATAACATTTTTATAATTTTCGCCCATTGCATATAGTTCATCAATTGCCAGCCCTAGTGAGTTTGGTGTAAGAATTGCATCATCTGTAAGCCAAGTTATTAATTTGCCTTCGGCAACGGTACTAGCTATGGCGGACGCTCTTGTCGGGCTGCCAAAATCTTTTACATATTTTACGTTTTGTAACTTTTGCAACTTTTCTGTTAAAGGATAGGGTCCACAAATAATTAATTCAAAGTTTCTACTTGTTGACATAACAATGGAATCATACAAATTGTCCCAATTTTCTTGTCTAATAGCAGGCAAAATTATACTTAGTTCAGGTTTCATTGTTTTTTTCCATCATCCATTTTATTACTTCATCCACACTGTCTTCTAAGGCTATTTCAGCTTCAAAGCCGAGAAGCTTTTTTGCTTTAGAAGTATCTGGGATTCTTTTTTGCACATCATACTCATATCCTCTATCTAATACATAGCTAAACTGTTCTTCGGGACGTAAGCGTGACCAAACAAGTTGTGCTAATTGTAGCACGCTAGTTGGAACTCGTGTAGAAATATTGAAATCTTCATTGATAGCAGAATCACTTTCAACGCACCTTCGTATTCCGGTCGCAATATCTTTTCCATTTGTATAACACCTTATCTGCTCACCGGTTCCTAAAATATGTAAAGGATTTTGTCCCTTCATTATTTTATTGATTAAGTCTGGCAATACGTGACTCATCATCATTTTTATATTGCCCGATGTGATCTCATGTTCACTAATTGAATCTTCTTCACCAACACCAACAGCATTAAATGGTCTTACGATTGTGTATGGCAATCCATACTGCTCAAATGCTCCTCTACAAAAATACTCACAAGCAAGCTTTTGAAAGCCGTAGGTGCTCATTGGTGGCGGACAATTTTCAATTTCATACTCAGGTGTGGGATAAATTTTTGTCTTCTCAAAAACCATACTGCTGGATAAGACGGTTATTTTTTTAAGTCCATGATTTCTAAACAAATCAATAGCCAAATCAAAAGTAGAGGCCATAATGCGCTCATTTGTTGATAATAAATCATAAGCATACTTGTGAAAATAAGCAATTCCTCCAATCATAGCAGCGACTGCAATTATATGTTCCACTTTGCCAAATCGCTCAAGAACAACGTCAGAATCAATATCAACGATATCCATTTCTAATAAAGTAAAATTTTCATGAGTATCGTGCGGACGACTTATTTTTCCATATTTTGAATAATTATCAACACCCAGCACTCTGTAACCATTGTCTAAAAATTCTTTGCACAAATATGATCCAATAAATCCTTGACTACCAGTTATTAAAACAGATTTCATTTTTTTCTCATTCCTTCATAAACAGTTGTTTTATATTTTGCATTTTCTTCAAGTAAATTTTTAAAAAATTCAACATTGGTTTCTTGTGCAAGTTTTGCCATTGCAGCAGTATCTTTTGGTAAACATACACCACCGAAGCCTCTAAAATTCTTATTACACTCAAGATAGTTTCCATTAATATGGTTTCTGTTTATAATTGCATTTTTAACATTTGAATATTCTACATCATGTTTTTTACAAATTTCATAGAAACTATTTGCAAAAATTATAAGCATGGCGTTATAGACATTATTAAAATACTTACAAAACTCAGCCTCAGATGGAGAAATTTGAACAAAATTATCTGGGAAGCTTCCGTGGCATTCTTTTACTTTTTCAAATACCCGGTCGTCGCGCGTACCTATTATGCATACGTCGTGGTTTTCTGTAAAATCAGTAACCGCGCATCTTTCTCTTAGAAACTCAGGAACAAAACAAATCTGTAATCCTGTTTTTTCTGTTAAATTTTCAGTTGTCCCCGGAGCTATGGTAGATTTTATGGCTACTATTCCTTGATATTCCTTATGTTTCAATTGCGTAACAACGGACTCCACAATACTAATATCACAAGATCCATCACTAGATTGTGGTGTTGGCACACAAAGAAAAACTATTTCTGTATCAAGCACGTTTTCTATTGTAGTGTTTAGTTTCAAATCATGAACAGATACATCGTGTCCCAGTAATTGAAAACCAAATTTACACGCTTTGCCAACAACACCTACACCAATAATTCCAACTTTCATTTCATACATCCATTGTTTTTTACTATTTCTTCATAATTTTTCGCGACACCGTTAAAAAAACGTCTTTTCCAGACTTTTTCACTATTTTGCCAATTGTTTAATGGTATTTTGATTCTTTGTGACAAATTTTCTTTTTTAGAATACATTTTGTTAAATAGAGGGAAATCATGATCATTAAATGCACTCTCGATTGGCTTATGATCAACTTGTCCAAAAGGATCATAATCACAGTTTGTGACAATATTTGGTGAATCATATATTTTACCACCATCATATTGAACGCGAAACATAAGATCGTGGAGATTTAAATTTTGATATTCATACGAACAATCATATCCACCAAGTTCTTTAAAATATTGACTATCAATAAGATGATGACAAGATATTTTGAAATCATGAGGCACAGCGGGCTGTCTTAGTGGTGCATGATACGAAGCTTGCCAATAATTTGGTGGCATTGGTTTTGTATTGAAATTGACACCCTCTGTATATCTCAAATTAATAACATCCTTTTTGTTGCATAATGTATTGTAAAGTTCAACGGATTGATCTAAAGAGTTTTCAACAAAGAGTGCATCATCAACCAAGTGTGCTAAAAGATTGCCATTTGCATTGATGGCTGCAATCTGCGCGCAACGAGAAGGCGAGCCATTGTCTATTATCATTCTAACATTTTTTTGTTTTTGTAGATTTTTTGTTAACGGAAACGGCCCGCACATAACCAATTCAAAAGAATATTTTTTACAAGATTGTTTAATGGTTTCATACATCTTGTCCCAATTGGGGGTACGAATAGCGGGCATTATAATAGAGACATCATAAGTCATTTTTTATCTCCAAATCTTCTTTTCCACACAGGTGCGGATTTTGTCCAATTAAAAATATCTATTTTTATTCTGTCTTCTTGTGGCTCAGACATTAACTTTGTGAAAAGGGGCATGTCGTGTTCATTGTGTGCGGAAGTTATTGGGACATGATCTCCCTCGTTTGGATTCCAATCGCAATTCAAACATGTAGTGGGAGAAAAATACATTTTGCTACCCGCACGTTGAGCCCGAAATGCTAAATCATGTAAATTCATATTATAATTTTCGTATATGCAATCAAATCCGCCCAAATCTCTCAAATAATCTAATTTCATCATTCCATTCAGAATTATATAAAAGTCTTGTGGAATCCCAGATAGTCTTAATGGTGGATGGTGCCACGCCCGCCAAAAATCATTTGGCTCTTGGTGTCCGCCGTGGTTGCGACCTTCCACATGTCTAACAATAACAATATCTTTATGTCCTAAGTTTTCTTTTTCATGTTTCTCTATGCACAATTTTAAAGAATCTTTAGTGTAGAAACCATCATCAGAAGCCCAAGTAACTAGCTCGCCCTCGGCCAACATAATTGATATTTGAAATGCTCTCGATGGTGATCCATAATCTTTAAAAAATTTAAAGTTTGTTTTGTCAGCGAAAAAAGGGGAAGGCTCATTTGGACCAACCATGACAAGTTCCCAAGAATACTCGTCTCCGACAGACTGCTGGATCGAGTGGTATAACCTTTCCCATAAAAAAGTCCTATGTGCAGGTAAACAAATTGAAAGTTTGTAATTCATATTTTCTCCTTAATATATTATAGTGTATAAAAAATCATAGTGTATATCTTCTGCATTTGAAAAAAACAATCTTTTGACAGCTTCCTTCATTTCAGGATCAGTGGATAGATACTCATGATCGTATTTTTGTTTGTTATGCGTTAAAATTGTTCCATTCCAATCAGGAACGTTGTTTGCTGCCATTCCGGGGTAATATCCCATTCCGGTTCTTTGTGCTTGTTCATCATTAGCGATTTCTGTTTTGCAGCGACCCCATAGCAAACTGGAGCACGGATCCCTTCCTTGAGAAAAAACTATCGGTACACCAGAAACATTTAACATCCTTCCGGGTGCGGAATGGTCATTGTCAAACTTTTGCTTATGAATAACAACTGAATCTCCCATTAGAATATATTGTTTTCGCAGCGCTGCGCAGCAATAAGATAAAGTCGATTCCATCCCACAGAAACCATGAATATCAGAAATAGGCTTTCTATAATAATCTTTGAGACTTCTGTGGATTGCGGCTATATGGAAATTTGCATGATTGCCAGGAGGAATCACATAATCGTCTTGAAAGTCTATCTTACTTGCCCAATCGTCCGGTCCATGTCCCAGGAAGTGGTATCCGTGATCTTGATTTACTTGCAATTGAATAATTCCATATTTTTCTGTTTTTAACTTCTCTACGATATTAGAAAATATTTTTGGATTTCCAATTCTTGTTGTGATTTGTGTTTTTGCATTTTGCTCACTAGCAATTGTAATATTAGTAACTTGTTCAGAGTCTTCTGCAAAATATATTCCTGAACTGAAATATAAGTACCCTTCATATTCTTCATCAAAATGCTTTATAGCTTTTAAGATTGTGCTGTTTGTGGCAACCTGACAGGTGTACCTGTCGATATATCTAAAAATATGGATATTGTCTTTAAATTCTGACTTAAGCTCGTCAACACACTCATCACTAACCAAACAAGCTGACACCGTAACACGAAAAGTATACTGGGGTGCATTTTCTATTTGTTTGAAGATGCCTCTTAAAGAGGCTTTATAACTATCTATCTGTATCTGTTCTTGAGAGTGGTGTCCAAAAATATTAAAAACAACCAATAAATCTTTTTTTTCCATTTTTACCTTGTTAAGAAATTTCTTCCTGATTTTACCTGTTCGCGCCAATAGTTTAACAAATCATTCATTGTTTGTTCAAAAGAAATCACAGGTTCCCATCCAGTATGTTCAGTGAACTTGCTGGTATCTGGTATCTGTAGATCGGCATCTATTGGTCTTAGTCGTTCAGGATCTATCTCTATTTTAATGTTTTTTACGGTTGACTGACTTAGTAGATAGTGTAGCATATCTTTGACAGAGCAAGTATAAGTGCCACCAATATTATAATATTCTCCAGCAATCGGATTTTTTGTTACTAATAAATAATAAGCCCTAACTGCATCTCTTACATCAGCCCAAGTTCTAAGCGAATCTAGGTTTCCAACCTTAAGCACTGGGGGTATTTGACCAGATTCGATCATTGCTATTTGTTTTGCAAAAGTGGACTCAGCAAATACATCACCACGGCGCGGACCTGTATGTGTGAACATTCTAGTTGTCATAACAGTCATATTATATGCCTCGCCGTAGAATCTGCCAACTAGATCAGTTCCAACTTTTGATATTGCATATGGAGATGCCGGGTGAAATATGACATCCTCATGGATCGGTAAGAGTTCTTTTGGGACTCTTCCAAAGACTTCAGAAGAAGCACAAACATGAATCACTGGGTTATATACAGACATTCTGATAGCATCTAAGATTTTTGCTGTCCCAAGGATATTTGTCTCTAAAGTTTCAAGAGGTGAATCAAAACTGGTCTTAGGGTAACTTTGTGCTGCAAGGTGAAATACATATGATGGGGCTGACTTATTGATTGTACGCATCAGCGATGCCATATCATTAAGATCGCCATACAGTAAATGCACTCTTTTTTTCTCATTAATTCTGGGCATTAAATGTTGAATATTGCTAAGATCGTCGTTCCAGCGAAGAAACCCATAGATGTCCCAATCTGTGTTATCTAATAAAAAATCCACTAGATGAGAACCGACCATGCCGGTAATACCAGTTATTAATGCATTAGTCATTGTTTTCAATATACCACTTCACTGTTTCTGCTATACCTTGTTCAAAAGTGTATTCTTTTTGAAATCCTAGCTCTTTTTCTAGCCGTTCCGTGCTAACCATTCTGAAGGGGATTGTTGTTGGTTTTGATGCATCATAAAACACTTCTGGGGTCTTCCCAGTTGCCTTGAGGATAGCATCTACGATATCTCCAACTGTAACTGCTTCACCAGAACCAACGTTATAAGGCTTCATTGAGTCGCCCTTTTCAAGCACCAATAAACCAGCCCTAACAACATCCTTAACATATAAAAAGTCTCTTACAACATCAGGACTTCCCCAAACCTCAAAGGGGTTTTCATCACTCAAAACTCTCTTAATTAGGGCTGGAACGACATGACAAGTTTTAAGATCAAAGTTGTCATTAGGACCATAAATAGCTGTACCTCTGGCTAATGCAATCTTCATATCTGAGAACCTTGAGACGTGTTCCATGAGCTTTTCACGGTATCTTCTCATCCACCCATACCCATAATATTTACTATGGGGCTCTCCAGTCCAAAACTCTTCTTCTTCCAAAGGTCTTCTAATATCTGGATAACCAGTAGAACTATTAAGATCTAGAAAGCCCTTTACTCCAGACTGAACACATGCATCGAGCAATTGTCCAGTAACCTGAATGTTTTGAATTGAAACTTGAATATCTGTTGGGACACTAGCTGGGTGGCATATTCTACCGCCTGCATGTACTAGATAATCCACCCCGTCCAACAGTGTTCTACAATCTGCTTGAATTGTCAGATCTATACCCTGGATAATTGTTACTCTAGGATCTGAGTTCCACTCCGGTCGTTGCATTGGACGTATGTGGGTATGAGTGCGAACAAGCGCCCCCAAATCAAGCAGACGTTCAATATAGTGTGTTCCTATAAACCCACTTCCGCCTGCTACAGCGACCACTTTTCCCTTATAAAAATCAGACATCATTCCTCCTTATCGTGTGTAAATGCATTAAATCTTTTATCAATCGTTTCTTTATTTTGTAAGAACCAGTCAATGGTATCTTTAATACCATCTTCAATACTTATTGTTGGTTTAAATCCATAGCTATGGGCGCGAGTCATATCAAAGACTCTTCTCTTATCTCCCGTGGGTTTATCTGTTAGCCACTTAATGGGCTTGTTAAAGCTTTTAGAGACAACCTCAGCTATTTGTCGTATAGAAACTCCGTCTCCACTGCCTAAGTTGATTGGTTGCGTAACTTTATTTTCTACTGCATGGATCATCCCAAGAGCAACATCTTTTGCATGAATAAAATCTCTTATTGCAGAGCCATCGCCCCACACCTCTAGAAATTCTTTTTCATCTGCTTTCCTTATCAACGATGGTATAACCATCGCATTTTCTGGATTGAAGTTATCGTTTTTACCATATACATTAGCAGGGCGTACAATTGAGATGTTCTTTTTTCCATACTGGATAGCGTAAGCCTCTGCTTGCAATTCTCCGATTCTCTTAGCCCAGCCTGCAAATCTATCATTTGGTGAGGGGAAGGTGCTCCATACATCATCTTCTTTAAAAACTTCAGCGGGATGATAAACTCCAACAGAGCTAGTATACAGATACCATTCGACATTAGCCCGCATAGCAGCTTCCATCATATTAGTATTAAACTGCAACATTGGTACCATAAAGTCAGCAGGCTGTTCGGCGCACATCTTAGGAGACCCCTTGATACCAACTAAATTAAAGATTATCTCTTGACCTGTACACAATTCTAAACACTGATCAAAATATCTTAAATCTATTTTCTTGTAATTGACATTTTCAAGATTTGTGTTTTCACTAATATCAGCAACCGTCACATTGGCGCCAAGCCCAATCAGTAAGGAAACGAGTTCTCTACCTATCATACCATGTCCGCCAGTAACCAACACTTTTTTATTTTTAAACAACTGGGTCTCCTTTTATGTTATTTAACTTTTTACATAAGGAAATAATATCTTCATCTTTTAATTCAGTATGATTCCCTATGTATAGACTATATTCATGTATGTAGTCCGAGTTTGTTAACTCGCCAACAATCTTAAAATCAAATTTTTTCAAGTATGGCTGCCTTGCTTGGTTTCCACCACCGGCAGATCCTAACCTATATTCTACACCCTCTGCCTCCAACAGAGAACAGATCTTAGAAAGTTGCTTGTTATCTTTATTCAGAACAAGTGGTAGGGCATAGCTACTATTTCCTTTTGCCTTAAACTCTGTATAGTACATTTTGGGATCTAAGCTGTCGATCCAAACTTGTAGATTATTAACTCTCTTTTCTATATTATAATCTAATCTTTTTAATTGTTCAATACCTAAGACTGCATTTATTTCAGAACTTCTCATATTATAGCCAGGAACAGCAAAAGTAAAAAGAGGATTAAGATCATCTCTCTTGTATTTCTCTTGTACCTCTCTTGATGCCTCTCTCGTCATACCATGAGATCTAAACATTCTAGCAAGCTGGTAGATTTCAAAGTCATTGGTGCAGACCATCCCTCCTTCAATTGTTGTCATATGGTGTCCAAAATAGAATGAAAAACAAGACATATCTCCTATACATCCAACCTTAGAGTCGTTGTGGGTTGCTCCGTGGGACTCACAGCAGTCTTCAATTAAGAGAAGATTATGCTCTTTTGCAAGTTCTACTATTTTATCAGTAAGTCCATTAAACCCAAGGACATGCACCAAAACAATTGCTTTTGTATTCTCGTTTATTGCTGCTTTTATGTTGTCATAAGAGATTGCCATGCTATCAAGATTTACATCCACAAATACAGGAGTAAATCCAGTATTAATAACTGATGAGATATCCGAGACCCATCCGATTGGTGGGACAATTATTTCTCCACCCGGCTCCTTCAAATCTCTTACAATAGAAGTGGTAATATAGTTAGCACTAGCGCCAGAATTAACCATTACACTATATTTTGTGCCAAGCCATTCAGACCACTGCTTCTCAAATTCAACAACCTTTGGACCATTTGTAAATCTATCCGAATTCATTATAAATTCACACAAACTTTCTTTATCCGTTAACGATATGTTGTTATTTATTAACGACCATTTAAAATTATTTTTCATTATAGTAATCACCATATTCTACTAAAATTGTGCTTTTTCCATCTTCGCGGTGGTATGCCTTGTGATAACTTTCAAAAATCTGCTCAGGCTCCTCTAATCTGATAATCTCAATATTGGTCAACATCTTTCTATATGCATCTGTATAATCTCCAATATGTTGTGCCTGGGGATGCATCGGCTTAACAGATCCAATTCCAACGCGACAAATAACTTTGGGGATGTATTGTTCATGCGAAAACACTCTAAACTTATCTAAGTGATTGACAAGCTGGTTTGTTGCTAAAAAGAAAAAGTTCCATCTTGGAAAAATGCTAATAGGAACTTTGCCCGCCAATGCTAGTCCATTTGTTATTCCCATCTGCATATCTTCGTTCACTGGCATTTCTATGAGTCTTTGTCTGTCTATATCTTTTAAAGTATTCGTCATTCCTGTGCCCTTATAAGCTACCGCTTGTCCTAAAAATATTGTATCATCTTGGAATGCTAGGTATTCCATTGATCTCTTTAATTCATCAAAATACTTTGCCATTAGTTCCTCATTGATTAAAATTGTACTCTGGTGCCTGCACCAGCGTGTGGATATTTATCCAACTTATATTTATAATATGTTATGTAACTACTGTCAAACTCTTCATAAGTTAATTTAGACGTATTCCAAGTTTTTCTTGTATCTGTACACACAGATTTATTATTATCCTCTACAACAAAATGAATTGGTAGTTCGTGATTTATTGAGTATTTGATGCACTCATGTGCGGCGCCTGTTTCAGATGTCATATCACCCATAAAACAGAACACCCGACTTCCGTTATTTTCTCTTTTATTGTTAAGAGCGACTCCGACTGATATTGGTAAAACCCCTGTTACAATCGCTGAACAAAGAATCTTGTACTTTTCAAAACATAGGGATATAGACCTCCCTTTCATGATTGAATCTTTGAGTTCACTGGGCGGGACGCCTTTTAATAGACACTGATAATGACTTCTCCAAGAATTGAATATCCAGTCATTTTCTCCTATCTGGTGTTTGTTAAAAATGTCTATTAATTGCTCTTCATTACCATTATAGAGATGGACGGGTGCCCTAATTTTAGATGCATTAAATTCATCAGCAATATCATTTTCAAATTCAATCAAATCAACCGATGTATAGCCTTTATAGCTCTTCATTTTTTTTGCTCCAACTTATTTCCCAATCTTTAAATTCTGCTGCAAGACAATCTATTTTATAGTCTTTTCTGCCGCCTTGAATTTCTTGAATCATATTCTTAGCAGTGTTTCTAATCCCGTTTAATCCATGAGTAAGTTCTAGATTATTACCATCTTTTATACCTTTTCGGTAATTTGATTCATTGTGCCAAATGTGTAGATTCATTTGGGATAAGACAATAACCGCCCTTAATGTTTCTGCATCTATTATACCATCCTTTTCTCTCAGTGTTAAATCAATATCATGCATAATATCAGAAATTTCTTGAGCATATTCGTTTTTGTGTTCTGATATGAATACTTCTTTTAATTGAGCAATTGATAATCTATCAATAAGTTCAGATAAAGTAGGCAGGTATTTTCTATTCATTTTATAATCCTTGTCTAAAGTAGTTTTTGTATTTGTCAAAGTTTTCTTTCCCTATAACATCTTTATATTTCATAAAAAGCTGTGCTTCTTCTTTAATTTTAGAATTAAAATTATCTTGTGAAGTTGTTATCCCGTTAGGATTAAAGTAATAAAGCCCCACTCGACTATGAACTTTAAAGAATTTGGAACCAGATCTGACGCATCTTAGCCATAATTCCCAATCATTGGCGTGCTTATAATCATCACTAAAGCCACCATTTTTATCAATCATTGTTTTTTTAAACATTGGCATTGGTCCAGGCAATGACTTTATCATATTCTCTTTACTAAAGTCATTTAATGAATGTTCATACAAATTATTGTTTGAATAAAACGAGTCCACTATAGAATCATTTTCTTCATACGTTTGTACGCAATCACCGTAAACCAGATCAGTCTTTGAAAATAACAAATATTTTCTTAGAATTTCAGCATAATGGGGGGCAGGTCTATCATCAATTGAAATCATACCCACAAAATCATTATTACTAACGTCCATCATTTTATTGAAAGCTTCAGAGGAGGGAATCTTATTTGGATCTCTTATATGATGTATATTAGGATATTCTTTTTGGTAGCTTTTAATTATATCAGATTCTACACCCACTGAGCCGGCATCGTATATAATTAAATCAATTTCATTGAAAATGGTTTGTTCTGTTAAACTCTTCAAGAATCCTTCAATATATTTCTCTGCATCTACAAAAGTGGTCATAATAGACACTCTTGGCATCTCAACAGTAAAAGTATCTACTTTTTTCTTATTGAGCAGTCTTTCATATACGTTCAAAATTCTTATTTTATCGCTCTCAATTTTATCTAATAAGGGTTGTCCTTTTAGGTCAAGCCACCCATCGGAGCTAGCACCTACCTTTTGGTTAATTTTTAACTTACACCCCAATACTCTCGCCTCAACAGAAAATCTATTAAATGTCTCAATCCATTTTGGAAAAAACACAATCCCCTGGCAGGCAGAAACTTGTTTTAAGAAATCTTTATATGAATTACTTCCAATCTGTTGGTAGTCTATATTATTTCTGATACAATAAGATATCGTTGACTTTACATTTTTATTTGGATTATTAGAGTTCAACACTCCCCATGGTATTTTTCTTTCACCAACGGAAAGACTTGAATTCAATGTGTCTCCTAACATTTCTATGTCCTCTTCGGACCATAGGTTTCCTGATAGATTAACAATATTGTTAATTAAAAGGTTTTTATGTACGATTTCTGTGTGCATAGAACTCTGGCACATAACTGCCCTAGCATTTCTGTAAAAACTTGCGTTTTGTAATCCTTCCTCGTTAGATAGATTTTGCTTGTGAATTGAAGGATCATTTGATTTTACATATTTGTGATCATGATCAATTATTAGATAATCAATCTTATTGTTAATAAGACATTGTTTAACTTCTTCAGACAAAAGCATAAAGTTGGAAACAAAATATGTTGCATCTTTGTTTTTTTCTACTATTTCCACACTTAGATTGCTTGTATTGAGTTTAATAAGTATATGATCTACATTATTGTTGTATTTTTTATCAAATAGTTCTTGTATCAGCACATTATCGCACCTCTCTGCTCCTCCAATAAAACCATCAGAGTAAAATAAATCGGCTACAAAGAAAATCTTATTCATAGTTTACTACCTCACTCTCTTCAATGATATTAATATCTTCACCGTATATTCCCGCAACTAGTCCGGCAAACTGCTTATACATCTTCTCTTGAGAGAAGCGCTCTGTAATTCCAGAGTTA